>Ga0070733_10002274_pt1 | contig 13820 bp, 14 predicted proteins | sample Coa_R1_9_FD_66450 | JGI IMG/M metagenome (GOLD analysis project Ga0070733, IMG submission 66450) | Surface soil microbial communities from Centralia Pennsylvania, which are recovering from an underground coalmine fire - Coalmine... | ecosystem: Environmental > Terrestrial > Soil > Unclassified ... | reverse complement strand
AGGTAGCGTAGGAACTCGTGGTTACGCTCTCGGGCAGTGCCGATGACATACGCGCCGAGCGACTTTGCGATCTGCACCGCGAGGTGCCCCACACCTCCCGCCGCCGCGTGCACTAGTACGCGCTGCCCACTTTGCACGCCCGCGGAATCGACGAGAACCTGCCATGCAGTCAGGCTTGCGAGCGGGAGGGCAGCGGCTTGGACGTGATCGATCGATGCCGGTTTGAGAGCGAACTGACGCGCCGGGGCGGTCACATATTCCGCGTATGCACCGCCTTGCCAAGGGAAGTGGAGCATGCCGAACACCTCGTCGCCGGGCGAGAAAAGGTCGACGCCGAGACCGACCGCGGCAACAGTCCCCGAGACGTCGTAACCGAAGATCGGTGGATCACGCCAGAGACCCAGGCCGCCCGTTACTCGTTGCTTCCAATCAGCCGGGTTGACGCCTGCGGCGTGCACTTGCACGAGAGCTTCGGTCGCCTCGGGAACCGGGCGGTCGACGTGAACCTCTGCAAGTAGGTCGGCTGGACCCCAGGCCGACGCGGTAATCGCGCGCATGCGCTTCGGCAACTTGTGCATCTAGATCCTCCGTAGCGGATTGATGCATTCCATTTCAGCGGTGCCGCCGCGCTCGGACAAGTGGCTGAATAGCCAACATATGAAAAGATCCGGCCATGGGTCGTCATCGCGTAGTGGTCCTCGCCCTGGACGGGGTCCAGCCGTTCGAAATGGCAATCGCCGCCCGTGTCTTCGGATCGGCCCAGGACCTCGCTGGCCGGCCCATCTATGAGGTGTTGACCTGCTCCGTGGATGGCGGGACGGTCCGGACCGACGCGGATTTCACAATTGCCGTCGATCACGACGCGGCTCTGATCCGGCGAGCCGAGACCCTAGTCGTGCCGGCTCCCGCGGGCGTTGGTCCGTTGTTTGACTCCGGGACGCTCGAAGACGAGGTGAGGGACGCGATCGCATTGCGGCCGCGCCGGGCGCGCGTGGTGTCGATCTGCATAGGAGCGTTCGTCGTAGCTGCGGCAGGGCTGCTGGACGGCCGCCGGGCCACAACCCATTGGCAGCGGGCTGCTGACTTCCAGAGGCTGTTCCCGCAAGTCCAGCTCGACCCCAAGGTCCTGTTCGTCGACGACGGTGATGTGCTGACATCAGCCGGGGTGGTTGCGGGGCTGGACGTGTGTTTGCACCTCGTCCGGCGCGACCACGGCAGCGAGGTCGCTAATCGTGTCGCGCGCTTGTGCATCCTGCCGGCATGGAGGGAAGGCGGGCAGGCGCAGTACATCGAGCGCCCGCTCCCAGCGGATAGTTCGGCAAGCACCGCCGAGACCCGGGCATGGGCACTGACGCAGCTCAAGCAGCCTCTGAGCCTCGGCGAGCTTGCTCGTCACGCCCGCATGAGCGAACGCACCTTCACACGCAGATTTCGCGAGGAAGTCGGCACAAGTCCGGCGCGCTGGATGCTGAGACAACGCATCGACCGGGCCCGCCAGTTGCTCGAAAGCACGACGCTTCCGATTGAGCGAGTCGCCGATGAGGCCGGCTTCGGCACTAGCGCGTCGATGCGCCAGCACCTGCGTGCGGAGGTCGGCACATCACCCACCTCCTACCGCCAGACGTTTGGGCCTGGTTCCGGCTGAGATCCGTCGGGTTGTCCCGTGCGCGGCGATGGAAGGTGGCCGGCGAGCGTCGGCCGGACCGAGTGCGATCAGCGCCGGGCAGTGGGGCGAGCCCGCGGTGCGCGCTCGCCCCTGGCAAGTTCCCGCTGTTCACGCGGCAGCGGCTGGCTCCTCTGTTGCCTCGTGGGCGGTGGTCTGTGCAGCTATCGTGAAGCGCGTCATGTCGAACCGCGGGCATTCGATTTCGTCGATCGCGGCACGGGCGTAGTCGAGCAGCGCGATCCGGCTGGCTCCGTCCTCATCTCTGAGCAGCGAGTCTGTTGCATCGAGGTGGTAGGGATCGCCCCCGTCCCCGTGCGCGTCGAGGAATGCCGCGGGGCTGAAGTAGCTCCAGACGACGCCCCCGATTGCTGTGCGGAAGACTTCGAGCGCCTCTCCTTGCGCCAGGGCCTCTGGCCTGAGCTCGGGCGGGAACGTCGGGGTGTCGACGCCCCGCAAACCCGGGATCACCTCAAGGCTGCCGGCTCCTCCGACCCACAGCAGCCGCTGCACTCCCGCCTCGGCGCTCGCCTCGAGCAGCCGTTGTGCGAGCTGGGGGATTTGCTCGGGCCGATCGTCGCGCCGCCCGGAGACCGCCCCGATCACCACGTCGACGCCCTTCAGCGCTTCCGCCAGCTCGGGGCTGTTGGCGTCGAGCGCGACGGCGCGTGACCCTGGCGCTGAGCGCTCCGGCCTGGGGTGCCGGCTGATCGCGATCAGATCATGTCCACGGGCCAGCGCTTCCCGGGTGATCGCGCGGCCCACCGAGCCGCTCGCTCCGACGACTGCAATCTTCAGCGGGCTTGCCAGCTCGACGTCAACCGTCTCCCCGGACTCGAGGACACGCAGGCGGTCACCAAGCCCGACCCGGGCGAACGCATCCTGCAGTTCACTCACTCCCTCAGAGAAGTGGGCCCAGCCATCGAAGTGCACAGGGATGACCCACTTTGCGCCGATGAGCCGCGCGACCTTCGGAGCACGCGCAGCCGAAAGCGTGAGCGAGTTGTCGCCGAGGTGGGGCATCTGTGCCGCGCCGGCGTGAAGCAGCGCAATCGATGCGCTACCGAGCGTGCCTACGATCCTGCGCGCGATCGCGACCGAAGCGTTATCGCCGCTCACGTAGACCGTAGGCAAACCTTGAGATGAGACGTAGAACCCGGTGACCTCGCCAGTCAGATGGTCAGTCCCGTCCGGGCCGTGTTGCGCCGGCACCGCCGTGACCAGCACCGGCTCCCCGTTGGGGCGTTGCAGTTCGTAGGACTCCCATGGGGCCAGACCGCGCGCGTGCCCGCCGAGCCGTGCGGCCCCCGCCCGGGTCGTGAGCGTCAGCGGAACCCGTGGCAGATAGTCACGGCCACTCCGATCAAGGTTGTCAACGTGGTGGTCGTGTGAGAGCAGCACTGCATCGATCGACGGCAATTGGTTGACCTCGGCTGCCGGGCCGGCGTATTTGGTCATCGATACGCCGGGCCGCACCTCGTAGCTACCGGGCGGGTCGAACGTTGGGTCGGTCATGAACCGGAGCCCGCCGTAGTCCACGACAGCGGTTGGGCCACCGATCAACTGAACCGAAACAACTTCACGCCGCGCCATCCACATCACCTCACGTTTCAACTCGATGTAACCGTGATAGCGCTTTCTAGCAGATCCTCACGTCACCAGGTGGTGCTAACGTGAGAACGCATGACGACCAATTCGGAAACTGCACCGGGCGAGGATCGCTCGACTGCCCTAGCGTTCGTCAACTCGAAGCACCGTCGGGGACGAGTAGTCGTGGATCAGATCGAGACCCCGGAGATGCTGCACGCCTGGCTTTCTCGCCATTCGATGACGGTGCCGGAACCGCCGATTACGGCGCGCGAGCTTGAACGTACGCATGCGTTACGCGACGCGATCAGAACGCTGATGCACGGCTCTGTCGAGGGTGAACATCCTCCGCGCGAAATGCTCCGGATCGTCAACGAGGCCGCGTCGGCCGCGCCTCGTGCCGCCGCCCTCGACTGGACAGCGAGTCGCGGGCCGACGCGCCGCTACACAACCGTCAAGGTGAGCCCAATCGAATTAGTGCTCAGCGCCATGGCGACGGACGCGATCGAGTTGCTAACCGACGAGCGACGACAGGAGCTCGTCGAATGCTCTGGCCCCGGCTGCATCCGCTTCCTACTCAAGGACCACCCACGTCGTCATTGGTGCTCACCCGGCTGCGGCGAGCGGGCGCGCGCAGCCCGCTATTACCGCCGGCATCTTCCGCAACCCGGTGGAGCACAAAGTTCCGCCCTTGCCTCAGACCCCTCCAACGCGGTACCACGCGGCGGCTGACGACACGGCCCCGGGCCAGCGATCCGCTGAGTTTCGCGGGGCGCGCCCGGCAGAAGCCCAGGCAGTGCTAGCGCTACTCAGTGCGGAGCAGGGGTTCCGCGCGCGTTGGGCTCGGGGTCGGGCGCGGCTGCGCTCGCCGGCCGCTGCTGGTCACAATCACGCCGCTGATCGCGATGATTCCTCCCACGATGGTGATAAGGCTCGGAAGCTCCCCAAGCCATAGCAAGGCAACAAGGACCGCGACGGCGGGCACGAGGTATAGCGCAGATGCGGTGCGCGAAACGTTGAGGCGTGCGTTGGCGTAAGCCCAAGCGAAGAAGCCAGTCGCTGACGCTCCGAGGCCCAGAAACGCTACGGCAGCAAGTGACCCGGCGGATGCCTTGGAGATCGCGTTTGGCACCGAGGGCGCAACCGGCAGCAGTGTGATTGTCGCGATGATCGTGGCGTAAGTTGTCATCTCGAAGGAGCTGTAGCGGTCGAGCAGAGGCTTCTGTACCACGAAAAACGTCGCTAGGGAGAGAGCGGCTGCGAGAACAAGCAGGGCACCCGCGGACAGCGATATCCCGTTGCTCTGGCCAAGCGCGATGGTGAGTGCGCCCGTGAAAGCGACAGCAATGCCAGCCCATGCTCTTGAGTTAAGGCGTTCGCCGAGAAACCGCGTCGCCAGCAATGCGGCGAAGATCGGGCCGGTGTTAACGAGGATGCTAGCGGTCCCGGCAGTGACAGTTTGCTCGCCGGTGTTGAGCAGCAGCTGATATCCCGACATTCCAGTCACAGCAGCCGCGACGAGCACAAACAAGTCACGCTTGGCGGGGACGCGTACCCCGACGAACGGTGCGATCGCGAGCAGCGCGATGGACGCGATCGCTAGCCGCAGCACCGAGAGCTGGCCAGGGTCGAAGCTCTTCAATGCTTCTCGGATGCCAGCAAATGCTGACGCCCACAGCACAATCGTGATCATGGCCGCTATCCATCCGCGGCGTTCTTGAGATTGAGACACGCATCAAGGATTCGCTACCGCTTGTGTTAGCACAAGCGCAAGTTACTTCATGCATCAGTTAGCTCCACTTCACGATCGACTGCCGTGGCAACGGTCATCGGCCTGTCTCCGGGCGCCTTTCGGCCGTGAACAGACCGCAAGTCAGACAGGCCCACCAAGCGCCTACGCATTGCCATGCCCGACGCCTGACTGGAGACTGATGCTTCGACATCAGTACTGGGACGCCAGCAGCAGGACACCGATGAGAGCCGCAGTGGCGGCCGCCCCCTGGAACGGTCGTATGCGCTCTCGCAGGACCACGATCGACAGCAGAATGGTGAACGCCGGATACAGATTTGCGACGACGCTTGCGACGGTTAGGTTCCCAGCGTGGCTGGCATAGGCATAGAGGATCTCAGCTCCTGCGTCGCTGACGCCGACGGCAAGAATCCCGCCCATAGTGATGCCTCTCAGTGGGGCGGGAAGGACGCCAGCGCCGTGTCGCCGAGAGCGGGCGGCACGCATCACCCACCCAGCGACGATGGCCGTCGCGGCTGCGCTTAGCTTGAGGGCGGTGATGACGCCGATCGGATCGGCTGCTCTGCTGGCGGCGCCGATGAGGGTCAGGTAGATCCCGGTGGCCGCAGCGGCGCCGACGGAGAATATGACGATCAGCCATCGCGGTTTCTCGTCGGCTGATGATTCCTCACATCCCGGGCTCGAGCTCACTCCCATCACGCCGGCAAGCATCACGACGATCGCGATTACTGCTGTTGAGTTGACGCGATCGCCGTGTGCGATTCCGGCGGCCACCGGTATCACCGCTCCGCTTGCGGCGAGCGGTGCCGCGACGATGCTCTTGCCGAAGGTCAGCGCCACGTACAGAAGGCCGAGCGCCACGACCGCCGCGAGCCCGGCGAATACGGATTCAATTAGCGGCCACCCAGTAGGCATCGATACCCCGCCGCACAGCAAGGCCGCAAGACAGATGACGAATCCGCAGGATTGGGAGATCGCGAGCACGAGCGACACGGGTGTGCCGCGGGTCGTCTGGCCGCCGAGGAAGTCCGATGTTCCCCATGACACGGCGGCGGCGAACGCGAAGGCGATTGAAGTCAGCAAGCCACGGATTCGCTAGATCTCGCGTCTGCACAAGCGTGAGTTACATCACCTATGAGGTGGATCCGCTTGACAGTCAACCGCCCAAGCAACAGTCGTAGTCTCGCGAGCGTCAGACAAGCGCGCGGGTGGCTACCTGCCCGCCGATGGAGGCTCATTCGGAGCAGGCGGCTGAGCCTCGGCCCAGAACTGAATGAGTTGTAGGAGGCATTCGGCGGCAAGCGCCATGTCTTGCACACTGATCCATTCACGCGTCGAATGAAGCTCCTGCCCACCGGCCAGCAGGTTTGGTGTCGGAAGGCCCTTGGCCGTGAGAAGCGCCCCGTCTGTGCCACCGCGCTCGCTGGTGATGCGCGGACTCAGGCCCGCTCTTCGGTTGGCTTCAAGCGCGGCTTCCGTGACATGGGGGTACCGGTCGAGCGTCTCACGCATGTTTCTGTACTGGTCTTGGCGCACTACCTCGGCACGCGCTCCCGGTTGTGAGGTCACCGCAGCCTGGACTAGCTGCTCGACCAGCAGGACCTGTTTCTCAAGCAGGTCTGAGTCGAAATCTCGCAGGAGCAGGGTGACGACTGCGGTGCCGGCTGAGCCGTCGATGAGATCCGGATGGATGAAACCTTCCCGTCCCTCTGTCGTCTCTGGCGAGAGCTCTTCTCTGGGGAGCGACGCAACAAGGTCGCTGGCGAGCTTCACGGGGTTGACGAGACGTCCTTTGCCGTCGCCCGGGTGGATCTCCACGCCGGTGAACGTCACCGTCAGTTGCACGGCTGAGAACGTTTCGTTCTGAACCTCACCGGCGTTCGAGCCGTCGAGCGTGTATGCGAAGTCAGCGCCGAACCGCTCTAGATCGAAGTCCTCGACACCGCGACCAATCTCTTCGTCGACCATGAAAGCGATCCGAATACGTGGCCGAGCCAACTCCGGGTTGTCGATGAGGTACGCAACGACTGCCATGATCTCGGCGATGCCGGCCTTGTCGTCGGCCCCGAGCAGAGTCGTGCCGTCGGCTGTGACGATGTCGTGCCCTAGCCGCTCCAGCAGCAGCGGACTTTCGTCCGGCGTGACCACAGGCTCGATGCGCCCGGGCATGATCAGCGGCCGGCCGTCGTAGTTCCGCCATATTTGGGGGTTCACGCCGGCACCGGACGCGTCGGGGCTGGTGTCGAGGTGCGCGAGGATCCCGACGGTCGGTGTTTCGCCGCATTTCGCTGCTCCAAGAGTGGCGAAGACGTGACCGCCTTCGGTGAACTGCGCGTCGTCAATACCGAGTGCGACCAGGTCGTCGATCAGTAGCCGGCCCAGCTCCAGCTGCCCAGCTGTGCTGGGGCGCGAGCTCGACATAGGGTCGGAGGTGGTGTCGATCCGCGCGTACCTGAGAAACCGTTCGAGCGCATCCTTGCCGAGACTGATCTCACGCTCGGACACTCTCCGACGGGAACGTCGCAGCTCCGCGCCGCGTAGTTGCTCCTGGCTACCGGTAGCTGACGACATCGATCCCGACCGGTGTCATGCCTATCAGGATGAAGTTGGCCTCTTCAGGGCCCAGATGAGCGGTGCGTGTCAGCGCCGCAACTGCCCGACGGTGATGCTGCTTGGAGTTGAGCATGCCCCCAGCATCCGACAATGATGGCTTTAGCACAAGCACCAATTACTTCACGTATCTATTAGGATTAGTTCATGATCGATGTTCGGCGCTTGCGCGTTCTCCGTGAGGTTGCGCTTCGAAGCAGCCTCACTGCAGCCGCAGCCGTTCTGGAGTACACGCCGTCGGCCGTCTCGCAACAGATTGCGGCTCTTGAACGAGAAACCGGTGTGGCTCTGCTTGAGCGTCGAGGGCGGGGCATTGTGCTCACGCCGAGTGCTAGGGCGTTACTGAAACACGCCGATGTGGTGCTGGCGCAGCTTGAACGCGCTGAGGCCGAGCTCGCCACCCACACAGGCCAGCTGGGGGGCACATTGAGACTTGGAGCGTTCGCGACCGGCTTGCTGGACCTGGTACCGAAGGCACTCACCCAGTTGGCGGTCGTTGCCCCCGATATCGCCGTGCACGTCACCGAGGCCGAACCGGACGAAGCGCTGCCGGCGCTGATCAGTCATGTCTTCGACATTGCCATCGGGTTCGAGTACGACCTCGTCGCCGGCCCGCAGATCGACGGGCTGTACAGGCGTGACCTCCTGATCGATCCGATGATCGCGGTAGGGGTGCCTGCCGCGGCCCGACCGGGCCCTGTCGGGCTAGACGAGCTCGCCATGGAGCGCTGGTTGCTTCCGCCTGAGGACACTTACTGCGGACAGCTTGTACGCCGCGCATGCGAAGCAGCCGGGTTCAAGCCCGAGCCCGCCGCGATTTGCCAGGACTTCCGCGGTCTTGCCGCGCTTGCCAACGCGGGGCTTGGCGTTGCACTCGTGCCAACACTTGCGCTGACTCCCGACGCACGACGGAGCGCGACCGCATTAGTACCTGGGCTGGCACGCAGGTTGTTCGCGGCAGTTCGCGACGGCGCTGAGGAGCACCCGGTATTGGCTACGACACTGACGGCGTTTGCCCACGCGGCCGCAACGCCACTACCCGCCTGACATTTATGGCTGCACGAACTCGAAGCTTTGTCGTGTTGACGGGTCATCAGAAGATCAGGAACTCGCCCTCGACCACTTGGCATCCTTCGGCACCTTGCCGGCAAGGCACACCGTGCGACCGCGGTAGGATCGGGTGCGATGGCCCGTAAGCCACGAGGAAAGCTCCTCGGCATTCCCTACAACTCGTCTCCGCCCAAGCGGGGTCAAGTCGGACGGGGGTTGTGGGATCCCGACGAGCCACGGCTGTTTCCACCCAAGAAGTTCGGGTGGGGTTATGGCATCAACTTCGCCGCACTCTTCCGCCGCCGACGCGGCTAGCGGCGTGGCAGGCGCAAGCATCACGGCGCCGACCCTCCCCTGATCACGCCTAGTAGCCGGAAACTGGCGTTCGTAGTCCGCATATGTACATGGGATTGGGGTTTGCGATCTAGGGAGTCACTCCGGTCGCCGGGGCGTGATCGCTGATGGTGTCTTTCGAGATGATCACGCTGATCAGGCGGGCTATCGGGAGAGCGGCGACTCCTCGTAGGACATGCTGGTGGTGCCTCGACCGCCGTCGGGAGAGGGCTAGATTCCTTGCCCTTGTGTGGACGGCCTGTCAAAGACCAGCCCGTCCCGACGGTGGTGAGGTGCTGCGAGCGGCAACAGGACGGAGCCCTGACTGATCGAGGGCCTTGCCCATGAGGAACCGCAACGGTACCTCCGGGTCGGGGCTTTCGCTTCGAGGCGAGCGGCAGTGGGTCACACGATGACGCCTTGTTCCTGGCGGACTGTGCGCAGCGCACGGGCCCATGACGCGAGCTGCTCGAGCATTTCATCGGCCTTCTTGATGGCCGTCTCGGTCGGCGTGAAGTTTGTGAAGTTCTCGAAGTCCTGCGAGAGCGAGAGCGGCACCATGGTGCGCACGTCGGCAATGTGTAGCTCGCCGAGGATGACGCGGAGGTGTTCGACCGCGCGGGCTCCTCCGGCGTCGGCCCCGTAGGACACGAACCCGGCGGCCTTGTTGATCCATTCGCGGTACAGGAAATCGATCGCGTTCTTGAGGACAGCGGGGATCGAGCGGTTGTACTCGGGCGAGACGAACACGAAGGCGTCGTGGCGCGCGACCGTCGCCGCCCAGGCACGTGTGTGCTCGTGGGCATACGCGCCCATGATCGGCGGCATCGGCTCATCGAAGAGCGGCAGATCGACCTGCGCGAGGTCGATCAGTTCTGCTTTAACGTCGGTGCGTAGCGCGGCTCGGTCCATGACCCAGCGCGCGACCGGTTCACTGTGGCGGTTAGGGCGGGTGCTACCGAGGATCACGGCGACGCTGAGCGGTGCTTCGGACATGAGGTCCTCCTCTTAGCTGTAAAGTATACGTTGTACTTTACCGGTTGCCGCGTCGGATGCGAGACTGCAGCAATGGCTAGCATCAGCCCGTCGTCCGCTTTGCGCCCGGAGAAGCGCGAGGCGATCCTCGGAGCCGCCCGGGCGGTCTTCGCTGCGATGGGATTCACGAGGGCGACGATCGACACCATCGCCAGAGAGGCGAACGTCTCGACAAGGACTCTCTACAAGCACTTCGTCAACAAGGACGAGTTGTTCGCAACTGTCCTCGAGGCCAGCGCGATGGCCGTCGCAGACGACTACGAGGCGACGGTCCGCGCAGGTGTCGCCGGCGTCAAGAGCGCTGAGGACCGGCTCATGGTGCTTGCGCGCGCCGCGACCAAGCAGGCACTCGGTCACCCGGAGCACTTCGCGATGATGCGCCAGATCTCAAACGAGACCGCGCACTTCCCGCCCGGAGTGCTGGCTGCTTGGCGCAAGGCCGGGCCTGATCGCGTCGAGCGCGAGACGATCGCTCAACTCCGCGCGCTCCACGCGGAGGGACAGCTGGAGATCCACGACCTCAAGCGAGCAGCGAGGCACTTCATCGCGCTAACAACCGCTGAGAGCACTACCCGGCCGGGCCGAGCGCCGCTCTCGAAGCCAGCGCTGGAGGCATCCATCGCCGCCGGTGTCGAGGTATTCGCGCGCGGCTACGCGCCGCGGTGGTAGAGCTCGGGCGGTCCAGGCCAGAGAAACCAGCGACAAGGGTCGACGACCCCCGAGGAAGCGATGGTGCCAGTCACCCGTTCTCTTCACGCGACAAGCATTTGCAAGCCAGCGCGGAGTCACCTCCAATGCGCGGCCAGCAGGGCTCGGGGCCGGGTCCCCGGTGGATGCCGTCTGCACGTAATGGTCATCAGGAGTTGAGCTGCCGAGCGAAATGCACAACGTGCAATTGATGCCGCGCTCCGGGCGTCGCGTCGGCATGCTTGCCCTGCCGGCGTAGTGCGCCGATTCCTTTTTCGAGCTCGAGCAGTCTTTACGAATGAGGGGCCCCGTGCCCGTAAAGGAACGTCTAGACAGGAGCACCATGACCGCCAGTCAAAGCAGTCTTGATTACGCTGATTACGCTGCCGACGAGGCTGCAGTGCGTGAGGTCATCGCGAGCGTGTATGCCGCTTGGGATGCAAACGACCCGGATGCGTTCGTCGCCCCGTATGCACCGGAGGCGACGGCGATTCATTCGGGCACGGTGATGACAGACCGGGACGCGATCCGGACCGTGATGGCGACCGGCTTCGAGGGCCCCCTGAAAGGATCGCTGGGACTTCACGAGGTACAGAGCGTCAGGTTTGCCGACCGGGACACTGCAATCGTGTTCAGCAAAGGCGCAATCCTGTTTACCGGGCAGGTCGAGCCAGCTACGGAGAGCCGCACCCTAGACGGGTGGGTGCTCACAAAGCACGACGGGGCTTGGCGCATCGAGGCTTTCCACAACTGCCCTGAGCTGGTGGCCTGATCGGATGGCATCTCAGCCTCCTTCATCGGAGACGGACGCAGATTTCGCGCGCCTGGCGGAGCCGTTCCGCCACGAGTTGCGCGCACACTGCTACCGGATGTTGGGCTCGATGGAGGAGGCTGAGGATGCCCTGCAGGAGACCTACCTGAGAGCGTGGCGTGCCTACGCACGCTTTGAGGCGCGCTCCTCACTGCGCGTGTGGATGTATCGGATAGCCACCAATGTGTGCTTGACCGCACTGCAACACGCGGAGCGCCGCTTCCTCCCATCCGGGCTCGGGTCCGCTAGCGAGCACCCGGGAGAGGACCCTAGCGGTACCGGTGGGCCAAACACGTGGCTTGAACCGATCCCCGACGCACTAATTGCCCCGGAGTCAGAGGATCCGTCCGTCGTCGCGCAAACACGCGCCGGGGTACGTTTGGCGCTGATCGCCAGTCTCCAACATCTGCCCGCCCGCCAGCGAGCAGTCGTGATCCTGAGGGACGTGATCGAGCTGCCAGCCGCTGAAGTCGCCGAGATGCTGGACACGAGCACCACCGCGATCAAGAGCATGCTTCAGCGAGCCCGGGCACGACTGGCGCAGGTCTCACCCCGGATTGAGGACCTGGCCGAGCCTTCCGAGGCGCAGACAGTCGCGCTCTTGAACCAGTACATCGCAGCGTTCGAGCAGGGAGATCTGTCCTTGCTTAGCGAGGCGTTGCACACCGACGCGATTCTCGAGATGACCTCATCCGGAACCTGGTTTGCCGGTAAGCACAACTGCTTGACGTTCATTCAGCGGTTTCTCGACACAGCGGGCGTCTATCGAATGCTGCCCACCCGCGCCAACGGACAGCCGGCCGTTGCGGCCTACCGCCGCGCCCCGGACGGGCTTCAGCGAGCCTTCGCACTCGTCGTACTCGCCCCGGCTACGTACGGGATCGCTCGCATCACACTATTCCACGACACCGAACTATTCACCCGCTTCGGCTTCCCACCCGTCATCCCAGCCTAGCCACCACAGCCTCTAATGCGGTCAGTACAGATGCGGCACAGCGTGCTCGCCTACCCACACAGCGAGATACACGGTGCTCCCCGCCGAACGGTCGATCACATAGCCACCGACTTCGCTTGGGCTGTTCAGCACCCAAAGGGCGTCCACCTAAGCGTGAAAGAAGGCCGAGGAGCCCGACGCCTCCGCGCATCGGCAGCGGCCCCGCTCCCTATGCATCTCCTCGCTGCCAACCGGCACCCGCGACGCGCGGAATGCGCCCGTCAGCAGCGCACACCGGGCTGCCTGGGATCGGCGGGTGAGCGCAACTAAGCCTTTGCAGATCAACCGCCAGCAACCTTGAACAGGCGGCTGACCGCGATAGTCAGCTTCAGTGCGCTGTCGCGTAGGTCGAACCCGAGGTGAAGAACATTCATGGGTTGCGGATCGTGCGTGGCAGGCCGAACTGATGCAACACGCTGTTGTCGAGAAATCGCGTGATCGCGGTGATCTGCTCGCCGGCCAGGGTGACCACGATGATGCCGTGGGCCCGCGCGATCGGTGAGTACGGGTCGCTCAGGTAGCAGCCAAAGGCAGGCTGGTAGTTGGCCCGAGTCGGCATCAACCGTAGCCGCCGAGCGCCTCGCCATCCGAAGCGATTAGTCAGGAACTGAGCGATCGCCTCGTGGCCTCGATACAAGAGTGGCTCAGGGGGCATCGTGAACGTTGCGTCCTCGGTGAGCAGAGCGACAACATCGTCGATCCTCCCGTTCTCGAAGGCGTCGACGAAACGCTCGATCACCGCGCGCTCAGCCGGGCTGTCCGGCAGCGGAGCCCGCTCTCGACGGCCCGGCTGTAGGCGCGCGTCGATCGTTTGGCGTGCGCGCTGCAGCGCACTATGGGCGGCTGCCTCAGTCGTATCGAGCATCTGTGCCACTTCGCCCGCGTGGAAGCCCAGCACATCGCGGAGCACCAGCGCCGCTCGTTGCCGTGGCGGTAAGAGCTGAAGCGCCGCAATGAACGCCAGGCTCACCGCCTCTTTGCTGTCGTATCGCGCCTCAGGGCCATGCGAATGGTCGGGAAGTTGCTCGAGCAGGGCGTCTGGGTAGGGCTCAAACCACGAGACATCGAGGTACTCGGTTGGTTGAGGGAACTCGTCAGGCGACGACACGTTCGAGACCTCCGGGTCGCGCCGCCCGTCGGCTCTGAGCATGTCCAGGCATTTGTTGGTCGCGATCCGGTAAAGCCACGCGCGCAGTGTTCCTCGCTCCGTGTACGTGCTCGATGAGCGCCAGGCTGCAGTAAGCGTCTCCTGCACTGCGTCTTCGGCGTCCTGTGTCGAGCCAAGAATGCGGTAGCAGTG
>Ga0070733_10002273_pt1 | contig 13823 bp, 10 predicted proteins | sample Coa_R1_9_FD_66450 | JGI IMG/M metagenome (GOLD analysis project Ga0070733, IMG submission 66450) | Surface soil microbial communities from Centralia Pennsylvania, which are recovering from an underground coalmine fire - Coalmine... | ecosystem: Environmental > Terrestrial > Soil > Unclassified ... | reverse complement strand
GAGGGTCATGACCTTGGGTTTGAGGCGGGCCTGGGTATTGGAAGCGATGACCATCACTACCGCGCCCGAATTCAGCTTCACAATACTGCCCACGGGGTAGATTCCCATGCAGCGGATGAAGTCCTCCACAAGGTCCTCGCCGTATTCTTCGGAAGCCTGACTCTTGAGCGTGTGCAAGGCATCGGTAGGCGTTACGGGGGCACGATATCCATAGCCGTAGGTGATGCTGTCGTACGCGTCTGCGATGGCAACCATGCGTGCCAGTTCCGGGACGTTGTCGCCGAACAGTCCCTCGGGATAGCCATTGCCGTCAGCGCGTTCGTGGTGACAACGGACGATATCAAGGATGTCGTTGGTCAAACGGCCCGTGGCAGCCAGTGCTTTGTAACCCTCCACGGCGTGCCTTCGCACGATGTTACGCTCGTCGTCATCCAGGCGCGACGGCTTGTCCAGGAGCTCCGGCGAGATGCGCGTCTTGCCGAGATCGTGGAGCATGCCGCCGGTGCCGAGCGCCATCAGATCGGCGCGCTTCTTGCCGCGGTGCATACCGAACAACATGGACAATATGCAGACATTGAAGCTGTGGCATGCATGATGCTCATACGGCATCTGCATGTTGGTCATCCATACCAACACGTTCGGATTCTTCTGCATGCTGTCGTAGATGGCCTGCACCACCTCGCGGGTGATATCCAGGCTCAACGGGCGCCCCGCGAGCATGTCCTCCGAGAGACGCGCCAGGTTGGCGCGGGCCCGCCCATGGAGTTTGGCTGCCTCGCGGATCTCGCTGGTGAAGTCCGCCTTCACCTTGCGTTCCTGCTGCAGCAGGTTGCGGATGTCGGTGGTGCTGTCTTCGGGCCGGAAAGCCCGCGAATTCCGTTCTTTGGCCATGCCTCTCCCCTGACTGTGTCCTTAGCGGACCAGCCGGCGCCGATGCAGCTGTGGCGAAACCTTCCCTGGAACGGAGGTTGTAATTGCCCTTTGCGGTCGCCCACCAACCCTGAAGGCTCGCGACCCCGCCTCCTCGCTCTCCAGCATCCCGAGCGCCCCCGCTGGATGCTTGCGCGCCAGTTTATACCCCAAATTTCCACCGCGTCAGGCTAATGTGGTGTGGAGATTATTTCGTACACATCCGGTCCTTAGACTCAGTCCAGGAGTTGCCACGTGCGTCTGATATCGACCTTCGCCGCATCTGTCTGGATGCTCTGCACGTCCCTGCCGCTCGTCGTCTGCCAGTAGCCTTAGCGAGCGAATCGCGCCGGGCTGTAAGCTGCGAGGTCCAGTTCCGGCTGGCGGCCGGCCATGAGATCCGCCAAAGCCCGGCTCGAGCCCGGACCCAGCGTCCAACCCAGAGGCCCATGACCGGTATTGAGGAAGAGATTCGGATAAGGGCTTACCCCCACCACCGGCGGACCGTCGGCGGTCATGGGCCTCAAGCCGGCCCAGTTCTGCACCTGGGCGTGCTCGACCTGGACGGCTATCTCCGGCACCAGTTCCAGAGCGTGCTTCAGGATATTGGCGCCGCGGCGCGGGTTGAGTGACGTGTCATGGCCGGCGAACTCAGCCGTGCCGGCGATGCGCAGGCGTTGCCCCAGCGGAGTGATCACCACCTTCTGTTCGAAATCCACCAGCGGCAGCGACAGATTGCGCTTCCAGTCCGCTGTCGGCAGCGTCACCGAATAGCCCTTCACCGGGTAGATCGGCAAGCGGATGCGGAGCGGCGCCACGAGCGCCGGGCTCGCGCTGGCGGCCGCCAGCACGTAGCTGTCTGCGCTGAGTTCGCCTTGGTCCGTCGCCACGGCGGCGATGGCGCCGCCGGCGAGCACGAAGCCCTTCACGCTGGTGCCGAATCGGAAACGCACTCCCGCTTCCCGGGCATGCTTCTCCAGCTCACGGGTGAACATCTGGGCGTCGCCGCTCTCGTCACGCGGATAATAGATGGCGCCGGCGAGACCCGGCAGCAGCGGTTCCAGGAGGGGTTCGATCTCTGCGGCGGCGGCTGGATCCAGGGCGCGGTACTCGAGGCCCAGCGGCGCGAGTGAACCAGCCAACACCGCCGCGCGCTCGAAAGCTGCTCCATCACGGAAGACCTTCAGCGTACCCGCATTCAGTCCGTCGTAGGCAAGACCCAGTTTCTGCCGGAGTTCACCGAGTGCCGTGACGCTGTAGAGGCCGAGGCGCAGATTGGCTTCCGCGGATTTCCACCAGCGCGCAGCCCGAGACGCCAGCAGGAACTCGAGCCCCCAGCGCCACATCCCCGGCAACGCCCGCGGCCTGAGCAGCAGCGGTGAATCCTCGCGGCCGAGCCATTTGACGAGATGCAGGAAAGTGCCGGGTGCGTTCCAGGGATCCGACTGACTCGGCGTCACCAACCCGCCGTTGGCGCAGCTGGTCTCCAAGGCGGTGGCTTCACGCCGCTCCACCACGGTCACGTCAAAACCGCGCTCTGCCAGGTACCAGGCGGTGGTGACGCCCAGCAATCCTCCGCCGACGATCAGCGCGCTGCGTGCCATCTTTTCGCCTTACTCGCCCCTCACGGGTCTCTGGGAAGGAATTGCTGTCGGAAGAAATCCACTGTCGCCTCGTCCGCCGCGTACCAGGACGCATGGCGCAGAAAGCCGTGGATTTCGTTGGGCAGCACCATCTGCTGGTACGGCACGTGCTGACGTTGCAGCCGGTTCACCAGATCCACCATCTCATGGAAATAGACATTGCGATCGTCGTCGCCCTGAATGATGAGCACGGGTGAACGCCAAGTCTTGATCGCGGAATCCGGTGAAGACAGCCAGGCGACCTTCATGGCCTGTTTGCGATCGCCTTCCTCGTAGCTCGGCTTGCCGCCGCCGAACCAATCGGCGAGATCGTAGGACCAGTCGTGTACACCATGCATATCCACCCCTGCCTTGAAGATATCCGAATTGCGAGCCAGCGCCAGCGCCGTGAGATAGCCACCGTAGGAGCCGCCCCAGATGCCGATGCGCTTCGCATCCACGTGCGGATCGCGCATCAGGAACTTCGCTGCAGCGATTACGTCCTTGTATTCCGCCGCACCCGTGGGCCCCCAGTGCGGCGGGTGATGGAAGTCGTGGCCGTAGCCGATTCCTAGCCTATAGTTCAGCGCCAGCACCACGAAGCCGTGGGTGGCGAGATATTGGTTCACGGCGTAGGCATTGGAGTAATAGTCCATGTAATGCCAGCCGAGCAGCATCTGACGCGGGGGGCCACCGTGCACGAAGATCAGCGCCGGTTTCCGGCCTGGATCTCCAGCAGCGTCGAACAACTCACCGTAGGATTCGACGCCGTCGTTGGCGGTGAAACTGACCGGTTGTGGTGTGACGAAACCACTGCCGGGGAAATCCGCTGGTACGTGCCCCCGGTTCTGGGCGCTCCAGGTGTGCGTATCCAGGCTGCCGGCCACGATCAAAGGCGGTGTCTGCACGCCCGCCTGTATGAACCCCAGGGTCTTGCCGTCGCCTCCGATCTTCGGAGTCCATTCGAGGGTGTCGCCGCCGGTGAGGGGAGTCTGAGCGCCGTTGTCCATCTGCAGCAGATACAGATGCCGGCGATCCTGGTCTCCCGGGGTCGTGCCCTGGTTGGCGCTATATATGATGCGGCTGCCGTCTGCGGTGGCCGATACGTCCTCCACCATGAACTTCCCCGGCGTCAGCAAACGAGCCTCGCCGCCCGCGGCCGGAACCGAATAGAGATGCGGCCAGTTGTCCATATCTGCCAGGAACAGCAAGCGGTCGCCCGTGAGCCAATGGAGGTTCGCCTCTCCCTCGGTCTCGGGATAGGAGCCGCGCAGGGTCTCGGGGCTTTGCCAGGCACGAACCCCCTTACCGCTGGCAGCGTCAGCGACCCACAGAGCCCAGGGGTTGGGCACCTGCTTCAGGATCGGCTGCGGTGCGCCGCCCTCCCCCGGCATGCGCACGAAGGCGATGCGCGTTCCATCCTGGGACCAGCGCGGCATGAAGTCCTGGTTGGTGGACGGAGCCATGTATGCGAGGGGCGTCTTGGCGTCTCGATACACGCCGATGAAGCTATGATCGCCGCGGCCGGAGACGAAGGCCAAGGCCTTGCCGTCCGGCGACCATTGCAGGTCAGAAGCCTTGCCCCGGTCGAAGAAGAGCTGCGCCGCATCGCCTCCGCTGAGGGACGCCTGCCACACGGACCGTTCCGGAAGATGGATGAAGGCCACATGCGTCCCGTCCGGCGCGATGGCCGGCTCGTCACCGTCGCCCAGGAGCTGCAGCGCCCCGTCCTTGAGACGCACGCTCCACACCTGCATGGCCGGTTTCGCCGGCATGGAATCCGGTCCCGGCTCCAGGGGCAGAGGCCAGTTGGCGTCGTGGTCGCCGCCGCGCACGAACACCAGGTACTGGTTGTCCACGCTGATCGCGAGGTGTGAGATCTCCTGGCCGTCATCGAAGGTGTACTGAGTCAAAGGCCGCGGCGAGGCACCGGGCGAGTCGAGGATCCATACGTTGCGTATCCCCTGGGCGTTTTCTACCCACGCCAGGGCGCTGCCGCCCGGGGCGGCAGCCAGCTCCGAGGGATAGGGGTAGCTCAGGACCTGGGCCAGGGTGAATCCCGCCGGAGTGGCGGCACCGGCGGTGAACCCCAGCGTAAAGAGGCCCGATAGGAGTGCGAGAACCAGCGGCTTCAGGGCGGTTGTGTGCGACATGGGCGGCTCCTTAGGGAGGGGTTGGCACTCTAGCATCCAGGTCATGGACTACTGGGATCGATCTGATTTCTAAATATTAATTTTTCAATATCAAATGGTTACAGTTAGTATTTGATGTGTATTCACATAGAAATACCAAGTGGCTTTAAAGCATGCGGCGCGCCGCCCAGCCGATCACTTCCAGGGTTCGCAACCACCAATGGCGCCCTGCCCAGCGTCGGGGCTGGATCTCCATTGACTCTCCCTGGTCCGTCTGAAAATTTCCCTCCAGGGTCTCAACCAGGGGCTTCGATTCGCTGACGAGGGTGAGTTCGTAGTTCAGGAAAAAGCTCCGGTAATCCAGGTTGGCGGTCCCTACCGAGCACCAGGCTCCGTCGACGGTCATGGTCTTGGCGTGGAGCATGCGCGGCAGGTATTCATGGATATGCACGCCAGCCGCCAGCAAGTTGGCATAGGCCGCATGCGCTGCCCATTGGGCGATGCGCTCATTGCTCTTGTGCGGCACCAGGACGCGCACCTCCACCCCACGCAGGGCCGCCTGCATCAGCCGGCGGCGGGTACGGTAGTCCGGGATGAAATACGGAGTCGTGAGATGGATGCTGTGTTTGGCGTCCCCGAAGCGCCTTGCGTAGAGGTCGCGCAGGAATAGCCGGCCGAGCCGCGAATGGTTGGTGACCAACGCATCGCCGCCGGGAAGCTCGATATCGGGCCGCAAGGGGCGGCGGTTGTGCCAGAACGCGTCAAATAGGGTCTCCAGTGCCTGGGCAGCTTCACCCTCGACGCGCACCTGGGTATCCCGCCAGCGCTTCTCACCGTACAGTGCCAGCGAGTTCTGCCGGTGGATGTTGAATCCACCGAGATAGCCCACCTGCCCGTCCACCACCAGAAGCTTGCGATGGTTGCGCCGGTTGTAACGCAAAGGATCGCGCCAGTGCCAGCGGTGGAACCAGCGCACTTGTACCCGTCCGGCGCGCAGGGCTTTCTCCACGGCCCGTGGCCCCCAGAACAGGGAACCAGCGGCGTCCAGATACACCCGCACTTCCACTCCGGCTTGGGCGCGCTCGCATAAGGTAGCGATGAAACGCCGTCCCACCTCATCGTCGGCGAAGATGTAGCTCTCGAGCTTGACGTTGCTGCGGGCACCAGCGATGGCGTCCAGCATGTCGGCATAGAGCTCATCGCCTTCCGTGTAGACCCGGACAGCGAGGTGCAGGGATTTCCGCGGCGCAGCCTTGACGGGCATGTATGGCGTGACGGACTGGTATAGTGGTGTCATTCTAATCCGCCGTCACCCGCTTGCGCCTGCTGCTCTACAACATCCGTTATGCCACGGGGACCGGCGCCGGGTTCCATCTGCCCGTCCCCGGAGCCGGATATCTGCGCAACACCAGCCGTAACCTGGAGCGCATCATCGATTTCGTGCGCGCCCAGGCACCGGATATCGTCGGTCTGGTGGAGGTGGACATGGGTTCGATGCGTGCCTCCGCAGTCAACCAGGCGGAAGCCATCGCCCACGCCATCGGCCATGCCCCGCATTTCCAGAACAAATACGGCCTAAATTCCATCAATCGCAGGCTGCCCATCGTCAAACAGCAGGGCAACGCTTTCCTCACCCGCTACCCGGACGCGGTGCAGCGTTTCCACTACTTTGAGCTGGGCATCAAGCGGCTTATCATGGAACTGGAGTTGGACCAGGTCTGTCTATTCCTGGTGCATCTATCCCTCAACTACAGCCACCGGCAGCACCAGATGCACCATTTGTCGTCTCTCGTGCACAGTGCCATCAAACCGGTCGTAGTCGCCGGCGATTTCAACACTCTTTACGGCGACCGGGAGATGGAGGCCTTCACCGCGATCACGGGGCTGGTCAACGCCAATCTTCGGAATGCGCCCTCCTGGCCCAGTCGGCGTCCAAAGCGGCAACTCGATTTCATCCTGCACGGCCCCGGGATACATGTGACCCATTTCGAGCTGCCGCAGGTGGAACTCTCCGATCACCTGCCGCTGGTCTGCGACTTCGAAGTACGGGAAGCGCACTGATGCGGCGCATCATCCAAATGCTGTTCCGCCGGCGCGCCCGCATGGAGCAGGCCTGGACGGCCTGGCTCGACTTTGAGTCTTTGGACGAAAAGCAGCGCAAATGGCGTCGCGGGCTGCTGGCGCAGTTGAACGATGCCGTGCGGGAATCGGTGCATAGCAACCTACTGGAGTTCGAGGCGGACTTGCGCATCCAGACGGAGCCCCTGCAAACCGTGCGCCGCGAACTAATGGACAGCGTCGACCGGCGCCTCCTCAATACCGAAATACTAGAGCTGCCGCCCGAGGTACGCGCCAAGTTGCGCCAGCAGAGCAGCGAGATATTGCAGACCGACGAGGAAGCCCGCACTTACATCGCGGCCAACGAGGTACGCATGGCGGTGCTGCGCGAATACGGTGCGCGGCGTTTCGGCGACCGGGCCAACGACGACGACTGGTTCGCGGTCTACGAGCGTGCTTCGCGCCTCAAGCAGCGCGGCGCCCGCAACTTCATTCAACGCACGCTGAACGGCACCCAGAGCAGCGCCGATGATGCACGCTACCAGAACATGACGCGGGTGGATCAGGAGATCCGTACGCGGCTCCTCAAGGTACCGGCGGGGGCCCGCTTTACAGGCTTGGCAGCGCAAAAGCTTGCATCTGGATGAACGTTGCGGGTTGCGGTGGCGCGCGCCGGTTCCTATGATTTAGCCTCATAACGACAAATCCGACACATCACGGAGCATCCCATGGCTGACAACCCCTCCCAGTCCAACTGGCGCATCGAGAAGGACGCGGATGGCGTCGCCTGGCTGTGCTTCGACAAGGCAGGTGCCAGCACTAACGTGCTCTCGGGCGTGGTCATGCAGGAATTGGGTGAACGCATCAAGGACCTGGAGGACATGAAACCCAGGGGCGTGGTCATCTACTCGGGCAAGAAATCCGGTTTCATCGCCGGCGCCGATATCAAGGAGTTCACCGGTCTCAAGACCCCCGAGGACGCCTTCAAGCTCATCCGCGGCGGCCAGATGGTGCTGGACCGTCTGGAACGGCTGCCCTGTCCCACCGCGGTCGTCATACAGGGATTCTGCCTTGGCGGAGGCATGGAACTCTCCCTGGCCTGCCGTTATCGCGTGGGCGTGGATGACGACAAGCTGAATCTGGGCTTGCCCGAGGTGAAGTTGGGCATCCATCCGGGCTTCGGTGGTACCGTGCGCTCCACGCGCCTCGTGGGTGTGCTTCCGGCCATGGGCTTCATGCTCACCGGTCGCAGCGTGCGCGGCCGCGAAGCGCTGAAGATCGGCCTCCTCGACAAGCTCACGGGCGAGGCGGACGCCCGCGACGCAGCGAAGCGGCTGGTGCTTGCCGGTGCCCCCAAGAAGAGCGCACCACTGCTACAGAAGATCCTGGCCCTCGCGCCGCTCAGGCCGCTCGTCGCCGACATCCTGTACAAGCAGATCAAAGCCGCCAAGGTGCGGCGCGACCATTATCCGGCACCCTACGCCATCGTCGATCTGTGGAAGCGCTGGGCCGGCAGCGACGAGATGTACGTGCAGGAAGCCCATTCCATCGCCGCCCTGATGCTGAACGACACGGCGCGCAACCTAGTGCGGGTGTTCCTGTTGACAGACCGCCTCAAGGGCCTGGGCAAGAAATCCGATCTCGACCTTAAACATGTGCATGTCATCGGCGCCGGCACTATGGGCGGCGACATCGCTGCCTGGTGCGCCCTGCGCGGCTACGGGGTCACGCTCCAGGACCGTGAGGAGAAATACGTGCAACCGGCCCTCGACCGCGCGCGCAAGCTCTTCGAGAAGCGGCTCAAGGGCACGGAGCTCCAGAATGCCATCGACCGCCTCAAGATGGACGTGGCCGGAAACGGCGCCATGGACGCGCAAGTGGCCATCGAGGCCATCTTCGAGGACGTGAACGCCAAGCAGGACTTGTATAAGCGCCTGGACGCGGTCATGGGTCCCGGCGAGGTGCTGGCCACCAATACCTCCAGCATCCGTCTCGAGACCCTGCGCACCGTGCTCAAGGATCCGAAACGCCTTGTGGGACTGCACTTTTTCAACCCGGTGGCGAAGATGCCGCTGGTGGAAGTGATCCACGCAGAGGATACCCCCAAGGAGGTCGTGGCCAAGGCGCTGGCCTTCACGCGGCACATCGACAAGCTGGCGGTGCCGGTAAAGAGCGCACCGGGCTTCCTGGTGAACCGCATCCTCATGCCGTACATGATGGAGGCCATGCTGGCAGCGGACGACGGCGTCGCCCTGGAAGCCATCGACCAGGCCGCCCTGGATTTCGGCATGCCCATGGGCCCGGCGGAACTGGCCGACACCGTGGGGCTGGACGTGAGCCTGTCGGTGGCCAAGGTCTTCGCCAAGGAGTTCAACAAGAAGATACCGGACAGCTTGGTGAAACTGGTGGAGGGCAAGAAGCTGGGCCGCAAGACCAATGAGGGCTTCTATAAGTATGTAGATGGCAAGCCGCTGAAAGACCGCTCCCGGGCGCGCGGCGCCACCCAGGATCTGCAGGACCGCCTGATCCTGCCCATGCTCAACGAGGCAGTGGCAGTGCTGCGAGAGCGCATCGTGGACGACACGGACCTGCTGGATGCCGGGGTGATCTTCGGTACCGGTTTCGCGCCGTTCCGCGGCGGACCCGTGAACTACATCCGCACCGCCGGCGCCGACCGCCTGCAGGCCCGACTGCAGCAGCTGGCGACCGTCCACGGTGAGCGTTTCAAGCCGGATGCCGGCTGGAGCGCCCCCGCCCTGCGCGAGCCAAAGGCATGAAGTTCGAGCAGATGCCCAAGGACCGGGAGGCCGCGGTCCGCACCCTCGCCATGCCCAAGGACACCAACGGCCTGGGTGACATCTTCGGCGGCTGGATCATGTCCCATGCGGACATCGCCGGCGCCATCATCGCCTTCCGCCGGGCCGGCGGCCGGGTAGTCACCGTCGCGGTCAACGACTTCGTGTTCGTGAGCCCGGTATACGTGGGGGACGTGGTGAGCTTCTATACGGACGTGGCTCGGGTCGGGAACACCAGCCTGACGGTGGACGTGACCGTATTTTCCCAGCGCAGCGACGGCGAGCGCGAGTCTACGGTGAAGGTAGCTACGGCGCAGCTCACCTACGTACGCGTGGGCGCCAACCGCCGGCCGGTGCCGATCGCTCGCGACGGCGGTTGAACCCGCGGGGCCCCCTGGCCTTCCGGGGGGGTATGGTAGAATTATCTCCTTCCCGGCACCCCCGGGTGGGGGTAACCCCGGACAACAACAAGTCGCTGAAGGGCTTAAAGACGCATGGCACCCCGTCCCCTCGAACGCGAACTCATCAAGCAATTCTCGCCCCTGAGTGGCCTCAAGCCGGAAAACCAGAATGACCTGGCCAGCAAGAGCCAGTTGCAGGACACCGAGGCCGGCCGTTACGTCTTTCGCCAGGGCGACGCTGACAAGCGCACCGTCTACCTGGTCAAGGGCGAGGTGGAACTGCGCGTCGGCGAGAAGGTGGTGCGCGTCATCACCGGCGGCAGCGAGGAAGCGCGCCATCCCCTGGCTCCGCAGATACCCCGACATCTCTCGGCCCGCGCCAAGACCAACGTCGAATGGTTCGCGGTGGACAGCGACCTGCTGGACATCATGCTCACCTGGGACCAGACCGGCGCCTTCGAGGTCGGAGAGCTCCAATCCCAGGAAGAGTCCCCCACCGACGATTGGATGACCACGATCCTCCAGACCAAGGCTTTCCACCGCATCCCACCCGCCAACATCCAGGCGGTGCTGATGCGCATGGAAAACATCGCGCGCAAGGCGGGCGATGTGGTGATCAAGCAGGGCGATGAAGGCGACTACTTCTACATCGTCACCTCTGGCAAATGCGTAGTCACCCGCGAGACGCCTACCAACAAGGCCGGCATCAAGCTCGCGGAACTGGTCACCGGTGACGGCTTCGGCGAAGAGGCCCTGATCTCCGACGCCAAGCGCAATGCCACCATCACCATGGCCACCGACGGCTCGCTGGTGCGTCTCGCCAAAGAGGACTTCAAGAAGCTCCTGAATGAGCCCAGCCAGAAGTGGATACCCATGGACGAGGCCAATAAGATCGTCGCTGGCGGCGGCCAGTGGCTGGACGTGCGCCTGCCCAGCGAATTCGAGAACCAGCACCAGGAAAACGCCATCAATATCCCGCTCTACTTCATCCGCCTGAAGCTCGACACCCTCGATCCCAAGAAGAAGTACGTTGTGTATTGCGACACCGGCCGGCGCAGTTCCGCCGGCGCGTATATCCTCAGTGAACGTGGTTTCGACGTCTACGTCCTCAAGGGCGGGATAACTGCGGGGTGAACCGCGAAGCGGCGAACGCCTGACCAGGATGGTCAGGCTGGGCAGAGGGCCAGGGATGGCGTGATGAAATGAACCGCTCAGATGAAAAGAAGCCGCTTCAAGCGGCTTCTTTCGTTTCGAGACGGGTCAGTGAGTAGGCAGCGGTTCCCCGCTATAGCGTCTGTTGAAATGTCCCAATGCCTCGATGGCCGCCTGCATGCCGTCCCGTTCCGCGGCGCTGAGATAGGGGTTCCACACGTCGAAGATCAGCACCACCCGAGTGCGGTCGCTCTTGTTCCAGGCTTCGTGCTCGTAGGTGTCGTCGAACACGATGCACTGGCCCTCCTGCCAGCCACGGGTCTCGCTCCCGACCCGGATACCGCAGTCCGGCGGTACGATCAGCGGCAGGTGCACCACCAGGCGCACGTTGATAACACCGGTGTGGGGCGGGATATGGGCGCCCGGCTTCAGCACCGAATACAGCGATTCCGGCGAGTGGTCCGCCACGCGGTTGAGGGGTGCCGCGTCTAGCGCGGCGAGTGTCCGCGGACAACGCGCCTGGTTCTCGGCGAACGGCCTGCCATCCCGGTAGAAGAAGAACGCGTTCCAGCTGGGCGAGTGGTTTAGCGCCTGCCAATAGGCCGCACCCGGATGTTCCTTGGGCATCTCCACGAACGGCCGGAAGCCCGCGTCTCCCGCCAACACGGCCAGGAGTTCTTCGCGGATCGCGTCGGTCGCGCGCTCCATGTCTGCCACCCAGGGGAATTCCTCGCGCTCGAACCAGGCGCGTGCCGGGAGCCCGGGAAAGCGCATGAAAGTGGGCTGCTGCAGCGATGGCAGTTCGATGGGCGGCCTGAGCCCCAGGTAAGACTCGAGGCAGTGCCAGACCCGCCCCAGGGCCTCGCGCCCATACTGCCGTTCCACCGGCGCCAGAGCCGCCTGGAAGACCTCATGACGTGCCTGCCGCACGGCGGCCACTGCCTTGTCGGCCAGCACGCGCACCCCAGGCGGCATTGCCGGGAGGTTGAGGAACAGCCCGGTGCGTTCCGCCGCATGGAAGGCGCGCAGGTAGGAGCCGAGCGCCTCCTCCCGACGTCCGAGTTCTTCGAGCAGCGCACCCTCATTGAACAGCGCCACGGTGTAGTCTGGCTTCAGGACGATGGCGCTGGCGAAGGCCTTGAGCGCTTCCTGCGGCCTGCCGCCGGCACGGCAAGCGAGACCCAGGTTCTTGAGCAAGTTGGCATCGGAGGGACGAGCGGCTACGGCGCGTTCCAGGAGCTCCATGCCGCGCCGCGCATCGCCGGATTGAAGAGCGGCGATGGCGATGAAATTCAGCGCCTCGGGGTGGACGGGATCGATGCCGAGCAGCTGCTCGTAGAGGCGGAGCGCCGCTGCGAGTTCTCCGCGCTGGGCGTGCGCGCCGGCGCGTTCCGCCATCAGCCGCACACGTTCTTCCGGACTCGTGTGTCCGGCATGTGTGCTTCCCGTGGCCATGGTCACATGGTGTGGGTGGGCCGGTCGGCCTGCAATGCGCCGCCCAGGTAGCTTTCGATCTTCTTGGAGGTCGCGCCGGCGTCCTGCTCGCTGAATTGCACGCCGATGCCGGCGGCACGCTTGCCCTGGGCGCCGCGCGGTGTCACCCAGATGACCTTGGCGGCCACCGGCAGGCGTTCGGCGGAATCCATGAGCTGCAATAGTATGAAGACCTCATCGCCCAGCTGATAGGGCTTGCTGGTGGGGATGAACAACCCGCCGTTCTTCACGAACGGCATATAGGCGCTGTACAGCGCGCTCTTGTCTTTGATGGCGAGATTGAGGATGCCTTGTTGACGCGGTGCGCTCATGTCCAACCCCATGTGGTATGCGCGGCCAGAGGCGAATTCTTTATTTCATCGAGTCCGCCGGCCCAATCCGAAAGCAGCACCGCGAATGCCAGTTCCCGGTTGGTGGGCGTATCCAAAGCCTGGATCGCGGCCTGAACCCGGTCCAGGAACGCGTGAAGGCTACGCAAGTGTATGCCCTCCGCCGCCTTTTGCAATAGCGGCAATTGGTCGCGGTTGACCAATGGCGCCGCTGCGCCGGCACTTTTCAAGAGGATCAGGTCGGATGTGAAGCTCCACAGGAGCCGCAGCAGTTCCGGATACTCGTCCTTGGGACGGACCGCGAGCTTCACCGGGTTCTCCCTGCCCTCACGCAGACGTGCGAGCGAGGCGAAGAAGGACTGACGGCGGGATGGCAGGTCGGAAAGAGCGAGTTCCAGCGCCGCCAGCGGCGCACCGCCGGCGAGTCCCAGGAGCAGGTTCCAATCCTGGCGCGTCTCGCGGGCATCGAGCCAGGCGACGGCATCGGGTGCACGCGGCGGCGGCGGCGCGATCACCTGACAGCGACTTCGCACCGTAGCCGGCAGGCGCCCCGGCGCCGCGCTCACCAGGAGGAGCAGCGTGTCGGCGGGCGGCTCTTCCAGGGTCTTCAGCAGGCTGTTGGCGGCGGCGATGCTCATGCCCTCCGCCGGTTCCACCAGGGCCACCTTGTGTCCGCCCTCGTTGTGGCTGCGCAGCTGCAGGCTCGCGATCAGATCGCGGATCTGGTCGACGCTGATGGCGGATTTGAGCAGGCCCTCCTCACCGGCCTTGCCGTCGCGCTCCTCGAAGCTCACCCGGCTGAAGTCCGGGTGGGTACCGGCCGCGAACTGCACACAGGACGCACAGGAACCGCAGGCGCGCCCATCTCGAGGCGTGCGGCACAACACCAGGCGGGCAAAAGCCGAGGCCAGGAGTCCCTTGCCGATGCCAG
>Ga0070733_10002272_pt1 | contig 13832 bp, 8 predicted proteins | sample Coa_R1_9_FD_66450 | JGI IMG/M metagenome (GOLD analysis project Ga0070733, IMG submission 66450) | Surface soil microbial communities from Centralia Pennsylvania, which are recovering from an underground coalmine fire - Coalmine... | ecosystem: Environmental > Terrestrial > Soil > Unclassified ... | reverse complement strand
CGGATCTGCGAATCTTTAACATCGCACCCACTGTTGGGCAATTTAGTGGCCACACGCAATGCATTGATAAAGCGCGACTTCGCTCTGTAACGAGTTCACGATGTTCGGGAATCACGAACGAACTTCGGGACACGGAAAGGCGAGATTACCTAAGTGAGGATGTCTTGTCTCCCTCGAACACCGTGCTCACGTTCAAAGGGCAATCTACCTAACTTTGCGTTTTCACCGGATCCATGAGTCCTCGCTTTCAGGTGGGAGGATCTACCTGAGCACTGGACGATGTTATCCTGGCTTCGTTCACAAAGAAACTACATGTTCCTTCAGGTTCGAATCAATCTGCACTGGAGAGTGATCGATTAGGAACGGTCGTGTGAATCATCAATTGTGAAAGACATCAGCGACCTTGAAACAACGATTGAGGTGCGTCACCCGCCACGGGATTGCTCCATCGGCAAGACCTTAAGGGGGTATGTAGCGGTCTTTGTCGATCTTGAAGGCTTTGATTTTGGAGTCAAGTGCTCAGGCTGGAATGCCAAGCCTGGCGTCAGCGCCGGAAGGCCCTGATACTTGTCCCTGAGATTCGGCCAGTGCGGCCTCGATGACTCTCTTTTCCTCAGACTCTGGGACCCTAAGAGGATCTGCAGCCCGCGACATTCAATCTGGCTCGCGTGTTGGGCCGGACAGGGGCCTCGCCAACAAATCCCGGGCAAACTTTGCAGATCCTTCAACATCACTCTTCATCAGCAATGGCAGGTCGATATCATGCGACCTTTGAATACGCGCCTTTACGCGTTTCAATATCTGGTCAACATCGTTGGCGCTCCTTTTGAGACGACGCGCCACTTGGATCCCGGAATTCCGAAGAACCTCCCGCAGCGCGAACACATCATGTTCTGTGTCCGACAATACAGGTGGATTGGTGCTGGCAGGATATCCTCGATTGAGCCAGGCTGCCATTCCTCCGCTTAGCGGCCGAACCTTTTCAAATCCTCTCTGTCGCAACGCCATGGCAACGCGAGCACTCGCGGAGTCTTTAGACGACCCGCCGTAGAGGATCACCTCTCTGTCGGTCCTCACATCTACCCCTCGGTATTGCCTGATGTACCCCGCGAGTCGGCGTGGATCCATTCGGATTGAACCTGGAATAGCCAGTGCCTCACCGGACAGCTTATCGCCGCCCTGCAAATCCAACAGGAGTATTTGGTCGCCCATCTTGAGCTTGTTTTCCAGTTCCTCCGGGGCTATCTGGGCAAGCTTGAATTCGTAAAGGAAGCGATACCAGCGGAACAGCCTAAATGCAAGAAAACATCCAAGAATGATTAATACCCCAATTCCTAAGATTTCTCCAATCCTCTGAGAGTCGACAGCGATTCGATCCAGCTGATCATGCAACACATAGCCCGTAATCATATATGTGGCCGACCAGGCCAGAGCACCGAGCGCGTCTAATAGCACGAATTGACTTAGGCCTAAGCCGCAAATGCCCGACAACGGAGAGGCGACGGCATCGAGTCCAAAAACGAATTTCGAAATGAGGAGCGCTTTCGACCCCCGGTTTAAGAAATTCTTCACCATTGTCTCCGCGCATGATTGCGGATCTTGAGAGCCACTGCAAAAGAAATGCAGCGTCTTTGTTCCCCATTTCCGCCCTGCCTCAAACCATGCAAGATCAGCGAACATAAACGCGGCAACTGAGCACGCGAGAATCGCCACAGGATTGAGCCTTCCCAAGCCGGCGAGAACCCCTGCAGCGAGCATCAGCAGGTTTGCCGGCACAGGTAGGCACGCTTGGCGACCGACTACGGATGCGAATAGTACCCAGTATCCGTGTGCTTCCAGAAGCGCAATCATTCGGCTCATACGCACTCCAACTTTTCTGTCCTTGCACTCACTTGGAGGTCGAGTGACGCGAACGCTCCGCGTCTGATATGAAGCATAGAGTTGCCGAGCCTCGCGTTGGAAACGGCGGGAGCGAGACGCGCATCCATGGCAACCTCCCAGCGTGGCGTACTCACTCTGGAGGTACGCAATCCGAACCTTCGAAAGTGGGACCGTCGGGTTACTTTGCCTTAGCAAGCGACGAATCCACCAAATGCTCGCTCAAGAACCACACCTGCAACTCACTACGGCGCAGAACTTCGCTCACGACCAAATCGTTTGTACCGTCGTCGCCCAATTCGCAGGCGCGGCGCGCCAGCTTTCGAACTTGCTCGATAATCACTTGGTGCGCATCCAGCAACCTGGAAAGCTGGACCGGAACCTCTTCACGGCCGCGAGGCGGGCGCTCGATTTGAGTGATCTCGGCAACGTCGTGCGCCATCGCAATGCTTACGCCGCCGAGGAGTTGAATCCGCTCAGCAATAGAGTCAACCACTTCAACCTGTTCATTGAAGTGTTTGTCGAAGAGCAGATGTAGCTGGTAAAACGTCGGCCCGGCGACCTGCCAGTGCGATTTCTTATACAAATCGCGAAGAGCCAAGGTGTCGGCGAGAAGTTGGTTTAGTTGCGCCGTCATTTCCAGCCGAACGGGTTCTTCGAGTTCAAGGGGCAATAGATGGTTGACCGATCCATACGCCTGAATTTCAGCAGCGCGTTGGTGGAATCGAGGCTGCGCGGTGATTCCGCTTGATTTTCGACTCTCAGCTTTGTTTGTCATTACGAATCCTCTCCTCTGTTTCAAGCTGCAACTTGACAAAAGATCTTCGACATTCGCATCTAGGTCGCGAGCGGCGATCAGCGCTTCGAGATTCCCATATGGGGCTAAGAGGCTCGCCATCCGGTCATACGAAGACGCGCGCCATCATCGCGCTCATCCACTAGGACATTGATCTTGAGTACCCGCGCCCAGTATTTTGCAATTGCATGGCCACATGCAAAGCATTGATCGAGCGCGGCTTCGCTCTTCAATGAGTTCACGAAGTTCGGGACTTTCACGAAATTCGGGACATGAGATGAAACAGCGGTTAATGGCTTCTGTATCGGCGTTTGTCGATCTTGAGGGCTTTGATTTTGGAGTCGAGCGTTGAGGCGGGAATACCCAGCCTAGCGGCCGCGCCGGTAGGTCCCGACACTTTTCCTTGGGCTTCGGCCAGCGCCACCTCAATGACTCTTATTTCCTCTGACGTTGGGACCCTTTGAAGGGGTCGACCGGGTTGGCCTGCCTGACCTGCCGACCGCGATAACCAACTCTCATCCACCGTGAAGGAATCGGTGTCACACACGATGAGCGACCGCTCAATAACATTCTGCAATTCGCGAATATTGCCTGGCCATGCGTAGGACGATAATCTGGCCAGAGCCTCCCTATCGATGCTTCGGATGCTTTTCCCCGCCCGGCTGGCGTAGCGGTGGATGAAATACTCGACCAAGAGCGGGATGTCTTCTTTTCGTTCTCGAAGGGGTGGCATCTCGATAGGAAAGACATTGAGCCGATAATAGAGGTCTCTGCGGAACGTACCGACCTCGATCGAATCCACCAAGTCGCGATTCGTAGCGGCAATCACGCGCACGTTGGCTCGAATTGGTTTCGTGCCTCCCAGTCGTTCAAATTCACGCTCTTGTACTACCCGAAGTAGGGCAATCTGAGTCTCTGCCGGGAGTTCACCTATTTCGTCAAGGAAGAGCGTGCCTCCTTCAGCCAACTCAAAGCGGCCAAGGCGACGTTGCGTTGCCCCGGTAAAGGCTCCCTTCTCATGGCCGAACAATTCCGACGTGATCAATGAAGATGGTACCGCGGCGCAATTGACGCACACGAAGGCCCGAGCGGATCGAGGCGAGCGTTTGTGAATCGCCCTGGCAATCAGTTCCTTGCCGGTTCCGGTTTCACCGGTGATCAAGACGGTAGAGTCGGTGGGTGCGACTTTGGCAAGACGAGCAAGGACATATTGCAAAGCGGGCGACTCTCCGACGATTTCCTCGAACATGAGTGCTTGGTCGATATGCTCCCGCAGGGCCAGGTTCTCGCCTTGTAACTTTTCTTCGGACCTCCTTCGGTCTTCGATGTCGGTTAGCAAGTTATACCAACGGATAATTCGACCATCAGCATCGCGGAGTGACAAACCTCGTGAGTTAAACCAACGGTATACTCCGTCAGCACGGCGAAGACGGTGGTCAACGTCATAAGGCTCGCCGGTTGCGACTGAATGGGTCCAGGCTGCAACCGCTTTGGGGAGGTCGTCCGGATGGACGGCGTCGCTCGTAGTCCAACCCTCCAGTTCTTCGCGAGTTCTACCAAAATATTGCAAGGTTTGATTATTGACGGATTCTACCTTTCCGTCGGCAGACATAATCGCTACCAGACCGGCGATGCCATCGACGATCAGGCGGACACTCTTTTCGCTCTCGCGGAGCGCCTCCTCCGCGCGCTTGCGATCCTCGATGTCGAATCCCGTCCCATACCACTTGACTATTTCTCCTTGCTGATTTCGCAGGGGAACGCCGCGGTGGAGGAACCAGCGGTATTGACCGTCACTAGCTCGCCGCAGCCTTGCTTCATTCTCGAACGGCGTTCCGGTGACGACCGACTCGCACCACTTCCCAACATAGGTGGCAACGTCATCGGGGTGTAGAGCTGATTTCCAATCGAATTCGGATCTGTCCTGGAAAGACAGACCCGTATATTCCTCGAAGCGCCTATTCACAAAGTCGTTGGTCCCGTCCGGCCTTCCGGTCCAGGCCATAGCCGGAATCGTTTCGATCACGTCGCGAAGGTGCTGTTCACTTTCCCGGAGCACCACCTCGGCCTTTTTGCGGTCAGTGATGTCCCTGATGGCGCTCGAGACCAGCGTTCCGTCTTCCGTTTCCAGTGGGCTGAGGCTGATCTCCACCGGAAACTCGTGACCGTCCTTGTGGAGTCCGAATAACTCCAGTCCGGCCCCCATGTGCCGCACTCGAGGCTGGTCAAAAAAGCCGGTCCTGTGGTCCTCGTGCCGACTCCGGCATCGATCCGGAACCAGCATCTCAATCTGCTGGTCTAGAAGTTCGTTTCGCCGGTACCCGAACAGCGATTCCGCTTGGGCATTCACTAGCACTATCGTGCCGTTTCGATTCACTACAACCATCGCGTCGGGAGCGGCCTCAAGTAGACTTCGAAATTTCATCTCCGCCCGCTTACGCACTGTGATATCTGTGGAACTCCCTATGAACTGGACCAAAGCTCCCGAGGCATTCAAGATCGGGTGGCCAAGGACGTGGATGAACCGCACAGCACCACTGGGGAGAAGAACGCGGTATTCGATTTCGTAGTCCGACTTTTGAGCAATGGCCCTCTCAATGCCGCCTTGCCACTTTTCGCGATCTTCGGGATGAACGCACTGCAGCCTTTGCTCCCAAGTTGGCACACCGTCTTTAAGGTCGAATCCATGGATCCGGCACCATTCGTCCGATACATGCACAAACTCTCTTCCATCCACTTTCCAGACCCAACTCCCCGTTTGTGTGAGCCTCTGCACCTCTGCCAGATGACTTTCACTTCGCGCTAAGGCCTCCTGAGCACGCCTGTGTGCGGCGCGCTCATTCGCCTCCCTTAGCGCACGGAGGACCGAGGGTACCAACCTCGAGAGTCGCGTCTTCAGAACGTAATCGGTAGCTCCGATTTTGAGGGCTTCAATCGCAACTTCTTCGCCCAGTGTTCCGGAAACAAAGATGAAAGGCACGTCGGGGCAGCCGCGGATTGCGAGCTTCAATGCGGAGAGGCCATCGAACGATGGAAGGGTATAATCCGCGAGAATCAGGTCAAAGCTCTCGCCAATGGAAGCCTCGAAAGCTGGCTGAGTATCCACTCGAACCAGTTCGCAGAGAATATCCCCTGCTTCAAGCGTCTCTTGAATGAGCCCTGCGTCGTTGGGGTCGTCTTCCAGCGAAAGAATCCGTAAACAATGGCGCATGCTCACTTCCTGACACTTCCCGGCGGAGCCTCATTGATAACTGCCCAGAAGACACCCAGCTCCTTGATAGCATTCACAAACTCGTGGAAATCAACCGGCTTCACGACGTAAGCGTTAACACCAAGCTTGTAGCTTGCCACCATATCCTTCTCCTCGTGAGAAGAAGTCAGCACGACTACCGGAATTATCTTCAGTTGTTCGTCTGACTTGACCTGCCGCAAGACTTCGAGTCCATCGACCTTTGGCAGCTTCAAATCCAGCAGCATCACCGCAGGATTGTCGCTCGAGCGCGAATTGTATTTCCCCCGGCAATAAAGGTAATCCAGTGCTTCCTCGCCGTCCCGCGTAACAATGACCTCATTAGCGAGGTTGTATTCCTCGAGGGCATTCATAGTCAGCTCAACGTCTCTGTCGTCGTCCTCAACTAACAAAATGCGTCCAAATCTGTTCATAGTCTCCTTTGAGGATTCAGCGGGGCGGAGTTGAGAAATAGAACGTTGCTCCCTGATCTATTGCGCTCTCGGCCCAGACCTTCCCGCCATGCCGGTGAATGATGCGTTGAACCGTAGCCAGCCCGATTCCGGTTCCTTCAAATTCGTTAGCGTGGTGCAGACGTTGAAATACGCCAAATAACTTATGGGCGTACTTCATATCGAACCCTGCCCCGTTATCCCTGACGAATACGACGACTTCATCGGTATCTCCGCCGACGCACCCGATCTCGATCTCCGCCCGTGGCTGCTGCCTCGTGAATTTGATTGCGTTGGAAATCAAGTTAATAAGAACCAGTCGCAGCATCGAACGATCTCCATAACAAACCGGGAGTGTGTCGATCTTCCAAGCAATATTGCGACTGTGCGTCTCCGGTTGTACTTCGCTGAGGATTTCCTTCAAAAGTTGATCAAGGCTCACCATCGTTCTTCGAGCTTCTGCACGTCCCATCCTCGAAAATGCCAGAAGATCATCAATCAACATTCCCATCTTCTTCGCGGATTCCAGGATTACAGTCATATACCTTTGGCATTTGTCGCTCAGCACAGGAGAAGCGTTTTTCTGAAGCATCTCTGCATAGCCTGCAATATGTCGGAGTGGCGCACGTAAGTCATGCGACACGGAGTAGGCAAAAGCCTCCAGTTCTTTGTTTGTCGCTTCTAGTTCGGTGGAACGCTTCAGCAATTCCTGGTTGAGACTGCGGATTTCTTCCTCGCGGTGCTTGCGTTCGGTAATGTCATTGTTCGTCTCCAATACACCCGCAGGTTGCTCTCGCTCATCGCGGCGCAATGACCATCGGCTCGCGACCACCACTTTACTTTTATCCGCCTTTGTATGCCGGAGCTCGCCTTCCCACCGTCCCGTCCGAAATAGCTCCGCGTTAATGTCGTCGAGAGCCAGCGGAAATATGGTCTGGAGAAGCTCATGCGATCGCTTTCCGATAGCATCTTCCGCCTTCCACCCGTACAGCTCTTCGGCCCCGTGATTCCAGTACGAGATGATGTCGTTCATATCACGGACGAAGATCGTGTCGTGCGTAAGATTGAGCAGGCTCGCTTGCCGCGTCCGGACTGCCACTTCCTTTTCGAGGTCGTCACGGGATTGCCGAAGGGCGCCCTCGACGCGACGACGAACTGCACTGAACCAGGTGATAAGGAGAGCAAATAGTATGAACACCGCATAGTAAGGGAACTCGGCGGGAGTGATGTAGAAACTATGGATGGGCACGGTAAAGAAGTAGTTGAATGCCAAACTCGACAGGATAAGCGCAAAAACACCTGGGCCTGTTCCTTCGCGCCAGACGGTTATAGCGATCGCGAACAGAAATACCGGAAATGCTACGTCGTGGAAGTTAAGGCTCGCCAGGAGAAGGCCCGCCACGAGCGCAATGGCGACGTACAGAAACGCAAGACTGTAGCCTCGGATAGCTGACACAAGCTTCCGCCTAGGGGTCTTCGACAGGGCGACAGTTTGCTTCATTTCAACTCTGGGCCACCAACGATTGGTGTTCGGCAGCCATTCCATGTTTGTGTCGCTGTCAGCTCCCTGAACGCTGGATTGCCTTGTTTTCTGCGACCGACGTGCACACACCCGACCAGCGATCTTGTTGTGAGGGAAGTTTTTCCTGGCTCCGATTTCCAGGTTTCGCCAGACCTCGCCTGAATCTCCATCCCCCGTCTCAGGCGAAGCCATCTCTCAATCGCATCATTTGCTTGTATGGAAATTTCGCAGCCGCTCACCCCACACCTCCTTGGGCCCCCTCACCCCCAAGTGGCGCTTTTGTCTCGCCGGGTGTTGCCCTCCGCATCATCATGGTTTGGAGAGAGACAGAATCTGCCTCTTCCTCGTGCCACGCCGAGGACGGAAGATTAACCTAAATCAATGCCCTCGTTGCCGATATTCCGAACTCACCCCTCTTGTGAGAAGGCCCTCCTGTCGTAGTTTGCTTCTCAGCACTTTGGTCGACAAGTCATCTTCATATTATTTCTGTATTATTTGAAGTATCCGTTTGAAAGAATTGGCGTTAGATTTCACGCGGCCTTCAGGGTTTCCTTACGATTGGGCACCCTGCGAACACTCGGAGTGAGCGATTCGTGACAATTCATCTCTCAGAGCGAGTGCGATTCGGGGTCTTCGAACTGAATGTTCGGACCGGTGAACTTGCCTCCCTTGAAGCGGATGGAGATGGCTACCACCCAAAAAAAGTTCTTCTCCGAGACCAGCCATTCCAGATACTTCGAATTCTGGCCGAGCGCCCCGGCGAGGTCGTGTCCCGGGAAGAAATTAGGAGGGTGCTCTGGCCGAACGACACGATTGTGGATTTCGACCGCAGCATCAACGTCGCGATTGCCATACTGCGGAAGGCAGTCAACGATAGTGCTGAGAGCCCCAAATACATAGAGACCCTGCCGCGCCGGGGATACCGGCTCATGATTCCGGTCGAATGGCAGCACAGTGCCGGCGAGACTCCGAAACTCGCAGAGGATGTCGCAACTTCGCAGCCCCCCCAACCTATAAGAGGTGGTGGACTCACCGGTACACGTATTTCCCATTATCGCGTCCTGGAAGTCCTGGGAGGGGGTGGAATGGGGGTTGTGTACAAGGCGGAGGATCTGAAGCTGGGCCGCCCCGTAGCTCTCAAATTTCTCCCTGAAGAATTGGCGAGCGACCCGGATTCTCTCAAACGATTTGAGCGGGAAGCGCAAACGGCTTCATCGCTGAACCATCCCAACATCTGCACCATTTTCGAAATCGAGGAGTTCGAAGAGCAACCGATCATCGTGATGGAATTGCTTGAAGGCGAGACACTTCGCGATCATCTCGCCGCTCCCGGCTCAAACAAGATGGCTTTGGATCAATTGCTTGAGATCGCGCTGCAAACTTCAAGCGGGCTCGCAGCCGCACACGCAAAAGGAATCGTCCACCGCGACGTCAAACCCGCGAACATATTTCTTACCCGTCATGGCCAAGTCAAGATTCTTGATTTTGGATTGGCAAAGTTGGCCTCTCTCGAGCAGGAACCGGGAATCGTCCCACTTGACGACGCGGACATCCCCTCCGCAGGTTCGAAGCAGCCTTCAATAAGGACAAGTGCCGAAACATCCAATGGAATCCATACCACCCTGACGCGCACAGGTATCGCAATGGGGACAGCCAACTATATGTCTCCCGAACAGGTTCGCAAGGAGAAATTGGACGCCCGAACCGACCTGTTTTCATTTGGCCTGATCCTGTTCGAAATGGCGACCAGCCGGCGCGCCTTTGGGGGCGAGACTGCAGCGGTAATCCACGAAGCGATCCTCAACCAGACGCCCGTTCTACTGGACGAATCCGGCTCGGCAATCCCGCGCGGGCTCGGTGCCGTCATCACTAAAGCACTGGAGAAGGATCGGTCGCGACGGTACCAGTCAGTCGCGGAGATGCAATTGGATTTGGAGCGGCTCCGGAGGGAGATGCATCCGGGCCGGCACCGCTTGGGAAGATGGTTTGCGGCAACGGTGTTGCTCATCGTCGTTGCTGTGGGGCTCTGGGCTTACCTCGATTATCGAAACAGAGTGACACTGTCTCCGGGCGACACGATTATCATCGCCGATGTCAGCAATCAGACCAGCGATCCGGTTTTCGACGATGCGTTGAAAAGGTCTTTGTTTATCAGCCTGGAGCAGACGCCTTATCTCAATGTCCTGGAGTCAGACAAAGTCAGCGAGAATCTGAGGCTGCTTAACCTTCCGGTGGACGCAAAAGTTACGCCCGAGATCGCCCGTCAAATGTGTCTTCGCACGAACAGCAAACTGATCATTACGAGTTCCATTGTGCATATAGGCAATCGTTTTCGAGTTGAACTGAATGCCGTTACTTGTCAGAGTGGACAATTGATCGCTCGGGTTTTGGAAGACGCCACCCAGCGCAATGAGGTAGTACACGCATTGGGCATCTCATCCGCGCTATTGCGCCGCAAGCTTGGCGAGCCCGCCGCATCCCGAGCCAGGTTCAACACGCCGCTGGAGCAGGCGGCGAGCAGTTCGCCCGATGCCATTCAACAGCTGGAGCAGGGGTACAGGCGCCACATCGCGATTGACCTCCCAGGAGCCATTCAGCATTACCAGCATGCCATAGAGTTGGATCCAGACTTTGGGCTGGCCTATGCCGCTCTTGGGTCTGCCTCTAGCGCATTGAATCAAACTCTGTTGGCAACCTCGTCCTTGAAGAAGGCTTTCGAACTTCGCAACCGAATGACCGAACCGGCGCGGTTCCGGGTAGAGGATCTGTACTATGCCGAGGTAACCGAAGAACAGGAGAAGGCCCTCGCCGTTCTCCTGCAATGGGAGCAGACCTTCCAGAGCGATTTCTTGGTCCACAATAATCTTTCCGCATGTCTCAATGCGCTGGGGCAACCGGATCGCGCAGCCGACGAAGCGCGTGAGGCGGCGCGCCTTCTTCCCACCCCCTGGAGCTACCGCATCTGGATGTCTAGGAGCATTGCGGCGGATCGTCTCGAGGAAGCGAAGGCAGTATTCGATGAAGCGTTACCGCGGAAGTTCGATGCAGCGGATATGCACGAAGACCGCGCCCTGGTGGCCTTTCTGCAAAACGACAAGTCCGCAATGCAGGAACAGTGGAAATGGGGTGAGGGCAAGCCGTTTGGCGATCGCCTGGTCTTCGAAAGATCAAGAGTGGAAGCTTACTACGGCCAGTTCGCCGCAGCTCGCCGTTCGACCGCGCAAGCCGTAGTTCTGGCCGGCAAGACGGACGCGGCTTCCGGCAATCCGGCCTTTGACAACGGTGAAGAAGCGCTGGAGGAGGCCGAAGTCGGTAATTTGGCCCAGGCTCGAAGGTTTGCGGCAAAAGCTCCTACCAAGGATCCGGGCAGCGACGCGCAATTAGTGTTGGCCCTGGCGTTGGCGCGAATGGGAGACACCGGGGAAGCGCAGAAACTGACAGATACATTGAATAGAGATGCTCCATTCGACACTCGAGCTCAAAATTACAGCCTGCCGACGATACGGGCTGCGATCAACCTGTATAAGGGCGATGCTTCCGGAGCGGTTGAAATCCTGCGGCCCACAGTGAAGTATGACCTGGCGGACCCAAATGGATTTAGCAGCCTCTATCCGGCTTACATCCGCGGCTTGGCATACTTGCAGATGGTCGACGGCCGCGAGGCAGCGGCTGAGTTCCAGAAACTGCTCGATCATCCAGGTCTCGTCGGAAATGAGGTGATTGGGGCATTGTCACATCTGCAACTGGCCAGGGCGCAGAAAATGATGGGTAACGAGGCTGCAGCGCGCAAGTCGTATGAGGACTTCCTGAGTCTCTGGAAAGACGCCGACTCAAATATTCCTATTTACCAGCAAGCCAAAGCCGAATACGCCTTGCTGCGTAAAAATCTGAATGGCGTGCCGTGAGTTGATCGGAGGTTGCATGATGAACTCTTACCGAAGCCGAGAAACTTGCACGGAGACCAGGCTATAGCGAGTTCCTGACGATATACATGCCGACCTGATACACGGAGCCGAGGAACTTGAGGGGTTCAAGACTGAATCCGATCAATTCCAATAACGCTTCGCCCCTTTTGGAGCTCTAGGTGAGTCTCTAATACTAGCGCTGGCTGATCAGAAGTATATGTCTGTAATGGAGATGCCTTTCTTTGCGAGGCTGGCGCGAAGTTTGAGTCGTCCGCGCATAAGGCGACTCTTGGCCGCAGGCACTGTGAGTCCGAGCCTATCGGCAGTCTGTTGCATTGACTCTTCCTGGACATGGTACAGTTCGAGGGCGATGCGATAGCACAAGGGAAGCCCCCCGATGGCACGCGATAACAGATCCATCGTTTGTCGCTTTGAGTACGAGCGTTCCGCGTCGAGGTGCTGATCGGGGAATTCCCACGGACCCCATTCCTTGTTGTCGTCTCCGACTTGATCACACGATACTTCCGAATGCATTCCCCTCTTTCGGAGCAGCATGAAAGCCGAGTTGATTGCGATCCTCATTAGCCAGGTTGAGAAGGTGCAAGAGCCACGAAAGCCGCTTAGGTGTGTGTAGGCCTTGAACAAGGCTTCCTGTACCACGTCTTCTGTATCTTCGTGATTCCGAACGATCCCGAATACCTTCCTGTGAACCAATTCAGCGTGTCTGACGCTCAATTCAGAAAAGGCCTCCTTATCGTGGAATCTTGCGGCTTCAAGGAGTCGTTCATTTGTGGCACGCGCATAGTTAATTCGTCTGCTCACTAGGTCCGCATCGTCCATATTTGACGTTGAGGTTTCAGTAGCCTCACTGAAACAGAGCGCGTCATCTCCTTGAGCGACCCTAGCCAGCCGAACGTGACGTTTTTCGGAACCCGCAATTTGATCAATGGCGAGCGATGATGGCGCGTGATGACCTCGGGGGCAGCTGTGATTAAAAGCGGCGTGATTGCAGGTCGTGCTAGGAAACGGCCGATCAAATGCGGCATTGACTGCAGGTTGTGCCTTCTCCATGTCGCGAGTCTCTTTTCGGGGGTGATGGGGCGACCCTTGCTATCGCGCCCAGAAGCTTGCAATTTGCTTGCCAAACGCACCTCGTTGCAGGACTGCGCGTGAGAACAATCAGCAGCTGCGAAGCTTGACTCAGGTTCCATCTTTTCGAGACTTCCGCCACTCGAACCGCGCAACTGACTAGAAGCGACTCAAGTGTCATTGCCTGGACGCACGATGTCGACCGTAAGTCATGGGAAGGATGCGGTTCGGCACTCGAATACGACGGGCAGCCCGGTTGGGTGCGGCTCCGTAGAGCTTTCATTTAGCCCGCCGTTTGGAGACGGAATTGCAACGATCAAAGGGAAATCTAGGAAGCGGTTTGATCTATGGCCACAATGTAGCTGATCTGCTTGTGGACTTTCTTTTGTGATCGGGAGTTCGAAGGGTACACGGCGGGTCCGGAGATTCTGAGCCGCATCACCGACTAGGTCCGCAGCGGAAGGATATCCAGTGGGTTCATGCGCGTCACTAGGAGAGACAGCAGCGTTCGTGGCCCTGAGACGAACTGCGTTCAGCAAACGCCCGGCGTGTTGTGGAAGGAAGTGTCTCGGTGCCGGTCTGAGAAGTTGCATACACGAAGGCAGACCCGAGGATCAACGGACTGCGTCGCGTCCCCAGGCTACGTTATGAGAAACATAAGATCCGCAGCCCTTTTGACTGTTTGTTGTGCGCTGATCGCGCCAGCGATTGTCGTTGCATTCTCCGGCGACCCGTCACAAGACTACGCGTATGAGCTTCCTTCGAACCGACGAGTGATCGCGTTCCTTCTGCAGTCAAGCGAGTGGTATCGCCACACGTACGCCGAGCGACAGATTGCGAATGATCCGGATGATCTTCTGTTTCTGGATGATAACCACGCGATTGAAACGCAGATCGTAAGGTTTTCGTTTGATTTTGCGAAAGCAGATGCCGTCCTTGCTTCGAGGACCACATCTTCCAT
>Ga0070733_10002271_pt1 | contig 13833 bp, 12 predicted proteins | sample Coa_R1_9_FD_66450 | JGI IMG/M metagenome (GOLD analysis project Ga0070733, IMG submission 66450) | Surface soil microbial communities from Centralia Pennsylvania, which are recovering from an underground coalmine fire - Coalmine... | ecosystem: Environmental > Terrestrial > Soil > Unclassified ... | reverse complement strand
TCCTTGGTGCATCCCTCCGGCAGGCGAGCCTGCTGGACGCGTTCCAGGACCTGGCGGAATGTGGGAAATTCGTTATACACGGGAATGACGACTGACACTTTCATGGCATCTCCAGTGTGCACCGCACGCGTCGCCCGCACAAGCAGAGATGTCGAAGGGGCGGGAAGGGTTTGACCGGGCAAGGGTGGAAATCTGCCGCGATCTGGCGGAGATTCCCGCCACACTCGCAGCTATGTACCTCCGGGAACGATTAACTTGTGGCCGACAGTCCGGGAGAACGCACTGCCGCGATAGCCGCCAACAAGAGCACGATCGGATCAATCGGGTAGCGATACCGAAGCAAAGCCTGGCCGAGGTATGAGGCAAACGGGAAGAGCACTGGAAACGCCGCTACTGGAAGCGCGTACGCCCGATAGGCTGGATTGCGAAACAGAATGATGATTCCGAACAACGCCCCAAAGGCAGCCAGAAAATTGCTGACGAATACCCAGCGAACCAGGAAAGAAGAGGTTTGCAGGAAATCCTTAAATGGGTGGGAGGCTCCAAGCCAGATGGCTATGAAGCGCTCCTTTAACAGCTCGGCTTCCCTCCGAGGATGAGACAGCATCCACTGAATCGCCTCGTGCTGTTTTTCCTGCATATAGGCTATCTCGCCCATACGGATGTATTTCGTACGTTCCGCGACATTATCGATGGGGTGCAACCATCCGGGGAACTTGTCGCGATACAGGTCGTTGTTCCCGAGCCATAATTGCAGGCCCAAAGCCGAACGCAGGGGAACAAAGGCATGGAAGACGATGTAGTTGCGTATTGTCCACGGAGCGCAGCAGAGGACAATGACACCGACCGCGAGCGCGGTTTTTGCGTGCCATGGAGTGTCGCGCTTACGCGCGCGATATGCCATCCAGGCGAGAAGCAAGGGCAGGCCCGAGAGCAGCGTCGCATTGGTCATCAACGCGACACCCCATAGGAAGCCATACGCACACCAGTCGCGGACGCGGCGTGAGCCGGCGACGCTGAGCGTTGCCCACAGAATCGTCGCCGCGAGCAGGCCGGATAGCGAGGTATCCCAGATCCATTGGAACGGAACGATTATCGCATTCGGGAAGACGGCCCAAAGCCACGCGGCTCCGGCACCCACGGCGAGTCCCCCGATCCGCTTGCCTGCGTAGAAAATGGGAACGCAGGTGAGCGTGGAAAATAGAATGTTGAGAAAGGCCGCGGCCACAAATGCGTGAAACGTAAGAGCGCCGAAAAGTTCGAAAATACCGGCAAGCAGCAGCGGATAGACGGGAGTCGTCCACGCTGTCGGTCCCGTTTCCACGTGAAACGGCGAACTGAATCCCTTTCCGACCGCGAGCGAGTAGGCGATAGCGCCGGTCTCGTACTGAAAGGGAACATTTGCGAGAACCACGTGGGGAATTGCCCGCTGCTCCTCCCAGGCGTAACCGAGGCGCAGCGCGAACGCAACCAGCAGGATGACACTGAGGGATGTTGCTGTGGCTCGGGCTCGTATTCTCACGCCGGAAGAATATAGCGTAGATCGCTCAGATGGATGAGGAGTGAGCGCCGAGCCCGTAATCTTCCGGCGAAGCGGAATCGCCGCCGTTGAATTGGTTGCGCTTGCGATATGCGGTGAATAAAATCGCGCTCATAATCAAGAGCGGCGGAAAGAACATGATCAAAATTCCGTGCCTGAGGGCTTGAATAAACTTCGGGCCAGACGCAGAGGCGCTCTGGTAGCAAAGCGCGCAACTTTGAGCGTAGAGGGCCGCCGGGCTCAGGAACAATGCAAGCGCGGCGACGGCCCATGCAATTGTTCGAGAGTTGAATTGTCTTCGAGTGCGCATCTGTTTCCCTGGCGGGTATTCTACCCTTACACGCGTCTTGATTCCACAAGCTGCGAAGAAAGGGTGCCGTCTTAATTTCAGCGGCAGATTTGTGCGAGCGTCAGAGCGCGCTTGAACATGACGCGGAAAGATGGCTTCAGGGGCTAAAGGCCGTCCTTTCTAGCCTTGCTTCCGGCGGGGTTTAAACCCCGCCCTTCCATTTTCAGGAAGCGATTCGTCAGTCCGCGGCTGAGGCGCCGTCAGGGAGAGCCGCACGGCGGACGCGCTTTCGATTCCAGGCGTAGTCCTTGCGCAACTTCTGCTGGTGCTTCTTCACCTGAACTTCAATCTCAGCAAACGCAATTTTCGCGCTGGCGCGCACGTCGGGCGCGTCGCCCGTGGCGTGAAGCGTCCCCGTGGGAAGCTTGAGATTCAACGAAAAGGTGTAGGCAGTCTTTCGCGGGTGCCTTTCCAGCGCTCCGTGCAGATGGACGAGATCAGGAGCGTAGTGCTTCAGCAGGCGCTCCAGCTTTTCAATGCGGTGTTTGGACTCATCTTCAACTGCTTGCCGAACTTCAGCATGTACGTTGCTGAACGAGATTTTCATTCGAGCACCCCTTTTCCGGCTTCACTGTCCCGATCTGCATTCCCAACGGAAGGGGCATGGGCCTAAGTACAAGATTAGAATAGCGCGCTGAAATGTGCGTTTCAACTCGCGATGCCTTCAAAGAAGGTCATTGGGGTGTTTGACACGCTCGACGGGGCCATCGTAGTCTCGAAGAAGAGCCGCGCGAACACGATCATGTCTTCGAAGACGCAGATGGACGCACCCAAAAAAGCGCGGATTCTTGTCGGAATCGCAGGATGGTCTTACGCGGACTGGAACGGGATCGTTTATCCCACGCCACGACCGCGAGACTTTCACGAGGCCACCTACCTGGCCGAGTTTTTCGACACGATCGAGATCAACACGTCTTTTTATCACCCGCTTAAAGCTGCCTCCGCTTCGCAATGGATCGAGCGCATCGCGGGAAATCCGCAATTTATCTTCACGGCCAAACTATGGCAGAAGTTCACGCATGAAGGAGGGACCGGCGCCGAAGACGTGAAGATCGTGCGGGAAGGTTTCGACGTCCTGCACGATGCCGGCCGCCTGGGAGCCGTGCTGCTGCAGTTCCCGTTCTCATTTCACCACACGGCGGAGAATGTAGCGCGGCTGAATCAGATCCTCGATGATTTTGAATATTACCCGCTGGTGGTCGAGGTACGCCACGCTTCCTGGACACAAAACAGTTTTTATGACCTACTGCGCAAACGGGGCGTCGGGATCTGCAACATCGATCAGCCCCTGATCGGCCGCTCCGTGAAGCCGGGCGAGAAGGCGACGTCGGCAGTGGGATATGTCCGGTTGCATGGCCGGCGATACGACACATGGTTTAGTGACGATCCCGAATCGCCGCCCTCGGAGCGATACAACTACCTTTATTCCGCAAAGGAACTGGAACCCTGGGCGGAGCGCATTCAGCACGTAGCCGAAAACGCCCAAACGACTTTCGTGATCACCAATAACCATTACCACGGCAAAGGAGTGGTGAACGCGCTCGAGCTAGTCCGCATGCTCAGCGGAAACAAAGTGAAAGTTCCGGAGACGCTGCGCCACCACTACCCACGCCTTGAATCCATCGCAGACGAGCCGTCGAAGGAGCCGATGCTCTTCCCGCTGCCGCCGGAATAGAAGTTGCGAAACGATATTGGACACACCCATTGCGGCGACTTCGTGAAGTTCGCGATTGCGAATTGTGGCGGAAACTACTTCTTGAAGAGATCTTCGAAGGCTTTACGCGCGTCGTTCGGACGTGCAGCAGCGGCAGCGCCAGGGATAGGAGCGCTCGCGGCGTAGTTCACCGGCGAAGTGTCCTTCTCGACCGTCACGCGAAATTCGAAGAAAGTGCAATCGTTCTTCGCGTCTTTCTTGGCTATGCGCTCGGGAATCGGCTGCGTGCATTCGAACTGGGCCGCGGTGTCAAAGTGCACGCATTGCTTGCAGCAATGCAGGGCCGCATGACAGCGCGGGCACTCGCCATTCGCGTCGAAGCCCGACATCAGTACGGCGCCGCAACTTTGACAGCGCGCGCGCGTGACCGTGCCCACCATACGCGGCGTGCGCGGCCCCAACATGTCTTGCTTCGGCCGTGGTTCACTCGGGCGGCTGGCCCGATCGGCACGGTCTCTCTTTTTGTCCGCGGCCTCGCGGTCGCTATAGCCCCTCTGCTTATACTTCCGCTCCATGAAATCCTCCTGGGGGTTGCCCAATCATAACCTGAAACGCAGCTTCTAGATGGCCTATTCCACGCGACGTGTGGAAGTGTAATGGAAATTTATGCCGTCACGCGGTCATTGCATTGGTTATGGTCACACGCCATTGCTTCTTTTCGCCCAGAACTTCGAAAAACCCTCCAAGGGCAGATCCGGTTGCAAGAATCTGTGTGGCTCGCCGAAACTGCCGAGCAATGCTTCGGCAGCCAAGTAGCCACTGCGGACAGCGCCTTCCATCGTGGCAGGCCACCCAGTGCTGGTCCAATCCCCCGCGACGAAGAAATTCTTCGCGACACCCGCCTGCGTGGGACGCCAGCGGTCCACGCCAGGTTCCGGCGAGAAGGTCGCATTGATTTCCTTGATCACCGTGGCCTTTCGCAGGACAGCTACACGCGTTGCCGGCAAGACATCCGCCAGTTCGCAAAGGCAAAGGTCAATAATCTCCTGCCGGGAGCGCTGAACCAAATCGTACGAAGCGCTGATCACAAGCTGGATGTATTGGCCGGAAGAATCGCTGTCATGCGCCCCACTCCCGATCGGACCCGCCTCTCGACCATCCGTCTCAGCTCCGGCATACAGGAGCGTCTTATTGAAAACCCATTGCGTGGTGTGATCGAGAAGCGTCAGAAACGGCTCGGTCATCACCGTGCGGTCAAACCACAGGTGTACTCCGGTGATCGGAGACGTCCGCAGATGGCGCAACCCTTCGAGCGGGGCGTTCGGCTCCGACATTTTTCCCGGCAGCATTCCCAGGAGCACATCGTGCGGGACGGCGACAACGCACGCATCCGGGCGGACCTGAGATCCGTCGTCGAGCAGCGCTCCCGAGAAGCCATGGTCGTTCATTTGGATTTCGCGAATGCCGCAACGCAGCCGAACTTCCCCGCCGCGCCGTTCGATCGAATCGCGGCAACCCTCGTAAAGCTCCGCGAGCGGTACGGACGGGATGCCCACTCGATACCCTTCCGTGTTCCCAAGGAACGCTTTCCAGAACACTTCGATTCCGTAGCGCGCATCCGTGTGGGCCGGCTCTTCGTCGAGCGCGCTCACGAGCACGACGCGCCAGTATCGCTCGATGGCGCCGGGTGTCTGCTCCATCCGGCGCAACCAATCGAGCATTGAGATTCCGTCCGCGTCGGGAGGATAGCCGCCCGCTCGCGCAATCGCCATCAAGCCGCTTGCGATGCTTCGCTTATCGGCGAAGCACAGCGCGTCAAAAAGCAGGAATGACGGCGCCATATGAAGCGGCGGAGGCAGTGGCGCGGCTTCGATCGTTGACCGGCGCCCTCGCGCATCCACAAAATATAGACGATCGTAGAAGCGAATCTTGTTCGCAGCGCCTACGCGCCGGTAGAAATCTGAAAGGTTCGTGCAACAACCGAGCGTAACATGCTGGCAATTGTCCACTTCGCTGCCGTCGGGCAGCGTATAGGAAGTAGCTCGGCCCCCCAGGTGGGGACGCTTTTCCAGCAAACAAACACGGAAACCAGACTCACCCAGCGCGACGGCGGAGGACATCCCCGCCAGACCGCCGCCGATCACCAGAACGTTTCGCGAGGACATCTTTCTTCCACCAGCCGCTCATGCCTGCAGCGAGCAGATATTGCACTTTTTCGGCGCTCGACAACGAAATGCGCGACGAGAATACATCGAAGCCGCAAGCCTCAATTCGGGCGAGCAAGCTGCTGTAGGTTCGAATCAAGGCGCGCAACGTAGCGCGGCTATCGGGATCTACCCGCTCGACGAGCGGAGCGCCTTCTTCATAGAACCGCCAAGCGCGTTCCGCCTGGTGTTGCAACATTTCACGAAGTTGCGGCGTCAGCGGCCCGCGCAGGTTTTCGGAGCGACAGTCAAAACGCTCGAGGTCTTCCTGCGGGATATAGACGCGGCCCATTTCGAAATCACCGCGCACGTCGCGAATAATGTTCGTCAACTGGAAGGCAAGACCCACTCGCTCCGCCAGGTCGGGCGCCTTTGGATCGCGGAAGCCGAAAACGTGCAGGCACGTGAGGCCGACCGTGCCAGCCACGCGATAACAATACTCCGAGAGCTGGTCGAATGTCGCGTAAGAAGCGACCGTCAGATCCATTTCCGCGCCGAGAATCAGATCGTGGAAATAGCGCGTCGGGATGGCGAACCGCGAAATCGTATCCGCCAGCGCGGGAAGAATTGCGTGCGCTTCCGTGCGTCCGGCAATGGCTTCATCCAGCATGGCACGCCAACGCGCCAGGCCGCGGCGCTTCGATTCGATGTCGCCGGGCTCGTCCGAAATATTGTCGACAAGCCGCATGAAGCCGTAGAGAGCGCACAGTGCATTCCGTTTTGGCCGGGGCAGGCCAAAAAACGCAAAATAGAAGCTGCTATGAGCAGCGCGCGCGATGCGATTGCATTCCGCATACGACACACCGACCACCCGACTTTCCGCCGGAGAGGGGACCCTCGCCTCAGCGGCCACGAGTTCTTCCGCCTTGGCGATTCCCGTCGAGTCTTCCGCAACAACTGTCGTGCCTGCGAACATCTTCGAACCCAACGCGCGCGCAACGAGCTTGAGTTTCGCCGCCTTACTGAGCGCGGGCCGATGCTCGAGAGTGTTGTAGCCGGAAGCTTCGATCGCGTCGAGCACGGCCATGCCACTGCGGCTGAACAACTCGATATCCACGCGAAGGAACGGTTCGACGCGAGCGGCGAGTGGGGCACCAACTCGGAACAAATCCCGGGTGCGCGTGATCAGTGACTTCATCAGCGCGACGTACCGTTGGTCGAAACGGCGCGCCACGATGTCTCCGTCGGTCAGCCCGTGTTCGTGCAGCGCATCAAGAGGAATGTAAATGCGGCCTTTTTCGAGATCGCGCGAGACGTCTTGCCAGAAGTTAGTAAGCTGCAACGCCGTGCACGTGAAATCGGACAACCTTTGCCGCCCTTCGTCTCGGTAATCACACAGATAAAGCACCAACCGCCCGACGGGATTCGCGGAATAGACGCAGTAGTCGAGAACATCATCCCATGTCGGATATCGCTGTACCTTCTGATCCTGGCGAAACGCACGCAGGAGGTCGCTGAACGGCTGAAACGGGATGCTTTTCTCACGAACAGTCTCAGCGAGGGCAATAAGGACTGGATGAGATGGCGCGTGGCTGCCGGAATAAATCATCCGCAGCTCATCTTCCCACGCGTCGAGCAATTCGAGCGCTCGCGCGTGATCCGCCACTTCATCGCCGAGGTCGTCCGACCAGCGGCAGTAGGCGTACACGTTGTAAAAATGCTGGTGCAGCGAGCGAGGGAGCAGCCACGAAACCACGCCGAAGTTCTCATAGTGATGCGTCGCCAGCCAGCGCGTGTAGCGCTGGGCTTCCGCGAGCGAACACCCCGCCGAAGGCAGGTTGCGCGCAATTTCCAGTTCAGGTGTGGCAAGCATGGAGTCGTGACGCCGGAAGTAGTTCGCGCCGTTCCAACAGAACGAGCTGGAGCGGCATCAGGGAATGACGGCTGTCTTCAGCTCGCCATTCCGGTGCTTCATGTCCTCAAAAACATGCGGCAATTCGCTCAAAGGAACTTCGCCGGTGATGAAATCGCGCGCGCTGATCTCGCCGCGAGCGATCGTATCGAGGGCTTCGCGCATGAACCTCGGCGTGTGATGAAAAGTGGACTTGAGCGTAATTTCCGAATAGTGCAGCGCCGCGGGATCGAAATTCACCTGCGTCCCTCGTGGGCAGCCGCCGAACAGATTCACGCGGCCGCCTTTGCGCACCATCTGGACTGCCCATTGCCATGTGGTTGCGGATCCGACTGCTTCAATCACGGCATCCGCGCCGCGCCCGCCTTCCGTCAATTCCCGGACGAGAGATAAAGGATTCTCGATTTCCGAAACATCAAAGGTTGCAATCGCTCCCAGCCGCTCTGCCGCGCGCATCTGGCTCTTGCGCTTGCCGAGAGCGATCACGCGAATCTTCCTGCCGGAAAGAATGCGGATGAATTTCAAGCCAATCGGCCCGCAGCCTATCACTACGACGGTGTCGCCCGGCTGGATTCCGGTCTCATGAATGCCACGCAGGACGCAGGCGAGCGGCTCCGTCATTGCCGCATCCACGAACGACACGCCGTTGGGGATCTCCAGCATGTTCTGCCGGACGATGCGGCCGGGGATGCGAATGAACTCGGCGTATGCGCCGTTGTTGAACAGCAAATCCTCGCAAAGATTTGGCTGGCCTTTGCGGCAATAAAAGCAAGTGTCGCACGGCGCGGAGTTCGCCGGGATCACGCGCATGCCTTTGTGCACACCTCCGTTTACTGCGCTGCCCTGGCGTTCCACCACGCCTGCCAGTTCATGGCCAAAAAGCGCGGGGGGCTGGATCATGCGCGCGTGAAAGCCCTGCTTCCAAACCTTCAAATCCGTGCCGCAGGTGAGCGCCACTTCGACGCGCACGAGCACATCGTCATCCCGGAGCGCGGGGATATCCACGCGCTCGATCTTCATGTCCTCGCGGCCATACAGCACCGCAGCTGTCATATGTCCGTTGGCTTCGGTTCTCATTCGTGCACGATCATCACTTTCAATGTATTATCCGCCGGCCGGGCCGCCAACTCCAGACCTTCCGCAATTCGCTCCAGCGGAAACCGGTGCGAGATCAATTCGCGAACTTGCAACCGCCGCTCAAGAACAAGCGACGCGGATTCTTCCTGATCTTCCAGAGAAGCGCTGTAGCTCCCGAGAATCTCTTTCTCTTCCACGCCGACGGCCGCCGCCGGAAAGTCTAACTGCATCACCGGATCGTTATGAGCAAACAGTAGCACGCGCCCCCCAGGTCGCGCGACCGCTAAGGCTTCGGCGACCAATGACGGGTTGGGCACGGCCACCAGGACAGCGTCGGCGCCCCGGCCCGCCGTGAGCTTGCGAATTTCGTCGAGCATGCTCACGGCCGATGGATCGAACGATTTCTTCGCGCCGAAGCGAACGCTCGCCGCGCGGCGGCCCGGTATCGGATCGCTCGTGAACACTTCGGCGCCTTCGTAGTTTGCGAGCAGCATCAAAAGCATTCCGATCGGCCCTTGCCCGACTATGAGAACGGTCTCGCCCTTCGCGACGCGCGCCTTGCGTACTGCTTTCAGGCACGTATTCACAGGCTCGACAAACGTCGCTTCTTCAAAACTTACATCCGGCGGCAGCGCGATCATGCCGCGCTCGACAATCCACGGCATCGCACGCACATATTCCGCAAAGCCGCCGCCGTTGGGATCGAAACCCGCCGTGAGTCCCACCTTCTTGTAACCCGCACACTGCGAGAAAAGTTTCCGTTCGCAATAGAAACACGCTCCGCATGGAATATGGTGAAAGCTGACGACGCGATCGCCTGCCTTAAATTTCTTGACGCCACGGCCGACCTTCACAACTGTGCCTGCCAGCTCGTGCCCCAGAATTTGTGGCGGCGCAATAAAGCCGTGGTGGATCTTTTTAATGTCAGTGCCGCAGATGACGCAGGCGGCCACGCGAAACAGAACTTCGCCTTCGCGGATCTGCGGAATGGGCACCGATTCAACGACGACGCGGTCTTTGCCGCGGTAAACGCCCGCGCGCATCTGGCCGGCTAGCCTGGCATTCGTCTCTTGCGCCCCGATTTGTGCTGTCTGGCTCATACCGCCAAAGCCTCCGCCTTCGCAATTTCCGGCAGCGGTCCACATGCCATGAGCTGAACATACCCATCGAGGAAGCGCGTCAACGAAACCGCTGCCCTCTCACTGTTGTGCGCAAGGCGGATTAGGCCAAAGACACGGCCGGGCCGTCTAGCAAGTTGTCCCACGACTCGTGGGACGCTCACAGTTCCTTTCCCGTCAAACACCCGCTCAAAATCGAGAGGCAGGTCCGACTCGGGCCCGTCGCTAACCGCTCGAATCGCTATAGAGCGTACGGCGCGATGGTTCGCCGCCGTCAGAACAGAGAAGCTTTCCATATCGATAGCATCACCGAAAATTCCAAGGCGTTGCTTCTCAGACGCTTCGGTAACGATGCGCTTGGACGTGAGGAACTTATCGACGACTCTCGCACCTGCGTTCGCTGCCAGCACAAGCAAATCCGGATCATTCTGAATCTCCCGCGTGCCGTCGGCAGTCGTGATACTCTTCGCTACGAGAAGCTCGGCAAGGCGATGCTCCGGCTTGAGCGAGCCTGTGAACCCGGATGCGATGCATCGATCGGGGATCTCTTCAAACACATGCGCCATCGCATCACTCACGGCGAACTCGCCCACGCCCGTCAGGACCACTCGAACCTTCGCGCCCCCGATTTCGGCTTCGAATGTCCGATCCCAACCGCACGTCACGCGCCGGAAACGGCGCAAATTTCGCCAGGGCGCGAATTCGTTTTCGAGCGCGAATGTGACGAGTATCTTCACTGAGATTCCTTAGGCTGCCGTCGCGTGCATCATCGCCTTGCGACCGGCGCGCCCACTGACGTACCCATTCTCCTCATACCAGTGCACCGCGCGCTCGAGGGCTGCTTCCACGGGTGTGGGGGTATAACCCAATTCCCTCTCGGCCTTATCGCTCGCAACGAACATCCGATGCCGTGACATTTTAACGCCGTCCACCGGAATCTGCGGCTCGCGCCCCGTGAAACGAGAAAACAACTCGTCCGCGTAGCCAGCAGCGAGGGCCACCGCATGCGGCAACTTCACGCGCGGCGCTGGACGCCCTGTAATTGCCGAGAGCGCGTCCAGAATCTGCTTCAATGTCATGTTCCGTGCGCCGAGGATATACCTCTCGCCAACGCGTCCTTTTTTCGCCGCGAGCAAATGCCCCGCCGCCACATCTTCCACCGCGGCCAGATTCAAACCCGTGTCCACATACGCCGGCATTTTCCCGTTCAAAAAATCCAAAATGATGCGGCCGGTCGGCGTCGGCTTCCAATCCCCAGGCCCCACCGGCGCCGTCGGATTGACGATAACCACCGGCACGCCTGCCGCCGTGGCCTTCATCGCTTCCTGCTCAGCGAGAAACTTTGAGCGCTTGTAGTGCCCGATCATTTCGCCGAGCGTCGCGTGCGTGTCTTCATTCGGAAGCGCTCCGTCGCGCGGCACGGCCATCGTAGCCACCGTGCTGGTGTAAACGATGCGCTCCACTCCCGCGCGCTTTGCGGCTTCAATCAGGTCGCGCGTTCCGCCTACATTGATCTCGTAAATCTCCTCCGGCTTCCGCGTCCACAACCGATAGTCCGCGGCCGCGTGAAAAACAAGCGCGACTCCATCAAGCGCGCGGCTGAGTGAGTTCGCATCACGCAGATCCCCTTCGATGCGTTCCGCGCGTAAGTCCTCCAGCATACGACAATCGCTGGAACGCCGGACGAGAACTCGAACCGAATGCTCTGCGGTGACAAGTTGACGGGCGATATGGCTTCCCACGAATCCCGTGGCACCCGTTACAAGCGTGGTCATAAAATGCGGAAAACCTCGTTGTCCTGCTGCGCGGGTGCGAGGGGTATCGCGCGCGGCGTGCCTTCACTATGGCCATTCCCGTTGCCATTGCCGTTCCCATGGCCGTTCGAATGTCCGTTGCCGTTGTTGTGCTTGCTTTCGCCCTTCCCGACCCCCTTACCAATTAGGCCGCCCATCTTTCCTGAAACCGTCCAGCTCAGCATCTTCCACGTGTCGCCGAGTTTCTTGTTGCCGCCGAGCACCGCCGACGCCTCATAGCCCACGTGCACCATGCAATCCTGGCAACGAGGGTCGCGCCCGCGGCCATACTTCTCCCACGGCGTATCCTCGATGAGGCCCTTAAACGTCTCATGGTGCGTGTCCGTCATCAAGTAGCAGGGGCCTTTCCAGCCGCGCGGGTTATAGGTGGGCATGCCCCACGCCGTGCACATCAGTTCGCGCTCACCGCGCAGATATTCCATATAGATAGGGGAAGTTACGATGTTGTAGCGCTCGAGAAGCTGGCTGGCGCGCCGGAACTTCTCGCGAATTTCCTCGCGCGACATGAAGATTTCCTTGGTCATCACCGCTGCGTAGGAATACGCCGGCGACAGCATATGGCCATCAACGCCAAGCGTCTGCAAATAGGCGAACAGGTCGGCAATTTCCTCGATGTCCGTTTCTTTGTAAATCGTGGTGTTGGACGTAACCAGGAATCCCGCGGCTTTCGCGGCCTTGATTCCCTCCACCGCCTCGCGGAAAACACCGTCGCGTTCGACACAAATGTCGTGCGTCTTTTCCAAACCGTCCAGATGAACGTTAAAGAAAAACCGCGAAGTGGGCTTGAAATTTCGAAGCTGCTTGCGGATGAACATTCCGTTCGTACACATGTAAATGTGCTTCTTGCGGGCAAGGATTTCGCTCGTCAGCCGGCCGATTTCCGGATAGATCATGGGCTCGCCGCCGCAAATAGAGACGATCGGCGTCCCGCATTCATCCACTGCCTTCAGGCACTGTTCCACAGTCAGCATTTCGTCAATGGTGGACTTGTACTCGCGGATCCGGCCGCAGCCCGTACACGTCAAGTTGCAAGCGTGCAGCGGCTCAAGCATCATCGTGAGCGGAAACTTTTTCACGCCGCTCAGGCTCTTGCGCGCCAGATAGCCCGTCATGCTGGCCGTCATGCTCAGCGGAACTCTCATCCATTACCCCCGTTTGCAGTTAGATGCTGCAACTCCTCCGGGAGAATCTTCACAGTGCAAAATCTCCGGCGGCCTTTGTTCATGTTGTTATAGCGGCCGAGCGCATAGAGCGGGAAGGAGTTGCGGTACAGGTGATACTTCAAATAAAAAACGCACGGGAAACCCGTGCCGGTAAACTGATCTTCGTCCCACGTCCCGTCGGCGTTCTGATGCTCGACGAGCCAAGCCACCGCTCGTTCCACGGCCGGATCGCGCGGACCGACCACCGCGAGAAGGCCGATCAATCCCCAAGCCGTCTGCGACGGCGTGCTCGTTCCCTTTCCCTTTAACGATGGATCGTAATAGCTAAGGATAGACTCGCCGAAGCCGCCGTCGATGTTTTGAACCGAGCGCAACCAGTCTGCCGCGCGCTCGCAATCCAGCTGCGACGACAGTCCTACGGTCTCGAGGGCGCGCAGCACGCCGCTCGTCCCATACACATAATTCACACCCCAGCGACCGAACCAGGAGCCATCGGCGGCCTGATCCTTGCGCAGAAATTCTCGGGCGCGGACGATAGCGGGATGCGTCGCCGGCCACCCCATCTGGCCAAGGCATTCGACCACACGCGCCGTCACGTCGGATGTCGATGGGTCGAGCATCGCATTGTGATCGGCAAACGGGATGTGATTCAGGAACTCCAGACTGTTCTCGTGGTCGAAGGCTCCCCATCCGCCGTCGCTGTTCTGCATGCTCAACAACCAGGCAAGTCCGCGGCGCGTTGCGTTGCGCAGCCGGGTCCGGTCCGGGTCGGCAACGCGCGTGAGCGCCATCAGCACAAAGGCGGTATCGTCCACGTCCGGATAAAAATCATTCTGAAACTCGAAGGCCCAGCCGCCTGGCGCGGCCTTGGGGTTTTTCACCTGCCAATCGCCGGGACCGAGAATCTGGTTGTCGAGCAGCCACCGCTCCGCGGCAATGAGCGAAGGATGCGCTGCATCCAATCCCGCTTCCTCAAGCGAAACCATTGCAATCGCCGTGTCCCACACCGGCGAAATGCACGGCTGGACGCGCAGGGTGTTCTCTTCCTCGATTTCGTAGTGC
>Ga0070733_10002270_pt1 | contig 13834 bp, 6 predicted proteins | sample Coa_R1_9_FD_66450 | JGI IMG/M metagenome (GOLD analysis project Ga0070733, IMG submission 66450) | Surface soil microbial communities from Centralia Pennsylvania, which are recovering from an underground coalmine fire - Coalmine... | ecosystem: Environmental > Terrestrial > Soil > Unclassified ... | reverse complement strand
GATGATCCGGATGTGGGATCGGCCGGGGGCAGCGGGTACCTGATGCACGAAGGAAAAGATCTCGAATTCGTTCCGGATTTCGGTCAGGCGAAAGTGGTTGAGGCGTCGGGGAAACTAGGGCGCGGCAAACGAATCGAGATTCCTGGCCATCCGCTGGCAGCTTCAGGAGTGCCGCTGGAACGCACGGTGGTGGTCGAAGTATACGACGATTTTCCGGGCATGGCGCTGGCGAGCGTTACGTACAAAAACATCGGCCACGAAGACTTCGGACTGGATGAAGTGGTGACCGAGCTTCATCATTTCAACAATTATGAGTCGAAGTCGCGGCCCTATGAAATGTGGGCGTTCGAAGGAGCGAGTTACGACTGGGGCAAGAACGAGATGCAGGAGCTTACTTCTGCTTCGGCGTTGCCGAATGCCATGGGCGCGATGGTGAAAGGTGGTTACGGAGGCGGGATTCCAGTCGTCGCGTTCTGGACGGCGCACGTGGGCGAGGCGATCGGGCACGTGGAGACGCTGCCGTGGACGCTCTCGATCCCGTTCAAAGTGGAAGCCGACGGCCGAGTCAAGGCGAGCATGGTGATGCCGGTGAAATCGTCACTCAAGCCGGGCGAGAGCTATTCGACGCCGCGCACCTTCCTGGCGGTGTACAGCGGTGACTTCTATGAACCCCTGCGCATGTGGTCGAGCGTGCTGCAGAAGGAAGGATGGGAAATTCCCAAGCCTTCGAGCGAGGCCTACAACGTAAGCTGGTGTGGCTGGGGATATGAGTTCAACGTGACTCCGGCGCAAATGCTGGGAACGGTGCCTAAGCTGAAGGAGTTGGGCATCAAATGGGCGACGCTGGATGATCGCTGGTTCGATACTTATGGAGACTGGGATCCTAGGCCGGATACTTTCCCCGGCGATTCGATTAAGCAAATGGTGGATGACTTTCACAAGCAGGGGATGCTGGCGCAGTTGTGGTGGCTGCCGTTGGCGGTGGAAGACGGGCAGGGGAAGTACGAGTCGCACAAGTACGTGGTATCGAAGATCGCGCAGGAGCATCCCGAGTGGCTGATTCTGGATAAGGACGGGAAACATGCGCGGATGACGCGCGACCTGGCGGTGCTCGATCCGTCGCTGCCAGAAGTGCAGGCTTACTACAAGCAATTGACGGAGAAATTTATTCGCGACTGGGGATTTGACGGATCGAAACTCGACAATATTTATAGCGTTCCAGCGTGCTACAACCCGGCGCATCATCACAAGTCTCCGCAGGAGTCAGTGAACGCGATGGGGGAAGTGTATAAAACTATTTTCGAAACGACGCGGGCGATCAAGCCGGAGAGCGTGACCCAGGCGTGTCCCTGCGGGACGCCGCCGTCGCTGGCGTGGCTGCCGTTCATTGATCAGGCGGTGACCGCCGATCCGGTGGGTGCGGTGCAGGTTCGGCGGCGGATCAAGATGTATAAGGCTCTGCTCGGCCCGGAGGCTGCGGTGTATGGCGATCACGTCGAACTCTCGGCGATGACGCCGGTCGGGAAAGATAACTGGAGTGAGCACGGTACCGACTTTGCCTCGACCCTGGGGACGGGAGGAGTGCCGGGAACAAAGTTTGTGTGGCCGGATCCGGGGCCGAAGTACAAACCGGTGGCGCTGACCAGCGAGAAGGAAGAGCACTGGAAGAAATGGATCGGGCTATACAACGAGAAAATGCTTTCCAAGGGCGAGTTCCTGGATTTGTATGTTTATGGATACGATAAGCCCGAGGCTTACGCGATTGAGAAAGACGGCGAAATGTATTACGCATTTTTTGCTCCGGAAAATACGCCGTTCAAAGGCGAGGTCGAGCTGCGGGGACTGAAACCGGGGACTTACCACGTGGTGGATTACGCGGAAGGAAAAGATCTGGGAACGGTGCAAGCGGAGTCCGGGAAGGCGCCGAGACTGAAAACGGAGTTCAATGAGCACTTGCTGCTGCAGGTGAGTGCGAAGTAGGCGGCGCAGGCAGCGTGGTTACGTCTAAGCGTGCTGGCGCAAAAATTCTTCGCGAAACGTGACGTCTCGAAATGCCTCGGTCCCGCCGGGGCGCGTCACCGATAGCGCTCCCGCGCGATTGCCGCTGGCAAGACATTTCTCTAGATCAGCGCCGCGAACGAATTGATGCAGAAATCCGGCGTCAAAGCTGTCGCCGGCGCCGACTGCGTCCACGGCCACGACGTTGCGCGACGGGCTTAAGAGCCGCTCGCTTCCACGCTGAGCCAGCGCGCCTTTCGATCCCATCTTCACCACGAGCAGCGGGACGAGTCTGGAAAGTTTCTGAACGGCTTCCTCCAGATCGTCCGTGTTGGCGGCCTTGCACGCCTCGCGCTCGTTGGGGAGAAAAACATCCACATAGCGCAGAACGTCGCGGAAGCCGCTTTCCCATTGGTCGGCCGGATCGTCATTCGTGTCCATCGAGATAGTGAGCCCGCGCGACTTCATGGTTTCGAAAAGCTCGGGCACGTGGGATTGAATGCCGAGCTGCAGGAAATACGACGAGAGATGGAGATGGCGCGAGTCGGCGAGATAATCGAGATCCAAATCCTGCCAGGCGAGTTCGGAGATCGTTCCCATATAAGTGAGGGCGTTGCGCCAGCCGTCATGTTGAAGATAGATGGTAAGGCCCGTAGTTGTGGGACCGGGAACGGCGCGGACGCGCGAGATGTCCACCGAACTCTGCTGCAGGCGCTGTAAGGCAAGCTGGCCGAAGGGGTCTTCGCCCACGCGGGATTGGAAGCCGACGCTGCTTCCGAGAGCGGCCAGGTTGTGGGCCACGATCGCGGAGGAACCGCCGACGGTCAACATCATGCGATCGGCGAGCAGTTCGCGCTCGGGGATGAGTTGCTCGGGAAGTCCGTAGAGAATGAGATCGAGGTTGAGTTCGCCGGGGATTGTCACATCGAAGCGGGGCATGGGAGTGAATGGATTCCTTGTCGGGAGTTGGTCAGACGAGCGTGACTTCGATGTTGGCCTGCTTGAGAGCGCGCAGATCGGTCTTGGGTGCTCCGCGATCAGTGATGACTTCGTGCACGGCGGAAGGCGGTGCGATGAGCGAGAGACTACGGCGTCCGAACTTGCTGGAGTCGCAGACTGCGACGGTCCGCTTCGCTACCTCGACCATTACGCGGTTCACCTTCGCTTCGAGCAGATTCGGAGTGCTTAGCCCATAATGAACGTCGAATCCGTCCACGCCCAGAAATAACAGATCAGCGTTGAGCCGGCGCAGAGTTTCTTCCGCGATGGGGCCGACGAGCGAAAAGGAATTCTTGCGCAGAGTGCCTCCGGTGAGAATGACCTCGACGGCGGTGCCGGCGAGGTCGGCAGCAATGTTCACAGCGTTGGTAATGATGGTCAGGTTCTGGAAATTCCGCAGCGCGCGGGCGATCGCCGTGGTAGTGGTGCCGGAGTCGAGGATCAGCACCTGGCCTTCCTTGACGCGGTCGGCCGCGCATTGTGCGATGCGAATTTTTTCCTGCCGGTGAAGCTTTTCCTTTTCGCGCAGCGTGGGATCCTCAAGCGCTCCATCGCGCGACGGTAGCGCTCCCCCGTGGGTGCGGTGGACGAGACCCTGGGAATGAAGGATCTCAAGATCCTTGCGAATCGTAACCTGGGAGGTTTCGAACTGGTGGGCCAGTTCCGTCACCAGAACGCGGCCCTGACGGGTGAGTTGATCCACAATGGCGCGGCGGCGTTCTTCGTTCAGCAAGCAGTTGACCTGTAGGGGGCTGACGGCTTCGCGACAGCACGCCCGGCCCAGACATTTCTTTTTATAGCGTTTACTTTCGGTTGTCCACAGGAAAAGGTGGGGGGCGCTGCCTGCTGAAGTCCGGGAACCAATCGTGGACGGGAGCGCAAGACGGATATGGCTCGACCCGAAAAGCCCCGCCTAAGGCCTGTCTTTGTAAAGAGTTGAGAATCAACTAGAGTGATAACTAATGCAGTACCCATCCATCACTCTGATGGCGTGAGTTCGCCGCGCTTGCCGTAATCTCAAGTTGGGATGAAACACGAGCAGTTTCGAGCTCAGGAGTATTCCGAGCCGCAGCAGGCGCGACTGGTGCGGTCGCGCTCCGTCGTGTCCCGAGTCGTCGCCGGAGAAACCCTGATCGTGCCAGTGCGCAATCGAGTCGGCGATCTGGCGTCCATCTACAGCTTCAACGGCGCGGGTTCGTTGATCTGGAAATTGCTGGAGACTCCGAAAACGGTCGCAGAGTTGGCCGGGGCCGTGGCGCAAGAGTATGAGGTCGAAGTCGCAGTAGCGGCGCGGGACGTAACTAATTTTGCGGAAGAAATGAGACTGGCGGGTCTGGTCGAGACGCGGGCGACGGCTGCAACGGCCTGAAACTGAGCGACCAGTGGGGCGGGAAGAAGCAGGGCGGCGGACGCGCTTCGCGTCCGCTGTTCTTGAGATGGAGGGGATTTGGAGTATCTGAGCTACGGAGAGTTCAGCGCGGACCTGCATAAGCGACAAGCGGGCGACCGCGTGCCGGTTCAGGTTTCAATCGAAGTGACGCGCCGTTGCCCGCTCGACTGTCTGCATTGCTACAACAATCTCCCCATGGGCGATTTGCAGGCGAAGAGCCGTGAGCTCAGCAAGGAAGAACATTTTCGCGTGCTGGATGAACTGGTTGAGATGGGCTGCTTCTGGATTCTCTATACCGGCGGCGAGATCTTCGCGCGCAAGGACTTCCTCGAAATCTACACCTATGCCAAGCGACAAGGCTTCCTGATCACGCTGTTCACCAACGGCACGTTGATAAGTGAGCGAATTGCAGACTACCTGGCCGAGTGGCCGCCGTTTTCAATCGAGATCACGCTTTATGGCCGGACGCGGGAGACCTATGAAGCGCTGACGGCGATCCCCGGATCCTATGACCGCTGCCTGCGCGGCATCCGGCTTCTGAAGGAGAGAAATCTTCCCCTGAAGTTGAAGACCGTGGCGACGCAAGTCAACAAGCACGAAATCGGGGCCATGAGACAGTTTGCCGAGGTTGAGCTCGGCGTGGCCTTCGAGATGGACGGCCTGATCAATCCGCGTGTCGATTGCTCGCAGAGTCCGCTCGCGGTGCGGTTGCTGCCGGAAGAGGTTGTGGCCCTGGATATGCAGACGCGCAGCGGTGTGAGCGGCTACCGCCGGCTGCTGGAACGGTGCATGGAGGGTCCGCCGAATCTAGCCAGGACCGAGACGGTTTACGTGTGCGGCGGAGGTATGAGTTCGTTTGCCATCAACGCCGACGGCGAAATCGGAATTTGCGTGATCTCGCAGCAGGAAACTTTCAGCGTTCGAAATGCCAGCGTGAAGGCTATATGGGAACAGTCTCTGAGGGCAGTGCGGGAGCGCAAGCGCAGCCGCATGACGAAGTGCCAGCACTGCCGCATTCAATCGGTGTGCGGAATGTGTCCGGCGAACGGCGAACTGGAAAATGGCGACCGCGAAGCGCCGGTGGATTTTCTTTGCCACGTCGCCCACCTGCGGGCGATGACGATTGGAATTGAAGTTCCCGAGCACGGGGATTGTGAGTTCTGCGAAAAAGAAATGCGGGAGACGCTGCGGGAGCAGGCGCGCCGGATTCAAAGCCGCGAGATTGACGTGGAAAGCTGGGTGGGGCCGCAGCATGCGTTCCCCATTCTCAACAACTCTGGCCCCTCACTGAACGGTTGCGGAAGCTGTGGCGGTCACTGAAACGCGACAAAAGGCAGGGCGACATGAGTCAGGAAGTAGAACAGAGCGTCACCAAAAAACCTTACGAACCACCGTGCCTGACGACCATCAGTCTGCGTCCGGAAGAGGCCGTGCTCGGACACTGCAAGACGCCGTCAGGAGGGCCGGGTGGAAGTGTCTGCAATAACTTCATCGGGGCGTGTGTCCAGAATTTCGGATCCTAGAGGATGAAGGCAATCGTTGGAAGCGCAGAGGAGTTGGCAACGTTGGCGGGCGTGGAGCCAGGTCTCCAGTGCCGGTATGTGTCTATTGGCGGAGTGACGCTGAAAGTGGCGGAGGAGCGGTCGGAGAGATTGGCTTCGTGTCCGGAGCTGGATCCGTTTCTCACTAGTGGCGAGGGCTGCGATATTGCGATCCGGGTGGAGTGGGTTTCGGGACTTTCCCCGATGCAGGGTTGTGCATTGTTTGACTCGGGGACGACATGGCGACTTTACCGGTCTGAAGATGGCTTCCAGTTTGATTTTGGCGCGCGCAGCCTAGGCGATCCCCAGAAACGCCTGATTGTGGATGAAGATTTTCGCCGGGCGACACTGCAAATGAGCGCGCGGTTCTACGACCAGTTCGATGCCGTGGACCCGCTGGCGTACCCGCTGGATGAACTGCTGATCGTTCATCGGTTGACGCAAGAGAAGGCGATCGAGTTACACGGCTGCGGCATTGTTCGTGCGGATGGAATCGGAAATCTTTTTGTGGGGCACTCCGGCGCGGGCAAAAGCACAACGACGCGATTGTGGACGGCCGTGGAAGATGTTGCCGTGCTGAGCGATGATCGCATCATCGTGCGGCGTGATGAGGTCGGCCACTGGGGCATGCGCATGTTTGGAACGCCATGGCACGGCGAGGCGAGGTATGCGTCGGCCGCAAGCGCGCCCCTGGCGCGGATTTTCGTGCTGGAGCACGGCCTCGGCAATCGGCTGACGCGGCTAATGCCTGGACAGGCTGTCGGAGAGCTGTTCGCGCGAGCGTTCGTGCCCTTCCATCGTCACGAGTACCTGGGCTCGGCGCTCGATTTCCTGCAGGAAGTGGCGGATACGATTCCGGTTTACCGGTACTCGTTTGAGCCAAACGAAAGCGCAGTCCGCCAGATTCAGAGGCTCCGTGACTGAACTCTTCGAGGGAACGTGCGCGCAGGGGGATGAAGCCATCCGGAGAAAGCCTACGGCATTTGAGCCGGTGGCTGGAATTCGATTTTGTGGCAAGCGCGCTGGTGATGGTCAGGAAGCGAAAGAAGCGACTGATGCGAAAGATCGGCCGGAATCGAGATTGTTTGAGGATCTCAGCCGGGATCTGATCCGGGAAGGTCACAGTATTCGCTTTCGGGCGCGGGGGGCAAGTATGTCCCCGGTGATTCGCGACGGCGAGGTGGTGCATGTGTATCCGGTCGAACCCGACGATTTGCGAACCGGTGAAATCATTCTCATGCGCGGCCAAGCTGGGTTTCGACTGCATCGGCTGGTGGTTGCTGATGTCTTGAACGACGTGTTCATTACGCGCGGAGATTGTGGCCTGCAGGACGACCCTGCGGTCAGCGGATCGGAAATTGTCGGAGTCGCGCGGTCGAAAGAAGTGCAGGTAGGAAGGCAAACCGTGAGAGCCGAGTTTCAGGGCGTGAAGGGATGGATTTTGCGGAGCGCCGCTCAGGTGCAGGCCGCGGCGGGCCGGCTTTTGCGCAGTTGGACCGGCTTCGGCCCACGAGCGAAGCGGGCGATGGCGCCCCTGGTTGTGCTCTGTGCGATCGCCATTGCAGGGGCATCTCTGCAGGCGCAGGTTGCGGTGGATACGACGACCTCGGGTTCGGTGGAGTTAAACGGCGGCGCGAATCCCACGCTGACGATTGCGCACACGACGTCGGGCACGAACCGGCTGATGATCGTGGGTGTTTCGATCAACCTGCAAAACAAGAACACCACAACGGTTTCCGGTGTCACCTGGAATGGAACCCCGCTCACGCTGATTGGCGTGCACAACGACACAGGCAAGACGCGACGGGTTGAGCAATGGTATCTGCTGGCTCCGCCGCCGGGCTCAGCCAATGTCGTGGTGACCTTCAATCTGCCGGCGGGAACACGGGAAGGTGTGGCGGCTGGAGTCACGACTTTCACCGGCGTGGATCAGACGGTCCCGCTGGGAACTTTCACTTCCGCGGACGGAGGTAACGGGAGCAACTCCCAGGAGGATGTGCCCAGCGTGGTCAACGGCATGATTCTGGATACCCTCGCGATCGGCGGAAATCGCACCGCCGCGGTAACGGGGCCGCAGGTTTCGCAATGGAATCGGAACACCGGGAACAACACCAATACTGACGTGACGGCGGTGGGCAGCACACGCAGCGGCGCCCCGAGCGTGCCAATTTCCGAGACGTTCAACGGAACCACGAACTGGTCGCTGGGCGCGATTTCGATCAATCCGAGCAGCGCCGATATCGGCGTGAGCACCAGCGTGAGCGCAGTCGCTCTGGGCCAGAATTCGACCTATAACATCACGGTCACCAACAACGGACCGTCAGCGGCGAATAACGTCACGCTGATGGATACGTTTGCCAACTCCAATCTTTCGCTCGTATCCGTCATGCCGAGTTCCGGCACAAGCTGCACGACCACAGCAACGATCAACTGCACTCTCCCTACACCTTTTGCCAGCGGGGCAACGGCGACGGTTGCGGTAACCGTGTCCACAACGGCGGCGGGATTTTATCCGAACACAGCCACGGTGTCGGATTCCGGGACGCCACCTGATCCGAACACGGGCAACGACACCTATGTGGCATTGGCGCCGGTGGTGAGTATCGTTTGTGGTTCGACGGTCCTGAGCGCCGGCGGAACGCTGACCGGAGTGATTAACACGTATTATCCGGGCGCGGCGTCGGTTTCGGCGGGGGCGACTTCGATTCCCCTTGGAACGGCGAACGGAAATGGAACGATCGCGTTCGGAACGGAGTTGCTGGTGATTCAGATGCAGGACGCCAGCATCAGCTCGAGTAACACCGTTGCCTACGGGAATGGGTACACCGGCCAGGGATTCACCTCCATCAACAATGCCGGGAACTATGAGTTCGTGACCGCGATCGGCCCGATCAGCGGAGGATCGGTACCGATCCTGGGTCCCGGGCCCGGCGGAGGGTTGGTCTTCGGGTACAACGCGACGTCGGCGACGGCCACGAAGGCAGCCAGCACGTACCAGGTGGTGCTGGTGCCGCAATATTCCTCGGCGACGCTGGGAGCGGTGACCGCGGCGGCGTGGGACGGGTCTACCGGCGGAATTCTCGCGCTCGATGTGGCCAATCAACTGAATCTCGGCGGCGCTGCGGTTTCGGTGAACGGGCTCGGATTCCGCGGAGCTGCGGGCTTGCAGATGAGCGGGGGCGGCGGCCTTAACACCGACTATGTACAGGTCTCTCCGGTGACGTACACGCCAACGACAACTGGATCCGCGAGTAACGGCCAGGCGGGATGGGACGCCTCAAAGGGTGAGGGGGTTGCGGGTACGCCGATGTGGGTCGAGTCGAATCAGACGTTTCTGCAGACGACCACGACGGTCGGCTACCCGAGCGGCACGTCGGGGGTAGACGGAAGCATGGCGCGAGGCGCTCCGGCTAATGCTGGAGGCGGAGGCACGGATGCTGATCCGCAGACCGCATCGCCCGGCGGCAACGACGAGAACGCGGGCGGAGGAGGAGGAGCGAACGGTGGCTCGGGCGGATTCGGTGGCGATTCCTGGAACACCAACCTGAGCGTGGGTGGTGAAGGTGGCTCCGCATTTCCGGCCACGATTGACCGCCTCACGATGGGCGGCGGCGGAGGGGCCGGCACGCGAAACAATTCCGACGGGGACAATCAGGCGAGCAGCGGCTCGGCGGGCGGCGGCATCGTTTTTATCCGCGCCAACAGTTTCACGGGGACGGCGACCGTCACGGCGAATGGTGCGAACTCCTACAACGGTACCGCAAACGATGCCGGCGGCGGCGGCGGGGCCGGGGGCACGATTGTCATGCTGGCGGCCGCGGGCGGGGAGAGCGGCCTCACGCTGCAGGCCAACGGCGGATCCGGCGGCAATGCCTGGGAGTCGCAGACTTACAGTCTGGCCAACCGTCACGGCCCTGGCGGCGGTGGCGGCGGTGGAGTAATTCTTGTTTCGGGCACTCCGGCCAGCCTGAGTGTTGCCGGCGGCGCCGATGGCCTCACGGAAAATCCCGGCGTACCCTACGGCTCGACCCCCGGTGCTTCCGGAACCACCGCAACCAACGCCACGCTCTCGCAAGTCACGGGACTCCAGTCGGCGGAACTGTGCGCGCGCTTGCCTGACCTCGCGATGGTGAAGAGCCACACCGGTACGTTCACGCGCGGCAGCACGGCCAGCTACACGCTGCAAGTCTCCGACGTGGATACGATCGCGAGCAGCGGCCTGGTCACGGTGAACGACACTTTGCCGCTGGGAGTGACCCCCACGGGCGCGACCGGAACGGGATGGACATGTTCGGTCTCGGGCCAGACCGTCAGCTGTACGCGCCCAGATGCCGTGGCGGGTGGCGCGAGCTATCCTCCCATCACGGTGAATGTGAATGTCACGCCAACGGCTCCCGCGAGCGTGTCTAACACTGGCGTCGTTTACGGCGGAGGAGATGTAAGCCCGCTAAATGATGTTTACACCGATACCGCGAGCGTGGTTTCAAGCGCAGACCTGTCCGTAACCGACAGCGCTTCTCCGGATCCGGTCGCGGCGGGCGCGAATATTACTTACCTGCAGACGGTCACCAATAACGGACCCAGCGCGGCCGACAATGCCACGCTGTTTACCCCCGTCCCAGCCAACACCACGATTGTCTCGATGACTGGACCAGCGGGCTGGAGTTGCGTGACGCCGGGGATCAGCGGCGGCAATGTGGTTTGCACCGATGTGAATCTGGCGGCGGGAGCTTCGAGTCCGTTCACGCTGGTGGTAAAGGTGAACAGCGGAACCGCGAACGGGACCGTCATCACCAATACGGCTTCGGTTTCCTCCTCGGCTTCCGATCCTAATTCGTCGAACAACAGCGCGTCCGCAAGCACAGTAGTCGGCGGAAGCGGGCCCAATCTTTCGGTCAGGAACGTGGATTCGCCAAATCCCGTGCAAGCCGGCAGCGACATTACTTACACGCAGGTCGTAACCAACACGGGAACCTCCGCAGCCACGACAGCGACGTTCACCGAGAGCACGCCCGCGAACACTTCATTCGTTTCGATTACGCCGCCGGCGGGATGGACCTGCACGGGCTTCCCGACACAATGCACAAATCCGAGTGTGGCAGCAGGCGCGTCAGGAACGTTCACGGTGGTGTATGCCGTGGTTTCAGGAACCGCGAGCGGTACAACGATTACTGACACGGCTACCGTGACTGCGGGGAACCAATCCTACGGCGCCAACTCGGCAACGGCGACGGACGTAGTCGCAGCGGCGACCCAGGCCGATCTCGCCCTGACTACCGCGGCAGATCCGCCATCGGTGTTCGCCGGAAACAGCATCACTTACACCCAGACGATTACTAACAATGGGCCGGCGCCGGCCGCCGGCGTGAGCTTCAGTGAATCGGTCCCGGCGAACACGACGTTTGAATCAGTTTCTCCCCCGGCGGGATGGACTTGCACAGCACCAGCCGTCGGCAGCAGCTCGGGGACGATCACTTGCAGCGACCCGAACAACCTGGGCCTGAGCAGCAGCGCCGACGTTCTTGTGGTTTTCAATGTTCCGGCAAGCGATGCGGCGGGCACGATCACAGCGACGTCGTCGGTTACGGCCACGACTAGCGACCCGAATTCGGCCAACAACAGCACCACGATCGCAGTTCCTGTCAGCGTGGCTTGCGATCTCGCGGTCACCGACGCGGGGTCACCCAACCCAGTCGCCGCGGGCAGCAATCTCACTTACACGCAAGTGATCACGAACAACGGGCCGAGCAACTGCAGCACGGCTACTTTCAACGAAGCCACGCCGTCGGGCGTTACGTTTGTATCGGTGGCGGTCGCGACCTCGGGAGGAGGCACGTGGACGTGTCCGAATGCTGCGCCGGTGGCCTGTACGAACCCGAGTGTCCCGCCGGGTTCGATTGGAACCGTCACCGCGGTTTACGCCGTCCCATCGGGCACAACTTCGGGAACGATCATCACCGACACGGATACGGTGGCGACGGCCAGCCGCGACACCAATACCAGCAACAACTCGGCCTCGTCCAGCATTGCTGTGGCTTCCAGCGGACAGGCCGACCTGAGCGTCAGCAACGCGGGCAGCCCGAATCCGGTTACGGCGGGCGGCGACATCACCTACACGCAAACCATCCAGAACCTCGGACCGGCGGCCGCGACGCAGGCTGTGCTGACCGACACACCGCCAGCCAACACTACTTATGTTTCCCTGACCTGCCCGGCGGGATGGACGTTTGCTCACACCGGCGCCAACTACACCTGCACCACCAGCCTGGCGCTCAACGGCACTGGAACAGCGAGTTTCGTCGTAGCAGTGAATGCGGCTGTGGCGTCGGGAACGGTGATCAGTGACACGGATTCGGTGAGCGGCACGCCCGCCGATCCGAATCCGAACAACAACATGGCAACCGCCACCACGACGGTCGGTGCTTCGGCTGATCTGTCCATTACGAATACGGCGAGTCCGGTTCCGGTGCAGGTACCTAACAACATCACATTCGCACAGACGGTGAACAACGCGGGGCCGAGCACGGCCACCGGAGTGACGGTGACGGAAACGCTGCCCGCGAATACGACCGCGTCCAACTTGACTGGACCCGCGGGGTGGAGTTGCAGTCTCGTGACCCTCACCTGCACGAATCCCAGCCTGGCAACCGGAACTCCGGCGACGATCGATTTCGTGGTCAGCGTAACTTCAGGCACGGCGCCGGGCACCAAGATCAGCGACACGGCCAGTGTGAGTTCCTCAGTTTCGGATCCCAATGCGTCGAACAACAGCGCGACCGCGAACGATGTCGTGGCCACCGCGGGTGAAGCCGATCTGGTGGCGACGAACTCGGCCTTGCCGGCATCGGTAGCCGCAGGCAGCAATGTGACTTATACGCAGACCGTCACCAACGACGGACCTGCGTCGGCGACGGGCGTGACGTTCACGCAAATGACCCCACCGAACACGACCTTCCAATCCATCACTCCGCCGGTGGGATGGACTTGCAGCACGGTTCCGGCTGTCGGTGGGACGGGAACGATCACCTGCATGACTGGCACGATGGCGCTGAATGCCTCAGCCAGCTTCACTCTCGTACTGCAGGTGGTTTCAGGAACGCCATCAGGGACCAACATCACGGAGACCGACAGCGCCACGACCGGCAATATCGTGCCGAACCTGACCACTAACAGCGCCAGCGCGACCGTGGTAGTAGCCAATGCGAACAGCGCGGACATGGCGATTGTGAAGACGGCGTCTCCGAATCCGGTCACCGAAGGCACGCCACTTACGTATTCCCTTGCGGTCACAAATAATGGTCCGGCCACGGCCACAACCGTTACGGTGACCGACACTCTGCCGTCGGTCATGACCTATCTGTCTTCGAACTCGACGCAGGGCTCGTGCTCAGAGGCTGGCGGCACGGTGACTTGCTTGCTGGGCACGATGGCGAATCCTCCGGTCACGGCAACGGTTACGATACTTGCGATAGCCGGCCAGCCGGGCGTGGTCTCCAACACGGCGACGGTCACGGCGGACCAGACCGACCCCAATCTGACCAATAACACGTCGACGCAGACTGAGACGATCCTGGCTCCTACGAGCGTCACGCTGCAGGCTTTCTCTGCGCATATGGGAACAGACAAGACGGGTGCGAGTCGGGTCCTCCTGACATGGAAGACCGGCGGTGAAGCGCGCAATCTCGGGTTTAACGTTTACCGCGAACTGGGCGGAAGCAAGGTACAGATGAATCCTTCTCTGATTGCAGGTTCCGCCCTGATGATGAAAGGAGCGCTGCCCAAGCATTCCGGCCGGAGTTATGCGTGGATTGACGCTTCGCCGAATGCGGCGGGAGCGACCTACTGGCTCGAAGACGTGGATGTAAACGGAACGCGAACCATGCACGGGCCAGTGTCGGTCGAAAGG
>Ga0070733_10002269_pt1 | contig 13837 bp, 13 predicted proteins | sample Coa_R1_9_FD_66450 | JGI IMG/M metagenome (GOLD analysis project Ga0070733, IMG submission 66450) | Surface soil microbial communities from Centralia Pennsylvania, which are recovering from an underground coalmine fire - Coalmine... | ecosystem: Environmental > Terrestrial > Soil > Unclassified ... | reverse complement strand
CAGCATGGCGACGAACACGGCCCAGAAAAGAGCGGGGATCGTCTCGAGTCCCGAGGTAACACCCAGCGCGTCGCGTACCGGGCGCAGGATCGCGTAGCTCGAGAAGGTGCACAGGAGCGTGGCGAACGATGCGAGGAGCACCGGACCCTCGCCGGGCTGCAGAACGACCAGTCGGCGTAACAGCTGACCCATCAAAGCACCTCGCGAGACCCCTCGGGCGCGCTAGTGTGCCACATGCGGCGCCGCATCCTTGACGGCGCGAGCGCCGCGGGAGCAGGCTCAGCGCCCTCGCCGGGGGGAGACGGACATGAGAAGAAGAGTTTTCTGTACTACGGGCCTCGCAGCGATCACCGCCGCCGCGTTGCCGCTGCGCCGGCTCTCGGCCGCGGCCACGGCCGATGTGGCCGCCACCGGCCTCGACGGCAAATCGCTCACACTGAAGAGCACCGACATCGATGATCTGCGGGCGGGTCTTCGGGGCGAGCTGCTCAGCTCCGGACAGGCCGGTTACGAGCAGGCCCGGCGGCTATGGAACCCGGCATTCGATCGCCATCCCGCACTCATTGCCCGCTGCCTCGGTGCCGCGGACGTCAGGCGCGCCGTGAATTTCGCTGCCGCGCAGGGACTCCTCACCGCGGTGCGCGGCGGCGGCCACAGCTTCGGCGGCCAGTCCGGCTGCGACGGCGGACTCGTGATCGATCTGTCGCCCATGCGCGCGGTCGAGGTCGATCCGATCGCGCGGCGCGCGCGCGTCGGCGGCGGCGCATTGCTGGCCCATCTCGACCGCGAGTCGCAGGGCTTCGGCCTGGCGACTCCCGCGGGAGTCGTGGCGGACACCGGCATTGCCGGGCTCACGCTCGGCGGCGGCATCGGCCGCCTCGGTCGCAAGTTCGGACTGAGCTGCGACAACCTGGTGGGTGCCGAGGTGATCACCGCCGACGGCCGCTGGCTGAAAGTGAGCGCTGGCGATAACCCGGACCTGCTGTGGGGACTGCGCGGTGGTGCCGGCAACTTCGGTGTGGTCACCGAGTTCGTTTTCGCGCTCCACGAGGTGGGCCCTTTGTATGGCGGCGCACTGAGCTTCCCGCTCGACTCAGGCGGTCGCGCTCTGCTCAGGAATTACGCCGACTTCATGGCGGGCGCGCCCGATGAGCTCTACGTCGGGATCGATATCGACACCGGCGATCACGGCCAGCGGCTGATCGAGCTCGATGTCAGCTACTGCGGTCCGGCGAAGGATGCCGAGCGCGCGATCGCACCGCTGCGTAAGCTCGGCAAGGCGCACGAGGATTCGCTGGGCGTGAAGTCCTACCTCAAGCTCCAGGGGAGCGATGACGCACCGGGCGTCGCGCAGCACGCGCTGTACCTCAAGGGTGGCCTGGTGCACGAGGTGTCCGCGCAGTTCGTCGACACCTTCATCGCCTGCGTCGAGAGCACGCGGCTCGACACCTTCGCACTCGGCATGCAGCCCATCGGCGGCGCGATCTCCCGCATCAAGCCCCAGGACACGGCGTTCTGGAACCGCACCGACCGTTATTCGATGCACGTGCTCAGCTTCTGGAAACCCGACGCCGATCACGACACCATCGAGCGCAACAAGGAATGGGTGCGCAGCTCGTGGACCCGGCTCGAGCCGCTCACTCGCGGCCGTTACGTGAATATCACCGGCGCCGACGATCATGACAATCATCTCGCGGCCGCCTATGGTGATAATTATCCCCGGCTCGTCGCGCTCAAGAGGCAGTTCGATCCCAACAACCTCTTCCGCCTCAACGCCAACATCAAACCGGCCTGAGCGTGTTGTCAGACTCGGCCGTCAGGTTGGCAGCGCAGGTGCTGCCAACCGGCGCACGCCTAAAGGCTTGACACCCCTATCCTCTGCAGGTGCAATGCGGCTGTAATGAAGCCACTGCACGTAGTCGACACCACTTTGTTCTATTCGCCGACCAGCGGCGGTGTCAAACGCTACCTCAACGCCAAGCATGCCTGGCTCACCGCACACACCTCCTGGGAACACACCATCGTGGTCCCGGGCCCGGATCTGTGCGTCGAGCGTGGCGGGCTGTGCACGCTGCCCGGCTATCCGGTACCCGGAACCTTCAATTACCGGTTGCCGCTCAACGTGCGCCGCTGGACGCGGCTGCTCGCCGAGCTCGAGCCGAGCGTCATCGAAGCCGGCGATGCCTTTCATCCCGGCTGGTGCGCATGGCGCGTGGCGCAGCGGCGCGGCATTCCAATCGCCGGCTTCTATCACTCCAACCTGCCGCAGATCATGGGGCGGCGCTTCCTCGGTGGCGTCACCGAACCGGCGCTGCGCCGCTACCTGCGCTCGCTCTACGCGCGCTTCGATGTGGTGTTCGCACCGAGCCGCGTCATGTGCGACTACCTCGGTACGCTCGGCGTGCACCACACGCTCCATCAGCCGCTCGGCGTCGACGTCGAGGTGTTCCATCCACGGCGACGTACGCTCGCGCTGCGTGAGCGGCTGGGACTGCCCCTGGAGACGCGGCTCCTCGTGTACGCGGGGCGCTTCGCCGAGGAGAAGAATCTGCCGCTGCTGCTGCAGGCGTTCGCGCGGCTCGGCCGGCCTTACCATCTGCTGCTCATCGGTGGCAGCCGCGCGGCGCGTCCCGCACACAACGTCACCATGCTCCCCTACCGCGGCGACAGCCTCGAGCTCGCCTCCTGGGTCGCCTCCGCCGACGCCCTGGTGCACGCGGGGTCCCGCGAGACCTTCGGGCTCGTGACGCTCGAAGCCATGGCCTGCGGCCGCCCGGTCGTGGTGGCGCGCGCCGGCGCCTTTCCGGAGCTGGTCGATGAGAGCGTGGGGATGCTCGCCGAGCCCGAAAGCGTCGACAGCATGGCCGGCGCCATTGCCGCACTCTACGAGCGCGATGTCGAATCGCTGGGCGCCGCGGCACGCGCCCACGTGCTGCGGCACTTCACCTGGGACCGTGCGTTCCAGTCGCAGACCGCCGCTTACTCTGCCCTGATCGGCGCGCACCGTACCTTGTTCGAGGAAGACGCCGAGCTGTCGCTGCGTTCGTTGTAGCTCAGCGCCGCAGGGCGCGCACCAGGCTGATTCCGGCGCGCGAGCGGGCAAGGAGGAGCGCTGCGCAGAGCAGCCACCGCCGCAGCATGGGGACGGGCCGCCCCGGGATGGCACGATAAAACTCACGCCCTGCGTCGAGATGCACGTGCACGCTGCGTGCCTCGATGCGAAAGCTTTGCGCACCGCTCAGGACCTCGAAGGTGCCCGGGCCGCGGCGCTCCACCCGCGCATCCTCCAGCACCTCCGGCAAGTCAGTAGGCGCGCACCCGGCGAAGGCCAGCTGGATCTCCTCGCCGGAAGGCGCGGCGCTCGCCCCGATGAGCGTCACGGCGAGAGGTGCCTGCGGTGTGCGCAGTATCCTGACCTTGCCGCGAAACTCCGCCACCGGCGTTGGGATGTCAGGCATCCCACACCGGCTCGCAGCGCACCTCGGTGGTCACCGAATTCGCGATGAAGCGCGCCTGGTATTCGTGTTCCGCCATGCTGCGATTGTACGATACGGCCGTGGACAACCTGGCACTCGAGCCCCGCCGCGATCTGGGCCTGACCCATGCGACCTCGCTCGTGGTCGGCGTCATCATCGGCACCGGCATCTTCCTCAAGACGGCGAGCATGGCGCAGTCGGTGGGAACGCCGCTACTGGTGCTCGCCGCATGGGTCGCCGCCGGAGGTGTCGCCATGCTCGGGGCCCTGTGCTTCGCCGAGCTCGGGGCACTCCTGCCGCGCGCCGGCGGGGAGTACGTCTACCTGCGTACCGCCTATGGCGAGGTACCGGGTTTCCTCTTCGCCTGCAATGCTTTCGTCCTCAACGGCGCAGCGGTCGCCGCCTACGGCGCGGCCGTCGCGATCTTTCTCTCCGATATCCACCCCTTCGGGGCGCGCTGGTATGCGCACACGCTGCACCTCGGCGGCGCCACCTACGTGTTCGAGTTCGGCATGCGCCAGCTCATCGCCGTGGCGGTGATCGGTTTCTTCACGCTCATCAATTCCCTCGGTGTCATGCTCGGCGGGCGCGTGCAGACCGTGCTCACGGTCACCAAGGTCGCCGCCGTGCTCGCCGTGGCGATCGGCGTGTTCGCCTTCGGCGAAGGCCACGACCTCGGGAACCTGCGCGCAACGCCCGGCGGCGGCAACGGCGGACTCACCGGATTCGGCGGCGCGATGTTCGCGGCTCTCTGGGCGTACAGCGGCTGGCAGTTCCTGCCCATGGCGGCCGGCGAGGTGCGCGAGCCGCAGCGCAATCTCCCGCGCGCGATCGTGGGCGGTGCGCTGCTGGTGCTGGGCCTCTATCTGCTGATCAACGCAGCCTATCTCTACGCGCTGCCCTTCTGGCAGGTGGCCAGCTCCAACTCCACCGCCTATCCGGACGCACCGTCGGTGGCGGCGCGCGCCGTGCAGACCTTCCTTGGCGCGCGCGCCGCGCCGATCGCGGCGCTCATCTTCCTCATCTCGACCATCGGCTCGCTCAACGGGATGATCCTGGGAGCGGCGCGCGTTCCCTACGCCGCGGCGCGCGATGGGCTGTTCTTCCCCGTCTTCGGGCGGCTGCATCCGGGCAGCCGCGTCCCGGCCACCTCACTCGTTCTGCTGGGGCTGTGGGGCGCGCTACTCGCAGCCTCCGGCACTTTCGACCAGCTCACCAACATGGCTGTGATGAGCTACGCGCTCTTCTGGATTCCGGTGGCACTCGCCGTCATCGTGCTCAGAGCCAGGCTCCCGGATGCGCCGCGGCCATTCCGGGTGCCCGGTTACCCTCTGGTGCCGCTCGCCTTCGTGCTGGTCATGGTCTGGATCGTCATCAGCGGCTTCGCCACCGCCACGCGCGAATCACTCGCGGCGCTCGCCTTGATTCTCCTCGGACTTCCGCTCTATCCGCTGTTTCGCCGCCGCGCGGCGCGCACGAGGGATCTCAGTCCGACTCGAGCTCCCACAGCGTAAGCGGCGCGCCGCGCCGCAGCCAGAAACCGAGGCCCGCCTCGCGGAAGTGCCGCTCGAGGCGCGCACGGTACCAATCGGCGCCGCGCAGGTGGACGTTGGGGTCGGTGCGCTCGCGATCGCAGTTGCGAGCGAAATCGCCGCGTGTCAGAGCGCTGAAGTAGAGCACCCCGCGCGTCAGCCGGCCGAAATTGGCCAGCGCCCGCACCGCCGCGCGGTCCCCCAGATACTGCAGCACGTCGTAGCAGACCACGAGGTCGAAGGGCGCGCGAGCGCGGTACTCCTCGAGCCGTCCGCGCGTCCAGCCATAGCGGCGGCACAGGTACTCGCTCGACTCGAGGGCAACATAGTGCGCGCGCGGCACAAGCTTCTTCAGCTCGCGGCGCAGCAGCCCCGTGCCGCAGCCGGCATCGAGGACGCGCCGCACCGGCAGGTCGACGTGGGCCAGGAAGGCAGCGATCAGGCGCGCTCGGGCTCGAGTTTCGGCGCGCGTCGCGACCGCGGTGCGCGCGTCGTAGTAGAAGCGCCGATAGTATTCCGGGCCGAAGGACATGGCCCTGAATGGTGGCTGAATAGCGCCGATTTTGCAGTTCTGCGGCCGCGCGCTTCCCGACTGGCATTCCGGTTGTATGCTTTGCGTCATGCGCGCGCGTTGTATTTCGCAAGGAGGCATCATGAAACTGCATTCAGTGCGAGTCGCGGCCGTAGCCGCGCTGCTTTCGGTGGCGCTGGCGGGCTGCATCGTGGCCCCGGGGCCGGGCTACTACGGCGAGACCGTCTACACCGAGCCCCCGGCGGTGCAATACGAGTCGGTGGGCGTCGCCCCCTATCCCGGGTACTTCTGGATCGGCGGCAGCTGGTTCTGGGAAGGCGGCCGCTACGGCTGGCATCCCGGTCACTGGGAGGCGCCGCGGGCGGGGTATCGCTGGGAGCCGCGCCGCTGGGAGCGCACCCGCGGGGGCTGGCACGCCCGCGAGGGTCACTGGGAGCGCCGCTAAAAGACCCATTTGCCTCGAGGCTCGCGGCGCTGCACACTCGGCCGCCGGGAGGATCGACGCATGAGCACGGCCTGGATCGCGGGCGCTTCGATCGCGGCCATCCTGGGTGTGGCCGCTATTCCCGCCGCGCGCGCCGGCGGGGGCAAGTTCACCCTGACGAGCCCGGACATCGCCCCTGGCAAGACCATCGCCACGGCGCAGGTGTTCAACCAGTTCGGCTGCACCGGCGGCAACATTTCCCCGGCGCTCTCGTGGAGCAACGCTCCCGCGGGCACGCAGAGCTTCGCACTCCTCATGCACGATCCGGACGCGCCGACCGGCAGCGGCTGGTGGCACTGGGTGGTCTATAACATTCCCGCGAACGTGAGCTCGCTCCCTGCAGGTGCCGGCGACCCGCAGAAAAAGCTCATGCCCGCAGGCGCCATGCAGGGGCGCACCGATTACGGCTCGGTCGGATATGGGGGACCGTGTCCGCCGCCGGGCAAACCCCATCGCTATTACCTGCGACTCTATGCGCTCAAAGTGCCCAAGCTCGATGTGCCCGCCGATGCGAGTCCCGCGCTGATCGGTTTCAACGTGAACGCCGCGGCGCTTGGGAAGGCCGAGCTCATGGGGCTCTATGGCCGTTGAGCGCAGCCCGCGCGACCGGCGCCCGGCGATCTGGCCATACGTGGTGATGCCGCTGCTGGTGCTGGCGGTGTTCTGCGCGCTCGAGCGCATGCACCACCGACCCGGCACCCCGTGGACGCGAGCCGGGGAGGCGAACCACGCGCCACCCGACGAGGGCTCGCCGGCCGCGCCGCGGCAGTAACCCTGGTGTCCGCCACCGCCCCCAAGGCGCGCCGCGCGCGCAAGAAAGTCCCGCGCGTCGGTTTCGTGAGCCTCGGCTGTCCCAAGGCGCTGGTCGATTCCGAGCGCATCCTCACGCAGCTGCGCTCGGAAGGCTACGAGATCTCCCCGAGCTACGAGGCCGCGGATCTCGTTGTGGTCAACACCTGCGGCTTCATCGATGCCGCGGTGGACGAGTCCCTGAATGCGATTCAGGAAGCCCTCGAGCACAACGGCCGCGTGATCGTCACGGGGTGCCTGGGGGCTCGGCCGGAGCGCATCCGCGAGCGCCACCCCGCTGTGCTCGCCGTGACCGGCCCGGCACGCTACGAGGAAGTGGTGAGCGCGGTGCACGCGCATTTGCCCCCGGCACACGATCCCTTCGTGGATCTGCTGCCGCCGCAGGGGGTGCGGCTGACCCCGCGTCACTACGCCTACCTCAAGATCTCCGAAGGCTGCAACAACCGCTGCAGCTTCTGCGTCATTCCCTCGATGCGGGGGCTCCTCGCAAGCCGCCCGATCGATGAGGTGATGCGCGAGGCGGAGCGGCTGGTCGCGGCCGGGGTGCGCGAGCTCCTCGTCATCTCGCAGGACACCAGCGCTTACGGCGCAGACCTGCGTTATACGACTCGCCGCTGGCGCGAGCGCGAATGGCAGACACGCTTCATCGATCTCGCGCGGGCCCTCGGGGAGCTCGGGGTCTGGGTGCGGCTGCATTACGTCTATCCCTATCCGCACGTCGATGAGGTGCTGCCGCTCATGGCGGAGCATCGCGTGCTGCCCTATCTCGACGTGCCCTTTCAGCATGGGAGCCCGGCGGTGCTGAAGCGCATGCGCCGGCCCGCGCACGCCGAGAACACCTTGAAGCGCATTGCGGCCTGGCGCGCGCAGTGCCCCGATCTGACCCTGCGGAGCACGTTCATCGTCGGGTTCCCCGGCGAGACCGACGCGGAGTTCGAGGAGCTCCTCGCCTGGGCTTCCGAGGCGCAGCTCGACCGCGTCGGCTGCTTCAAGTACTCGCCGGTCGAAGGCGCCACCGCCAACGCACTCGAGGGGCACGTGCCGCCCGCGGTGCAGGAGGAGCGCTACGCGCGCTTCATGGAGCTCGCCGCCTCGATCAGCGCGCAGCGCCTCGCGAAGCGGGTGGGCGGGCGGATCAGGGTGTTGGTGGATGCGGTGACGGACGGCGAGGCGGTCGCGCGCAGCGCGGGCGATGCGCCGGAGATCGACGGGGTGGTGAGAATCGCCGCCGCCGGCAAGCTACGAGTCGGGGAGTTCGCCGAGGTCGAGATCGTAGGCTCCAGTGCCTACGATCTCGCCGGGCGACTCGTGTAATCAGCCCGAGGGCTTCATCCCGAGCGACTTCATCATGTCCTGGGTCTTGGATTTCACCGTGTCCGCCTTGCTCATGGCGCTGGTGTAATCGCCCGAGGACGCAGCCGCAGTCGCATCCGACCATGTCGACTTGACCTGCTCGAGGCCGGTCTTCGCGGAGGCGACGTTCTCCTTGGTGACACCTTTGGGCAGGTGCCGGGTCTTCGACAGCGTTTCGACGCGCTTCGCGACCTCATCGACCATCTTCGGGACCTCGGTGCTGGTGGCAGCCCAGTCATCCTTGGCCTTGGCCGCAGCCGCATCCGCTGCCGTCTTCTTCTCCGCGGCGGCGTCCTTCAGGCCGTTGATGGCCTTCATCATGGCCGGCTGCGCGGCGAGCGTGCCGGCGTAGTCGCCTCGCTGGAAGCTATCCTGCATCTGGCCGAGCTGCGCCTCGACGCCGCCTAGCTGCTCGGGGGCGTATTTCTGCGCCTCATCGCGCACGGCATTGAGTGACTGCTGGGCGCCGGCTACGGCCTGCTCGGCCTGGCCTTTCTGTTGATTGCAGGCTACCAAAGCCAAGGCCGAGAATACGGCCGCCAGCCAGACGGAATGTTTTTTCATTGCGTTGACCCTCGCGCGGTTGATGACGCACTGCGGCAATCCACAGCGCGCAGAATAACGACTAACACTAACACGATCCGGGCCGACACGCTGTCAGCTGTCCACGCCAGGACTGACACAATCTCCCCTCACAGCATCATCGACGCTCGAGTAGTCGAGAGTTGACGCTGGAAGCTCCGGCAGCTGCGCCCGCAGCAGTGCATCGCGCACCGTGCGCCGCAGCCGCGCGACGCGCAGCTCGATGCCGCGCGCGCCGAGCCAGCCGCAGAACTCCGCCAGCGTCTCGATCGCGGTGCTGTCGAGATCGGGTGACTCCTCGAGATTGAGGACTACCAGGCGGGTATCCGCCTGATGGCGCACCAGGGCGCGCGTCTTCGTGAGAAGCGGCTCGGCGTTGGCGAAGAACAGCGGCTCCTCCGGCCGCAGCACCAGAAGGCCCGGTACCTGCACCGCCTGCGGAAAGCGCGCGACATCCACATAGTCGTGCATGCCGGCCCGCCCCAGCACCGAGAGGCGCGGATTCGCCAGTGACTTCAGCAGCCACGCGATACTGAAAGCGATCGCCGCCAGCAGCCCGTTCAGCACCCCGAATACCAACACGGCCAGCACCGCGGCGAGCGCCACCTGCCGGTCGCGCTGCCAGCGGAAGTAGTTGGCGAATACCGTGAGGCGCAGCGACTTGCTCACCGCGTGAATGACGATCGCGGCCAGCACCGGCTGCGGGATGCGCTCGATCCAGGGCAGGAATGCCAGCACGGCGAGCAGCACCACGCCGGCGGCCGTCAGGCCGGCGAACCGCGAGCGCGCGCCGGCCGCCTCGTTGGCGGAGGTTGCCGAGTAGCCGGCGCCGACGGGCGTTCCCTGGAGCATTCCCGCCACCACATTGGCAATGCCGAGTGCGATGAGATCGCGGTTCGGCTCGACGGTATCGTCATGCTTGAGCGCGTAGGTGCGAATCGAGCCGTAGGACTCGGCGTAGAGAATGAACATGAGGGCGAGTGAGAACTCCGCGATCTGCAGCCAGTGCCCGCCGTCGGGCAACTCGAAATGCGGCAGCGTGGCGCGCAGATCGACCGGCCCGGTGAGCGACACCCCGTGCGCTGCCAGCCACGGGGCCCCGAGGATCCCGCCTACGATCACCACCAGCGCTCCCGGCACGCGCGGCACGCGCTCGAGCACGAAGAGCCCCGCGAGCGCCGTGAGCCCGCAGCCGAGGCTCGCCCCCTGCCACGAGGGAAAATCTCGCGCGAGCTCGACGAGCAGGGAGAAGAAGCCGCTGGCGGTCACGTGCACCGCGGCGATCAACGGCCACTGCTTCACCGCGATCACGAGCGCCAGTCCGAAGGCGTAGCCGCGCAGCACCGGCCGTGCGATGAGGCTCGACAGGGCGCCAAGCCGCAGCGCCCCCGCGAGCATGAATGCCGTGCCGGCGCCGACCACCAGGATCGAGGCGACCGCGGCGCGCTGTAACGCGCCCGAGGGAGCCAGCGCCAGCATCGCCGAAGCGAGCACCGCCGCCGAAGAGGAGGTCGCCGAGACGATGGCGAAGCGGCTGCGGCCGATCAGCCCGTAGGCGATGAGCCCGGCGAATAGCGCGATGACGCCCGCCTGCGGTGGGAGGGTCGCCAGACCCGAGTAGGCAACCGCCTCGGGCAGGAGGAGTCCCGCGATGGAGAGCCCGGCGAGCAGATCCGCGGTGGACCCGACGCGGGTGGCGGCGGTCATCGGCGCGAATCGTACCGCACTTCGATTTAAACTCGCGCCATGCCGAACACCTCTCAAGCGGCGGAGCGCCGCCGCTGGCTGGCTCTCTATGTCCTGTGCATGGGGGTGCTGATGATCGTGCTCGACACGACCATCGTGAACGTGGCGCTGCCCTCGATACGCGCCGATCTCGGCTTCAACGATGCCTCGCTCAGCTGGGTGGTCAACGCGTATCTGCTCACCTTCGGCGGCTTCCTGCTGCTCGGCGGCCGGCTGGGCGATCTCTTCGGGCACCGCCGCATGTTCATCGCCGGCATCGTGCTCTTCACGCTCACCTCGCTCCTGTGCGGACTCGCGACCACGCGCGCGGTGCTGATTGCGGCTCGCGGCGTGCAGGGTCTGGGGGGCGCCCTGGTCACGGCCGTGGCGCTCTCGCTCATCATGAGTCTCTTCACGACGCCCGCGGATCGCGCCGGCGCCATGGGGGTGTACGGCTTCGTGTGCGCGAGCGGCGGGAGCGTGGGTGTGCTGCTCGGCGGTCTGCTCACCCGCACGCTCAACTGGCACTGGGTGTTCCTCGTGAACCTGCCGATCGGCGTGCTGGTCTGCGCGCTGTGCCTCAGGCTCCTCGCACGCGACACCCCGGAGCGACTGCCGGCGCGCCTCGACATCCTTGGCGCGGCGACCGTGACCGCGGCGCTGATGCTCGCCGTCTACGCGACCGTGGAGGCCAGCCGCATCGGCTGGAGCGCGCCGCTGACCCTCGGGCGGCTCGCCGGCGCCGCTCTCCTCTTCGCCGCGTTTCTGGTGCTCGAGGTGCGGGTGCGGGCGCCGCTCATTCCGCTGCGGCTGTTTCGGCTGCGCAATCTCGCCACCGCCAACGCGGTCGGCATTTTGTGGGCGGCGGCGATGTTCTCGTGGTTCTTCATGTCGGCGCTCTACATGCAGTTCGTGCTCGGCTACGACGCGCTGCGGGTCGGGCTCGCCTTCCTTCCCGCGAATCTCATCATGGCCGCCTTCTCGCTCGGCTTGTCGGCACGCGTGGTGCTGCGCTTCGGATTGCGCGGCCCGATCGTCTTCGGGCTCATGCTGGCGGCTGCGGGGCTTGCGCTCTTCGCGCGCACGCCGGTCGATGGCTCCTTCCTCGGCGCGGTGCTCCCGGGGATGGTGCTGCTCGGTGTCGGCGCCGGCATCGGCTTCAATCCCGTGCTGCTCGCCGCCATGAGCGATGTCGGCGAGCACGAGTCGGGCCTCGCCTCGGGGCTCGTCAACACCTCCTTCCTCCTCGGCGGCTCGCTCGGACTTGCGATTCTCGCGAGTGTCGCGGCGGCGCGTTCGGCGGCGTTGCGCGATGCCGCCGCGGCGCTCAAGGCCGCACTGGCTGCGGGGTTCGGACTTGCGTTCTTCGTCGGCGCGGCGTTTGCGCTGCTTGCCGCGGCTCTCGCGGCGCTGCTCATCAGCGCGCGGGGAAGTGCAGCCGCAGCGTCCGCATGATCTGCTCGCGCTGCCGCTCGGTCACACCTGCCTCGCGCGCGTAACGCGGCCACTCGGCCACGGCGCCGCGTACCTCATCGAGAATCTCGGCGTCGCGGCCGCTTTTGAGGCCCGCCACGCGGGCGCAGGCGCGGAAGTCCTCGCGAGTGAAGTCGTCCGTCTTGCCGTTGATGCTCATCTGGTGGCGCGCGGTCCAGGCGCCGCGCGGGTTGAAGGCGTAGGTCACATCGAAGGCGGGCGAGAGCGACCAGTGCCCGCTCCTGTCCATGAGGAAGGCGATGTTCTTCACGTGATCGTCCTGGTTGCGCGCCACCACGTTGAAGAGCATGCGGCGAAACTGCTGCTCGAGGGAGCGCATCGGGAGCGCGAGCCGCCGGATGACGTCGAAGGCCTGCTCATAGCCATGGGCGCCGGCTGCGTTGAAGTCGAAGTGCGCGAGCGCTGCCAGTGACTGCATGTGGAGCTTGCCGCCGTCGCCCTCGCGATCGAAGCGCCGCGTCATGAAGTGACGCCGGCCGCCCTCCTCCAGCAGCCGGCATTCGGTCATGTCGATGCCCGCGGCGCGCGCCATGAAGGAGTAGGCGTACTCGATCGAGGTGTAGCCCTTGGGGTCTTCGAGCTCCTTGTCACGGTTGGCGCTCACGCCGTCGAACTTGAGCAGCCAGTAGGAAAAGCCCGGCGGCGCCTTCACCTGGCCCGAGCGCACTTCGTTGGTTTGCGCGTTCCAGGCGATGACGGCCTTGGCGCGCGCGCCGCCGGCCGAGGTGCCGACGCGCAGGATCTCCTCGAGCCCCTCGTGGCGCTCTCCGGGCGCGAACGACACCTGCAGCGAATCCCGATGCGTCAGCACTTCAGAGGCAAGCGCAACCAGTGCATCGACACTGACCTTGGCCGACCGACGCAGTGGCGGTCCCGTTGCCGGCGCGTATTCGAGCGCGCCCATGCCACGCACGCCGATGTAGCAGAGACGCTCGATGGCGTTGAAGCTCTCCGGCGAACGTCCTTGCGTGGCGAGCCACGCATCGATCAGGGCGTGACCGAAGCGGTCAGGCAATGAGTCCGCGAGCAACCCCGGGAGCCCGTGGAAGGACACGGTAGGAAGCGCTGGAAACTGGTAGACGCGCTCCGACAACGGCATGACCAGCGGGGAGAGCTGGATGCCGCTTGCGGCGAACTCGGGAAGATATTGGAAAGCCGTGATGCGCGCGTCGTCCTCGAGCGAGGTCGCTCCAATGCTCCTCCCCCAGAGCCGCACCTCGGCGACGGTCGCCATCGGCTACTCGCGCCACTTCCAGGGCGCCGCCTCACCCGGCCCGGCTGTCTTGCTGCGCGGGTGACCGACGCGTCTGCGCTCACGGCCTTTGTGCCTGAGGAGTGCCAGGGGACTCTGCGGCGTATCGGGGATCAGGCCGTCCAGCCCCTCGATCAGCTTCAGCGCGCGCAGCACGCGCACCAAGTGGGTGAAGTCAGTGCTGCGACCGGCTTCGAGTCGCTCGAGAGTGCGCTTGGAGACGCCCGCTTCCTCGGCAAGACCGGCCTGCGTGAGATTGGCATCGATCCTGCGGCGGGCCAGGCGTGTGCCGAGCTCCTCGAGAATCGCCGCATCAGTCAGTCCAACGGTTAGCTTCATAAGTCGTCCTTTGAGACGAATTATACGTCTTTCTGTTGTGAGACTTCTAATCGTCTGTTTAGACGAATTAAATGCCTTTATAGATATTAATCGCCTTATTGGGCGATTACTAATATTACGTTTGGATTGAGGCCGCAAGGGCCACACGAGTGGCTATGCGCGGCACGAGCCATGCGCATGAGGGATGCGCATGAGGGATGCGCATGAGGGATGCGCATGGGGGATGCGCATGGGGGATGCGCATGGGGGATGCGCATG
>Ga0070733_10002266_pt1 | contig 13860 bp, 11 predicted proteins | sample Coa_R1_9_FD_66450 | JGI IMG/M metagenome (GOLD analysis project Ga0070733, IMG submission 66450) | Surface soil microbial communities from Centralia Pennsylvania, which are recovering from an underground coalmine fire - Coalmine... | ecosystem: Environmental > Terrestrial > Soil > Unclassified ... | reverse complement strand
CAAGCACTGTTTTGTGGTGGATATCATCACCCAGCATCACCTGGGTTACCTTGTTACCAAGGGCACGCCGGATATTGAATGCTTTGGCATTTATGCGCTGGACATGCAGGAGAATATGATCGTGAAAATCTTGTCCCGTATCACCGTTTTTGCTACGGGTGGCAACGGGCAGGTTTATCGTACAACCACCAATCCTGTGATCGCGACGGGTGATGGCATCGGCATGGTCTATCGCGCAAAGGGAAGGATTGAGAATATGGAATTCATCCAGTTTCATCCGACCGCATTATATCAGCAGGGTGTGAGTCCGGCTTTTCTCATTACTGAAGCAGTGCGTGGTGACGGCGGCATTCTACGGAATAAAAAAGGAGAGGCTTTTATGGAGAAATATGATGAACGCAGGGATCTGGCGCCTCGTGATATTGTTGCCCGGGCTATTGACAGTGAAATGAAAAAAGCAGGTACGGAACATGTGTACCTCGATTGCCGGCACATGGATATGAAAAAATTTAAGGAGCATTTTCCGAATATTTATGATACCTGTAAAGCAGCCGGCATTGACGTAGCAACACAAATGATCCCGGTGGCACCGGCAGCTCATTATAGTTGCGGAGGAATAAAAACCGACGAATGGGGGCACACTTCCATCCGTAATTTGTATGCTGCCGGCGAATGTGCTTCCACCGGACTACATGGCGCCAATCGCCTTGCAAGTAATTCGCTGCTGGAGGCGATGGTATTTGCGCATCGTTGTTATGTGGACAGTATAGAAAGAATTAAGTCTCTTTCTTTCCGTGAAGACATTCCGGACTGGAATGCGGAAGGCACGACGGCTCCCAATGAAATGATTTTAATTACCCAGAGTATCAAAGAGCTCCAATTGCTGATGAGCGATTACGTAGGTATCGTGCGTACGAATATCCGTTTGACCCGTGCATTGAAACGACTGGATCTTCTGCATGATGAAATAGAAGCTTTATATGAAACCACCGTATTGTCACCCCAGCTTTGTGAAGCCCGCAACCTGATTACTACGGGTTTCCTGATCGTAAAAAGTGCGCAATTCAGAAAAGAAAGCCGCGGCCTCCATTTCAATACGGACTATCCGCGCAAGAGCAGTCTGGTCCAAAATACCGTACTCTGATGAAAGCGATGATTCTGGCCGCCGGACTGGGCACGCGTTTCAAGCCGTGGACGAACGAGCATCCGAAGGCGCTCGCCCTGGTAAATGGAAAGAGCCTGCTGGAAAGAAACATACTCTACCTGCAATCATTCGGGATTAAGGAAGTGATCGTGAATGTGCATCATTTTCCGGAACAGATACTCGAAGAAATTCACAAACATAAAGGATGGGGAAGCGATATCCGCATCAGTGATGAAACAGGACAGGTACTGGAAACAGGTGGTGGTTTAAAGAAAGCAGCCGGTTATTTTGACTATGGATCTTTTGTTCTGATGAATGTTGATATACTCACTGATCTGGATCTGGAGGCCATGGCCTTTTATCATGAAGAAAAAAAACCGCTGGTTACGCTGGCAGTGACAAACAGGAAATCTTCGCGCCATTTTCTTTTTGACAATCATGAAAGACTTTCCGGATGGCGGAATACTAAAACCGGCGAACAAAAGATCTCCGTCGCGGCACCGGTATTGACAGAAAAAGCTTTCAGCGGCATTCACATAATTTCTCCCGAAATATTTCCACTTATTCATCAGGAAGGGAAATTTTCCATTGTGGATGTTTATCTCGAACTCGCAGCATCGCAATGGATCCTGGGTTTTGATCATTCCGGTTCCAAACTGGTTGATGTGGGAAAAACGGAATCAGTTGAGGTTGCGGAGAAGCTGTTTTACTGAGTCAACTTATAAAAATTCAGAATACTTAAAAGTTTTTAATAGTTCCTCCGATTTTTTTCGCCTCACCTGCCTGATAAAAATTACGTAAAGAGTTAATGTAAAAATGTTAAAAAGAAGACTAATGCTAGTCGTGTTAAGATACCCCATGGAGAACTGCAAAATATTTATTCCAAATTCAAAATGCATTTTAAAATTAAACAAATCATTAAACCCCATTTCAACATAAGGTCCATAGTTTGCATAAAATGTTATTCCGTATAAATTAAATTTTATTGATTGCATTAACAGGGCGATCTCAACTAAAAGGATATTCAAATTATCATTTGGATTTTGCCAAAATTTAACCCCGGAATAAAAGTAAAATAAGAAACAAGTGAGCAGAAGAATAGGTAGCAAGGAAAAAGAGCTAAAAATGAGCTCATAATAAATAAAAATATAGTAGACAGGGCAGATGATCGCGCTTATTAGATAGACGGCATAGAATTTCTGAAATGCAGTTCGTTTTGATGCTGTTTCCATGAATTTTTACTCACTTTACATCTTACCCATTCTTCCAGTCCTTCGACTCCTGTTCAATATGATGTACGTCGACTGTAACTCCGAATTTATTTTTCAGATGGCGGGCCAGGGAATCGGCGGCATATACGCTGCGGTGCTGACCGCCGGTACATCCGAAGCTGACCATCAGACTTTCAAAGCCCCGTTTAATATAATCTTCTATTGAAATATCCACCAGGTCAAAAACGCTGTTGAGGTATTCGGGCATTTTTGTTTGTTGTTCCAGGAAATCCTTCACTTCTTTGTCCCTGCCAGTCTTGGACTTAAATATTTCAATACGTCCGGGATTTAAAATGGCACGACAATCAAAAACATATCCTCCGCCATTTCCTCCGGGATCCGGCGGAAGGGATTTTTTATAGGAGAAGCTGTTGATATGAACCACCAGCGGTGTTTCGGCATTGGCGCGGGGCGGAATGAATCGTTCTATGATATGATCCTCCACGATCAGGTTTAAAACTCTTTCAAATTCAGGAACATTTTTCGCCATCGGATATTGGTGTAAAAAAGAACGGAGATTCTTTAGTCCCAAAGGAATACTGATCAGGAAATGTGCTTTCCGTTCAAACAAACCGCGGAATCCATACGCACCCAATACCTGCATAAGCCGTATCAGCACGTATCCATGATATTGCCGGATAAATTCCTTCTTGTTGAACGGCACGCCCATTTCGGTTTCTACACAATCCATATAATATTCGAGCAATCCGTGTTTCCAGGCTTCATTCAGCTCGGCTTTTGCCTGCCACAGCATGGAAGCCACATCATATTGCATCGCACCCCTCATGCCTCCCTGGTAATCGATGAAATGCACTTCTTCATTTTCGATTAATATATTCCTGCTCTGAAAATCCCGGAACATAAAATATTTATATTCAGTGTTACCCAGCTCTGCAGAAAATATTTCGAAATCCGCGATCAGTTTCTCTTTGTCATAAGGAAGCTGGAGGGTATCCAGAAAATAATATTTAAAATAAAGCAGGTCACTCAGGATGGCCTGTTTTCCAAACTCACTGGATGTAAGGCACCAGTTCTCATAGTCCATTCCTTTGTCACCCTGGATCTGCAGATGTGCCAATGCTTTAAGGCTTTTCCTGAACAGATAGTACACTTCATCAGAATGTCCCGAAGCTTCCAGCCTGTTCAGTAGTGAAATATCCCCGAAGTCTTCCTGTATATAAATAGTGCCCTCTGTATTCACTGCATAAATCTCCGGAACGGGGCAGTCCTTGGTTTTAAAGTGACGGCTGAAGTTTATAAAACTCAGGTTCTCCTTGATATTGATACCGTAAGTCGCAATAAAAGATTTTCCGGCGGTACGGATTCTGTAGTAGATACGAATGCTGCCGGACTGCGGGATTTTGTCGATGGACAGAACAGGCTCCTTACTGTAGGTGGCAAACAGATCGCTAATGTCTTGATTGATATGATCCATAAGAAAGGATGAAACTACAAAAAGCTACGCAACCACGGTGATTTCGTGTGTTGGTTCGACTTGACGTTTTAAGATACTTTCCTGATGGGCCGCTATCAATTCAGCGAGGCAGGCTGTCCATCCCGTCTGGTGGCAGGCCCCCAGACCCATTCCATTATCGCCGTGAAAATATTCGTAGAAAAGATTGAGGTGCTCATTGCCGGGTTGCTGATAAAACCAATTGTATTTTCCAAATTGAGGCACGCTGCCTGAAATATCCGGTAAAAACAGACTGATCACACGCTGGGTGAGAAAGTCAGCCACGTCTTCCAGATTCATATAAACACCGGAGCCCACGGGGCATTCCACTTTTAAAGCGTTACCATAAAAGTTGCCGTATTTGCGAATGGATTGGATAATCAGATAGTTGATCGGCATCCATACCGGTCCACGCCAGTTTGAATTACCACCAAAAAGATTCGATGTAGAATCACCGGGATCATATTGGATATTATAATCAATATTATCAATCCGTACCGAATAAGGATTTTTTTCGTGATACTTTGAGAGCGCACGGATTCCACCCGGAGACAGAAATTCGGCTTCGTTCAGCAGCCGTTCGAGCAGGCTCACCAGACGGTCGCGTGGAATCAGGGATAATAATATCGTGTCGCCATCAGTTTTTTCTTCATTGGGCCAGAACTTATTATTTTTCAACCGGTAGTTCTCAAACCAGCTGATACGTTTTTGAAAATCGACGAGCTTATCCAGTTTTTTCTTTTCAATTATGGAGACGGCAAACAGGGTTGTGATGCCCACGATGGAATGAATACGCAGCTGAAGCGGTGCTGAACCCGCGACGGCCAGGGTGTCATAGAAGAAGCGGTCATGTTCGTTCCACATACCCTGCTCATTCAACGCCTCGGCAATCAAAACGAATTGTTCAAAAAACTTCGTTGCTGTATCCTCAAAAGTGATATCCTTCATCGCAATTTCCAGCGCCATGTCCATCATGTTGAGCGCATACATACCCATCCAGCTGGTTCCGTCGGCCTGCTCAAGTTGCATTTGTCCCGGCAGTTCGATACTCCGGTTAAACACACCAATATTATCCAGCCCGAGGAATCCACCTTCAAACATATTATTTCCATTCGGATCCTTTCGGTTCACCCACCAGGTAAAATTGATCAGCAGCTTTTGAAAAATTCTTTTCAGAAAGTCCACATCATAGGTGCCTGTTTTTTCTCCTTCAATCTTATAGACTTCCAGGGCGGCCCAGGCCTGCACCGGTGGATTTACATCACTGAAATTCCATTCATATGCCGGCAACTGACCATCGGGTTTCATATACCACTCACGCATGATCAGCAGCAACTGGTTTTTTGAGAATACCGGATCCACCATGGACATGGGGATACACTGGAAAGCCATGTCCCAGGCGGCATACCATGGATATTCCCATTTATCTGGCATTGCAATGATGTCCTGGTTTTTCAGGTGTTTCCAGTCGTGGTTGCGGCCAAATTTTTTCCCGTCGTTAATCGGACTGATTCCGTCGCTGCTCGTCAGCCATTTTTCGACATCAAAATGATAATACTGTTTACTCCAGAGTATGCCCGACAATGCCTGTCTCTGCAGAAGTTTTAATTCAGGAGGTGTTGAGGGGTGAAGGATCGCATCGTAAAAGAGATCCGCTTCCTGTTTTCTTACTTCAAATATTTTCTTGAACCCCAGTGTAAAAGGATTTCTAATCGCTTTATTTGAGAGCCGCAGGTAGATACTTTCTGTTTCCCCGCCTTCCAGCCGGATTTTATAAACGGGCGAGAATTTGGTTCCGTTTTTCTTTTTTTTCAGCGCATCGAGATTTTCTCCTCTGATCAGTGCAGAATGAAAAGCGTCTTTTACAAAGGGTGAGTCATTGGGTACACCCATTACTTTTTCTTTGTTTGTTACATTTTCAGTGAACCATTTATGTTTTGGCGTTTGAAAATATAAATAATAATCCCCAAGACGCGGATGCGAAGCCAGTACAGAATTTTTATTACGCAGACTGATATCCGGTTTCGTTTCAGCATCTTCATTCCATTTGTTATAGAACCATAATGTGGGAAGAACGGTGATATCGGCCGCTTTATGATAGCGGTTTGTTACGTCTATCCTGATAAATATGTCACATGAATTATGCTTGGCATAGGTTACAAGCACGTCAAAATATTCATCATCATCGAACACGCCGGTATCGAGGATCTCAAATTCCGGTTCATGTTTGGAACGGATGCGGTTTTCCTGAATGAGTTGCTGATAAGGGAATGCCTGCTGCGGATATTTGTAGAGGTATTCCATGTAATAATGGGTCGGAATATTATCGAGATGATAATATAATTCTTTCACGTCCTCTCCATGATTTCCCTGATTATTTCCCAGACCAAACAGTCTTTCCTTCAGCGTTGAATCTTTCCCGTTCCAAAGTGCAATACCAAAACAAAGATTCTGGAAGAAATCAGAAATTCCGGCCAGTCCATCTTCACCCCACAGATATTGACGGCAATGGGCATGATCGTAGGGGAAATAATTCCATGCATCCCCGTAAGGACCATAATCTTCTCTGACGGATCCCCATTGACGTTCGCTGAGATAGGGTCCCCACTGTTCGAGTGGAATTTTTTTATAAGAGTTTACGATTAGTCGCTTCTGCTCAATGGTCATAAAGTAGGGTTAAAATTACGGATTCCTTATTTAATGAAACCGCGGCAAGTAAGCTCATGGTATCGTTTTTGAACTATACTGACTGACAGAATATTTTATACATGTAAATTATCAGATATGGGAAAGTTAAGCGGTAAGAAAGTAGCCATTCTCACTGAGAATGGTTTTGAGGAAGTTGAACTGACCAGTCCGTTAAAGGCTTTAAAAGAAGCAGGCGCTACAGTGGATATTATTTCGCCGCAGAAAAAGAAAGTAAAAGCATGGAACCATGATCACTGGTCAATTGAATTACCGGTGGATGTTCATTTAAATGATGCCAACGTTGATGATTATGACGCCCTGGTTATTCCGGGTGGTGTTCTTAATCCGGATCAAATGCGGATAAATTCGGATTGTGTGGATTTTGCGCAACAATTCCTGGAAGAACGAAAACCGGTTGCTGCCATTTGTCATGGCCCGCAGTTGTTGATTGAAACAGGTTTGTTACGCGGGAAAAACATGACATCTTTCCCTTCCATCCGTACTGATCTTGAAAATGCCGGTGTGCATTGGTCAGATGTGGAAGTAATAACTGACGGCGGACTGACAACCAGTCGAAGTCCAAAAGATCTGGATGCTTTCAACAAGCGCATCATAGATGAAATCGCGCTCAGCAATTATGCAAGCGCTCCTGTTTTGTAATTCCGTACCATCCTTATATATCTTAGCAGGTATCGTGAAGAGAACCACCTCAGGGTGGTTCTCTTTTATTGGTATCTGAGGGAAAGATCGTACAGGATTTTCTGCGAGGCACTATCGAATGGCTTATATGTTGAATCCTGCAGCCAGTGCCGGCGGAAAGATTTTACTGCCGCCATGGTATCCCTGATATTAAAACCGATAACCCGCAAAGCCTGGTAACTATTGAAACCCGGAGGGACTATCACACAGGAAGTGTCTCCATACCAATCTCCGAATCCATGGTCTGCCAGCAATTTCCAGGGAAAGCGCCAGTTGGGATCCACTTTCCTGCCGGGTGCAATATCACTGTGCCCGATAAAATTTTCCTGAGGGATTTTATATTTTGTCTTCAGTGTATCCAATAAAATCAGCAGACTCGTGATCTGCGGATCTGTGAAATATTCGAAACCATTATTATCCAGTTCTATTCCGATGCTGGAAGAATTGATATCAGAATTATTTCCCCATTTACTCAGTCCTGCCTGCCATGCGCGCAGGTAGTCATTGAGCATATGATGAACCGTTCCATCTTTGCAAATCACATAATGTGCACTCACCTGTGACTGTCTGATCGTAAAAGTATGCAGTGTTTCGGGACAGCCGTTTTGCGCCGTATGATGGATGATTACAAAATTTGGCTTTCGCAAATCAAAATTCACTGTGCCTGCCCATTCGGTATTTTGACCTGCAAAATAATCTGCCGGTTCCTGGCGAATCGTATTTGACAAATCCTTTGCCTCCTTTTTGTAAATCTTATTCGATGCCTTGTACGGATCGTGGCTGCAGCTAATCAGGGCTATGAAAAAAATTACAAGTATTCTTTTTGGCATTTTACAAAAATAGTATAAAGCGTGAAGTGAACGCTAATCCTGAGATCGGTCAACCGTTAACGCCCGCCCCGCGGAATGCGGGGGTCATCGGTCATCGATACGCGCTGGCACATCTTTTAAATATATTCTCAAAATCAATATATGCCTGAAGGTCCTTCGATTTTGATCGCGCGCGAGGCTTTAAAGCCTTTTATCGGGAAAAAAGTTTTATCTGTAAAGGGAAATACTAAAATTGAAAAGTCAAGGCTGGTCAATCAGAAAATTATTGATATCAGGAGCTGGGGAAAACAGTTGCTGATATGTTTTGAAGGATTTACACTGCGTATCCATTTCCTGATGTTCGGTACCTATCTGGTAAATGAAAGAAAGTCCACACCGCTTCGGTTATCTCTTTGTTTTAAGAAAGGTGAATTGAATTTTTATACCTGTTCTATTCAATTCATCGATGAACCTTTGGACAAAGTGTATGATTTTAGTGCCGACGTGTTAAATGATCGGTGGAGTTCGGGAAAAGCAAGTTCCAAACTCAGATCAATGCCCGAGTTGAATGTCAGCGACGCTTTACTGGATCAGCAAATCTTTTCAGGAGTCGGGAATATTATAAAAAATGAAGTGCTCTTCAGGATCCGTGTTCACCCAAAATCAATTATAGGAAAACTGCCTCCAAGGTTAAAATCTGCACTCATCAGGGAAGCACGTAATTACAGTTTGGATTTTCTGAAATGGAAAAGAATATTCCAGCTCAAAAAACACTGGCTCATATACACTAAAAAAACCTGTCCGCGTGATCATTCTCCGGTTCTCAAAGAATATATCGGCAGGACAAAGAGAAGAACGTTCTATTGCGAGAAGTGTCAGATACTATATTGTTGACGGTTGGCGGTTGACGGTTGGCAGTTGACCGATGATCGATGACCGATGACCGATGACCGATGGCCGAATTTTGTTTTTCGTTAGGCTTTACGGGTTATTCTTCTTTTCATGAGAATCGAAGACAGCTCTTCTATCAGTGGAATTTGTCCCTTATTAATTTTTATTTTGGCTTCTTCCAGATCAAACCATTCCGCCTTATCAATTTCCGGGAAGGATTTTAATTTTCCAGACCTGGGCGGCCATTCCAATTCGAAAGAATTACTCATTCTGAATTCAACTTTCGCATGCAACTCGAATGCCCATGCAAAGATTAATTTATTGCTTTGTTTTACCGTACCCAGTTCTATAAATTCCCCATCGGTTTTTATTCCTGTTTCTTCTTCCAGCTCTCTTTTTGCTGCATCCAGGTTGGATTCACCTTCTTCCATACCTCCTTTAGGAATGGACCAGGCTCCAATATCTTTGCGAATCCAAAAGGGTCCTCCTGGATGTACCAGCAAGACCTCCGGAGCCCCCTGTACAATTCGAAATAAGAGAATGCCGGCACTTTTCCTGTTCATACACACTTTATAGCCAGCCCCGTGCCAGTATAGGTTGGCGGCCTGCCCCGCGGAATGCGGGGTTGACGGTTGACGGCCTGCCCCGCGGAATGCGGGGTTGACGGTTGGCAGTAGATCTTTAACGATTGACTATTAGGCCTTAAGCGTTGAGCTTTGCGCTTGAAACTCCTGAGGCATGCTCTTTGCACAGATCTACTTATCATGGAAAAACGAATGTTCGGAGTCATACTGACTGTACTGGGTATTGCAGGCCTTATTATCGCTGCATATAATTTTGTTCAGGGAAATACCGGGAGCAACCACAGTGTTAAATCTGTGGCAGTTTATGCTATACTGGGTCTTCTTTTCTTCTTTGCCGGTATCGGCCTGATAAGGAGTACGCGGGATCTGTCAAACCGCAGCTAAAACGGTAGTGGCATGGAAAAATTAAGGTTACATAGTTCCTGGGACGAAGTAAAAGAAAAAATAAAGGAGATCAATCTGGAGATAACAGATTCAGATCTCGATTTATATTATGCAAATGAAGAGGAAGTTCTTGAAAGACTTTCCAAAATACTTCACAAGAACCCTGAAGAAGTAAAAGTCTGGATTGAAAGTGTTTCAGAAACTAAAACAATCGCGGGTTAATTGTTAATTGTCAATTTTTTCAAATTAAGTCGAGGCTAACGCAATCTAATTATCAATTAACAATTGACAATTAACAATTACATATTACGTCTATACTGTCCGCCGACTTCGTAGAGTGCGTGCGTAATCTCACCCAGGCTGCAATATTTTACAGTTTCCATCAGGCAGGTAAAGATATTTCCATTCTGAACTGCGGCTTGTTTGAGCGTTTGCAGGGCATCAGCAGATCTTTCCCTGTTTATATTTTTAAAATGATTCAGATTATCAATCTGCCATTGTTTCTCTTCGTCGGTGCTTCGTATGATTTCATTGGGTATGATGGTTTTTGAACCACCGCTTTTTAAAAAAGTATTCACACCTATAATGGGTAATTCACCACTATGTTTGCGGCTTTCATATACCATGCTCTCTTCCTGAATTTTATTGCGCTGGTACATTCTTTCCATAGCGCCGAGCACGCCGCCTCTTTCTGTCAACCGGTCAAATTCCTTCATCACAGCTTCTTCCACCAGGTCTGTCAGTTCTTCGATGAGATAGGATCCCTGGATAAAATTTTCGGTCTTTGCCGTTCCGAGTTCACGATTGATGATCAACTGTATCGCCATGGCGCGGCGTACACTTTCTTCCGTAGGTGTTGTGATGGCTTCATCATAGGCATTGGTATGTAACGAATTGCAGTTATCATACATCGCATACAGCGCCTGAAGTGTTGTTCTGATATCATTAAAATCTATTTCCTGCGCATGCAGGCTGCGGCCACTGGTCTGAATATGATATTTTAGAATCTGGCTGCGCTTGTTTGCTTTGTATTTATATTTCATGGCTTTGGCCCAGATACGCCTGGCCACCCTTCCGATCACACTATATTCCGCATCCATGCCATTGCTGAAAAAGAAAGAAAGGTTGGGAGCGAATTCATCAACCTTCATCCCCCGGCTGATATAATATTCTACATACGTAAATCCGTTGGCCAGTGTAAACGCCAGCTGGGTAATCGGATTGGCGCCTGCTTCAGCAATATGATAACCGGAAATCGAAACACTATAAAAATTCCGGACCTGATGCTCCTGAAAATATTCCTGTACATCGCCCATCAGCTTCAGCGCAAATTCAGTAGAAAAAATGCAAGTGTTCTGAGCCTGATCTTCTTTCAGGATATCCGCCTGCACCGTTCCGCGCACCTGATTCAAAGCCTTTGCTTTTAGTGACTGATACACTTCTGCCGGTAACACTTCTTCCCCGCTGATACCGAGTAATTTCAAACCAAGCCCATTGTGCTTTTGTGGCAAACCTGAAGATTCTGCATCCTGGTAACGCGGCGTTTTCGCGTCTCCGAATTTCTTCAGGAGTTTTTCGTTCACTTCGTTCCATAATACCTTTTCAGTAATGTATTTTTCACATTCCTGATCAATGGCGGCATGCAGAAAAAAAGCAAGGATCATCGGAGCCGGGCCGTTGATGGTCATACTCACCGAAGTTTTCGGGTCGCATAAATCAAATCCGCTGTATAATTTTTTTGCATCATCTACGGTGCAAACGCTTACACCACTATTTCCGACCTTACCGTAGATATCGGGACGCGGATCCGGATCCTCCCCATATAAAGTAACAGAATCAAAGGCAGTACTGAGACGTATGAAGTTCTGCGATGCCGAGAGGTAATGAAATCTTTTATTCGTTTTCTCCGGTGAACCTTCTCCGGCAAACATGCGTGTCGGATCTTCCGTTTCTCTTTTTAATGGAAAAGAACCTGCGGTAAACGGAAAAGAGCCTGGCACATTTTCCTGCGCCTGCCAGCGCAGAATATCTCCCCAGTCGCTGTATTTGGGAAGAAGCACTTTTGGAATACGCGTTCCTGATAAACTGGTTGTATACAATGACTGCCTGATTTCCTGGTTCCGGACCTGGTATACGTATTCGTCAGACTGATAGGATTTTATTTTATCAGGCCATCCCTTCAATAGTTTGCGACTTACCGGAGTGAGTAAATTTTCATGATAAGCTATCCGGCCCTGCAATTCATTCTGTACAGCATCTGTTTTTATTTCTGCCAAAGCACCGGTTAGTTTATATAAAGTTGATGCGATTGTACTCTGTTCATTTACGAGCTGGTTATATTCCCCGATGCTTTCATGAATTTCGCTCAGATATCTCACGCGGGCAGCCGGTATAATCGATTTTTCCCATTGTCCTTTAGTTTCCGGAAGGCGAATGGAAGATAAAAATCCGGCAGAGAAACGGTCATCAATTATTTTCATGAGGCGCATAAATAAATCCTGAGTGCCTGCATCGTTAAATAAAGAGGCTGTTGTGCCGATCACAGGAAGATCAGCATCTTTTGCATTCCAGAGACCGTGATTTCTTTTATATTGTTTTCTCACTTCAATCATTGCATCCGAAGCACCCGGCTTGTCCGATTTATTGATGACGATGATGTCGGCATAGTCCAGCATATTTATTTTCTCCAGCTGGCTGGCTGCCCCGTATTCCGGTGTCATTACGTACAATGAGACATCGCAAAAATTCAGGATGGAAGCATCGCTTTGGCCGGTACCTGCGGACTCCAGGAGGATCAGGTCGAAGCCGGCGTTTCGGCAGATATCCAACGCATCCTGTACATATGCACTCAGCGCAACGTCCGTTTCGCGTGTAGCCAGTGAACGCATGTAAGCACGGGGAGAATGAATGCTGTTCATGCGAATTCTGTCGCCCAGTAATGCACCACCGGTTTTTTTCTTTGACGGATCCACAGAAATGACAGCAATGGTTTTTTCCGGAAAGCCATTTAAAAAGCGCCGTACGATTTCATCTGTTACACTGCTTTTGCCAGCGCCACCTGTGCCGGTGATGCCAATAATGGTTGGCAGTTGACGGTTGACGGTTGACGGTTGACGGTTGACGGGTTTCGATGAATGATGACCGATGACCGATGACGGTTGACGGCCTGCCTCGCGGAATGCAGGGTTGTCTGATGCCCGCCTGCCATTTTCAGCCAGTGTGATGTCCCGCGCAATGCGACGGATTTCCTTGTATTCGCCGAGCGGAATTTTGCCGTTCCAGTTTTTTTCAGAGGACCAGAATATCCCATTTTCTGTCCGGAATGTTTTTTCCGTTTCTCTGATCAGGTCATCGATCATTCCTTCCAGACCGAGAGCACGACCATCGTCGGGAGAATAGATTCGGCTGATTCCATTTCCCTGCAGTGACTTTATTTCCGAGGGAAGAATCGTACCTCCGCCTCCTCCAAAAATGCGGATATGACCGCAGCCGCTTTCATCGAGCAGATCACGGAGGTATTTAAAAAACTCCATATGTCCGCCCTGGTATGAAGTGAGAGCGATGGCCTGCACATCTTCTTCGATGGCTGCTTCAGCGATTTCGTGAACACTTCTGTTGTGACCGAGGTGAATCACTTCGACTCCTTTGGATTGCAGGATGCGACGCATGATATTGATCGCAGCATCATGCCCGTCAAAAAGGGAAGTGGCTGTAACAATGCGTAACCGTTGTTTGGAATGATTCATAAAACCGTCTGAATCAACAAATTTAGCCTAAAAAACTAATGACTGTTAGTTTTTGCCGGCTAAGCTACCTGCCAGTTTCAGGACCCTTGTCATTGAATTAATACTGATAGTGTTTTTCGATCACATAGGTTCCGGCGTATAAATCATGCAGCGACCGGTTCTGGTCATTAGAAAAAAAAGTAATCGTATCT
>Ga0070733_10002265_pt1 | contig 13869 bp, 10 predicted proteins | sample Coa_R1_9_FD_66450 | JGI IMG/M metagenome (GOLD analysis project Ga0070733, IMG submission 66450) | Surface soil microbial communities from Centralia Pennsylvania, which are recovering from an underground coalmine fire - Coalmine... | ecosystem: Environmental > Terrestrial > Soil > Unclassified ... | reverse complement strand
ATTTTCGGATTGAAGACCGGGGCACTGATTCAGAACGTTTTCACTTTTGCCAAAGTTTCTGCGCTGTTAGGTCTTGGCTTCCTGGGCTTGTTCATTGGGCGTAATGCACAGGCGCTTGCCGCCAACTTCCACGGGAACTTCTGGAACAATGCCGGACTGAGCGCTCAACATGCTGTGCAGGTGGGAGTCGGCGGGCCTGTCGTGCTGGTTGGCACGCTGACGATTCTGGCGGTCGCGCAAGTGGGATCGCTGTTTTCCGCCGATGCCTGGAACAACGTGACCTTCACGGCTGGCGAGGTCAAAAACCCCAATCGCAATTTGCCCCTGTCTCTTGCCCTAGGCACGGGCATCGTCATTAGTCTTTACATCATTTGCAATTTTGTTTACCTCAATGTGTTGCCGCTGGATGGCATACCCAATGGCGCGACCATCCTGCAACGCGGAATTAAGTACGCCACCGAAGACCGCGTCGGCACTGCGGTGATGACGCAGATGTTCGGCTCGGCAGGTGGACTCCTGATGGCTGCGGCGATCATGGTCTCCGGCTTCGGATGCGTCAATGGCCTGATTCTGGCGGGCGCGCGTGTGTATTACGCCATGGCCAAGGATGGCCTGTTCTTCCGCCGCGTCGCCAAATTGCATCCTACTTACAAAACGCCGGCGGTTTCATTGATGGTGCAGATGGTCTGGACGTGCGTGCTTTGCGTGTCTGGGAGCTACGGGCAGTTGCTGGACTATATTGTCTTCGCGGTGCTGGTGTTCTACATTCTGACCATCTTCGGATTATTTGTGCTCCGTCGCAAACACCCGGAGGCTGAGCGGCCCTATCGCGCGATCGGCTACCCGGCACTGCCTGCGGTGTATATTGTGATGGCGTTGTTCATTGATGTCGTACTATTGCGCTATAAACCACAATTTACCTGGCCGGGATTGATCATCGTGTTATTGGGAATCCCGGTTTATTTCTTGTGGTCACGACGCTCAGACACACTTACGTCAGCTTAACCACGTCAGCTCAGCAACGAAGGAGAAACCAACCGGATGGCGAACCTGCTGGCTACCAAGCCACTGAATCTGCTGATGGAGGAATCCCGCGAGGTCGGCGAGCACAGCCTCAAGCGAACTCTAGGCGTTTTCCAACTTACTGCTCTGGGCGTGGGAGCGATCATCGGCGCGGGGATTTTTGTAATGGTAGGGCTGGGAGCGCAGTACGCCGGTCCCGGACTTTCGTTGTCGTTTGTTCTATCCGGTCTGGGCTGTGCGTTTGCCGGGCTTTGCTACGCGGAATTCGCGGCGATGATTCCGTTGGCAGGTAGTGCCTACACCTACGCTTACGCCACGCTCGGAGAGTTGCTGGCTTGGATTATCGGATGGGACCTGACTCTCGAGTATGCCATGGGTGCGAGCACGGTTTCTTCGGGCTGGTCGAACCACTTCATCGAACTACTGAATATCGTTCATCTCAAAATACCGCTCTGGCTGGCGTACGATCACTGGACGGCGTTGAAGACTGCCGAAGAAGTTATCGCGCGTCAAATGGCTCTGGCCTTCGATCCATCTCTGGTTCCGGGGACACAATCGTTTCTCGACAAGGTCTCCGCGATCATAGGGGCGCAGTCCCCCGAGTTGTTGCAGCGTGCCCACGATCTGATGGGCGCGCCGCATTTGTTTGGCATGGAAATCGGTTTCAATCTCCCCGCCTTCATCATTGCCCTGGTAATCACGGCGATTCTGGTCGTCGGCATCAAAGAGAGCGCGCGCTTTAACGCCGGCATCGTGGTGGTTAAAGTCTCGGTCGTGCTTTTTGTGATTGCCTTGGGCTCTCACTATATCCAGAGAAGCAACTGGGGTATGGACTGGAGTTCGTTTGCCCCCCATGGCTTCGCCGGAATTGGCGCCGGAGCCGCGTATATTTTCTTCGCTTATATTGGCTTCGATGCGGTTTCGACGACAGCTCAGGAAGCCAAGAATCCGCAACGCGACTTGCCCATCGGCATGATCGCTTCACTCGCGATTTGCACCGTCCTGTATATCGCAGTAGCGGCCGTGCTGACGGGGATGGTGCACTGGCAGCAAATTAACATCGAGGCGCCGGTGGCTCGTGCATTTCTGGATCGGGGTCTAACCACAGCATCGTACATCATCACGCTGGGCGCACTGGCGGGACTGACGAGCGTGATGCTGGTCATGCTGCTCGGCCAGACGCGCGTGCTCTACTCCATGGCGAATGATGGTTTGTTGCCGAAGAAGTTTTTCGCCGCCGTTCATCCCAAATTTCGTACCCCATGGAAAAACACGATTCTCGTGGGACTTCTGGCAGCCATTGTCGGCAGCGTGACTCCGATCTCCGACATCGGCAAGATGGTCAATATCGGAACCCTGCTGGCCTTTGTGATCGTCTCGATTTCCGTGATGGTTTTGCGACGTACAAATCCCGCCCAGCCGCGGCCATTCCGCACCCCGTGGGTGCCCCTGATCCCAATACTCGGCGTGGTCACCAACGGCTACATGATGTACAAACTGGGGTGGGTCAACTGGGCACGATTGATCATTTGGCTGGTGATCGGGCTGGTGGTTTACTTCACCTATAGCCAGAAGCACAGCCGGGTGCAACAACTGGCCGCGAGGGAACCGAAACCAGCGCCGTCGATGACTGACTAAGGGCAGCCCAGAACATATTTCGAGTGCCTTCCGCAAAACGCGGAAGGCATTTTTGTTTTATAGTCGCTGTTTGGAGGAAGAAGTTTTTTCCAGCATGAAAATCGTCACCGCTGCCGAGATGCGAGAGATTGATCGCGCCACCAGCCAGCGCTTCGGCGTGCCATCCCTGTCGCTTATGGAAAATGCGGGTTCGGCCGTCGCCGAGTTTGTTGTGGCTCGATATCCGTCTGCGGAGCGCATTGGCGTGATCTGCGGCAAGGGCAACAATGGCGGAGACGGATTTGTGGCCGCGCGAAAACTGAAGGCTGCCGGGAAAGAAGTGCGAGTTGTGTTGCTGGCAGAACCGGCGGATTTGCGGGGCGATGCTGCGGAGATGTTCGCGAAACTTCCGGTATCGCCCGTGATTGTGAGATCCAGCGAGGAGTTGAAGCAGGAAAAGACGCAGACGGTATTCGAATCTGAAGTACTGCTCGATGCGATTCTGGGTACAGGTTTCAAGCCTCCGGTGAGCGGTTTGTATGGCGAGGCAATCCGGTTGATGAATGCCAGTTCCGCGCCGGTGATCGCCGTCGATATTCCTTCGGGAGCCGATGCTGATGTGATGGGCGAACAAACGGGTGCGGTCGCGCGGGCCGACGCTGTCGTCACCTTTACTGCGCCGCGTCCGGCGCACATTTTCGGAAGAGTGACCGACGGGTCAACCATAATCGCGCCGATTGGCTCGCCGGACGACGCTGATGTTTCTTCGTTACAACTCAATCTGATTACTGCCCGCGAGATTGCGCCGCTCATTGGCCCGCGGCCGCTCGCTGCCAATAAGGGAAACTTCGGCCATGTGCTGGTAATTGGTGGTTCGGTCGGGAAGGCAGGCTCGGTCGCAATGGCGGGGATGGCGGCGCTGCGAACCGGAGCCGGATTATCGACGGTAGCTACGCCGAAGTCCGTGCTCGCTACGGTGGCGGGATTTCATCCAGAAGTGATGACTGAACCGCTTGATGAAACCGACGCGGGCAGCATTTCGACTCGCGCTGGCGGAGCGGTGGACGCACTTATTAAAGGCAAGACAGTTCTGGCCGTAGGTCCGGGGATCTCGCGCAATCCCGAGACTTCGGAGTTTGTGCGCAGCCTGGTAGTGAAATGCAAGACTACGCTCGTCCTTGACGCGGATGGTCTCAACGCATTTGAAGGTCGAGCCAGCGAACTCGATGGCAAAGGACGCACTTTGGTGATTACGCCGCATCCCGGCGAGATGGCGCGTCTCGCTGCATCGACGATAGCCGCGGTGCAGCGGGACCGCATCAACGTCGCTCGCATCTTCGCTCGCGAACACGAATTAATCGTGGTGTTAAAAGGACATCGAACGCTGATTGCGCAGCCCGACGGGACGGTTTGGGTGAACACAACAGGAAATCCGGGCATGGCGACCGGAGGCACGGGAGACATCCTCACCGGCATGGTGTCCGGCTTGATCGCGCAGAATCCCGAACACATCGCGGAAGCTGTCATCGCTGCGGTTCATCTCCACGGTCTTGCTGGCGATGTGGCCCGCGAAAGCATGGGCGAGCATTCGCTGGTGGCAACAGATCTAATAACGGCTTTGCCAGAGACCTTCCGCCGAGTGCGGGAAGCTGCGGTGTTTTCCGGTGTGGAACTTCGCGGCTGAAGAGCGTCCGCGCTACATTTGTATCAAGCTCATCGTCCTTTTGGACATTAACCTGCTAGATAACAACCATGTTAAAGTTGGTCCACTTGGCCAATTGAAATGTGCTGCACTCGAATCAACGAAAGTGCTTCCGTAATCTGCCCGAGATTACCCCTCCATGGCATAGTGATTCTGGCTATGACACACTTCCCCCAGACTCACCCTCAGCATCGTGCTCAGCGAGTTCAATTTGGTAGTTCGATCCCTGTCGTTATCAAGCTCAATGACGGGCGTAGCGCACGAGCAAAGCTGCAATCCATCTCCGAGACCGGCGGCATGTTGCGATTGGCCGGGGCGCTGGAGCAGGGCAATCTGGTCGAGGTCGCCTTCCAGACGGAGTCGGGCGCGGTAAAAGGCATGGCGGAAATCCTGCAGCCGACACGTAAAACCAAGGACGAGATCATGCAGCCATTTCGCTTTATTGCGCTTGAAGACGACGATCAACGCACGCTGCGCAGCGCCCTGGACTCTCGCGTGGATCAGGACTTCCTGGGGCTTCGCTCCAGCCAGTGGGTCGCTCCAAAAAGAAAGTAAAAGCGACCCGATCTTCGGCATCCTCGCGGCTATGAATGAGCTCTCGCTATACTGTTCTCCAGACTCTCATGGAGACGCGAGAATTCATCACGCAATCGCCCGTGGAGACGATCGCTCTGGGGCGCACGTTGGCTGGGATGCTGGCTCCGCCGAAAATCGTTGTGTTGCGTGGCGATCTGGGAGCAGGCAAGACTACCCTCGTCAAAGGCATCGCCGAAGGTTTTGGTGCAGCCTCGGAGGAAGAAGTAACCAGCCCTACCTTTACATTGATCCACGAATACCGCGGCCCATCAGCGAATCTTTATCACATCGATCTGTATCGCGTGGACACGCCTCGACAGCTTGAGACGCTGGGTCTGGACGACCTCATCGCGGAAAACAGTATTCTCCTGATCGAATGGGGAGAGAAATTCGCGCGCTTCGAACGGGAACGCGATGTAGAGATTGCGTTAGAGCGCGTGGAAGAAAATGAACGAAGGGTCAAAATCAGCACACGTGGCTAGCGGCCCTCGGTGGTAGAAAGTTCAAAAGCCCATGATGTTGTAGCCACAGTCGACGTAAATAACCTCGCCGGTAATGCCGGAACTGGCGTCTGACGCGAGAAACACCCCGGTAGCGCCCACTTCATTTACATCCACGTTTCGGCCTAGAGGCGCGCGTTCGGCGTGAGTCTTATGCATGTCGCTGAAGCCGGAGATGCCGCGCGCCGCCAGAGTTTTGATCGGACCGGCGGAGATCGCGTTCACACGAATATTTTTCTTGCCCAGTTCAAAGGCCAAGTAACGCACAGTGCATTCCAGTCCGGCTTTTGCGACTGCCATCACGTTGTAGCGAGGTACGACTTTTTCCGAGGCGTAGTAGGTCATGGTCATAATGGATCCACCGCCATCCATGAGCGGAGCGGCAGCGCGGGAGACAGCGATCAACGAATAGACGCTGACGTCGAGCGCTACCCGAAATCCTTCGCGAGTGGTATTGACGAAATCCCCTTTGAGTTCATCCGCCGGAGCGAAAGCCACGCTGTGAACTAAGACATGCAATTTGCCATAGCGCTCTTTGAGTTGATTGAAAAGTTGGTCGATCTCGGCATCGTTCGAAACGTCGCACTGGAATGCTTCCGCGCCGGGCAGCGAAAGGATCAGGTCTTTGGCTTCGAGTGCCATGCGCTCGTTCTGATACGTGATGGCAAGTTTGGCGCCGGCGTTGTGCAATCCCTGGGCGATCGACCAAGCGATGCTGCGTTTGTTTGCGACTCCGAAGACAACCGCGACTCGACCTTCGAGGCTGGAGGACATATGGCTCCTTGTGAATTTGAAAGGATAACGCGGAGGAGGCTTATTTACCACAGAGGCACAGAGTCATAGAGAAAACGTAGCTTTCCCAAAAGACCAGGATCTTGTCTCTGCGATTCCTGTGAAGTGGTTCTCATTCCACTGGGGTAGCTGCTTCAACCGGCACTGCCGCTCGCACCGGCCAACTCGCGCTCACGAACGCGACGGCATACACCAATCCAATGATGGAAAATCCGGCGACCAGGCTAACCTGCGCGACTGCTCCGACCAGAAGCGCCAGCAAGATCTGCAGCGCCGTTCCCATGAAGTAGAACGTATTCTGCACCCGTCCCATGAAATGCTGTGGTACTTGCTCCATGATGCTGGTATTCATGGCGACGCCCGTGACTCCGCGCGCCGATCCCATGAGTCCATAGATCAGAACGGCGATCACAAGCACGGCGGAGAGCGGTGCCAGAATCATGCAGATGGTGAGCAGGCCCATCGAAATCGCGATGGAACGCCGCGCTCCTAATCCCGCGATGAGCCATGGAGCGTAGAGAGCGCTCATGAATGCGCCGGTTCCCCATCCCGCATTAAGCCAGCCATAACCCACGGCGCCGGCGTGAAATACGTTGTCACTCAATGGCGGTGTGACCACAACTCCGGTCATCATCGCGGCGAGGAATAACGCCCAACTGATTCCGAGGAAAACGAGATTGCGTTTGCCGCGAAGAAATTCAAATCCTTCGCGCATCTCGCGCACAAATCGTTCGAGCGCAGTCTCGGCGGCCACGATGTCGGCACGCAATTCCGCCGGCCGCGGCACGACGTGGCGTCCCTTCCGTACGGCGAAATAACAGAGAAATGAAACTAGATAGGTGGAGAAGTCAATGAGCAACACCCCGCCTAGCCCGATGCGGTTGTAAACAAACCCCACGATGGAGCCCGCAATGAGCCAGCCTCCCTGGATTCCCGCCAAGAGAAAGGTATTAGCGTGCACGAAGTCTTCACCCGGAGTCAGTTCCTGGATCAATGCGGTGATCGTTGGCCAGAACATCCAAAAGCCTGCCGCGACCAGCGTGTTCATCAGGTAGAGTTCCCAGATTTTCGCTCTTCCCATGAAGGCGAGAATGGCAACGGCGAGAATAATGATGGCCCGAACGGCGTCGAGCCACATGACCAACCGGCGTCGGTCTTCGCGGTCAATGATGACGCCGGTGAAGGGCAGCATCAACATGGCAGGGATGGTTTGCAGAACGGCGAAAGTACCCAGCGCAATTTCGGAGTGAGTGGCCTGCAGAATGTACCAGGCAACCGCGGCCGCGTTCATGCCGCTGCCCAGCATCGAAATCACGTTGGCAGTGAAGACGAAGCGCAGCGAGCGTTTCTGCAGAATGGACCGCATGCTCTAATTTAAATTGAAGACGAGGAAGTAGCCAACCGTGGGTGGCGAAATTTCTAGACCGATTTTCGAAGCGGCCATCGGATTTGGATCTTGCTGGCCTCCCAGAACAGATGCACGATCAGCAGAAGCATCTCGGGTTCGATTGGGTGCTTGTAGCGAGGAAAGGGCATGACTAGATAATACGGCAGTGGATAAATCAGCAGAAAACATGCGAGCAGGAACGCGCCGCGCTTGCGATTGCGAATCGTCAGCCACAATCCTGCAAAAGCAAACACCGCTCCCAGCAGGAAATTGGTGTGGCGCGAAATCATCAGGTCGTAGCCCGCGACGATAGCCGCTTGCGGAGGCGCGATCCAGAAATAAACGGCGCGCTCGGCGGTGAACCACAGAAATCGTCCGGGATGCTCGCGGATAAACTGGCGAACCTGTTGCTTCTTTTCAGCCATGAACCCGAGTTCACCTAACTCCTGAAATCTGCGCATGGCATCGGGATTGTTGCCGGGATGTTCGTTCCGTGTCCATAAGCCCGAGGATTGATCGTTGTTGGCCTCGTACATTTCCAGCGGAAGATTGTCGCGAACGAAAATGAACTGGCCGAAGACCCGGTAATTGCGCACCAGCCACGGGCTCACCAACAAAGCTGCAGTGAGAACGCACAGGGCAGTTCCAACGAGTTGCCGGGGACGACATGGCAGCCGGTACAGCAGCCAGAGCAGGCAGAATGGCATCATGCTCAGGACGGCGGTATTGGTCAGCGCGATTACGCCCCAAAGGAGTCCAAACAAAATCCATGTACGCGGGCGCGGCGGTTCGTCAGCCATGCGCAGAGTGAGCAGCAAGGCGAGGCTGAGCAAGAATGTTGTGAGGCTGGTCTCCCAGACCACACGGACCGGCCAGTAGATGACGTACGGAAAAACGGCCCAGGTCCACGCCGTTGCCCGAGCCACAGTAGTGCCGTAAATTCGATCCGCGATCCGGTACAACGTAAGACAGGTCAAGGCGGCGAAGACACTATTGAAAGCAAGAATCACCCACGCCGAGAGTGCGCTGTATATACCGAAAAGCTTAAACACTCCCGCGAGAATATATGGATACAAAGGCGGCGCCCATGCGCTCGGCCCGGTCGGCAGATCCGTCGGCGAACTGAATCCCTGGCCGGTCGCGATGGAGCGGGCGAGACGGCCCATCTCCCAGCCATATTGAAAGTGATCGCGGCGAGGCGTGATCCGGTAAGTGTGGCCGATGGTAATGACGGCGAGGCGCAGCAAGAGGGCGATCAGAACGATGAAGAGGAGGGAGTGATGAAGAGGCTGGCGCGCGGAATCCTCTGGTTCGTTCGGCTCGGATGGCGTGAGCAAGTTCTTCGCGACGCCGTCTGCATCTTGCATCGGCCCAGAGTACAGCATTGAGTCTTTCCATGCCACGGAGCGAAGGGATTTCCCGGACAGGCGGAGACGCCCGTCGCTCCATTGATCATCGCTGGACTTGCAAGGTAGCGCATTCGGAGCTACGATTCCGGCGCGAACCTTGGAGGTGACTATGAAGCGCACTGGGCCGGTCGTCCTGATGTTTCTTTCTCCTCTGGTCTTTTCTGTTTTAGGGTACGGGCAACTTGACAGGATTTCGATTCCGGCGGGAACGCCGGAAGATCAAGCCTTGACCGCGATTTCAAACGAGCAAGACACGCCAAAGAAGTTGGCGATGTATCAGGATTTCCTGCAGAAGTTCTCGACAAACCCGGCGGCTGTGGCTTACGGTAACTGGCAAATTTCGCAAGCCTACCAGTCGGCGGGAGATTTACCGAAAGCCCTCGAATACGGCGACAAAGCGTTAGCTGGGTCTCCTCATAACCTCGACATTCTGGTGTCGCAAGCGGGCATTGCTGGGCAATTGAAGAACGATTCGAAGGTCATGGATTATTCGACATTGGGCGGTGAGCTTTATAACTCGATCGGAAAGCAAGCCAAGCCCGAAGGCATGAGTGACGCCGAGTTCGCTCAACGCATCGACGACGAGAAGAGCGCAGCCAAGAGTTCTTACGAATTCCTTGAAGCGGCTGCCTTCAATGCAATCGCGGAAGAGCCCGATGCCACGAAGCGGATGGCGGATATCGAACGCTTCACGCCTACGTTTCCCAATTCGCGCTTTCAGGAACAGGTTGCATCCTATGCAATGATGTCTCTGTCGGAGTTGAAGGACACGCCGCGACTGATTTCTTATGGCGAGAAGACACTGGTCGCAGATCCAAACAACTTGCCGACGCTTCTCCTGCTGGCAACCACCTACGTCGATGATCCCAAGCCTGGCAGTTTGACCAAAGCGGTTACCTATTCCCAAAAAGTAATCGAGGTTGCAAAAGCCGATGCTCCCGGTGCGGATCGCTCACGCAAAGTTTCTGCTGGCGTGGCACACGCCACAATGGGCTACGCGTATATGAAACAGGAGAAAACAGCCGCGGCGATTCCAGAATTGAAATCGGCCTCGGCGCTGCTGAAAGGGTTGGACGATCAGCAATATGCCATTGCCATGTACCGTCTGGGATTTGCTTATGCCAAGTTGAGCAGAGTTTCCGAAGCGCGGGACGTGTTACAAGAAGCAGTAAAAATTTCAGGACCGGTGCAGCAACCCGCGCAGGATCTCCTGGCCAAGGTGAACGCCGCACGCGCCAAAGGCAGGTAAAGAAAATCTGCCACGGATTTCACAGATCAAACACAAGATTGTTGAACGACTAAAGCGTGAGGCCTGAAGCCGGAAGCCTGAAGCCTGAAGCCTGAAGCCTTGCTCCACTCAGTGTCCCGCCAATTCAGCCGACAGCAAATTGGCTTTGACCGCGAGATTGTAAGCGCGCTGTACGTCGCCGTCCTTGGCTGCTCCCTTGGCCTGTTCGAGGTAACTCTTGATTTGCTTCACCGTATCTTCTTGGTCAGGGCTGAGTTGACGGCCTGAAATTTTCTGCAGATTTGCATCGGTCGTCGCTAGCAATTGATTGTAGGCTTGAGCGCGAGAAGCCTCTTGCGGACCCGGGGCAGGAGACAGATCCACCGTAGGATCGGCCGCGCTCCCGTTGCGTACCACAGTCTTCGGGGGAGTTCCGGTTGCGGGCGTGGCCGCAGGCGCGACCGCTTTGTGGGCTGGGTGATGTTTCTTGGGTTTAGCTGCGTTAGACTGCGCCGACTTGCAGTCCGATTTCGTTCCCGAAGCCGATTGCGAATTATCTGGACAAGGCGGGGCCGTTGGTTGATCTGGTGACTCGGCTGATTGATCCGGAGTTTTTTGTTGATCGGTGGGCGGTGTGCCCGCCGAACTTTGCGCGGGCGAATCGCTCGGTTGGTCTTTTTGCGATTGCGACGACTGGCCATCGTTCATCACTAACAAGTAGCGCGCAATCGCTGCCTCCGAGGAAGGCAAGAGCAGACATAGCCCGAGGATGGCGGCCAGAGTCATATTCGGTCTGTCGATACTCGCGGTGAAACTACCCGCGATCCAGGTAACCCGAGAATTCTATCGCTTCCTAATTCATGAATTTGGAACCGTCACGCTCGGCGCTACGGCGCGCCCGCTCCCGCCATTCGTACCGGCTCGAATTTCCGCTGCTGGCAAGCGAAGGCGGAAGGTTGTCCCCTGTCCTTCCACGGTTTCGAAATCGATCGATCCGTAGTGCCACTGCAGGGCTTGATACGTTTGCGCCAGTCCAATCCCGCTGCCGCCCTTCCTGGTAGTGAAGTACAGTTCGAAAATCTTTTCTTGCAGGTCGTGGGGTATGCCGATTCCCTGGTCGCGAATCTCCGTGACTACGCTTTCCTCTTCCCGCCGGGCGGAGATGCTCAGCGTTCCTCCATTGGGCATGGCCTGCATGCCGTTGATGATCACATTCAGGAAGGCTTCCTTCATCCGGTCGGGATCTACTTTCACGCCTAGTGGTTCAGTCCCGAGGGAGCGCTTTACAGTCACTCCATGCTGCTCAGTATCAGGTGTCGCAAGCATGATCACATCTTCCAGCAGTCGGCGGAGGTCGAGTTCCTCGAGATGCAGATCGCGCGGACGCGTGAAATCTACCAGAATTTGTACAACGCGATCCAGACGATGAATCTCATTGCCGATAATGTCGATGTGGCGGCGCGTGTCGGGATCGATCTGCTGAAGTTTGCTCTGCAGCAACTGCAAATGCAGCACGATCGCGTTGATAGGGTTTTTAACCTCGTGCGCGACGCCGCGGGTGGTGCGGCCCGAAAGCGACATCTGGCGCGATATTTCGAATTCATCCTTAATACGCCGTACCGACTCCTTGTCGCGCAGGGTGAGCAGGGCGCCGATTGGAGAACCCTTTTCCTGAATAAAATCGAGCGAGACCTGTACTCGTTTGGTGTTTGAGGATTCGACTTCACTCTGGGCGATGGGATTCCGTAGCTGAAAACCGTCGAGCACGAGTGCGCCGAGCGCCGAGTCTCGCGTGAAAATCTCCTTGACCGTGCGACCTAGGAGCTCTCTCCTGGGCCGGCCCAGAAAGCGTTCGACGGATGCGCTCACCAGAACGACTCTTGAGTCGCTCGTGAACAGCATCAAGCCGTCTTGGAGGTTCCCCATGATCTGGTCCACATTGTCTTTCAACGCGGAGAAGATTTCTCTGGCATCGCGCATCTGGCGGCCCAAGTGGGCGATTTTCAACGTCACAAGGCCATATTCGTCGCGTCCGGCTTCCTCTTCGGTGAGTGTTTCAGTTTCGCCGGCAGTGACGTTATCCAGGCTTCGGCTGATGCGCTCCAGTGGTCCGAGAGCGATATGCGAGAGTGCCGCGGCCAGTACCAGGGAAAGCAAAATAGAGATCGCGGAGAAGATCACGGCATGTTTCAGGCGCGGAGTGATCTCGCTCCTTAGAAATACGGTCGAAATGCCCAACCGGATGCTGCCAAAGAGCTCTCCATTTAATCGGAGGGGTACACGCACCTCGTAAAGAGTGGGCTCGTTGTAAACCAGGCGGAGTTGTCGGCGGAACTTGGCATCCTGCACAATCTGGAAATCGGGCCGTTCCGGTACGGTCTTGCCGACCAAGCCAGCCGTGGTATGGAGGATCGCTTTCCCGTCATTGTCCACGATCGCAGCGTCATAAATCATCGGCCAGTCGGTTACAACCGATTCCAGCATCGTATTCAAATCGAGGTTGGTCGCGAGATAGTCCGCAATCGCGCTGCGGACCTTCGCGGGGTTGGTGGTGTCAACCCGCGTGCTGGTCAAGTCTGGAATTGCATTGGCGGCAAGATATGCGAGCTGGGAATTTAGAAAGCCAGCTGTATCGTGCGCGAAGGTAACCCGCTGGCGCAATATCTGTGAAACGTAAATATAGGAAAACGCGGACACCATCGCCGCCACCATGAAGGTGATGGCGAGCACGATCTGGGTTTTTCGGCGCATTCCTTAGTTATGGCCTCGCGCGAATGTAGACACGCGAAAACAATGGCAGGTCAAGGCGAGCAAGTCAATTTGCCATCCCCGGAACGGTTCGGCCTGTTGTTAATCTTCTCTCGCCAGCGCGGCATCGGCCGCGGCATTGCCATATTCCTTAAGCTTATTATGAAGAGTTTTCAGGCTGATGCCGAGAATTTCTGCCGCTCGCGTCTTGTTGTTGCTGGTGGATTCGATAGTCTTCAGAATCAGACGCCTCTCCGCTTCTTCGACGGTCATGCCTATATCCAGATGGATGGCATCGGGATCGTCCGAGGAAGTGCGAATCGTAGTTTGACCGAATCCGGGCGTCAGATGCTTGGTTTCGATTACTGCCCCTTCGCAGACGATCACAGCACGCTCCAGCGCGTTGCGCAACTCGCGGACATTTCCCGGCCATGAGTAATTTTGGAACAAGTTCAGTACAGCCTCGCTTACCGCCGCCACCTTGCGTCCATGCTTGGAACTCATGTCCTTCAAAAGCGATTCCACCAGCGCCGGAACGTCGTCCTTGTGCTCGCGCAATGGCGGCATATGAATGTTAAAAACGTTCAGCCGGTAATAGAGATCATTGCGCAACTCTCCACGAGCGACGGCTTCCTCGGGCACTTTGTTAGTCGCCGCAAGAACGCGGACGTCGACGGTCGTTTCCACTTTACTACCCAAACGGCGGAGCTTGCGATCTTCCAATACGCGGAGCAGTTTAGCTTGGGTGCCGATCGGCATTTCTCCGATCTCGTCCAACAACAATGTCCCCCCTTCCGCCAATTCGAAGCAGCCTGTGCGTCGTTCAAGCGCCCCGGTAAACGCTCCTCTCTCATGGCCAAAGATTTCGCTTTCGATCAGGGTTTCTG
>Ga0070733_10002264_pt1 | contig 13870 bp, 13 predicted proteins | sample Coa_R1_9_FD_66450 | JGI IMG/M metagenome (GOLD analysis project Ga0070733, IMG submission 66450) | Surface soil microbial communities from Centralia Pennsylvania, which are recovering from an underground coalmine fire - Coalmine... | ecosystem: Environmental > Terrestrial > Soil > Unclassified ... | reverse complement strand
AGATGCATGGCGTTCAACATGCCGAATCCGAAGTCGATGGTGAACTTCAGCCCCGGCTCACCTGAGGCGGCCTTGATGCCGTCGCTGTCTTTGAACAGCAACACGCGGAAGCCGTCGAAGCCGGCATTCTTCAGCGCGAAGCGATATTCAGCCTCATACATGCCGAAGCGGCAGGGGCCGCAAGAGCCGGCAGTGAAGAAGACGTAGTTGTCGAGAATCTGCTGGCGCGGAATTCCTTCCTTCTCCAGAAACTGGAGGTATTGCACCAGATTGCCTACTGTGAAATAGGTGGGGTTGCACTGGCCATTGTTGCCGTACTCTTTGCCGATCTGGAAGGCAGGCACGTCGGGCACGGGCAACTTCTCGCAGCGGTAGCCGCAGCCCTGAAAGACGGCACGGATGAGATCCTCGTGCTTCCAGGTGAAGCCGCCAAAGAGAATTGTGACCTTGCCGCGCTCCTCGGCGGTAAAGGCCCGTTCCACCGGACGGTGAAAATGGTCGGGCGCGTCCAGGCCTGCGATCTTGCGCAGGCGCGCGCGTTCGGCGGCCAGTCGCTGCTTGATCTCTACGTCGTCTTCGATTTGAACGAGATGTGTGGCCATTATCTTCCTCCGGCGAATGGAATGTTGGGCTGTGATGGTGCGAGAAAACAGAAGGTTGGTCGATGATTGCAGAAGCGCAGGGATATCCGGTGCATACCCTCGAACAGGCATTCGAGGCCGTTCGTCCGACGTTTGAGACCCATCAGAAACTCCTACCGTTCGCCCCAGGAGGTTCGATGTTTACGCCCGCGGGAATCGTCTGATGCGAATCCCTGGCGCCCTACTCAGCGGTAAAAAGGTACCAAGTTCGGGTATTCTAACCCGAAAAGCCTGTCAATTTGAATCACATTTACAAAATTCTACGCAAAACTTCCGCTGACTCCCTGGAAGCCGTGCGAAGCCTGTTTCATGACCCACTTCAACACCCTGGTGTCGTTGTAGCAGAAGCCCAGGTTGTGGTTCAAGGTAGAGAAGCAATGGGTCTGGCACGACTGCTTCATCTGGTTGAGTTGCGGGACCTCGAACTTGTGGTTTTCGATTACGCCCCAGTCGTGGGTCGCAGAGTACATCGGGAAACACGGCGCCAGCGTACCGTCGACTCGAATGATGATGGAGTTTTGCCCAGCGCGGCAGTTCCAGGGTTCAACCTTGCCGCGCATGAATTCTTTCATGTCTTGCAGGCGCTTGACCGAGTTCACCATCTTGTAGCCTGACTTGTTCTTCTCGATCAGCCAGTCCACCAGCGCATCGACTTTCGGGAAGTCAACGGGATGAATGAACGTGTCATTGGCATCGTAGTGCTTGAAGTGGTCCTGCTCGATCATGGGAGATTCGTTGAGGTGGTAGTCGGTGGCAATGCCGTGGTCGCGGGCGATCTCGGTTAGCTGCTTCACGTCCTCAAGGTTGTTGCGGCAGATGTTGATGTTGAAAAACACCGCATAGCCGTACTTGTACTGCTTGCGGATGAGGTAGTCGAAGTATTTGCGGACGGGAGTCAGGGCTTTGGCGAGCCCGGGCTTCTCATCGACCGCGTCCACGGCGAAGTTGAAAATCGCCACGCCGGCATCGGCAAGGCGATCAATCACGTCAGGCCGCAGCAGGCGCGCGTTGGTGGGAAGGTATATCCAAAACCCTTTCTTGGCGGCGTAATACGCCGCCTTGTGGATGAGCTGCGGGCGCAAAAGCGGCTCCCCACCCATGAATGCCAGCACCCGGCAAGTGGTGGAATGGAGCCAGTCGATGGAGCGTTTGGCCACATCCTCGGTCATGCCCTTCACGCTGTTGTCAAAAGCCCAGCAGTAATGACAGTCGAGGTTACATTTCCACTCCGTAAACAGGTAGGCGATGATGGGATGGAACGGGCCGGGTAAGACGCGCGATTTCATGTACGGGAACAACCACCCATTCATGGCCCGATAGACCAGCGGCGCAGTCCAGTTCCGCTTCCCCGCTCTGGCAGCCGCGAGGTTGACTTCGTAGTTGTCGTCCTGTGCCAACAATTCGGGATGCTGAGGAAAAACCGGTTCCGGTAACTTTGCATCTCCGGCGGCGGGCATAAGCAAGGGCCGGGGAGCAGGAGACTTGGTCAGTAGATCGTGGAGTTGGACATCCAGGCGAAACGGGGGCGGCGCGTCTCTCTGTTCGTATTTCTCCTGAAGGGCAGGCATAGCTTCTCCTCGTTATCAGGACGTAAAGGCCGCTAAAAAAACGAGTCTGTCATGTGACGCCTTTCCCTGTCAACCAAGTTTTTTCATGTAGATAGTGGATCGATTTAATACTTTTGGGGAGGAGGCGCTTGACCAACGGATTCATTTGGAACGAGAATCATGTAAATAGAATTGCGCATCTAAACGAGCGATGACAGAGCCGGAAAAATCGATTTTCAATCAGCAATACCGCGTGGTCGCCGTCGAGGGTGACCGATTGCTGGTGCGAGGGGTCATCAGCGGTGAAGTACTGACGATCGTCAACCCTGAGCCTGGAACGCCCCTCAGCCCAGAGGAGTATCCGCCGGGAAAGCTGATCGCGTTAAGCGACCCGTCCACTAATCCTGGAAATTAGGTCTGGTCAATTTTGACCAGTCCGCACTCGACTCTTCGTTAAATACTTGAGACAGCTGCTTTCAGCCCCTAAATGTCTCTGCACATCACAACCCTTCCCCAGTTGACTCTGGAGGTCGTCGGCTCGCCTCTGCTAACGCAGGGAGTTTCGGCGCTTCGGCCACGCTTGCGTTCGAAGCCTTCGTTGCCCAGCCGAATTGCGGTAATAGGCAATTATCTTCCGCGGCAATGTGGCATCGCGACCTTCACCACCGACCTGTGTGCAGCCATTGCTGCCGAATACGGCACCGCCCGATTGATGGCCCTCCCTGTGAACGACACCGAGCGGGGATATGACTATCCCTCGCGGGTCCGATGGTCGCTCGCTCAGGACGATGTGAGGTCGTACGAAGACGCGGCTGAATTCCTGAACTTCAATAACATCGATATGGTCTGCCTGCAGCACGAATATGGAATCTTCGGGGGGCCGGCCGGAAGCCATATTTTGCATCTGCTGCATGGGCTCAAGATGCCCGTGGTGACCACGCTGCACACGGTGCTGCGCGAACCTAACCCTGACCAACGGAGGGTCATGGCAGAAATCGCCGAGCTTTCGGACCGCCTGGTTGTCATGAGTCAGCTCTCTTCCCAGTTCCTGCAGACAATTTTCAAAGTACCGGACAGCAAAATCGACATGGTTCCTCACGGGGTGCCCGACCTGCCATTCCTGGATCCAAATTTTTATAAAGACCGGTTTGGCGTGGAAGGGAAAGCGGTGCTGGTCACCTTTGGTCTGCTCTCGCCGAATAAGGGAATCGAAAACGTGATTCAGGCGCTGCCGCAGATTTTAGCCAGGCACACCAACGTTGCCTACATAATTGCCGGCGCAACCCACCCTCACATCCTTCGCCGCGAAGGCGAACGTTATCGCGAGTCCTTGCAAGCCTTGGCAAAGGAAGTCGGGGTGGAATCGCAGGTGACTTTCTACAACCGCTTTGTAAGTCCTGAGGAGATGGTTCAGTTCATTGGCGCTGCCGACATCTACATCACTCCCTATCGCCACGAAGCGCAGGTGGTTTCAGGGACGCTCGCTTATGCGCTGGGAGCTGGCAAGGCGATCATTTCGACTCCCTACTGGCATGCGATCGAACTGTTAGACGATCGTCGCGGCGCGTTGGTGCCTTTCAACGACCCCGCAGCCATTGCTCAAAAGACGATCGAACTCCTCGACACTCCTGCCATACGCCACTCCATGCGTAAACGCGCTTATTTGCTTGGGCGGGAGATGATCTGGAAGAGAGTGGCGCAGAGTTATATGGAAAGTTTTGCGAGAGTTCGCAGCGATCGCATGGAAAGCCCGCGGGTCCAGTTCTCAGCCCGCACTGGCAAGAAATCGCTGGACCAGCTGCCGCAGTTGAAGCTCAGCCACCTGCATCGGCTGACCGATGACACCGGAATGTTGCAGCACTCAATTTTCACCATCCCGAACCGCCGCGAAGGATATACCACTGATGACAACGCTCGCGCACTGGTTCTTACCGTGCTTCTGGAGCAACGTGCGAAAGCCGGCTTGGAGCCAGCAGAATTGATGGCTACAGATTCGGCGTTTCTGTATTTGGCGTTCTTGGAGCATGCCTTCAATCCCACGACCGGTAGGTTCAGAAATTTCTTCGGTTACAACCGCCGGTGGAACGAGGCAAACGGCTCCGGCCACGGCAGCGAAGATTGTCATGGGCGCGCGTTGTGGGCCCTGGGAACGGTGCTGGGCCGGTCCGAAGATGAGGGATTGCGGGGCGCGGCCGGGCGTTTGTTCGAGTACTCCCTTCCGGTCGCGGTCGAGTTCAGCAGTCCGCGCGCTTGGGCCTATGCCCTGCTTGGAATTCAGGAGTATCTCGATTCTTATCCTGGGGACCGCGACGCCCAGAGAGTAAGGACCGCGCTGGCACAGCGATTGCTCAAGATGTATGAGTCGGTCCGCAGCCCGGATTGGAATTGGTTTGAGGATGTTCTGGCTTACGGGAACGCGCGGTTGCCTCAGGCCATGTTGCTGGTGGGTTCTGCCTGTTGCGATGACCGCATGATTTCCGCCGGGCTCGAGGCACTGGAATGGCTCCTGGAAACGCAACGCTGCCAGATCAGCGGTCATTTCGTTCCCATCGGGTCGCAAGGCTTCTACCGCAAGGGTGGTCAAAAAGCGCGCTTCGATCAGCAACCGATTGAAGCAGCGGGCGCGGTTTCCGCGTGTCTCACAGCCTACGAAGTAACCGGTGACGGTCGCTGGCGCAACGAAGCCCGATCAGTTTTCAGGTGGTTTCTTGGCGATAACGATCTGCAACTTGCGCTTTACGATTCCGTAACCGGAGGCTGCCGGGACGGTCTGCACCCCGACCGCGCCAATGAGAACCAAGGCGCCGAATCGACCTTATCGTTTTTGATGACGTTGCTGGAAATGCGTTCGCTGCCAGAACCTGAGCAGATGGAGATCCCATCGTGACTGCCACAGAAAGCACCCTGACAATGCCCGGGACTCGCTACGCGTCCTTATTACTTCGGCATCCTAACAACCCGATCCTCACCAGCAGGGATTGGCCATATTCCATCAACAGCGTGTTCAATGCGGGGGCTACGCGGCTGGCGGATGGCACAACCCTGCTGCTATGCCGGGTGGAAGATCGCCGCGGTTTGTCGCACCTGTGCGCCGCCCGCTCGCGCAACGGCGTGGATGGCTGGGAGATTGATCGTGAACCCACATTGATGGCAAACCCCAGGGAGTATCCGGAGGAAGTCTGGGGCCTTGAGGATCCCCGCATCACTTTCGTTCCGGAGCTACAGCAATACGTCGTTACCTATACTTCTTATTCGCGCGGTGGCCCCGGAGTGTCGTTGGCTTTGACCAAGGACTTTCGGACCTTCGAGCGGTATGGCGTCATCATGCCGCCCGACGATAAAGACTCGGCGCTTCTGCCTCGACGAATCGATGGCTGCTGGGCGCTGATTCACCGCCCCATGACCACGCTGGGGGCGCATATGTGGATTTCCTATTCTCCCGACCTGCGTTATTGGGGCAGGCACAGGCTCATGCTGGAAGCACGCCGCGGGGCGTGGTGGGACGCAAACAAAATTGGGTTGTCTCCGCCCCCCATCGAGACTTCCCGGGGCTGGCTGGTCTTTTACCACGGAGTACGGCACACGCCGTCGGGCTGCCTCTATCGGCTCGGCTTGGCTCTTTTCGATCTCGAGAATCCTGAAAAATGCCTGTTGCGAGGCGATTCGTGGATCTTCGGACCGGAAGCCGAGTACGAGCGTCACGGCGACGTTGACGATGTCGTCTTCCCCTGCGGCTACACCCTGGATGCCGACGGCGACACCATCAATATCTATTACGGGGCCGCCGATTGTTCCATTGCGCTGGCCCGGGCCAGCGTTGCTTCCCTATTAGCATGGCTGGAGGCCAATGGAAGTTGCTGCGAGCGCAGACGAGATCAGGACCGATGAATCCGCTGCTTTGGGTGCTCCAGTTTACCTTTGGCTGCCATCACCGTCATATGAGTCGCGTGTTCACCATCAAGCACCGCACCTACAGGGTCTGCTTCGACTGTGGAGGCGAGTTCGATCTTCCGGGCATAACACACCAACGGTCCCCAAACCGCACCGATCAGCCTCGATTCTTATCCATTCCATCAAAGTGAGCCATTGTGCTCAGACTTGGCGATTCTATCCATGCGATCCTGACAGTGGAATCCTGGTTTAGGACACACCACCTTTCACTCCACGCAGCCCGCAGCCGCAAAGTATAACCGGGCAATCGAAGGATGATCGGGCAAGGTTGATTCAAATGCGTAACATCCGTTTGCTCCTTTTGACACTTTTTGTGCTGGCCATACCGGCCATCTCGTTCGCGCAGTTCGCCGTTTCAGTCCAAATTGCTCCGCCCGGCCTGCCTGTCTACGAGCAACCCGTGGTTCCCGCCGCCGGCTATTTGTGGACGCCCGGTTATTGGGCGTACGGGGGCGAAGGTTATTTCTGGGTGCCGGGTACGTGGGCACAGCCTCCCATGGTTGGCCTACTCTGGACGCCGGGCTATTGGGGTTGGGGTGGCAGCGCTTTCGCCTGGAATGGCGGCTACTGGGGCCCGCAAGTCGGCTTCTACGGTGGCGTTAACTATGGATACGGATATGGTGGCGTCGGCTATCAAGGCGGATATTGGAACCATGGAGCCTTCAACTATAACCGCTCGGTGAATAACGTCAGCAATACCAACATCACCAACGTCTACAACAAGACCGTCATCAACAACACCACGGTCAACAACGTCAGCTATAACGGCGGCACCGGTGGAATCAACGCCCGCCCGACCGCAGCAGAACAGAGCGCGGCACGCGAGAAGCACACATCACCAACCACGCTCCAAACGGAGCACGTAAGGGCTGCCAGCTCTAACCATGAACTCCTGGCGTCAGTGAACCATGGTAAGCCGGCAATTGCTGCAACCGCGAAGCCGGGAGATTTTAGCAAAGGCGTAGTGGCAGCCAGAGAAGCGGCCGCAGAAAACAAGGCTGCTGAGAATAAAGCGACCGAAAACAAGGCTGAAGAAACCAAAGCTGCTGAGAATAAAGCGACCGAAAATAAGGCAGAAGAAACCAAAGCTGCTGAGAACAAGGCGACCGAGAACAAAGCAGAAGAAACCAAAGCTGCTGAGAACAAGGCTACCGAAAACAAGGCAGAAGAAAACAAAGCTGCTGAGAATAGAGCGACCGAAAACAAGGCAGAAGAAAACAAAGCTGCTGAGAATAAGGCTGCCGAGAACAAAGCCACAGAAACGAAGGCAGCCGCGGACAAGGCAAACGCAGCTCGCGTGAACGAGAATAAGACCCCAAAGCCGAAGGCGGTTCCCGCACCCAAAGAGCCTACAGCTCATGCGCAGCCCGTCCCTCGGCCACAGACAACGCACAGCAGTCCAGCAGCACGATCGAACGTCCCTCGCCCTCCCACTGAGTCTCAGAAGCCAACTGCAGAGCGCCAGGCAACTGCAGCCCACTCGCAGCCTGCTCCGCATCCGGCAGCAGCGCATGCCCAACCTGCTCCGCGTCCCGAAACGGCACGCAGCACAGCCGCACCTAAGGAGTCTGCGCCTCGCCCTGAAGTAGCTCATGCCCAGCCCGCCGCTCGCCCGGAAGCGAAAGAAGCGCCGGCCGAAGATCACCCTCGTAAGTAGCGAATTGACGGCCATGTAGCACGTCAATCGCCTGAGAGGTAATGAAGTAGGCGTTACCGGCGCGGACTCACAAGGTCCGCGCCGTTTTTGTTCCCTGACGCCACGCGGCTGATCCAACTTCTACGTCTTCTTTCCCCGAATGAGCAGTTTTGACCATTAAGAAATCTCACCGCCGTCTATAACCAAGACTGGCCCTCCCCAACATCGACTTCCAATATGAAACCTGAAGGAACAAGACAACCGCGCTGCAACCGGGCGGCATCGAAGCCGGTGCCTTCTGGTGTTGATCTTCGGTCCTCGTGTCAGCGCGAAGAAAAAGGAGCAACGCATGCTTGGAACTATATTGATCGTGTTTCTGGTTTTAGCGCTTTTCGGCGCACTGCCACGCTGGCCGCATAGCAGAGACTGGGGCTATGCCCCAACTGGAGGCCTCGGACTGGTCCTATTGATCGTCGTCATTCTGCTGGTCCTCGGTCGGATTTGAGCCATGCCTCACGCGGCAAAATCGCCAGGCACCATCGCCGGGAGTTGGCGCCTGCTTTCAATCCGCGCGGCCGCACTTCTTCTTGCCGTGCTCATGTCTAGTGGAGTTTTGTCGGCGTACTCGGTTCTAACCCATGAGGAAATTGTTGATTTGCTCTGGGCCGACACGATCCAACCGCTCCTGCTCAAGCGCTATCCCGGATTAACCGATGATCAAATCCGCGAAGCTCATGCCTACGCATACGGGGGCGCTGTCATCCAGGACCTGGGTTACTACCCGTTCGGGAGTAAGGAATTCAGCAACCTGGTGCATTACGTTCGCAGCGGAGATTTTGTCAGCGAACTGCTGATTGAAAGCCAGGATGTTGACGAGTATGCCTTCGCGCTGGGGGCACTGTCTCACTATGCATCGGACGTCGCCGGCCACCCAGCGGTCAACGAGTCGGTTGCCATTGAGTATCCGAAATTGCGGGCGAAATATGGCAAGTCGGTTCGCTACGCTCAGGACAAGACCGCGCACTTGAAAACCGAGTTTGGATTCGACACCGTGCAAGTCGCCAAGAATCGCTATGCTTCGCAGCAGTACCACGACTTCATCGGATTCAAGGTTTCGAAGCCGCTGCTGGAGCGCGTCTTTCCCGTGGTGTACGGGGTGGAGTTGAAAGAAGTGCTTACCCACGAGGATATGGCCATCGGTTCGTATCGTTTTGCGGTCAGCCGGCTGATTCCGCAGATGACCCAGGTCGCGCTCGAAACCCACAAGAAAGAGCTACACCAGGAGATTCCGGATTTCGCGAAACGGAAGTTTCTGTATCGTCTGTCGCGCTCCGACTATGAGAAGGATTGGGGAAAGGACTACGTAAAGCCGGGATTAGGCACGCGCATCTTAGCCGCGGTGCTACGATTTATCCCGAAGATCGGCCCGTTCAAGAAACTGGAGTTCAATAACCCCACTCCCCAGACCGAAGACCTGTATATCAAGAGCATCAATACAACGGTTGATCAATACCGGGGTTTTCTCGAACAGGCGCGCACTGGCCCGGTGGCGCTTCCCAACCGCGACCTCGACAGCGGCAACCTGACCAAGCCGGCGGAATACTCGCTTACCGACAGCACTTACGCGCAGTTGCTGGAGCAACTATCTGGACACAAGTTCGATCAAACGTCGCCGGAGCTGCGCGATAACATCCTCGGGTTTTATTCTGACCTCTCGTTACCCATCGACACCAAGAAAGATGTGGCGAAATGGCAGGGAGTGCTGACAGCGCTCGATCAGCTAAAGTCGGTGACGGTGATGCAAACGGTCGCAGGAAGCCCGGCGCAGTGAAAACCATGTTTCATTCCCTCGCTACGCCCCTGCCTTCATCTCGTTAAAGCCCCGTCACGCTCAACCCCGAAGAGATTGTGTATTCCTGCCCTGGCGCCGAAACAAAGATGGCCTTATCATGGTTCAGCTCGCAGCCAATAGCCAAGCCCACCTCCATGCGATTCTAAGCGAACATCGAGAGATTGTGGCGCATGCACTCGGCTCTGGAGCAACTGCTTCCGCAACGGTAAACAAGTGAGCGTTCCGCCATTTCCGCCCGATTACCGTGCATCCGGCTTGCTGCTGCATGTCACCTCTCTTCCCTCGCCTTACGGCATTGGCGATCTCGGACCGGCGGCGTATTCGTGGGTCGATCGTCTTCATGACGCTGGCCAGCGTTGGTGGCAATCCCTCCCCCTCGGGCCAACGGGTTATGGGAATTCGCCCTATCAGCCGATGTCGTCATTTGCGGGCAACGCTCTGCTGGTCAGTCCTGAGCGCCTGGTGTCAGATGGGTTGCTGACAGAGAAGGATTGCGAATCTCGCTTCCCTTCCGATTTCGTTGACTACGACGCTGTGATTCCTTTCAAAGCCCGCATTCTCCAAGTCGTATGGAAAAACTTCAAGTCTGGAAACCGCGCGGATCTGCGAGCGGCATTTGATGAATTCCGAAATAAGCACGCACATTGGCTTAACGATTACGCGCTGTTCCGCGCATTGAAGGCGAAGTACGACGGCGCATATTACCTCGATTGGCCCGAAGACGTGGTGCAGCGTCGGCCGGAGGCTCTGGCGGCTGCGCGCCGCGAATTAGCGGATGAAATTGACGAGGTCTGCTTCGCACAGTTCCTGCTCTTCCGCCAGGGAGATCAGCTCAAGACCTATGCGCAGTCGAAGGCCGTGAGACTGATTGGTGATTTGCCCTTCTTTGTCTCTCCGGATTCCAGTGATGTCTGGGCGAATCCCGAGTTATTTCTCCTCGATGAGCACCACCGGCCGCGATTTGTCGCCGGCGTCCCTCCGGACTACTTCAGCGCACAAGGACAATTGTGGGGAAACCCGGTTTACAACTGGGATGCGCTCCGAGCCAGCGGTTATCGCTGGTCGATTGACAGAATCAGCGCTTTGCTTGCTCACGTGGATGCGATTCGGCTGGACCACTTCCGCGGATTTGCGGCCGCCTGGCACGTGCCCGCAGGTGCGCCAACGGCCCAGACGGGCCAGTGGGTGCAAGGTCCGGGTGCGGACTTTTTTCAGGCTGTCTCCCGGGAGTTGGGCGGCTTGCCGTTTATCGTCGAAGATCTCGGAATCATTACTCCCGATGTCCGCTCGTTGCGTGATCAATTTCAACTTCCCGGAACACGGGTTTTGCAGTTTGCTTTCGACGGCCATCCCGACAATCCGTACTTGCCTCACAACTTCGTCAGCAACACCGTGGTCTACACCGGCACCCATGACAACGCACCAACTCGAGAGTGGTACGACGAATTGCCTGACTTTCAGCGGCAGAACTTCTGGAATTACCTCAAGCGAGCGCCAGGCGGAAGCCCTGATGCGGCGCCTGCACTGATGGAGCTGGCATGGTCGTCGCCGGCAGCGCTGGCGATTGCTCCCTTGCAAGACGTTCTGGACCTTGGAGCAGAAAGCCGGATGAACGTGCCCGGCCGGGCGGCCGGGAATTGGGGCTGGCGAGTCCGGCAAGAAATGCTGTCCGCTCCAGCGTTCGACCGGCTGCGGAATTTGACGCAGACTTCGAATCGCTCGAGTGCGGCAACGGGCGCTTAAGAAGGAAGCCGGGGAACGAATCGATGCAGGCTAAGTGTGACTCTGTCCCGCGGCTGAATCTCGCGAGACGCCCCTAAGGATTGTGATGAAATATGGCGGAGAGAGTGGGATTCGAAACCATCGTTCAACGTAGTTTTATGTAGTTAGCTTGCGGCAGATGGCTTCTAACGCGGCTAGTTCCATGCAATGCAGCGCTAACGGCACGGAAACGGCACGGGCAGTGGAAGGTTCTCTTGGTTGTGACGACCGATTAATTGTTGGTGACAGTGCGCCGTGAAAGGCGCTGGACTTCAGCGGGTGAAACTCCCGCCCGGGCAACCGGGCGCGTCGCCTTGCGCTAGCTGACTCAAGGCTCTACCCGATTGATCATAAAGCGCGACATTCCGTCGAAGAATTTCCGAAGGACTTGCTCGGCCTCTGCCGGTAGCGCAGCTTCCCCAACAGCACTATTCATCAAGCGCATCCATCGGTCGCGGGCAGCCTGATTTATATGGAACGGAGAATGCCGCGCGCGAAGACGGGGATGGCCTCTTTGTTCGACGTAAGTCTGCGGCCCTCCGAACCGGCCGATCAGGAAATCTCGGAGGCGGTGCTCGGCACCTGAAAGATCCTTCGCCGGGTACATCGGTCCCAGAATGTCATCTTGCGGAACTTGTCGATAGAAGGCGGCGACCAAGCGTGTGAAACCTTCCCTGCCAATCATCGAATAAACTTCGAGTTCCTGCATGTTCTTTGCTCTCCTGATCGAACAGTTCCGCTATCAGTTCTTGACGAAGTTGCCGAGCATCGGTTCCCTTACCTCCGTGGCTCCACCGGCTCCGGCTGTAACGTACCACGCCGCAGAGCTCGTTCCTTCATCAACACGAAGAACACCGGGACCAGGGCTTCCGGCCTCGCTGCTTAGGATCATAGGGACGGCGAGCGTCACTTTCCAAGGCAACTGCTCGGCCACAAGACGCTCAAGATGACGAAGCGGTACGCTCACCTCTCCTCTGGATACATGCAGAACGTGGCTGGGAAGCTGGACACGTGGCCTTCAAGGGTTTCTTGCCAGAATCGGCGGGAGGAGATTAGTTACCCCGATGCTGCGGCGCTGCTTTCAGGAGGTTGGGTTCCGCAAAAGTTCGTAATGTCATCCAGCTTAGTAGGAGAGATCAGAAACTCTTTTGCGAACACCCTGTACTTCCGGCGAGCAACCTCCATGTCACGCGATTCGAGCTTGTCTGTTCCACGATCAAAGCGGCGGATGCTCCCGAATAAACACACCTGCCAGCACACGGGGAAATAAAGCAGAGTGTCCGGGTGCTTAAGCGCCTCATCATCCGACACACCTTTCGGTATCTCATCAGCTACAAACGGAGCTTCGCTCGCAACGAAGGGCTCAGCCACAGATTCGGTATATCGGAGAGCCCAATTGAAGTCCCGCAACCAAGCACCGTTTTTCTGAATTTCTTCACGCATCTGGGAGATCGTCCGATTCTTGATGAAGTTATCAGGCGGAGGACTCCCTTCCATTGACTTGAGTGTGATCTTGTTGCCATCCACCTTGTCAATGATCCAGGTTGGAGTTGCCTTCCATGCGGCTTCCCGATGGGCAAAATAGATGGGCGAGCGAGCGCGGATCATGTCCATGTATCGCAACAAGAAGTCCAGGTGCTTCGTCCAATTGCGAAAACCCTTCTTTCTCAAGGAGAGGAGCAGCACCAAGAGATTGTGCCAATGGAAAAGATCAGGAAAGGCTTCTGTGCTAGCGGCATGCTAGTTCTGGAGCCTCCAAGGAGAAAGCAATGAACATCAAGAGTTTGATCTTAATTTCTGCATGTTTTGTCCTAATGGACGCCTTGCCTTCGCTGGCACAACAAAAGGGGCAATGGGTCCCAGGACAGTTAGGTCTCAACGCCGGCGTGATTCCCGATCCTGGAATCACCTATGCCAACCTAGCCATAAATTATTCAGCTGACCGATTGAATAACTCCAACGGAGACCCCATTCTTCAAAATGTTACGGGGACTTACTCGTTCTGGGTGGATGAGAATATTTTCTACTACGTTCCGGCGCACAAGTTCCTCGGCGGGTATTTCATGCCCTATATTGCTATAAACTATGCGACCGGTTCGCTAGTCGCCGACCTAGCTCCTCTTTTACCCGGCAGCACATCCGGGACAAGTCTTAGCGCCGGTGGATCGGGTTTTGCGGACACTTACGTACAGCCAGTGAACATGGGGTGGCATTTTGGGGGCCGAATCGACTTCACGGCCGGATACGCCTTTACAGCCCCAACTGGCCGATACACGGCGGGAGCGAGCGACAACGTGGGTTCCGGATATTGGGGAAACAATATCACGTCGGGCACTACGTTCTATATCACCAAGAACAAAGGCACCAGCGCGAACCTGGCCACCGACTGGGAAAAACACGGGCAGGAAACGGTCGCCAGCGCAGTGCGTGGTCAGTTGAGCAAAATAACGCCCGGCCAGGCTTTCACTACGGAGTGGGGAAT
>Ga0070733_10002262_pt1 | contig 13877 bp, 10 predicted proteins | sample Coa_R1_9_FD_66450 | JGI IMG/M metagenome (GOLD analysis project Ga0070733, IMG submission 66450) | Surface soil microbial communities from Centralia Pennsylvania, which are recovering from an underground coalmine fire - Coalmine... | ecosystem: Environmental > Terrestrial > Soil > Unclassified ... | reverse complement strand
GGGCCAAAGATCTGCGAGAACGGCTTTAATGCGGAGAAATGCCGGGGAGAAAAACGGCGCTGCAAAAATTAACAGGCGTCCCGACTCTTGCGAGTCATTGGACGCCCGGGCAGCCCTCCCCCAGAACTGCTCACCTATGACCTTAAGTGCGGTGACATTTTTTGTGAATAGCCCGTCCGTGCTATGTGACCCACGGACGTGCTATCGCCCGGGAAACAGCTCGGCTAGCTGTCAGGCCATTGCGATCCGCCAAGAGTCGCGCCGTTGAGTGCACTCCTGTTTAATAACAGGTACTGACAAAGCGTTTCGTAACGGTTTGGATTTTGTCCGACCGTAAGTGTCACACTTGCGCTCTTTCCGCAAAGCATCAGATGTCCCGCTCGTCGCCGTCTGCGGTCCCGACCTGAAGTGCCGTCCGACAGAGCAATTTGAGCTTAGCACCGGCTTACCCCGCACCAACCCGCGTCGTCACCGCCGGTTGACGGCAAAAAGTTGAGCCCTGATCTCAGCAGCAGGCATGGTTGCGCTGTCAGTTGCGCGAGCGTGTACCAAATTGAACAGACAGAGGTTCTCTTAGCATTTACGCTGATCGCCAGCGAGGGTCTTGCTGCGGACTCGGGCAAGAGGAAGGACAGGCGAGGCAACATGACCGTATGACGGCGGTATTAGGTCTATCCCCATTGAATCAGCCAACGGCAATTGTTCAACTTTCGAAGCAGCCCTGCGTCTCCCGGTCTGAGCCAAGGAGGTCGAAGCGGCGTGCGCATTCACCTCATTAACCCAAGCGAAGTATCCTTCGGCACAGCTGTCATTACTCCTCGCTGGCTGTATGTCTTAGCCGCGGCGACACCCGCGAGCTTCGGCGACCCCTCCCTGGTCGATGAAACACTCAAGGCCGTGGACCCACTCGATATTCAGGCTGGCGATATTGTCGGCATCGGCATTCACACAGCGAACGCACTTCGCGGCTACGAAATTGGGAGAATGGCCCGAGATCGTGGCGCGCACGTGGTGTTCGGAGGCATCCACGCGACCCTCTACCCAACCGAAGCGCACCAGCTTGGTGGTGCACATGCAGTAGTAAAAGGCGACGGAGATGTAATGTGGGCGAAGGTATTGTCGGATTGCTGCAGCGGGACCCCACAGTTGATTTACGAGGGAGGGCGGATTCAGGCCTCGGAATTTCTGTCTGCGCGTTGGGACCTGGTACCACGGAAGAGCTACATGTGGGCTTCGGTACAGACCGTTCGCGGTTGCCCCAAACATTGCTCTTTCTGCTCGGTCTGGCGCACGGATGGACAACGGCCGCGGCAGCGTGCGTCGGACGTGGTGGTGGAAGAGATCGTTCAACTGCGACGACTCGGCTTCCGCTTTATCGCACTGGCCGACGACAATTTTTATCCGGTGACGCTTACTGATCTGCGCCTCGCTGCGGAGCAGCACAATACTCACCGGCTCAATGAACTCAAAGCCATCCGGGCGGAGCGTTTCGAACTGATGGCGCGCCTGGCTAAGCTCCCGCCAGACACGATCTTCTTTACGCAGATCACAATGGAAGCAGCGGAGGACACAGAGTTCCTCGATGCCATGCGGGCGGCAAACATCAAGGGTGCGCTGGTCGGAGTGGAGTCCGTGACTCCAGAAGGATTGAAGGACGTTTACAAGGAGTTTAATGCGGCCGGGGACGATCTGGTCGAGCGGCTGCGAACCTTCCGTCGCCACGGCGTATACGTGCTCGGCTCTTTTATTTTTGGCCTGCCCAGTGATCGTCCGGAGACGTTCGACGCCACCGCCTTGGCGGCAGCTCAAAGTGAAGTTGCGTTTGCGCAATTTGTGATGCTGACTCCATATCCTGGAACCGTGGACTTTATCCGCTGGGAGCAAACCATGGAGGCATCTCCAGTGAACATCGCAGGCATTCCGATTACCCGACGCTGGCTCATTCCACCAGCGCTCCGGCCCAAGCTCTATTGGCCCCATCCAACTATGTCTGGGGAGGAAATTCGGCAGCGCACGCAATCTGTTTGGGATACTTTCTACAGTTTGAAGTACATTTGGACACGGTCCCGGTTCATAAAATCCCTGCGCGCCCGCCTTGCCTTCATCTTGATCTCGAAAATCTACCGACAGATGTATGCGGATACAGGAATCGCCACGGACAGCGCTCGCCTCTCCCGGTCAGCTCGTTGGGCCCGCTGGCTGGCCAAGCCGTGTCAACAACTGTTTGCAGCCGCTCCGATGCCAGACCTCGAACTGCCAGAGGCATGGAGCCCACCAACCGCTCTCGAGCAGACGAGTTCAGCAGACTGACAGGCGGGTCCAGCGCCCCAGGCACAGCGGGTCGCGAGTGAATCAGGTCATTCAGGACTGGTCCTATTCAACGTGGGCAGCGGTCTGAACGGCTGGAGCTACTGCCACCCGATTGCGTCCCTCAGCTTTGGCGACGTAGAGTGCGCGGTCGGCCGCGCGCAACAATAGTTCGATATCCTGTCGAAGCCCGTCGTTGTTACCGGAAGCAGCGCCAACGCTGAGGGTGACCGCCAGGGGGCCGGCGCTGGTTTCAAAGCTGGATTCGGCAATGGAGCGGCGCAGGCGTTCAGCGCTAGTGACCAGGTCTGCGGGCTTGCATCCGGGAACGATGACGAGAAATTCCTCCCCGCCGTAGCGACCGACTGAATCATAACTGCGCACTCCATCTGCCAGTCGGCGTCCCACTTCCTTCAACACTGCATCACCTACCAGGTGGCCGTAGGTGTCGTTGATCTTCTTGAAATGGTCGACATCGGCCATCATCACTCCCAGCGGCTGGCTTGATCTTTGCTGACGCTCCACTTCGTTTTTCAGAAAGCCGACGATGGCACCGCGATTCCAAAGAGCGGTGAGAGGATCGTGGGCGGACTCGTATTGCAGAGTATCGTGGGCACGGATGAGAGCCGCCTGGAGTTCCAGGATGCGTTTGCCGGCCCGAATACGCGCGCGCAGTTCGTCCACATCAAAAGGCTTTGTGAGATAGTCATCCGCGCCCGCGTCAAGGCCGGTGACCACGTCTTCTATGTTGTCTTTGGCAGTCAGCAGCAGCACATAGCAGTAAGGAGCCTGCGGGCGAGAGCGTATTTTGCGGCAGACTTCAATCCCATCCATGCCCGGCATCATCCAGTCAAGAATGGCCATAGGCGGAGCTGTGGGCTGCTGCAACGCTTCCCATGCGTCGACGCCGTTCTTTACGGCAGTTACGCGATAGTCCCACTTTTGAAACCAATTCTGGAGAATTCGCAGAAAAATCGGGTCATCCTCGGCCACCAGCACGGAATCAAGATTCGAGGGTGGCTGCGCAGGATTTATCGCGAAATGGGCCAGCTCGTCGGAGACTTTCACGGTCGCACCCCGGCGGCTTGCCGCACAGCGGACATGAGGGTTGCCATTTCCTTTTGCAGCTGCTCAAGTACGGGGGATGCCTGGGCTAGTTCCTGGTTGCGACCCATAGCCTCCAATTGTTTTGCGATTTGGCAGACATTGCCGGCTCCCAGATAGCCGGTTTCGCCCTTTAAGCTGTGGGCAGCGCGAGACACCGCTTCGGAATCGTCCTGCTCGAGGGCTTGTTGCAAGCGGGTCATCAGTTTGGGCGATTCTTCGAGAAAAATCTGACAGATGTCGCGCAACAGTTCCTCGTCGCCTTCGAGGCGATCGAGCGCGGCCGCTTTGTCCCATGAATTGGTCACCTCTGGCGGAACCAGGGTGCGAAGCTCCTGCGCTACTCCGATGAGTGTCTGCTGGACGTCGCTGAAGCGTAGCGGTTTAGTAATATAGCCATCCATACCTGCGTCCAGACACTGCTCGCGATCACCTGTCATGGCGTGGGCGGTCATGGCGAAAATCGGTAGATGCGTACCGCTGATCTTTTCGCTTTCGCGGATGGCTCGAGTAGCAGCCAGGCCATCCATTTCTGGCATTTGCACGTCCATGAAAACCACGTTGAAGCTGCCATTGGTGGCCAGCGCTAACGCTTCGCGTCCGTTATGGGCCACGGTGGAGGAGTGGCCCATCTTTTCGAGTACACGCACAATCACTGCTTCGTTGACAGGGTTATCCTCAGCCACCAGCACCTGCAACTGGACGGCGGACTCATGCAGACTATGGCGAGTTACCAACGGGACGTTTGCGGCCGGGGCTGCCTGCTTGCCGAGGGCGGCCAAAAGCGCAGCCAGCAGATCATCTTTGAGCACGGGCTTGAGCAAGTAAGCAGCGATGCCCAGCTCGCGGCAGCGCGCTCCCTCTCCGGGCTGACCGGCAGAAGTCAACATAAGGATGTCGGGTCCGGCTAAAGCGGAGTCGTGCTGGATGGCGGCAGCGAACTCGAAGCCATCCATTCCGGGCATGCGACCATCCGTCAAAACTACGCGAAAGGGGTCTCCCCTCGCCTTGGCCGTTCTGAGGGCCTCCAAAGCTTCCGCGCCACTGCCGGCAACCGAGGCCCGCATGCCCCATTGCAGGGCCATACTCCGAAGAATACTGCGATTGGTTTCGTTGTCGTCCACTACGAGGACGGGCACGCCTCTAAGTTCTTCCAGCTGGGCGGGAGGTTGCGCCATGAGATTCGGCTCAGCCACGCCATACTGCACCGTAAAGTGAAAGCTGCTGCCTTTTCCGATGACGCTCTCCACCGATACTTTTCCACCCATCATTTCCACCAGGCGAGCACTGATGGCCAACCCCAAACCGGTGCCTCCGTATTTGCGAGTGACGCTGCTATCGGCTTGTGCGAATGCCTGAAAGATGACCTGACGTTTGTCCTCAGGAATACCGATTCCGGTGTCGCTTACTGTGAAGTGCACTTGGGCGCGTCCGTCGGCTGGCAAGCCTGATTTGACTTCTACCAGCACCTGTCCCTTGTCGGTAAACTTGATGGCATTTCCGACCAGGTTGGTCAAAACTTGGCGCAGCCGGCCGGGGTCGCCAGTGAGTTGTGGGGGGACCTCGGCTCCTATGTCATAGGCCAGTTCGAGTCCTTTCTGGTGGGCCCGGATGGCCATGGTCTTCATGATCTCGCCCACGCAGCCCGGCAGGCTGAACTCGATGGTTTCGAGTTCGAGTTTGCCGGCCTCCACCTTGGAGAAATCGAGGATGTCATTGATCACACTCAACAGGGCCTCGCTGGATGACTTCACCAGGAGCAGATAGCTGCGCTGTTCCTGGTTGAGCTGGGTGTCGAGGGCGAGTTCGGTCATTCCCATAATGCCGTTGATGGGAGTGCGGATTTCGTGGCTCATATTGGCCAGGAACTCGCTCTTGGCCCGGCTTGCCGATTCGGCCGCGTCCTTCGCCGCGACCATCTGGATGTTCATGGTCATCAGGTCGGCGGTGCGGCGGGCGACTTGGTCTTCCAGCGTGTCCCGGTGGCGCTGGAGTTCCACGTCGCGGCCTTCGATTTGCGAAAGCATTTCGTTGAAGCCGGTCATGAGCCAACCGATTTCATCAGAGCTAGTGACCGGAAGGCGCAAGGAGTAGTTCTGTTGTGCCGAGACTTCGCGGGTTGCCTGCATCAGTTCGAGGATGGGATCCGATATCAGCTTTTGCAGCCGGGCGGCCATGAGCAGGGCCGCGCCGCTGGACAGCAGCAGCACCAGAGTGATGACTAACGGGTAGGTTCGCATGCGGTCTTGCATTTCGGAGAAATCTGATTCCACATACACGGTTCCGATGGTTTCTTTGCCGAGACGGACTGGACGGAATTGCAGCAGGCGTCCGTTCTCGAAGAAGCTGCCATCGTCCCGGGGCAACGGAGGCAAAAATCTTTCGCGATCCCCGCTGCGATCGTAGATTGCAAAGGGCTGGCCTGCAGCGGTGTAGAGGCAGGCAGCGGTAACATGCGGCTGGGTATGCAAGGACCGCAGGACCTCCTTTGCGGCCTGAGCGTCGTGAAACGTGAGGGCAGCGGTGCTGTTCTCCGCTACCATGTTGGCCAAAGTGGAGGTGTCGTTCACCATGCCCCGCCGCAGTTCGGTGATGTCGTAAGCCACAATCGCGAGACAGGCCAATAGCAGGGTCAACCCGCTGATGGCCATGATGATGACCATGAGCTTCCTCCCGATGGACATGTTCTGCACCCAGCTCACTAATTTCCTCCAGGCTCGCTGTTGAGCACTACCTTGGCCACGGTCAGCAGCCGCGCGCTGAGCTTAAGATGGGCAAACTCCGCAGCTTTAAGGTTGATTTCGAAACGGACACGGCCATCGTCCAGAACAAAGTTGATGGCTCCGCCCAGGGCGGCGAAACCAGGCGTGTCTCCAACGATCAGCACACTTGCACCTTTCAGGCCTTGGAGGATGTCGCCCAAGCGCGCCTTTTCAGAAGCTGCGATGAACAGGATCTGGCAGGCACGGGCCTGGGGGATTCCGTCGGGATGGGCAATTTCGATGCGGTGACCGTTCACGGTCTTGTCCACAATCACCTGTTCGAAGTCGCGGCCGAAAGGATCTACGCCGAGGATGCAGATTTGCAGCGCGGCATCGGCGCTGGGGAAGGCATCGCCTGGCCATTCCACGAATCTGGCGAAGTTAAACAGGAACGCGGCCTTGACCTGATACTCGGTGGCCGATTGGGCCTGGGCTACGGCTGCCAGTAAACATACGCCGAGCAGAAAGACCCTCCGTCGCGAACCAAGGGCTTGCTGGGTTGCGGCAAGACAACGCGCCTTGAGGACTACTGACATTCGGTGGGCACGGTTCAATGGTGCGCCTCCTTACCAGGGTCGCAGACAAATTGACGAGACTTCAAAACCTGCCCGTAATCTTGATCCGGAAACTTCTTCCATCTTGTTGAATCACGTCTTCCGGGTCTTCGGGACGGCCGGGGTCGAAATATTTCTTGCCTGATAAGTTGTAGACCGAGGCCGCCACGTCAAAGTGCTTGCCAAAAGTGTGGCCAAGCAGCGTGAAGTTGAAGACCTGATAGCTGCCGATCGAGTCCTGCAGGAGCGTCAGCCGCCGTCCCAGGAATTGCGCATCCAGGCCCGCGAACAATTGTTGGTGGACGAGGGGGACAATCAGGTTAGCTTTCGCCATGTGGCGCGGTGAGTTGTCGAGCGGCAGGCTCCCGGCGCCCTCGTTGTGCGCGTCCACGTAGTCGAAGCTGACCTTCCCTTGCAAGCCGGTGCTGGCGCGTCCGGTGAATTCAACATCCATTCCCGTGGCTACGGCACCGCCTGCATTCTGATACTGGAAATTGCCGCCGGGAATAGAAGCCAGAGAAATCAGGTCATCAATCCGGTTGCGGTAAACGCCGCTGGAAAGTTGAAAGTACCGGCCCAGCCCTTGTTCCACCCTGGTTTCCAGACTCTGAATGCGTTCCGGCTGGAGTGCGGGATTGTTGCTGTAGAAAATCCCGAAGTTGGGGGAAGTTTCATAAACATCGGGGGCTCGAAACGCCCTGCCATAGAGCAGTTTGAGCGTAGTCTTCGAAGCAGGGCGGTAGATCAGCGCCAGACGCGGATTGGTGGTTCCTCCAAACGTGGAATAGTGGTCATAACGCAAGCCGGCGTTGAAAGTCAGGCGGCTGGTGATCGCGAGTTCGTCCTGGGCATACAGTGCGACGATTAAAGAACTGTTCGGCTCCGCAGCAAACACGTCAGGCGGGTTCAGCAAGTCGCCCTGATCCTGGCGCAAATTATCCCTGACTTCCGACCCCAACGTGATGTGGTTTCGTTCAAAGAGATCGCGGCTGACCTTGACCTCTCCCGTCCACCAGTTTCCGCGAAACGAGAAGGTGTTCAGCACCACTGGGTCTCCGGGGGTTACCGGTATTTCTGGGACTGGGCCTTGCAAACGAGCCTGGTCATAGCTGGTCTGCGCATCCAGATGCCATTTCCCGACGAGGTGCTGGTAGTCCAGTTTCAAGTACTGATGGCTGTCAATGTTGTAGTCGCCAGGATCGTTGAACACCGCCCCGAAATAAGCGGTGGGCACGACTTTGTCGCGTGTACTGAACAATCCCTGCAAAGTGAAACCTTGAAAAGTAAGGGTAGCCAGAAAGTGCCTGTAGGATTCGTAGTCGGTGTCGCTGGTAATGCCGTTATTGGTTAGAGGGCTGTTGAATACGGGAAAGAACAGGGTCTGCCCCTGACTGTCATAAAACGTCCCCGAGAGAAGAACCCCCAGGCCCTGAAATTGATGGCCATACGTCGCCCTGCCTTCGTAGGTGCCAAAGCTTCCGGTCTGGAAAGAAAGTTCCCAATCCTTCACTTGTTCCGAGGTACGGGTAATGACGTTGATGACAGCTAAAAATGCGTTGGTGCCGTAGAGGGAAGAGCTGGGCCCAAGCACAATTTCCACTCGTTCGATCAGATCGACATCGACCAGAAACTCATTTCCCAGCATGGCCTGACCGAGGACGTTGTTGTTGATGCGATGGCCGTCGATCAAAACCAGGATACGGCTGTTCCAGTCTCCCAAGCGTCCAAAGCCGCGAACGCCGACGAAAGTGTAATCGCGATCGTAAGTGACGTAGAAACCGGGCGCACTGCGCAGAATGTCAGCGAGGGTCCGGTAGCCATACTTCTGGATTTCATCGGCGGTGACCACGGTGACGGAGGAGGGTGCATCGTGGGTGCTCTGCATGTGTTTCGACGCGCTATAGACCTGGATGTTGCCCAGTTCCTCCAGACTGGCGTCTCCCAGCTGTTTGGAGGATTGCTGGGCGACAGCGTTGGTTGCAAAGAGCAGAAGCGTGACCAAGGTCGCGATGTGGGGTTGTGGCCGCCCTGTAAGCCGGGCAAGGACGAGTCGGGCGATCCCGGCAACAGTGCAATTGAGGCTGAGCATAGTTCTCTCCAGCTCTTACGGAAGGTGTTACCCGCGACACTTCTCGCGGGCAGAACCCTCTACTTGCTTTCGGCGCTGCAGGATTCTTCTTTACTTGGGAGAGGTTACCGGCCTCGGTTCCAGACGAGATCCGGGTTGAAGTTAAGACTCCCGGCTGACGATGGAAACCTTGGTCGCGAGGCGGGAACTATGTCTGAGGTTCGTGATCCGGAGGTATTTCGGGCGGTCCTGGACTCGCTCACGATGGGGGTTTATATCGCAGACCGAAATGGGACGATGCTGTTTTGGAACCAAGGCGCCGAACGGATGACTGGGCACCGGCGTCATGAGATCATCGGGCACTCGCGACGGGAAAATATTCTGGTGCAGTGTAACGAGCAGAGTTGTCCCATGTGTGGGGAGAAGTGCCCATTTCATGATGCTGCCGTGGATGGCCGAGAGCGAGAACTGCGCTTGTCCCTTCGCCATCGGAACGGGCACCCGGTCGCGGTGCAGTTCCGGATCAGCCCGGTTCGTGATCTCCGAGGTACCGTCCAGTACTTAGTTGGAAGCTTCGACGAAGCGCACGCCGCCGCGGCAGAGGGGCGCGGCCGGCGTACTCCCGTACCCGCCTCTTGCGTGGATGAAACCACGGGGGTGGCAAATCACGCGTTTATTGAATTCCACCTGCGGGAAAATCTTGCCGGTTTCGCCGAATACCATGTGCCGTTCGGCGTCCTGTGCCTGCAGGTCGACCATTTCGAGCATTTGCGGGCTGCCTACGGAAGGCAGGCTACGGACTCGATGCTACGGGTGATTGCGGAAACGCTACGGAACGGCCTGCGTCCCAGCGATGTAGTGGGGCATTGGGGCGAGAACCAATTTCTCGCTATTTTGCCAAATTGCGGCGGGCGTGGGGCGGAAAAGGCGGCGGAGCGATTGCAGAAACTGGTGGCTGGCGCGGGAATTCACTGGTGGGGAGAGCAATTGTCGATCGCCACTTCCATCGGACACGCCGGGGCGGAAGCCGGGGACACCGTCGAAGGACTGACGGAGCGGGCGCGGCGATCTCTGAAACCGGCAGCGGCCAGCAAAGCTGCAGTCGCGGGCGCCGAGGCCCTTGCCGGCGGCAACACCACAGGGGATTAGATTCCTATGTTCGCCATCATTGGCATTGTGGTTGTGTTTGGGGCGGTTGTAGCCGGTTATCTGATGGAACACGGCAAGCTGATGGTCCTGGTGCAGCCGGCCGAACTGGTGATCATCGGAGGCGCCGCTGTGGGCACGGTGCTGATCGCCAACCCGTTGCACATTCTTAAACAGATTGTGGGAGGAATTACCGGAGTCTTCACGGGATCAAAGTTCACCAGGCAGCGCTACCTGGATTCGCTGAAGATGGCGTATGAACTGCTCAACAAGGCGCGGCGGGAAGGCCTGATGACGCTGGAAAACGATGTCGAAGCTCCTGACAAGAGTCCGATCTTGTCGAAATACACGTTCTTCATAAAAGACCATCACACTTGTGACTACTTCTGCGACACCCTGCGCATGGCCATCAGTGGAGTGGAAGCGTTCGATCTCGATCAACTTCTAGACCTGGATCTGGAGGTCCACCATCACTCCGCGAACTTGCCGATTACTTCGCTGAGCACCATGGCCGATTCCCTGCCCGGCCTGGGCATCGTGGCAGCGGTGCTGGGTGTGGTCATCACCATGGGAGCGCTGGGCGGCCCGCCGGAGGAAATTGGCCATAAGGTGGCGGCCGCGCTGGTGGGAACGTTCCTGGGGATTTTGCTGTGCTACGGACTGGTAGGACCCATTGCTTCCAGCATGGGGAAGATCGCCGAAGAGGAAGCGGCATATCTGCACGTTTTGCGGGTAGTGATGATCTCCTTCCTCAAAGGCTCGGCGCCGATTATGGCGGTGGAATTCGCGCGGCGGGCGATTCCTGGACATGTGCGGCCGTCATTCAAAGAGGTCGAAAGCCTGTGCCGCGGCGGCGGGGGCGAAGCGGCGCCGCCCGCAGCTGCCGCGGCTGCATCCGCTTAGGAAAGGTGACCGTGGAAGGCGCGCGCCCCATCATCATCGTCAAGAAGAAGGGCGGACACGGCGGCCATCACGGCGGGGCCTGGAAAGTCGCTTATGCGGATTTTGTCACGGCCATGATGGCACTGTTCATTGTGTTGTGGCTTCTGAACAGCAGCAAGAAGATCCAAGAGGCGGTGGGCGGGTATTTCCGGGATCCGATGGGGTCGGCGAAGAATGCCGGGACAAATATGACCGGCGCCGGGGTTAGCCTGCCAATTTCGAAAGACGACATGCCGAAGCTGAAAGAAGATCTGGAGAAGCGCATACAGCAGATGAGCAACTTCGACAAGCTGAAGCATCAGATCGACATCACGGTGACGCCGGAGGGGTTGCGCATCGAGCTGATTGAAACCGAGAAAGGGACGTTCTTCAATCTGGGGAGCTCCGGTCCATCGGACAATGGGAAACAACTACTTTCGTTGCTGGCCAACGAATTGGGCAAGCTTCCCAACCATGTCTCCATCGAGGGCCACACCGATGCCAAACCTTACATTGGCAAAAGCGGGTACAGCAATTGGGAGCTTTCAGCGGACCGTGCCAATGCGGCCCGGCGCCTGATGCAGCAAAGTGGGCTGGGGGAAAGTCAGGTGTCGCAGGTTCGCGGCTATGCCGACCAAATGCTGCGCACACCTGACGACCCGCTCAATGCGTCGAACCGGCGGATTTCGGTAATTGTGCAAAACCTCGAGGCAAAGCCGGAAGATGCCGCGAAGTCAGCCGGACCCGCCGAAGATGCAGCGCCGGCGAGCGCCTCGCCGCCGCGTGAGGTGGCTCCGAAGCATGAATAGGTGCTGTAACCGAATCCGGATCTTAACTGCGGCGTGACACGGCTCAACTTCGTCATCGTTCCTTCGGGTTCTTCCGCTACAATGTTGCACTTAACCTTGCAGGCAGGGAGAAGATCATTTCGTGATTATTGGGGTGCCCAAGGAGAGTTATCCCGGCGAAGGGCGTGTGGCACTGGTTCCCGCAGTGATTCCGAATCTCGCCAAGGCTGGGTTCCAGGTGGTGGTCGAAACGGGAGCCGGCGAGTTGGCCGGATACCCGAACGCTACCTATGTCGACAAAGGAGCGAAGATCCTTCCTGACCGTGCTACGGTTTTCGCGGCAGCGGACATCGTAGTGCAGGTTCTCGGTTACAGCTCCAACGAGGTTGCCGGAAAAGCTGACCTGCCGCTACTGCGGCGTGGCCAGGTGCTGATTGCATTTCTGCAACCGCTGGGTTCGGCGGAGGTCTTGCAGCAGATTGCCCGGACCGGTGTGACGTCATTCGCGGTCGAGTTGATGCCGAGAACCACCCGCGCCCAGAGCATGGATGCGCTTTCCTCCATGGCAACGATCTCCGGATACAAGGCGGTACTGGTCGCCGCCGACGCCCTGCCGAGGATTTTTCCCATGATGACTACCGCGGCGGGGACGATCACCCCCGCCCGGGTTCTGATCATTGGCGTAGGAGTGGCCGGACTGCAGGCCATCGCCACCGCTCGCCGGCTGGGGGCGGTAGTTTCAGCGTACGACCTGCGGCCCGCGGTTAAAGAACAGGTACAGAGCCTGGGCGGCCGGTTTGTAGAGTTGCCGATCGAGGCCAAGAATGCGCAGGACGCCCGCGGCTACGGTACCGCGCAAGATGAAGCCTTTTATGCAAAACAACGTGAACTGCTGGGCCGTGTCATTGCGGAGAGCGATGTAGTGATCACCACGGCGGTTGTGCCCGGCAAGAAAGCGCCGGTGCTGGTAACAGCGGAGATGGTCAAAGGCATGGCGCCGGGATCGGTGATTTTCGACTTGGCGGCGGAGCGCGGCGGCAATTGTGAATTGACGCGTCCGGGTGAAACCGTCATCGAGCATGGAGTCACCATCATCGGCCGCACTAACGTGGCGGCCGAGGTTCCGTACCACGCCAGCCAAATGTACGCGCGGAACCTCACATCGTTCCTGCTGAATTTGGTGAAAGACGGCAAGATGCGGCCCTCTGCTGAAGACGACATTATTCGCGAAACCATGTTGACCCGCGACGGTGAAATTGTGAATGCGCGGGTGCGGGAGTTTTTGGCGTTGCCGGCGCTAGCGGCGCAGGGAACAACGTGAAAAAAAGCATTTGGGCGTTCACCGTTTCGGGTCGAGGCCAGTTATAGATTTCCGGAGGCAAAATGAATTCCGCTTTAATCGATGGGCTATTTGTTTTCATGCTGGCGGGCTTTATCGGATTCGAAGTCATCAAGCGTGTCTCGCCGCTGCTCCATACTCCGCTGATGTCACTGACCAATGCGCTCGACGCCATTGCGGTGGTCGGCGCCATTGTTCTGGTGGGTGAACACAAGAGTAATCTTTCCTTCGTTCTGGGAGTTCTTGCCACCATCGCTGCGACCAGCAACGTGGTGGGCGGATTTCTGATCACCGATCGCATGCTCAAGATGTTCAAATCCAGCCGTCCGACCAAACCATGAACACAGAGTTCGCGGGCAGCCAGCAAATCATCGAGATCATTTACCTGATCGCCAGCGTCCTCTTCATTCTTTCCCTGAAGTGGATGAGCGCTCCCAAGACTGCCCGGCATGGGGTATGGGCGGGCGAGATCGGCATGGTACTGGCGATCGGCGGCACGCTGCTCCACCACGGCATCGTAGATTACAAGTGGATCTTCATCGCGTTGGTGATTGGCTCCGGCATCGGCGTTCCCCTTGGCCTGGTTCACATGACCGCAGTCCCCCAGCGAACCGCACTGAGTCACGCTTTTGGGGCATTTTGCGTCACGCTGGTAGGCAGCGCGGAGTTTTATTTGCGCACTCCGGATGTTCCTCCGTTCATGATGTCGGTGCTTTGCATGGAAGTGATTCTCGGCTCACTGACCTTCACGGGCAGTCTGATGGCGGCGGGGAAACTTCAGGAAGTATTGCCGCAACGGCCGATCACCTATAAGGGACAAAACATCGTCAACCTGGGGTTGCTCGCGATTGCGATTGTGGCTGGTATTTATCTCGTGCTGCACCCCGG
>Ga0070733_10002261_pt1 | contig 13878 bp, 12 predicted proteins | sample Coa_R1_9_FD_66450 | JGI IMG/M metagenome (GOLD analysis project Ga0070733, IMG submission 66450) | Surface soil microbial communities from Centralia Pennsylvania, which are recovering from an underground coalmine fire - Coalmine... | ecosystem: Environmental > Terrestrial > Soil > Unclassified ... | reverse complement strand
AAGCGCGGCATCTGCCGCGAATAGCCCGCTCAGCCCGCTTCAGAGTTGCGTCAGTTCCGCGGCGATGATGGCGTCTGCTCGGGGGCTCGCGCTGGTAACAGGAGGCTGGGCCGCTCGATGGGGGTTAACCCGTTTGTTCTGGATGTGTGCGGCCGCGCTTTTTGGCGTTGCAGCGCTGGCGGCACGGGCACCAGCGTCTGGCTGACCTGCTGAGCCTGCACGGAACTGCTCACGCTGCCCGCCGGACACGACGTGACACAGACCGTGACCTGCTCCACGTCTGAGTAGGCTGTGATGACCTCAACGTACACTTGGCCCGGGCCCACGTTGGTTGGGATCGTCACATTCATCTGGTACAGTCCCGCAAAGCCCGGATACAATCCCGCGAACTGGACGGTGCCCTGTTGGCCGGTCGAGCCGTTATTGTAATCGTTGAAAAGGACCAGCAAACCGTTAGTGGCGGTAAAGTTGTCCGCGTAGCTCAATGGGCTGGAGGGCCCCACGGCCCCATCCGCAACCGTAGGTGTAACCGTTCCCAGGCCGGTAAGCGCCAGAATGATGGTCTCTCCGGGCTGCGCCGGACTAGCCGGGCTGACCGCCGTGTAATTCGCATGCAACGCGATGGCGTCGCCGATGCCGTCTTGGCCCTTCGAGAAGATTCCCGGTTCAGACGGCGTCAGAAAGACCGAGACCTGGTTGGACAAAAGCCCCCCGTTGTTCACCTGAATCGTGGCGTAGGCCGAAGCGGAACCGGCGGCGCCATACGGAATGATCGCGCTTAGCTGGGTCGGACTGACGTAGTAAATCGGTGAAGGTTGTCCATCCACTAGAACCTGCGTGGTTCCGAGCGAGGTGCCGAACGGCAATCCGCCTACATTCGTCAGCGTGGAGGAAGAAAGACCTTTTCCATACAGGGTAATCAGCTCACCGGGCGCGAGACCCGCCGTAATCGGATCCCAGTTGGCTCCGTTAAACACTGCATTGGGATAAAGGCAGAGGCCCGATCCGCCGCAGAAACTGGAACTGGGCTCGTGGATTCCGATGGTCAGCCAAAAGAATCCCAAGCTGTTGGAAATGGAAACAAAGGCATTGACGCAAGGAGCCACTGTCGTCGGAGAGGTGGGGCAGCTGCCTAAGCCGCCGCCGAATGCATAGTAGTTGCTGAGCTCGTCATTGGCAGTTCCGTCGGGATTGAGTACGGTGCTGTTATCTCTTGCAAAATCGACGACTGCCCCGCTGCTGCTACAGTACGGCGAAAAGAATCGCTGATGGATGATCTCCATTTGATTGCCCACCGCGTTCTCCGATCCCCAGAAGGATTCCGCGCCGCATCCGCTCTTGATCGTCGTCCCGCTGACGACGAGCGGCTCGTCGCTCAGATTCCCGAGAAAATACTGGCCTTGGAACAAGCTGGCAGCGCCAGGCACCGTCAGCGCCCGCACACCGAAGAAGATATCGTACCCGTTGGGAGTCCATCCCAGCACATAATTGCCGTCGGAGGAAACGTACATCAGTCTGCTGCCGGCAAACATCGCGTTGCCGGTGCTGACACCCGAAGGCAGCGGAATCGTGAGCGTGGCGCCGCCGTCCGCGGCGAAGTTATATGTTGCGCCGGTGGCTGTCTGTTTCAAGGCGCTGGATTGATTGTGAGTCTGCCCGGTAATGTTAAGGGTCCCCAATCCGCCGCTTCCGTTCGGATTGATTTCCAGCAAGGCGTTCTTCAACTGCGCATCACCGCCCTGGAAGAAATCGAGCGCTCCGATCCAGTACGGGCTGGTAAACGTCGAGTTGGTGGGAGGCGTTCCCACCAGCATCACGACCAGCAAATCATTGAGGCCATTTTGGATGGTGGTGTAAGATTCTGTGGCCGAGCCGGTGAAGATGCCACTCGAGTAGGTTCCGAAATCGGCCACTCCGTAGCTGGAATTGAGCGACGCCAGAGGACTTTCGATGTAGCCGATTCCAGCCGCGCTCAGCGAGTAGGATCCGCCGGAGCCAACCGGGAAGGCCTGCGGCTTTCCGCTATTTTGCGTATTGTCGATGTACTGGCTGCCAAGCGCAATTGAGTAGGTTCCAGCGCCATCGAAATCGATCTCGCCTTCGGCTGCCAGCACCTCGTTGATGCTGCCGTTGGTATTGTAATTGAGAGGCGCCACGTACCGGAAGCGATATGCTCCTTTGAGCATGCTGGTTCCGCTCGTGTCCTGGGCAAACGTGAGCGGGGCAAACGTAAGCGGAGCACTGAGCGCTGCGATTGTCACAAGCTTGTAGAGGAGTTTCATTTTGGTTTCTGGCTTTTGGATGCGCGGAAGGGCGGATCGCGTTTCCACGAGTTGTGTTTCCACGTGTTCTATGGATACTTTACCGCTTCCAGAAACAATCCGGACGCGGGCGCGGTCCAGGACGCGATATCCAAGCCCGGTTGCAGTCTCCGCTTTTCCGGTTCAAGCAAAGCCCGGAACTGTTCCACCGTCACGTCCCCTTTCCCAATCTTGACGAGCGTTCCCGCCAGCCGTCTTACCATTTTCCACAAGAAGTGCGAGGCTTCCACGCGAAATACGATCAGGTGGTCGTCCAATACTCCGTCGGCGGACCCCGCCGTACCGATTTCAGCGGAGTCGACCACAACAATTGTCGATTCGCCGGGTTTAGAAGGATCTGGAGCCCGAAACGCCGCGAAATCGTGGCGGCCGGCGAGCAGCGCCGCGGCCTCGCGCATAGGGTTTGTCTCCAGCGGCTCCTTGACCCACCATACATAGCGTTTCGCCAAAGCCGTCTTGCGAGTGGAGATCTGATAGAAATAGGCTCGCGAGATGGCGTCATGCCGGGCATGAAAGCGCGGCGGCGCGGACGTCAGCGCGACCACCGCGATGCTCGAGGGCAGGCGGCTGTTCAGGTCGCGGAGAATCTGCTCCGGAGCAAGCCGGGTAGCCGTCCGCAGCTTGATGTGCGCCACTTGCCCCAGGGCGTGAACACCCGCGTCGGTCCGCCCGGCGCCCTGGACGTCAATCTCCGCGCGAAACAGATCCTGAGCCGCCAGGATCAGTTCGCCCTGCACCGTGCGGGCGTTGATCTGCTGCTGCCAGCCCGAAAACTTAGAGCCGTCGTACTCGAGAGTAAGTTTGAAAGTTTGCATAGGCCTGTTTGGAGGGTCCAACCGAAGTGGGCTCCGGTGAAGTAGGATAACCTTCATGGCACAACAAGAGCAATCCTTCAAGCACCACGCCAAGTGGGATCCTCTGTTCCACTTTTTTCTTGGGCCGGTTTCGTTTGCGATTGCGATCACCACGATCGTACAGCTGGTCCGCGACCCTAACTGGTACAGCGCGGCGCACGTTGTCGTCGCGAACTGGGCTGTGGTAGCAATTTTCAAGATTCGTCTGTACGCGCTCAAGGTCCAGGACCGCGTGATTCGCCTGGAGGAAAGGGTGCGCCTGAAGGAGCTTGCCCCCGCTTCCTTCCAAGGGCGTATCGGCGACCTGACCGTCGATCAGATGATCGGGCTGCGGTTCGCCTCCGACGGCGAGGTCGCGGAGCTGGCGCAGAAGGCCCTGGCCGGCAACTGGAATCGCAAGCAAATTAAGGAAGTCATCAAGATCTGGCGGCCGGATAACTGGCGGGTTTGAATCCGCGGGTTGAAATATCTTACTAAGACGCCCAGCGCATGACCAATAAAATCTGGGTCGCGGGCGACGCCAGAAGCGGCTCTACCTGGCTCGCGAACCTCATCAACTATGAGGCCCGGTTACGCTTCCTCTTCGAGCCCTTCCATCCCTTCAACGAGCCGCGCATGGCGCCGTTCGGACCCTTTCCCTACGTTCGCCCCGGCAGCAGCGCTCCGGGCCTGGAAGCCTTCGTGCGGAGCGTCTTCGACAAAGGTTTCGAGAGCGATTGGAGCGGGCGATTCGCACCCCCCGCCTCCTTCGACGGCGTTTTGATCAAGTGCATCTTTTCTAATCTTTTTCTCGGTTGGGCGGATCAAGTGCTGCCGGAGGCTCGCAAGATCCTGCTGCTGCGGCACCCTTGCGCCGTGGCCTCGTCCAAGCTCTTTCTGGCGGGCGAAGGCTGGGGCTGGGAGACCCAAGCCGCACAATTCTGGGACCGGCCTGAGCTGAGGGCAGACTACCTCCTGCCCTGCGAGTCCGTGATCCGGAAAGCCCGCGACGACCCTTTTCAGCACTATGTGCTGTGCTGGGCGACGCTCAACAAAGTCCCCCTTCAGCAGATGCGCGAGGATCGTCTCCACGTCGTATTCTACGAGCGGCTGTGCATCGACCCGGCGGGCGAGTTGGGCCGGATTTTCCGCTATCTCGGCCATGCATCTCCCGGCAGCGTTTGGGAAGATCAGCGACTGCGTTCCTTATACGACGCACCCAGCGCAACCTCCCATCCGGGCAGTTTGAACCTTTCGGTGGAGGAGCGCGTCGCCGGCTGGACTCGCCATGTCGGCCGCGACGCGACCGCCCGTTCCATGGAAATCCTGGCCGCGTTCGGTCTGAGCCATCTTTACTCCGGGGATCCGCTACCGATTTTCGGCGCCGAATCAGCTCACGCCTCCGGCTTGCGCTAACCTAAAAATACGATGAGCACAAGCGTAACCGGGTTAGTCTCCATCGAAACCCCGCACTGCCAGCCGGGGATCGGCTGCATTCTGCGAGCTTCGGATTCCCCGGACCGCATTGACGGCGTTGAGATCCGCCCCTATGATTTGTGGCCGGATGACCGCGGCTACTTCCTGGAGGTGACCCGCTTGAGGCAGGGCCTGGCCGCGGATTTTCCTCCCGAAACAACGCAGGTCTCGGCGGCTCTGAGCTATCCGGGTACGATCAAGGCGTTTCATTTCCACCGGCTCCAAACCGACCTGTGGGTCCCGGCGCAAGGGATGTTTCAGGTAGCTCTGGTGGATATGCGCCCGGACTCGCCGACCTACGGCGTGAAAAATACGATGTACGTGGGATCGCTCAAGCCCTGGCAGATCCGTATTCCACCGGGCGTGGGCCACGGGTACAAAGTCGTCGGCGAAAACCCCGCATTCCTGGTTTACGTCACCGACTGCCTGTACAATCCCAAGGACGAGGGCCGCATTGCCTACGACGATTCCGCCATCGCCTACGATTGGGAGACGCAGCACAAATAATGCGATTCCTGGTGACCGGAGGGGCCGGGTTCATCGGCAGCGCGTTTGTGCGCATGTTGATGGACGACGGAGAATCGCACATAGTCAATCTGGACAAGCTGACATACGCGGGGAACCTGGAAAACCTGGCGTCCATCTCCGCGGGCCCGAGATACCGTTTCGTGCATGGCGATATTTGCGACGCCGCGCTGGTGCGCGCCACCGTGGAAGAGGCCAAGCCGGACGTGATCGTGCACTTCGCCGCGGAGTCCCACGTGGACCGCAGCATCCTTTCGCCGGAGCCGGTGTTCGAAACCAATCTTCGCGGCACGCTGACCCTGCTCGAAGCGGCAAGGTTGCTGAAGACGCCCCGGTTCCTGCACGTTTCCACCGACGAGGTGTATGGGAGCATCCCGGCTCCCCACGAAGCCGACGAAAATTATCCGCTGCGGGCCAGCAGCCCTTATTCGGCGTCCAAGGCGGGTTCGGATCTGCTGGCGCTGTCGTACTTCATGACCTACAAAATGCCGGTCACGGTGACCAGGGCGTCCAATAATTACGGCCCTTACCAGTTTCCGGAGAAGCTGATTCCGCTGATGATCTCCAACGCGATCGAGGACCAGCCTCTGCCGATTTACGGAGATGGAATGCAGATTCGCGACTGGCTCTACGTGGAGGATCATTGCCGGGCCATTCTGGCTGCAATCGAGCGCGGCCGGCCGGGTGAGATTTATAACGTCGGCGGAAGCCGTGCGCTGCCGAATGTCGAAGTGGTGCGCGAAATCCTGGCGGCTCTGGGCAAGCCCGAGAGCCTGATGCAAACGGTCACGGATCGTCCGGGGCACGACCGCCGCTACGCTTTATCCAGCGAGAAGCTGATGCGCGAAACCGGATGGAAGGCGGAGATGCCGTTCGAGCAGGGCTTGCAGGCGACCATCGACTGGTATCGCACGAACGCAGCTTGGGTGGCGCGGGTGAAATCGGGCGAGTATTTGAGCTATTACGAGCGCAACTACAGTGGACGGGCGGTTTAGCCGCCCGCCCCGCAAGAAGGATCTACCAGCGGGATCCGCGGCCGCGGCCCCCGCCGCCGCCACCACCGCGGTTGCCGTAACCGCCGCCACCGCCACCCTGCGGCTTGGGACGGGCTTCATTGACGTTCAGAGCGCGCCCGTTCATATCCGCGCCGTTGAGTTGCGAAATCGCAGTCTCGGCCGCGCTGCGGTCTGTCATCTCGACAAAAGCAAAGCCGCGAGGCTGTCCGGTGTCGCGATCCGTTACGATGTTTACTCGCTCCACGGCGCCGTATTGCGCGAAGGCGGCGTGCAGTTCGTCCTGTGTGGTCTGAAAGCTAAGGTTGCCCACAAAGATGTTGGTCATGAGAAATACTCCTCTAATCTAGTTGAAGTCGTCTTTGTCAGACAGCGCAGGGGAACCGTGACCAAGTTGGAGGCGGCACAGAGGCGGCCGGAAGGCACTCGCGAATAAGTCGGATGCGGGCAAAGACGCTAATACTATAGCAGCATTTTACGGATTTCGCGCAAGAGATTCAAGCCGCCATTATTCCTTGCCGCTACTTCAATTTGGAGGCCGCGAGCGCGAGAGCGGTTCGGGCCGCCTCAGCACCCGGATCCAGGCGTAAGGCGGTTTCAGCGCTCTCGCGGGCTTCCTTCCACTTCCCCACCGCCGCGTAGGCGGAGGCGATCCCGGTGTAGGCCGAGGCGGAGTCCGGCGTTAACGCCAAGGCTTCCCGCGCGGCCCGGATCGCATCCTGGTGGCGGCCGGCGCCGGCGAGCGTATCCGAAAGGTCCAGGTCGCTTTGCGCGTTGATGGCTCGAACGGCGCGCTCGTCTTTTCCTCCTGGCGGGGGAGGGGTGGCCGGCTGTGCAGGTACAACCCACCACACGATGCACGCCGCCAGCAGCCCTTCGGCAACTCGCCAACCCGGCGCCAGCTGGGGAAACGGGAGCATCCTTTTCCAACCCGCGGCGACTTCAATCCGCCGCCATGACACTCCTAAAGCCAGCAGCACTGAGAACCAGCAAAGCAGTTGGGCGTGAGCAAAGTAGCCGGGATAGTCTCCGACATTGATGGCATCGGCCAGGTACCAGGGAAGACCTTGCGCCCAGTAGTTATACACCAGAAAAAGAAAAATACCGCTCGCCGAGTAGAAAATCGCGGCCGGCGCCCAACCCAGCTCGGCCACCCACGGCGCCAGCCACGCTAGATACTGCACGCCGAATCCGCTCGAAACCGACAGGAATAACAGGAAGACCAGGCCGGCTTGGGAGAACAGCCGGGGCCTTTGCGACGCCCGATTCATGCGCCACGACACAACCCATACCAATCCCAGCGCAAGATACGTTCCCCAGCGCTCGAGAAACGCATTCAGGGATTCCGCCCATGCCGCGCCACTGGGGAGTTGGAGCGCAAGGTAGGTGAGCCCCCAATGACCGTATAGGCTTCGGTATCCGAAAACCTGCTCGATTACCGCCCTTGGATCCTGAAAAAAGAATGGCGACCAGCCCACCAGAAGCACCGCGATCGCCGCCGCGCAGAATTTTATCTTCCGCCCCCAGCCGGAGAGATTTAGAAGGATCACCGGCACGACGATCACCGGGAACACCTTGACGCAAAACGCCAGACCCAGGGCGGCTCCAGCAAACCAGGCGGTGGCGCCGCGTTCGATCAGGTAGATCGAGAGCAGCACGAAAAAGATAACCACGGAGTCCGTGTTCCCGTGAAATCCCGAGATCAGGATCAGCGTGGGTGATGCAGCCAGAAGAACCAGCGGCCAGACGGAGCGCTGCTTCGCCGGATCCGCCGCGAGCTTGCGCTCACCCAGAAGCTTCCAGACGATCCAAACAGTCCCGGTGTCAGCCAGAATGCAGGGCAGACGCAGCCAAAACGAAAACGGCAAGGCGGTTGAGCGAGCCAGCCAGCTGAGAAAATGCAGCACGTGAATCATCGAAGGCGGGTGATTGAATTGCGGGTCCACTCGATAGAGCTGAACACCCAGATACTGGGACCAGACCGAGAACTGGCTAAAGACGTAAACGTCGTTGGTGCCGTAGGTCTTCAGAGCCAGCAGGATCTTGATCAGCAGAGCAAGCGAGGCCACACCGGCAAGCGCCGCGCGCGCGCGGAGGGTCATACGTGTTTCTACCAGGGATGGGCCGGAAGACGGCGATTCAATGGGAGGGCCCATCGGTTAGGGCGTTTTCATCGGGTGATGGTCCTGCTCACCAAATTATGCCATTAGAGCCGATCAGATTTGAGTCGCGACTGTGTTATAGTGTGCCTGAAACGAGCTTGGAGGAGCCAAGCGAACAGCACGAGCGGGAGTAATTCGGTGGTAGAATGCCCGCTTCCCAAAACGGCAGTCGGTTGAAAACGCTGGACATGCAGCTCTATACGGCCCACCGAAACCATTTCGAATACTGCGTTGTGAACAGCGTGAATGCTGTTCAAGATGCTGTTCGCGCTTAGGCGTGATACAGTTCAAGAAACGCATCCATGAAAGCGAAGCCCGAGCACGTTGCACAAGTGTGCCGTCGGGGACATCTGATCGTCGGGTCGATCAAGGAGCACCCCAATGGGCGAGCGCCCTTCTGTGAGCATTGTGGTGCGCCAACGATTACCAACTGCCAGAAAGGTGATTGGCCGATTCGCGGGATTGGTCCTTACGCATGGTGGATTCTGGCCCGTACCGGGCTCCGAGCTTCTGTGGAGAGTGCGGTACACCGTTCCCATGGACGCAAGCTGCTGTGGATGCGGCGAAGAGCTTGACACATGAACAAGACAGTTTGACGGTTGACAAGAAGACGGCCCTAAATGAGGAGCTTGTGCTCTGCGAATACTCAGATGTAGTCGAAGATATTCCCGGCCAGTCGGCGCGCGTAATATGTTTTGGCGTGACTCTGCGTACTGTCGGGGCCCGGACCTGTAGGGACATCCGGGATTCAACCAGCGTTCCATTTCCCCTGCCCTATTGCCTTCCACGTAACCAGGCGTGGGTGCGTCCAGAATCTGAAATTTCGAGGCTCAATGGCTGGCCCGCACCTTTGCCCTGCCGACGCTTCACGCCCTCGCGGGACACCCGGCACGGTTCGGGCCCGATGTGGCTCACTTTACTTTCATCGCATAAGACTTGCACTTACTGCTCGCTACCGGTCTCCCGGAGCACTTAATTCACGAAACTCCCGACGTAGGTCAGTGGTATGAAGCGGATTGTTGCGTTCGACGGGTTCTTGAACTGTACGGGCACAGTTGCCGATTGACCAGGCGCGAGGCTACTAACGGTTGGAACTGTAACGTACGACCACCCGCCAAACGTGCTTGTCGCATTTGCTACGGTCACACCGGATGTCAGTGAATTGAGAACGATCTGGAATGGGCCCGCGATTGTGCTGCTGCTAACATTTGTGATCGTCACCGTTCCGTCGAACGTCTGAGTCACTCGGTTGTAGGCTAAACCTGACGTGGTCGCCGCGACTTGACTCCCCGTCAATAATGTCGATCCGATGAGAGTGCCGCCCAAATACTCGTAGGTGGTGGTCTTGTTCACATTCGTGACCGCGATGCCTCCAACCCCGTTCGGATGATCCACTGCCTGGCCTGGAATGGCAACTGTTGTAGAAATGCCTCCAACGGTTCCATTGTACTTAAATGACAGTATTTTAGTCACAGTAATTGGATACTGTTGGTCCGGGTAAGGGGCTGCTGGGGTTTCAGCTTGGTTCACTTCAGCGCCAGTAGTAAGGCGCATCCTCCAGGTTGTTGCAACTATCACCTCAGCTTGGTGGAGACCAACTTCAATCTGGATTCTTGGACGCCAGACTACATTCTGTAATACCGCACCCTGAAAGTTAGCAGAGCGAGTGATGGTCGCGGTAAGCGCAATCCCTTTCTGGGTACATGCTAGGGCAGTCTGGAGCTGCGACGAATCCATAGAACCGAGAGGAGGACCGATTGCAGTTAGTGTTTCGATCTTGCCTGGCACTTCGGCTATTTTAGGTGATGGATCAGGAAGAAAAGAGTCTCCTCGGTCGAGCTCAATCGAGACGTGGACTGTGCGAACCTCCACTCCCGCGCACGTCTTCGGTGTTTCTTGAGCTTTCGCAGGAGTCGCAGAGAGACCGAGGGAACAGACAATCGCTATCGCTATCGTCACCAGCTTACGAATAGGAACGGTCGTGTTCATGCACTTTCACGGGACCACACTCCCTCGGTCAGCGCAAGCCGGGCAATACCAGCGCGCACCGAAACCTTTTACTACCTCCGCACACATCGACGGAGGGGCAAGGACCCCAAACCGATGGTGATTCCCATTCCTACTAACACTAGAGTGCCGGGTTCCGGGACGGAAGAACCTGACGCTAGAACAGAAGTCTCGGTTGAAAAGTTGGTCACAGTGGTCGTCCCGTCGAGGTTCACATTCACCGTGAAAGCGAACCCATCGGTCGTGTCGCTCGTCAGCGTAGGGACTGTGCCCGCCGCGTTGGAGAACATGCTAAACGCAAAAGTGCTGCCAGAGGTCGCGCCGCCGGGCGAACTCAACGCCGGTCCATAGAGGCTAACCTGGAACGATAGCGTCGAGCCGAACGTAAAACCATCGAAATAGTCGTTGAAGCCGGTGCCATTATCGAAGGTCAGCGTTCCGGGAAGCGTGCCGCTCACATCTCCAGTAGGGCAAAACCCTTGGATGTTTGCAGCGCAACTCACCAGCGTTCCATTGCTGGCGAAGCTCAAGATCTGAAGATCGGCCGATTGCGTTACGAGAGGACCTGGATTAAAGTTGAAGTCCAGCGATCCCGCCGTGCCGGAAATCGAAGAGGTGTTGACGGTCACGTCGTAAACGATAGGACCCGCGAAGGCCTTCACGGCGAAACCACAAAGTAACAGACACAATACAACTTTATATTGGAACATAGTTTAATCCATGAAACTCCCGACATAGGTCAGTGGTATGAAGCGGATTGTTGCGTTAGATGGGTTCTTGAATTGTACGGGCGTAGTTGCCGATTGGCCAGGCGCGAGGCTAATCACGGTTGGGACCGTAACGTAAGACCACCCGCCGAACGTGCTTGTCGCATTCCCTACAGTCACACCGGATGTCAGTGAATTGAGAACGATCTGGAATGGGCCCGCGATCGTCCTGCTGCTAACATTAGTGATCGTCACCGTTCCATTGAACGTCTGGCTCACGCGGCTATAGGCTAAACCCGAGGCTGTTGCCGACACTTGGCTCCCTGTCAATAATGTCGAACCAATGGGAGTACCCAAATGCTCATAGGTAGTGGTCTTGTTCACATTCGTAACCGTGATGCCTCCAACCCCATTGGGATCCTCTGGCTGGCCTGGAATGGCAACCGTCGTGTTGATCCCGCCAAAGGTGCCGTTATAATTAGACGTCCAATCGAAACCGATACCGAAATCCAGAGGTGTGTTATCAGTTTTGACTCCAGCCAAATGTGTCGTAAAGTAACTAGCGCTGCCTGCGGGAGTCACCGAATAGGGTGGAAGACTGGAAGGGTTGGAATTCCCGCACGCCGCCTGATAAACGGAAGCTGGCACCGCCGGTGGGCCTGGCGACCCAAAAAGATAGGCATAGCTAGGAACGCCAAGGGGGCCTGAGATACACGAATCACGTGGAGAATCAAAAAAGTTAAGCGTGTTTGCTGATGGTGTGTTTAGGTAGTAATCTAACGACAACGGGTAGCCTGACGTCTGAGTATCATAATAAAAGGGATACGAATCTGGCCCGGTATCAAAGCCTCTCTGGTTAATGTAAGGATACCCACTGGGGGGAGGATCGTTGAATGGAGCCGAGGCGCTAGTCAGATGGAGCGGAAATGGCGCCGTACTTGAAGTGGTTTGGCCGCAGAAGGGTTGTGGGTTGCTAAGGGTCGTATTATTTTCGCAAAACGGGTATGGGTCTGGCACGGACGTTATTGTCTGGACCCAGTCAAAGGCCGTCACGCCACATAGCGTTGCTGCATTACTGAGGCCGTAGGGAGTACCGTTTAGAGTCGGTGTGAAGGTGGCGGATATAGTCGTGGGCCCACTCAGCAAGTTACCGCCGCCGAGGGTCGGACCAGAAAGGGAATTGTTGATAACCGTAGCACAGGTTTCGGTTAGGGTCATGTCCACTGAACCCGAGAACCCCACGGAATTTATCCAAGAGCCGCTGGCGGTAGTGCTGCTTGTGAAGGTCATCGTGTACTGGAACCACGCTGAACAGTCCCCTAGGGGGTAAATCGAACCTAGATCAGGATTGGTTGCAAGGAGCGTAAATGAAGATCCGCTGCCACTCCCTGTTATGACCCAAGGGTCGGCGCCGCAGTTAACATCTACCAACCCTGTGATGCTCCCGGAGTCCGCCTCGGACACCATCCACTGATAGTCATAAGTGTCGGTCCAGTCGCCAGTTACGGTATATGACGGCGTCGTAGAGACGGCCATTTTTGTTGAATCGCTCGACCGGGTCGCGGGCGGGGGCACCATGGATTCCCGACGGTATTGAGCATTGCCTACACCGCCTGTAAGTGGCTTGGCTCTTGCGGGCGTAACGGTTTGGACTTGCTGAGCGTGCACATTGAGCGCACTAGCACATAGGAAAACAGCGGAGATGGAAACACTCCAAATCGGGCTCGCCAACGCTCGGCTCATAAGCGAAAGGGCCTCCTCATCTCTAGGCTTTTAGAACGAATATAGTCTATCACATAATGTCAAGTACGGGCAAAACAGTTTCCGTCGCTGCAACTGAGCTGCCGCCCCAGGCGAAACATTTGGTTCACTCTGGGCAGCCTTTAACTAGGAACTTCTCATTATTATCCATTAGTTCTCGAGACAACCCACGAGATCATGGGTACCACTAGTACTCGGGAGACGCGTTGCGATGTCTGTAAGAATGCTCGTAAAGCGTGGCTGTGCTTGCCCTCCGCGACGTACACAATTCGGCCGTACGCTCACAATGCCTTGGCGCTAATCTTTGAGAATCCCCCATGTGAAGTCGCGGCAATTGCGTCTTGCTGCATGTTCGTAGACCGCTGACATCGCCAGTTGGGCAGAACCGTCGGAGGTTTGCAGCGCAGTTCTCCGGCGTTCCGCCCGATGTTAAACTGATGATTTGAAGAGATGCCGCTCGGGTCGCCAACGGGCCAGGATTAAAGTTGAAATCGAGCGATCCGGCAGTTACCAAAAATCGATGAAGTTTGACCGTCACGTCATACACCGGAGTGGCAGACGCGACTGCCGCTAAGCCTTAGGAATGACCCAACCAAGAACACGAGCGGCTGCGCATTTTCAATTGATGCCTCCGGAATAAACCGTTGGCGTTAGATTGACGGCCGCGTTCGAGGGATTTTTGAACTGCACATTGACCGTGACCGACTGGCCCGGTTCGAGGCCAGCTGCAATGGGGATCGTCACGTACGGTGTTCCGGCAAGGTTCCCTGTGGCGTCCACCAACGTCACACCGCTTGGCATCCAAAAAAAACAATTTGCAAAGGGCCGCTGATCGCGATGCTGCTGATATTTTCGAGAGTAACCGTCCCGTTGAACGTTTGGCTCACGCGGCTGTAGGCAAGGCCGGAGGCCGTCGTAGCAACGCGTCTCTACCAGGGATGGGCCGGAAGACAGCGATTCAATTCAATGGGAGGGCCCATCGGTTAGGGCGTTTTCATCGGGTGATGGTCCTGCTCACCAAATTATGCCATTAGAGCCGATCAGATTTGAGTCGCGACTGTGTTATAGTGTGC
>Ga0070733_10002260_pt1 | contig 13881 bp, 14 predicted proteins | sample Coa_R1_9_FD_66450 | JGI IMG/M metagenome (GOLD analysis project Ga0070733, IMG submission 66450) | Surface soil microbial communities from Centralia Pennsylvania, which are recovering from an underground coalmine fire - Coalmine... | ecosystem: Environmental > Terrestrial > Soil > Unclassified ... | reverse complement strand
TTCACTCTTGGGAATGTAAACGCAGAAATTGTGCGGCAACCATGCGGGGTCAATCTGGTACCAGATAAGTGCCAGATCGAACAGAGAGGCCGACACAATCTCATTCTTGATGACCCCACCCTGACTGATGTGCAACCCACGGGGTCGCACCCAGGTCACAGTCTTCGAGCGTTGAACCGTGACTTTCTTTCCCCGCTTCTTGTCGTCGTAACTGAGCTCGTACTTGTAGGCGGGGATCGTATTCTCGATCGCTAGCATGATGTGCTCCCAGAGATTCGCCGTGGAGTCTTCAATGTCGATCATAACGGCTGGTGATCCAGAGTTGAGTAGCTTTACCGTCAGTTCACCATCATCAGCAGGACCGGTCATCTGATTCCGCTGATCCGCGCACCATTCGGGGACTTCGATCCGCCAGTCGGACGTGGTGGCCTCGGAAGGCGATAAGTAGCTTGGCGGTTGCCCACGATGTGACCGCTGCAGGACCTCAGCGCGCTGGGCCACCAATTTCTGTTGCCAAGGAGTGAATTGTTTGTGAAGAGGCAGCAGAAAATCAACAAATCCCTTGGGAAGATCTTTTTGCGGATTCAAATCCGCAGGTGCGTAATTCATGCGGTGCGACACGGTGCGTTCAATGTGCGATGACATGAGATCGGGTCCTTCGCGTGCTCCCATGAAGCCGAGCGGCAAATCGGCGTTTCTGCGCGGACTTTTTAATCCTATCCGACAAAAAATGCCCAAGCCCCAGTTTGCGGGATTGCAGGTTTATCAAAGAGCGATCAGAAAGAGGAGTGTGACTAAGTTCAGTCTCGCCGCTTATGACCGCGGCCCGTCAGTTCCGCGTTCGGAACCCAACTTGCCAACATCGACAGGCAGCGTTCGGTAGCTTGCGACGAATCTCTATTCTAAGATTCTCGTCAGCAACACTAAATCATTGCAGGGCATGAATACGGAGTCAAATACTTTCAGCATTTAGCGGAGTGGAGAACTGTGATGCGTGATCGCGATCACAGCAATGTCATTCACCGTCCGCCTAACATGTCCCATCTTTTGTCGCATCAAGTGAACTGCATTCAGGGTGTTACATAGTGTGAACCAGGCGAGCACGGATTGATTATGTTTAGGGTTGCACCAATTTCTCCCCATCCCAAATTTCTGGTTGCTGCTTGTCTCGTTCTTGGAAATAAAACTTTACTTGACTCTCTTCAAAGATATGTGTTAGATAAACGCGCCAGCGGATTGGTCCGCTTTTCATACAAGTTATCGATTTTTCGAATAGGCGGTGTAGTGATTTGCGGCCTTGAGGCAGCCCGCGTGTGAGGGTCTGCACGTGCACGTTTGCTCTGCGCCTAGGCCGGTTGGTCGCCAAATCATGGTCGGAGAGGAAAACATGCGCTCGCTAACAACGCTTTTCGTGCTTCTGGTTGTTTTCATGGCACCGGGTTCGCTCGCCAACGCTCAAGCCACAGAACCCGCGAGCAAGACCACCGCACCGACCTCGGGGAGCGCCAGCAAGGAAGAGGTCAACCAGTTGCGCAGCGAGGTCGAGGCGCAGCGCAAGACCATCGAGGAATTAAAAGCGATGGTCCAGCAATTGGTTGATGGCAAGACCGCACCCACCGCTGGCACATCGGCCAGCGTGAAGCCTGCGGCCGCGACTGACTCGACCGGCGCCATCCCCGTCGCCGTGACCACCCCGCAACCTGTCAGCAGCGACAGCACCGACGGCGTCCGCCTAGTGAACACCGTTATGGTCCAGCCCGACCCTGGAATCGAAGCCGGGATTATCGATCAGACCGCACCGGCGGCCGCCCCCAAGAAAGATGCGCCCCTCACTGCAGGATGGAACGGAGAACATTTCTTCATCAGGAGTCCGGATGGACAATTCAGTATCAGTCCCTACGGCTACGTGGACACCGACTATCGCGCCTACAAGGGCGACGGCGCGCCCGCCGACACGTTTCTGGTTCGGCGCGCTCGCTTCGGGTTCCAGGGCAATTACGGATCGCACTTTGACTATGCGCTCTTGACCGATGCCAACTCAACAACCGGCGCAATCGTTCGTGACGTTTATCTTAACGTCAGGATCAAGCCCGAATTCCAGTTCCAGGCAGGGCAATTTAAAGAACCCTTCGCTCAGGAAACAGGCATAGGCGCTACCAACCTCGACTTCGTTGAGCGCGGTTTGCAGTCCATGCTGTACCCGTGCGCAATCACCGCGTACCGTTGCCCCGGAATTACACTTCACGGTGATATCGATGGAGGGGTCTTCCAATACTGGGCGGGCGCATTTAACGGCAGAGGCGGAGTCGCTGCTAACGTCACCAATCAACCCGAGTTTGTAGGTAGACTGCGCTTCTATCCTTGGCGCAAGACCAAGAATGAATGGCTGAGACAGCTCGCCTTTGGAGGGTCGAGCAGTTACTCCCGCTCCCGCGGGCTCTCGGGCGATGTCAACTTTAGCGGAACCCTCCCGGACGGGACCTACACTTTCTTCCCTGCGCTCAGAATCAACGGCCCGATCCAGCGGTACGAGGGTGAATTTACCTACATCAAGTCAGGTTTCGCACTTCGTGGCGAGTATGTTCAGGCGCAATATCAGCGCGACGGAGTCGGCTCTGAGCAGGTGGGTGGCTTGGGCTTCCTGACTCTACCCGGAATCGGCGCCAAGGCTTGGAACATTGGAACCACGTATTTACTGACTGGTGAAAAGCGACCTGAGAACGGCACGCCGCGAGTGCGGCATCCGCTCTTTGGTCCCGATACTCCGGGCGGCACGGGACGAGGATGGGGAGCTTGGGAAGCGACAGCCCGCTATTCCGGCATTCAGTCGAATGCGCCGGCCGGGAACTTTTTCAACTATTACACTCCCGGCTTCGTTCCCCAGTATAACTACCACACCGACCAGTTCACATTTGGTGTCAATTGGTACCCGAATTACTGGGTCAAATACCAGTTCAACGTCAGCATCGATCAACTGAAGCAGCCGAGTGTTACGGGACAGGTGCCGCAGAATTTCATTGTCTTGCTGCAGGAATTGCAGTTCCGCTTCTGAAGCTCGGATGGTATCGGTGGTGTGACGGGTAAGGTTTTTAGTTGCAGGCCAGGGCTGGTTGCATTTCTGCTCTGACAGGAAAATTGCAGGAGGAGATTCGATGAGATCGAGAATTCTGCTTACTGTTCTTCTCACGGCATTGTTTGTAATCGCGAGCGGCTGCGGCAGCGTGAAGAACTGCCCTGTATGCGGTACGACCACCGCCGATGGTTACGCTGACATCGTTAACATCACGGTGCCGGAGCACAATCCCACCGGCGAGCCCGGCGGTCCGTTCAACTCCTTCGACATCAGCTGGATCAATCAGGCGACCCACTTGGATTACGTTTCGGACCGCATTGGTCTGGCCGTGGTAGTCGTGGATACGATCAACAACGTTGCGGTTAATGCCATCCAAGGCGTGAACGCCGTAACTGCCGCGGGGAACCAGGCCAGTCCATGCGATCCCAGCATCCCCCCAATCGCTGACGTGGTTGGGAATTTCATCCGCTTCGGATGCCGGAACGCGCCCTTTCACCTGATCTCAGGTTTTGGCGCGAATGGTAAGTTCGGCGGATTCCCCGGCGCTCAGTGCTGCGCTTCGCGAGCCAACGGCGTGAACCCGATGTCGGGGCCCGACGGCGAAGAAGTGACCCCGGATGGAAAGACGTTATTTACAGCGGTCGGCGCTGCTACGGTCGTAGTCTTTGATCTCAGTTCAATGAACCTGACCACAAATCCGCCAACCCCGCCCAACGTGCTTGCTACCATACCGACCGGCACATCTGCAGACTACGACGGCCCGTTGGGGATTGGCCCTTGCATCTCTTCGTGGAACGGAGAAGCCGGTTCGGCTGCCACCTGCGGCGACGATCGCGCTGACGAAATGGCATACGATCCCGTGCACCAGGTTCTCGCGGTCATTAACGGTGATCCAGGATTGCCTTTCGTAACGCTTATCGACATGTCGCACATCGTGAGCAGGAGTGGTACATTGGCGCAGCAACACTGCCTGCCGCTGGACCCGACATTGGCCTATGGTCCGTGGGGCGCCGGATTCACACCCGCCAGCTATGGCGTTACCTATCCTTTCCAAGGGACAGGTACCGCGATCCCCCAACCATCGCCGATATTGGATCCGGGAGTTGCCGGCACTTCGTTTAATCCCCCCAGTTGCATCATTGGGCAGATTTACTACGACGGCGCAGGTGGCGGAGCTTCCGGAGGAGTTGGGCTCAGCACTACCGTCCCGGTCGATACCGTGGGAGCCACATTCCCTTGCCCGGATCCGTCCAACCCTCACGTCTTCAGTGGCGTTTCTGGGGGACCGGCAAATAACGCGTTAGGACTTCCAGGGCTCTCCGGAGTAAGGCCGAGCGGAGGCACCTACACTATCCCGTGCCATCACGGACCGATCCTCGATCAAACCTTGGGAACGTTTTGTAATCAGGCCACGCCGGGAAGCACTTGTGCAGGGGCAATCGCGCCCGCTGGCTTGGGCGGAATGGTTTGGAACCCGAATACCGGTCACCTGCTGCAAGCGAATGAAAATTCCATAGGCATCACCAACATTGGAAACATCGATGAAATCGACCCACGGCTTGGAAACCCCAACGGTCCAGTAGTCGTCAACAGTTTCGTAATGCCCAATTGCATGCCCACTAGCATTGTTCAGGGGCCTGGCAACAATTTCCTGGTAGGCTGCGCGGATCACGACGGCGAAGCTTTCCCTCCCAACGAGTACGTCATTAATGGCACAACGGGCGCGATCCTCGCCAACATCACCAACGTTGGCGGCGTCGACGAGGTTTGGTACAACTCGGGCGACAACAGATATTACATAGCCGCGAGAGATATGCCCAACGGCCCGGTCATGGGCGTGATCGACGCTGGCACCAACACATGGCTCGAGAACGTCAGCACCGGCGCGAATTCGCACAGTATCGCGGTAGATTCAAGCACGAACCACGCATTTGTGCCCTTGCAAGCTGGTGGACAATGCACGACACAGAGCGCCAACGGCTGCATCGGTGTCTATGCGCAACAATAAGTCGTGAAGGGCAAGAGCATTGCGCCCCCGGATGCGCCAGCGCGTCATCCGGGGTTCGCAATGTCAGTAGCTTCAGTTCAGAAGGGCACGGCTGAGTTCTTGTGGTATAGTTTCACGCAGTGAGCTCCGACCCGAAGTTGGTGTGACTTATGCAGAGTATTCGAAGGGTTGCTCTACCCAGCGGAATCGTATTCTTGATGTCCTTCGCAGTTCTTGCAACGTTATCCCTCGCCAAGGATGAATCTCCTAAGAAGCCAACCGAAGTGCCCGCGACGGTCATTGCTCACCTTCCACTGCCGCAGGCGACGGGAAATCAGATGTTACTGCAAAGAGAGAACGGAAAGAATTACCTCTATGTGCAGCAGGCTTCCAAACAGGGATTCATGATCGTGGATGTCAGCAAGCCCGACAAGCCGGCCCTGCTGAAGCGCACCGCCGAATCGAACCAAAGCACTGCGGGAAACCTGGAGATGGTCAGCCCTGACGTCGCCATTGCAGAATCACCAGATAAGAAACCGACCACGCTCACCAGCAGCAACCATCCGACGGAAACGGTGCGGGTTCTAGATTTAAGTGATCCGCACAACCCCAAAACTCTTCAGGAATTCAACGGCGTCACCAGCCTGCTGCCCGATGGGGGACACGGCTTGATCTATCTGACCAACAACCAAGGTCTGTGGGTCTTGCGCTACAACCGGCCTGCATTGCTGGAACCCGCCAAGAAGAAACGGCCATGCGACTCCGAATCAGAGATCGAGTCCATGCCTCCAGAGTGCGATTAAGTCTCCTCCTTATTTAGCGGGGACTTCGTGACACTCCTTGTCGATAGTCTTGATCGAGCTGATCGTCAACGTCGTCGAAGCTGCTGAACCCATCCTAGCCATGGCATCGGAGCTGGTGCTCAACGACGGCGCCCGAGTTCCGGTTACTTCCACTCGTTGCCCTAAGTAATCGCGGAGCTTTATTTTGCCAGTTGCGTGGAGCTCGTAAGTTATTGCCGGATCCTGCTTGATCAGCACGTAATCTCCGCTAGATCGGTCAACGCAGCCCCGCACGGTTACTTGCCCTTTGGAATCTTCGGAGCCGTCTTGACTCATGGCGCTGGAGTTGCTGTCTTGTGCCACGAGAAAGCTAGCCGAAAACAGCAGCAGAACGAACCATCCCTTTTTCATTGAGATTTCTCCTCTCAACGGACTGGGATGGCAACGCTGGTGCAGCGGTTGCATTAAATTCTGTGGCAAGAATTACTTAACGTGAGTTTCCTGATAGTGCAGTGCTTTCCATTGCCCGTCACGCTTCACCCAGAGTTCCGTGATATAGACCCTAGAAAAACGCACCACTGATCTGGGTGGGAACTGTAGCGTGACTTCGTAGATGACGAAGGCTGCGTCCGAACATAGCGGAATGAATTTGAAGCCCCACAACGTGTAGTTGGAAATGTTGCCATTCGCCAGTTCATTGAGAGCCTGCAACTTGGTGCGCTCCCCTTGGCCATCGACCTCGACGCCCTGATAGTCGTCCGCTAACAATTCGCCATACGCTTTCTTGTCCTTATTCTTTATAGCCTCCCACTCGGCCTTGATTTTTGCTTCAAACATCTCTTTGAGGGCCGAGTCGGCAGGTACGCTGCCGGATTGACGGCTTTCGCCGGACTTGGACTGTGGGGCGGGTTGCTGCGCCACAGCGAGAGCCGTCATTCCCACAACACAAGCGAAGACTAGGAAATTTCGCACAGTTCCTCCTGAGCCTGCAAAATTTATCAGGGTCTCGAACGACGCTTTGGGTTGAGCTTATTCTGATGATAAAGTATCATCGTTTTCCCAATGAGTCCGGTCGTCGTCTCGGTTCGCACTATTGTCAGACTAGGAACAGCAGGTCTCCGGATCCGGCTTTCAAAATTCGACTGAACCTCAAGATTCGACTGAACCAAAGATATGTCACAAATTGACGTCGAAAGCCTGGCGCGGGAACTGCTTTCTGCACAAGAGACGGATCAGATGGTCCCGATTCTTCCCTCTACGCGCCCCGGCTTCGATCTCGACACCGCGTATGCCGTGGAAGCGGCTCTCAAGCGGTTTCGCGAAGCTGCGGGACACAGAGCTGTCGGCCGCAAGGTTGGATACGCCAACAAGGCCATGTGGCGTGTGCTCAAACTGGAAACCCTGGTTTGGGGCCACATGTACGACGATACCGTGCACTACAGCATCAACAACTCTGCCACGCTGACGCTTCCCCATCGCCGCTCGCTGAAAATCGAACCCGAGATTGTTTTCGGCCTGAAACAACCGATCACCACGGAAGGCCTCGATGCCATCACTGCGCTTGAGGCCACAGAATGGTTGGCGATTGGATTCGAAATCATCGATTGCCCTTTTGCGGAATGGAAGTTTCAGCCGAGTGATTTTGTTGCATCCTTCGGGCTGCACGCGGCGCTCGTAATCGGAGAGCGTTTGTCAGTCCGGCCTGACTCTATCGCTACGCTTGTGGATGAGCTGGCGCGATTGAAAGTCCGAGTGTCCAAGAACGGGGAGTTTGTGGAAGAAGGATCCGGAAAGAACAGCCTGAAGAATCCGGCCTCGTGCCTCGCAGAACTCGGGGCAGCGATCGTGCGACGTTCCCCGGACGAGCCATTGCGTAGTGGGGAAATCGTCAGTTCAGGAACGCTTACTGCGGGACATCTTACCGAACGAGGCGATCGCTGGACGGTCGAGGCCGAAGGGTTGTCTCTGCCGCCGCTCGCATTATCGGTAACTTGATGCTTGCGGTTCGAATCTTTTTTCTGCAGCCGATTTCGTCTATGGGAGTAAGCCGAGACGCGCACAGATCTTACTGGCTTACTTTCTCTCGCTGCTTCCGCTCCGTGCCGTCCTCAATTCGAGATCGCCGCCCAGGTAGAGCAATGAATTCAGGGCGTTGATCGCCCGGTCTAAGGCTTGCCTTTCGTCGCGGCTTCCCAACCCGCCATGAAATAGTCTGCGCGCTTGCTGTGCGATTGCGGTCCGCGCCTCTGCGATTCGGCGCGGAAGAAGACTTCGATCGTTCTCGTGAACGGCGGCCAAATACAGGCTCCGCCAGCCGTCCCTTTCATTGCGCGACATAGTCATCGTGATTGGGGGGTTGGGCTTTTTACACTCCAAATTTCACCCTAGTTTCCCGAGACGCCCTTCGCAATACGGTGGATACGGTAGAGGCGGCCCAGCGGACCCCGGAGTTGCCTTCTCCGAGGTCGCGGAAAAAACCTGTGGGCGTTATAACGAACAGCGATGAAGCAAAGTGCCGGTCCCCTTAGCTAGCCTTGCGCCGTTCTGCATCTTTGATCGAAGCATCCAATACTTCTTCCCGACGTTGGCGTAGTTTGTCCTCGAACGTAGTCCAGCGAAGTGATGGCCCGCTAGGCGAGATGTCCATAGTGGCATCGGTTGTGATGGGCGTGACTTCAAGCTCCTCGTCGTCAAGATCCAAATCGTCGTCCTCGTTGGCAGGCGAGATCGTTCCCGAACCTCCTCCGATTTGCTGGTCGGTCGTCGGCGTGATGTTGCGGTCCGTCCCCGCGCGATGCATCACCGGTCCGTCCACCCACTTTGAGCGATAGCGCTTCTCATAGTCTGCCCATAGTTCATCCGAACCTAAGGCCGCACTGTCATAAGGGGGAAAGCCTTTGATCTGTTCCTTTGTAAGATCGACCAGAAAATCGTCCCGATGTTGCAACGAAGGACGAATCCTTTCGGGGGGCACCAGAAACTTGTGGCTGGACAGCCAGCCGCCGGTATCCACCACAACATATACGATGCCTCCAGTAGCCTGATCAAAGATAACATCGTCGATCTCACCCAACTTCTCATCATTCGGTCCGTAGACCTTGGCCCCACGAATGTCGTCGGCAGCATCCTGGGTATTGGAAAATCGGTAGTCCCCGAGCGTTCCGTAGCGTGGCATGTTTCCTCCTGAGATTCGCTTGTTCAAGTCACAGTTGCGAACCGTTAGATGCCAGGCAGTCGGGAAATGTTTCGCACAAAGTGAGACACTTGCGGATGATGAAGGCCCGAACGAAGCGAGGGCGCGTAGACAGACCCCAAGCACCGGAACCTCACACGGGTGACCGGTTGATCCGGAAGAGCCGAAGAATCCTAAGACAGAACGTCCGAGCCGCTCGAACTCCTTCACTTTTCATTGATGCAGTATTCGCCGAGAACCTGATCATGCTCGTCCACATTCGCGGATTGCTGATAAAGGTCAACGTTCAAACAGTCGTAAAGCCCGTGGTTTTTGGGGAGCCGCACCATCCAGTACTCGGCCGCCTTCAGAGCCTTGCAATTTGATGAACTCTGATTGCATTGCAGCTCGTAACCCTTGCCCGATTCGCTGATAGTGACGATTACGACTCCGTTGTTCACAGTTGAATCCTTCACTACGATCAGCGACTTATCTGCAGCGAAGAGCTGTACGGGCATCAATAGAATGAATACGCAGATGCTTTTCCTCATTGGAACCTCCCGCTCGGCTGTCTGCAACCCAGCCCGTTGCGATTCGAGAAGTTAAGTCCAGCTTGATTGTGTGTCACCCGCCCATGCTGCGCAGTGACCAGCGTCACTGCCCGCAGCCCGATCCATCGTGTGACTTTGGGTCTGCTGGCTGGGCAATGAATGTCGGCACCGCTTAGTTGTCACATCGGAATGTGTCGCAAATCACAGACCGTGGCCGCGGCCAGTGTTGTACTTGCTGCCGAGGAGAAGTCAGCGTGTGCCTTGCCATTCCAGGAAAGATTCTTGAGATACAGGAGCAGCAACAGATGCGTGTTGCTCGCGTGCAGTTTGGAGGCATTGTTCGCCAAGTTTCTCTCGATTTTGTTCCCGAGGCTACGGTCGGCGATTATGTGATGGTTCACGTCGGCTTCGCCATCAGTCGTGTTGATCGTGTCGAAGCTGAGCGCACCTACAAGCTCTTGCAGGAGATGGAAATGCTGGAGGAGCTTGCTCCAACCGGTGCAGACCTCGCGTAAACCCAGACTCCCTCTGGTCTGTGTAAATCTATTCATCGAATCCGGCCGATCTCTAAGCATTCACCGCTTCCTCTCACAACCTCGTGTGACGTAGATCACCGATGCTGGTTCGCCCAATCGTTAAAGTTCTTTCAGGTGAGGTTTGCGTTCAGGTCCAGTGGCCAGCGCGACAGCATGAAATACCTCGATGAATATCGCGACGCACGGATTGCCCGGGCATTGGCCGCTGAGATTGTCCAGCGCACAACTCAGCCGTGGGTGCTGATGGAGATTTGTGGCGGACAGACCCATACGCTCATGCGCTATGGCATCGACGAACTGCTGCCTCGTCAGGTGGAACTCGTGCACGGTCCGGGATGTCCGGTGTGCGTGACGCCACTTGAAACTATCGATAAGGCGATCGCGTTGGCGTGCCAGCCCGACGTGATTCTGCTTTCCTACGGAGATATGCTGCGCGTGCCCGGATCGCATTCGGACCTGTTTCGCGCTAAAGCTCAAGGGGCGGATGTGCGAATCGCGTACTCTCCCACCGAAGCAGTGAAGGTTGCCCGTTCGAATCCGAGCCGCAGCGTCGTGTTTCTTGCCATTGGTTTCGAGACCACTGCCCCAGCGAACGCTATGGCGGCATGGCAGGCGAAGCGCGAAGGTTTGACCAACTTCTCGATGCTGGTCTCGCATGTTCTGGTTCCGCCCGCAATCCGAGCGTTGATGGCCGCCGAATCTAACCGCGTGCAAGCATTCATCGCGCCCGGCCACGTCTGTACGATTATGGGTTGCGGGGAATACGAAGCGCTGGTTCGCGATTTCGGGGTTCCGATCGTCGTGGGAGGGTTCGAGCCCGTCGATTTGCTGGAAGCAATTCTGATGTTGGTGAAGCAACTGGAGGCGAAAGAGGCAAAGCTGGAAAACCAGTATGTGCGGTCGGTGAGCTACCAGGGAAATTTACTTGCCCAGCAGATCATGGCCGAGGTATTTGAAGTCGCAGACCAGAAGTGGCGGGGGATCGGCGCCATTCCACAAAGTGGATTGCGATTGCGCGAGGCCTACGCTTCCCAGGATGCGAATCGGATTCTTGATGTGGGTCAAATCACGGTAGACGAACCCTCGGAATGCATCAGCGCGCAAGTCTTGCAAGGTCTAAGAAAGCCGACGGACTGCCCTGCATTCGGCATGCGCTGCACTCCGGAAAATCCGCTGGGTGCGCCGATGGTTTCCACCGAAGGGGCGTGCGCCGCTTACTATCACTATCGACGCCACGCTGTTGCCAGCTAGGAGAAAACGCTTGTCCGCCCACAAAATGATTGTCGAACTGAACTGCCCTACACCGCTGCCGGCCAAAGATACGATCCTTCTTGGTCACGGCAGCGGCGGTAAGCTGAGCGCCGAACTTATTCACGACATTTTCCTCCCCCGATTGCAAAATCCGGTCCTGGCCCGGCTCGACGATCAGGCAGTCATAACGATTCATGGCCAACGACTGGCATTCACGACTGACTCCTTTGTAGTCAAGCCCTTGTTCTTTCCCAGCGGCGACATCGGTTCACTAGCGGTACATGGCACGGTCAACGATCTGGCGATGGGAGGTGCCACGCCACTTTTCCTGAGTGCGGCCTTCATTATTGAAGAGGGCTTCTCCATTGAGCAACTTCGCCGCGTCGTAGATTCGATGCATCGGGCCGCAGCAGCAGTAGGGGTCGAGATAGTCACGGGCGATACCAAGGTCGTTGAAAGAGGCAAAGGTGACGGGCTGTTTATCACCACTACTGGAATCGGTTCCGTGCCCGAAGGTATCGATCTCTCGGCTGACCGCGCCCGTCCGGGCGACAAGGTTTTGCTGAGCGGCTCCATTGGAGACCACGGCATCGCGATTCTGGCGCAGCGCGAGGGTTTGGAGTTTGAGACAACGATTGAGAGTGATAGTGCCGCGCTTCATACGCTCGTCGCCGACATGCTTGCCGTAAGTTGCGAGATTCGCTGCATGCGCGATCCGACTCGCGGAGGTCTCTCAAGCTCGATCAATGAAATTGCCAAACAGTCGAAGGTCGGAATCGAGTTGGAGGAAGGCGCCATTCTTGTGCGCGACGAAGTGCGCGGCGCCTGCGAGTTGTTGGGTCTTGACCCTTTGTACGTCGCGAATGAAGGCAAGTTGATCGCAATCGTGGCCCCCGAAGCCGCCGAAGATCTGGTGCGGGTGATGCGACGGCATCCCCTTGGAGCGGACGCGCGAATCATCGGTGCAGTGAACAAGGAAGACTCAGGATGGGTAACCATGCGAACGCCGTTGGGCACAACGCGAATCGTCGACATGCTCGCTGGGGACCAGTTGCCTCGGATCTGCTGAACGCTATGCACGAAATGGGTATCGCCAACTCGGTTCTTGATGCAGTTCGAACCGAGGTCGCGCGTTATCCCGGAACGTATGCAGCAAAAGTCTGCGTGCGAATCGGCGAAGTGGCGGCAGTCGATCAGGATGCATTTCGATTCTGCTTTGAAGCGATGACTCACGACACCGATCTCGAGTCGCTCGAATTGGAAATCGAATTCTGTCCGCGCCGTCATCGTTGCACCGCCTGTGAGCAGGAGTTCGTGGTGCGCGACTACGACGTTCGCTGTCCGCAGTGCGCGAGCTTAGCGACGGCATGCATCAGTGGCGACGAGTTGGAGTTAGCTTATCTGGAGGTGGAGGAATATGGAACGAGTGTTGCTGGAACGAAAAGTACTCAGTGAAAATGACCGCATCGCGGCCGAGCTGCGCGCCCGATTTCAGGAGCACGGCGTATTGTGCCTCAACATCATCAGCTCACCCGGATCCGGAAAGACCAGCCTGCTTGAACGGACGTTGGAACTTCTGCCGCGCAATGAGCGAGTTGCTGTGCTTACGGGAGACATTCAAACCGATAACGACGCTGCTCGTCTCCGCCGATTCCATTTCCCGGTCAAGCAGATCACGACGGGTGGTACCTGCCATTTGGACGCCCGCATGATCGAACGTCACTTGTCCGATTGGCGGATCGAAGATTTGGACCTGCTGCTGATTGAAAATGTCGGCAACCTTGTGTGTCCATCGAGCTACGATCTCGGTGAAGCTGCCAAGATCGTACTGCTCAGCGTCACCGAGGGCGAAGACAAGCCACTGAAATATCCTTCCATCTTTTTCAAGTCCGACCTGCTCATCTTGACGAAGACCGATCTGCTTCCCTACGTGCCTTTTAATATCGAAGCAGGCGCGGAAAACGCACGGCGCGTACACCCGGGAATGGAGATTGTGAAAGTATCCAGCCTCACTGGAAGCGGGTTGGACGAATGGCTGAATTGGTTGGCGCAACGGCGCAAAACAGTACGATCACTGTCAGCCGTGGGATAGAAAGATATGGAAGTCCGTCGGCAAATCGAGGTCTCGGGAATTGTTCAAGGAGTGGGTTTTCGACCTTATATATTTCGCCTAGCGTCCAGCAGGCGGCTTAACGGAACCATTTGCAATACTTCTGCGGGAGTTACGATCGAAGTCCAGGGCCCGGCCGAGACGGTTCGAGACTTCGTAGAACATTTGCCCGTGGAAGCGCCGCCGTTGGCGCGGATCACCGGTTTTGCAATACACGAATTACCGTGCAACGGCGATCGGGATTTTCGCATTGTCCCCAGTAAGGATGGTGAGGAAGTCCACACTCTGATCTCGCCCGACGTCGCGATTTGCCCGGATTGCCTGCGGGAGCTCTTCGATCCAAGAGATCGACGGCATGGCTACCCGTTCATTAACTGCACAAACTGTGGCCCACGCTTTACCATCGTGCGCGATATCCC
>Ga0070733_10002259_pt1 | contig 13914 bp, 14 predicted proteins | sample Coa_R1_9_FD_66450 | JGI IMG/M metagenome (GOLD analysis project Ga0070733, IMG submission 66450) | Surface soil microbial communities from Centralia Pennsylvania, which are recovering from an underground coalmine fire - Coalmine... | ecosystem: Environmental > Terrestrial > Soil > Unclassified ... | reverse complement strand
GGTCTGACGGCCCGCGAGGTCGAGGTGCTGCGCCTGCTGGCCCAGGGCCTGACCAGCGCGCAGGTGGCCGAGCGGCTCGTCATCGGCGTGGTCACCGTCAACTTCCACGTGCGCTCGATCTACAGCAAGCTGGGCGTGTCCTCCAGAGCCGCGGCGACGCGCTATGCCATCGAGCACCACCTGGTGTGAGGCTCCCTCACGCTCTGGGACGTGCTCTGGTGCAGCCTGGCTTACAACAAACTTCACTGCTGCTTCCAGCACTGTCCACATCCTGCCTCCCCCTCAAAACTGACGGGTATGCGTAGCCGAGGACCTGCTCCCCTTGCGGGGAAAACCCTCAGTTCTGACGGCGCATTCTCAGCCGTTCTACGCTAAACTTCTGAACAGAAGAGCTACAGTTCAAAGAAGACCGAGGAGCGAGCGCGCATGGCAGTGCGCAGAGGCGGGATATTCTGGATGCCTTCGTTCCAACGGAACCTGAAAGGGGCGCTCCTGGCCTGGTTCCATCGGGATGGATGTCCCGGACACGGGACATCCATCCCGATATGCAGACCGTCCCGGGACAAACCGCCTGCTGCACTCGGGACGCTGTCCCATGACAAGCTTTGCTCCTGCCAGGTACCATTGAAGCAGGGGCCGCAGACCAGAAGGTGGGCTACAGGATGGATGCCGATCTCTACTCAAGAGTTACCGCGACGAGGCTCATCCGTTCCAAAGACCAGAACTGTATATTTCACGTGGTTTGGCCCCGTAGATTGATCGTTAATTAAGGAGAGACCCACATGCTCAAAAACGCGCATATCCCCCGGCGAAGTATTTTGCCTCTTACCCTCGCCATCTCGCTGCTCTTTGCCTTTGTGCCGGTAGCACTGGTAGTCACCCATGCCGAAAGTGCGTCGCCGCACCTGGTCGGCCCCAAGCAGCATTACCTGGCGCTGGGCGACTCGCTGGCCTTCGGCTATCAGCCCAATGGCGACTTTAACCATGGCTATGCCACCGACCTCTTCCAGGCTTTGCACAGCCAGGGGGTCCAGGACTTCACCAACTATGCGTGCCCCAGTGAAACGAGCACCAGCTTTATCAGTGTTGGCTGTCCTTTCGCCCCTGCGGGGACCCCTGCTCAGCTCACTCTCGCCCTGGCCTATTTGCAGGCGCATGCCGGCACGGTCAGTCCCGTCACGCTCGATATCGGGGCAAGCGAGGTGTTACCCAATATTGACCCCACCACCTGCGCGATCAATACCACCGGGTTCGACACCGCCCTGGACACGCTCAACGCCAACCTGAGGGGAACGATCTTGCCGGACTTGAAGGCCGCGCTGACCGTCAGCGGCCAGCCTACCGGTGATCTGGCGCTGATGAACTACTATGACCCGTACCAGAACATCTGCCCGAAGACCGTCCCCTTCGTGCTACGCCTTAACGCCGTGCTCACCTCTGATGCGAGAGCCTTTGGTTTCTCCATCGTTGATGTCTTTGGCGCCTTCGGCGGTGCGCCAACACCTAACCCCAACATCTGTACCTATACCTGGATTTGCAGCAGCTACTTCGATGTTCATCCCAACGACCAGGGGTACAGTGTGATCGCCAGCACCTTTGCGGCTGCGATCGCGGCCAACTGAGTCAACATCAGCAAGACTGCGCACTGTGCTCTTGCGCCTGCTCGTTGCCGCACCACATCGGTTGCGGAGTACGGTTTCCGCAGGAGCAGCTTGCTCCTTGTCGCGTAATAATGGGTCATATGTCACTTCGCTCATGAAGGCGCCTGCTCTGCGCTCGAAGTGGCGACCTACTTGTGGGATCACCCGAAAGAAGGTGTACGCTATGTATTCACCGCCTTCATTCTCCACCACTGCGGCGCCTCCGGTGGCAAAAACAACCGGAACCGGCCGCCTGTTGCGGAGAGTCATCGTGGCCCTGCTCATCGTCTCGGGTCTGCTGACCCTGGCCTACAGTGCGGCTTCGCTCTACATTGCCACCCAGTTAGTCTATGCGCCGCAAAAAGCGATTTACGCCACGCCGGCCAGCCTCGGCTTGCAGTTCCGCGACGTGACCTTTCCCAGCAGAATCGATCATCTGCCATTGCGCGGCTGGTTCATTCCCGGGGTGCTGCCTGGAGGGCGATTGACCGCGCGGCGCACCATTATCGTGGTGCATGGGTCACGTGCCAACCGGGCGGACCAGGCGGCGGGCCTGCTCGATCTGAGCGGCGCCTTTGCTCGCCAGGGCTTCGCGGTGCTCGCTTTCGATATGCGCGGCTCGGGCGAATCCCCTTCGGCGCCCCTCTCGCTGGGCTACTTCGAGCAGCGCGATGTGCTGGGCGCCATTGATTTCCTGCGCACCGGCCCGCTCCCCTACCCCGCACTCGGCCGCCCGCGCATCATTGGCGGCTGGGGCGTGTCCATGGGGGCGGCCACGCTTTTACTGGCCGCCTCACAGGAGCCGGCCATCCGCGCGGTGGTCTCCGATAGCGCCTACGCTGATATTCTCCCTATCCTGGAACGCGAGGTTCCCCGCGGAGGGCATCTGCCCCCTTTGTTCACCCCTGGCGCGCTGCTTGCGGCTCAGGCGCTGTACGGGATCGACTACTACGACGTGCGCCCCGTGGATGTCGTCGCCGGCATCGCGCCGCGCCCCATCTTCTTCATTCACGGGGCGGCAGATACCTACGTCCCCCCATCGAACCTGGCGCTGCTGGCATCCGCCGCTCGGACCGCTTCTGGTGCCAGCGTCCAGACCTGGTTGGTGCCGGGCGCCAACCATGCCCAGGCGTACCATACGCAGACCCAGGAGTACGTTGCACGCGTGATGGCATTTTTCACCGGCACGCTCGGGCCGGACAGCGGCCGCTAGTCATCCACTCACCAAGGAGCAAGCTATGTCGACACGATTATCTGCAAGCACGGCGGTACCGGTTCAAAACCGACGCGCAGGCGGACTGGGAACGCCCGTTTTGATGGGGCTGATGCCGCTGCTGGCGTTGCTGGTCGTGGTGAGCGCTACCCTGCTTGCGGTAGCCCTCGTCCGCCAGCTGACCGCCGCCGCGGGCTTCTTTACCCAGCAGCAGGTCTCACTGATCTTCCTGATTTGCGGGCTCGCGCTGGCTGCACTCGTCTATATCGTCGCCCTCACACGCACATGCAGGCGGATCGCGACCTGGCAGGCCAGGGGGGACAGGCGGGCTCGTGCCGCGCTGCTCGCCTTACTGGCAACCGCCCTGATCGTGGCATTGCCCGTCGTGCTGGCAATCGTCCTGCCACAGTCGCCGGCGCCATGACGGCTGTTGCTTTGGCGGAGATTACTGCCACCGGATCGCCGGGAGCTTCTTTTGCCGAGTCTGCGGCGACAGATCAATTACTAAAAGCTGGTAGAACGCCGGGAAGTGGAACGGTGGAGAGAAAGGATGAGATATAAAAAAATACCAGCATCGGGATTCGGTCGAAACCTTAGCCCTATCTGGTACCGCTAAAGCTTTACTCCTCCACTTCTTTGTCTTGCCTATCAGTGCGCCGTTTATCTAAGAACTCCTGCCAGTCGTCAGGGTCGATCAAATAATCCCGCCCCATGCGGATCGCCGGAAATAACCCACGCCGGATATACGATCTGATGGTTTCTTCAGACAGGCCAGTTTGATCAACCAGGTCCTGCACCCGTAAATACTTCTTTGGCACTGCTCCCCTCCTGCCAATTTTTCGCTATTATATGTCATCTGTATCTGTCAGCGCAATACTCCACCAACTTCCTGAAAGTTTCTCCAATCTATTGACAATTTTGTGTATTTCGATATATATTCATCTTAATTGCAGTAGCTACATTCGGTTTTGCTCATTTATATGCAGATAGCAGCGTTCGCATCTGCTTCTATGAAGGACGGTGTAAAGTGCAGCAATACCCGCTCAAGAAGCGTGCCACAGCCACGCAGCAACCATCGTTCCGCCATGGCGGTCATTCGTCGCGTATCCATCCTGAAGATATGCCGTATTGGAACGAGCAAAAGAACAGGTATGCCAATCCTTTAGAGGTGGCGGATGGCCTCGACTACCCTGGCGAAACAACGCGGGCGCCGAGCAGCGCCATCCGCTACGTGGACCGCCAGGGCCATACGGTGAGCCAGCAGGGCAACCGGAAGCTGGTTATCCATGACGAGCCGCCACCTAGACGAGGTGGCAGGCGGCCACACTGGTTGGTGATCTCGGGTCTGAGCCTGATGGCCTTTGTGCTGCTGTGGGCCGGACTCAGTTGGGTGGTGGACTGGGTGCAGCAGAATCAGCTCAATGCCACCTACGAGTTCCCGCGCATCTCGCAGGCCGATGCGGTCGTCTATCCAGGCGATAGTGCCGCGCACCCCAGCCACTATCTGTTTCTGAACCTGGGCGGCACGGTGCTGATCGTCGAGTTCCCCCACGGTGATGCGGCTCATGCCCGCGTCTACAGAGGTCCGACGTTATTCAGCGACCAGGCCGATCAGGTACCCATCACCGGCGAGTTTCGCGTGGTCAACGGCAAAGTGGAGATGCTGGTCCACGTGCAGGACCAGGTCATTCTCTACATCAACGACGGCACCCAGTTCAAGCCGCAGTAGGAGGAGTGAGGAGCCATGTACCAGGTGGAAGACCAGCCAGAAACCTTACTCCTCTACGTCGTGCGCGAGGAAGCGGCTCGTCCTTCGCTCGCGCCGATCATTTTCTCTCTTTTGATGCTCTCTCTGCTGCTCGCCCTCGGTATCGCCCTCCCCTCTTCGCAGCCGGTGACGCGGGTGAGCCTCCGCGTTCCGGCTGTGCCTCTCACCATGAAAAGCTTTACCGCGTCGGTCGCTTTTATGCCGACTGGCGTTAAAACCTATTCCGCGACGACAGCCCATGGCAGGTTGAGTATACGCAACGGATCAGTGATCGGCCAGAGTATTCCGGCTGGATTTGTGGTCAGTGGAGTGGCTACGGATAGAGCGGTCTACGTTCCTGGCGCGACGGCTGATGGTGACGGTTACGCTACCGTCGCCGCGCATGTGGTGATAGCTGGAGTCAACTTACCCGCCTTCGCTGTGGATACTGTCATTGGCACAAGCTTATTTATCCGTAATCCCGAGCCATTCACTGGCGGCCAGCCTGCCTATTCGGTTCAATACGTAACCGAGCAGGACAGGCAGGCAGCGACGCTACAGGCGCGCCGCCAGCTTGCCGGTGAAGTCATCGGACTACACTACCCCTGCAGAGAAGATCGTGTTGCGAGCGTACACACGATGGTCGTCACCTGGCGCTGCCAATTCCTGACGTTCCGCCTCCCGTCATATATGCACGTTTCCGGTGCGCGCTTCGTCGGGAAGAACCTTATGGTGAGTGTCTGGTTTATCGCGCCGATGGAGCGCATCTGGGTGAAGTAACACACAGCTCTCATTTCTGCAATAAAGCCTGCAACGGGCTTTTACGCATGGTCTATACTTCGTAGAAAGTCAAACCCGGCGAGGCCTTTACGTCAAGCCGGGTGCTGCAAAAGGAGAAAAACACATGACTACCTCTCGGGACATTGCCGCAGGCGAACAGTTCCACGAACGGCCATTCTTGAGACAGATGCGCCAGTGTATCCGCGACGGTGAGATACAGCGTGTCGTGGTGACTACCCTTGATCGCCTGTCACGAAACCAGGCGCACCTCATTACTCTCATGGAGGAGATGGATCAGTACAACGTCGAACTTGATGGTGCCAGTGTAGAAAACGCCGAGTAGGAAAGGACTTTTCCATGCCAGAACCACGGACATTCAAACTGCGTCAGGCTGAAAACCGCCCTGCTAACTACACCGGAGCTCTACCAGAAATTGATAAGAAACGGGCAACCGCCGTCCTGGTGCGGCAATCAAAAGACGGCGCTGACACCGCCCAGGCGGAAAGCCGAGAAACTCAGTTGGGGCTGCAAGATTACGGCAGGTTGCTGTATGGCGACGACGAGCCGGACGTTCGTTTGTATGATGAGGGGTCGGGAGTATCGGGGCAAAAACGCATTGACCAGAGAAAGGTACTTGACCGTCTCTATCAGGACATCAACAAAGGAATTATCGGCACGATCGTCCTGGCCAGAGAAGACAGACTGTTTCGCAACAAGCACATGGATCAGGTGGGCGTCTTTACCAAACTGGCGGAAGAAAAGCGGATTAAGCTGATCGTGCCGCCTATTTCATCGGTGGCGCGTTACGACGAGACCAGGGTCTATGACTTTACCGATTACCAGGACCTGCGTGCCTTTCAGGACAAGATGAGAGAGGCTTACGCCTACATTGAGGGGCCGATCAAACACGCGAATCAGTGTAAGCAGAACAAGGCGGATAAAGGGGGATACGATGGCAGGGGCTTACCGCCTGGCCTGGTCGTCAAGGGGAAAAAACAAAGCCAGGCAATCGTGATCTATGAGCCGTGGGCCAAAGAAATTCGCAAGCTGGCTTTTAGGGCGCGAGCGCTGGATTGGGACATGGGCAAGCTGAACAAGGAAGTAGCACGGATGGTGTTTCTCTTCCCTGAAATACCAGAGGAAGACAAAGAGCGGTATATGTTCCGAACGAACCTGCGGCATATACCAGGTGTGGGCTATAAACCACGGGGGCCGCAGGTCATTAAGCGCTGGCTGACCAACGAGATGTATATCGGGTGGTGGATGCCGGATGCGGACAAACCTGACACGATTGTCGATCATCACGCGGCGATTCTGGATTACGCTTTGTTTGCGGAAGGCTATGCGCGGATTAAGGGCTACACGCTCGATGGCGAGCCGCTTGAAATGAATCGTGGCCTCACCCGCATTCGCAACACCCGCGACACTCCGCCAGACGCGCTCTTTCACGGCAGGCTCCTGGCAACCCCTCCTTCCCCGGACAGAACTGCCTTCACCACAGTCGATGATGGCTGCTATGTGGCACGCAGCCAGCGAGCATCCGGCATTCTGACCGATAAGCTTTTCAGGATTTCTGTGGTTCATTTTGACATGGTAGTGATCGAGCGCCTGCTCGCGCTGGAGCGCGCCGATAAGAATTTGAGGGATCGGGTAAAAACCGCACTCGAACAAGTCTACGACCAGCAATCCGAAGACTTTGTCAGCATCCACGAGCAGTTGAAGGGACTGGAAATACAGCTTGCTGACAATGCCGAAAAGCGGCTCGCCACCAGCAGCAAAGACCCGCTCTATGCCAGGCTGCAAAAGCAGGCGGACGAGCTGCTGCAAACCAAAGAACAGTTAGAAGCGAAAAAGGATCGGCTCGGCATTATTGACAGCCCCGAAGAAATCGCCAAGCTCCATTCACTGCTCGGTAATTTTGAGGCCGTCTGGCCGACGTTTGACGTAGAACAGCGGCAGCGAGCTTTCAGTCTGCTCATCAACCGCATCGAAGTCGAGGTGGTGTCACCCCATTGGCTCCGTTTATCTATTGACTGGCTGGATGCCGTCTGTCCCCGTATTGACATTGCCTATCTCTGGAAAGTCACGCCAACACGAGGCGACGTATTAAGCGACGAGGAAGAGGCGATTCTACGTGAGTGTTGGCCCAATGCCTCGCGCTTGGAAGTACTGCGTCGGCTGCCAACCCGAACCTGGCGTGCCTTACAGCGCCATGCCAGCGTTAATCATCTGTATCGGCTGCACTCCGTAAAAGAGGACATTCCCCTGTTTGCCTGTTTTCTGGACTTCATGCCGAAACTGGACGGCCAGTACCTGTTCAGGGACTATGAGACGACGCTCCAATATGTTAAAATAGCCTGCGATAACACGGCCAGAGTGGAAGCGCCACTGTATGCGCTCTGGCTCTTATCTGAAAAGGTGGAAGATTTGGCTAAACTTTTTGATGGGGATTTGAACCTGGGTGCGACCGCCCTGGTGCGCCCCAATAAAAGCATTCTCGGCCTGGAAGTCGGTTCCGTGCGCAAGAAAATGAAGACAAAAGGCTTCGCGGCAGGCGTCAATCGCGATGACCTTGTTAATGGAGCAGCCGAACTGGACGTAGACCTGGATGAACATATCGCGCTTGTCATCGAGGCGATGTCCAGCATCGCGGACACGCTTGGGCTGGCAGGTATACAGGAATCCGCGCTACCTGGATAATACACAACATCATGCAGCAATCATCACAAGCCAGACAACGCCTCTTCGCCGCGAGTGAAGTGGCAGAATTTGAATACTGCCCGCTGGTCTGGTGGCATGAACAATTCGAGCCACTGGCCCAGATCGGCACAGAAGAACTGTTCGCCCGCCTGGTGGAATTGGAGCACGAACATGGCCCCCAGGCCACCTCCCTGCCAGAATATCATGTGATCGAGCAACTACTGCTGCGCGCGGGCGCATTTGACGAGGGCCGCCAGCAGCATGCCGACCACGCCGGAGAAGTCGCGGAGATCGAGGAAGAGGTGCGCGCCGGAGTCCGCGCCAACCACTACACGCGCCTGCTGGCCATCGTCACGACAGTACTGGTAATACTTGCGCTGCTGTTGATTGTCGCGGCCATGCTCTTAAGGTGAGGTTGCACCATGCTGAACACCATTTTGCTTTCAATCGGGCTTGGCCTGCTGCTGGCAGCCTTCGCACTGGCGCTGCTGCTCTTGAACGAGCGGCGCGTCCAGCGATCGCGGTTGATAGCGGAAAAGCAGCGCGCGCTTGGTCTGCCAGGGGGAAAATTGGTGTACGAGGACGCGGATGGACAGGGCGAGCCCCTCTCTTCGCGCGCATACCCACTGGTAGGCAAACCGGATTATGTGGTGCAATTGCCGGATGGCCGGCCCGTGCCCGTCGAACTCAAGCTCAATGTGCAAGATGCCAGCGCGCCGTTCAGCAACCATATAGTACAGGTTGCGGCTTACTGCCTGATCCTGGAAGATTATTTTGAGCAGCCGCCAACACATGGCATCGTGCGCTATGCTGATTGCGAATTTGCCATCGAATACACACCAGCGCTGCGCAGAAAGGTCATCAGATTGCTCACTGAAATGCAGAAGTGCGGCGCACAACAGCCGCCGCCATTGAAGAGCCAGCGCGCCGCCAAGTGTCGCGCCTGCACTTTCAAAGCTATCTGCCCGGTTGGCAAAAACAAATAAAGGGGAAAACGGCTATGGCAAGCGAAACCATTGAACTGATAGGTCACATTATCGACTCCTGGGTATTGCCGCGCGCCTGGGATATCATCATGGATCGCGGCGGCAACTTCGCCGTCGAGGAAATGCGCATTGGCACACATAAAACCGATCCAAGCTACGCGCGCATGAAGGTCGAGGCTTCCAATGACGAAGTGCTTGAATTGATCCTCTCCGAACTTATGCAATTCGGAGCTATTCTGGTTCAGGGCAACGATGCGCAAACGGCGAAGGTCGAGCAGCGCGGCGTGTTGCCCGCGAAGTTCTACTCGACCACCAATCTCCCCACACAGGTGCGCCTGGAGGGTCAATGGATCGATGTTGAGCAGATCGAGATGGATGTCGCCATTGTGATTGATCGCCTTCATAACCGCGCCTCCGGCAAACCAATGCACGAAGTCGAGGTTGGTGATGAGGTAGTCACCGGTCACGATGGTATTCGTGTCATTCCATTCGAGCGCGCCAGGGACCGCGAGGCGTTCGCCTTCATGCAGAGCACCGCCTCTTCTGAAAAGGTCAAAGTGCTTGCCATCCATGAAATCGCGCGCCAGATGCGGGAGACGCGCATCCGCAAGGGCAAGATTCTCTTCGTGCTCGGCCCGGCAGTCATACACACGGGCGCGGGCCGCTATGTCGCCGACCTGATCCGGCGCGACTACATACAGGTCATCTTTGGCGGCAATGCCATCATTACGCATGATATCGAATCCGCGCTTTACGGCACCTCGCTGGGCGTCAACCTGCAAAGCGGCGAACAGGTGGAGGGCGGACACCGCAACCATTTACGTGCCATCAACACTATACGCGCGCTCGGCTCGATAGAAAAAGCTATAGAGTCGGGTCTGCTGAAAGAGGGTATCACCTATGAAGCCATCAAGCACAGTGTAATAATGGTGCTGGCCGGCTCCATTCGCGATGACGGCCCCATGCCCGGTGTCATCAATGACATGCAAGAAGCGCAGAAGCAGATGCGCAAGGCATTAGATGGCGTCGAAATGGCAGTCATCGTGGCATCGATGTTACACGCAATTGCTACCGGAAACCTGCTGCCCGCGACAGTGCGCACCGTCGTCGTCGATATCAATCCCTCGGTGGTAACGAAGCTGGCTGACAGGGGCAGTTTTCAGGCAGCCGGACTGATTACCGACGCCGAGCTGTTCTTGAGGGAGCTAGCGGAAGAGTTATCTTGAGATAGCGGGGTATATCCCTACGATTGCACACGCTGGCGCTGATAATGCCTGCGCGCTTTTGCCTGGTTGCCGCAGGTCTGCATATCGCACCAGCGGCGACTATGATTCTTGCTGATGTCCAGGAATAGCCAGCGGCAATCTTCGGCGGAGCAGGCACGCACATCGCGCAACTTCTCCGAGGTCAGAAGGTCCGCTGCCGAACGCACTACATGCCAGAGTATCAGATTGAGCACGCTTTCACTCGTATCCCAACTCCAGGAGTACCCATTCTCTTTTGCTTCCACGCGAGCATGTGACATGGCCTGTGCAAGCATCGCATTCAACAATGCCATATCATCCTGGCGCGGCTCTGAATCTTCCACGATGGCGTAAAACACGCGGTAGATTGCCTCGCGCAACCTCACTGCATCTTCAGTCGTCGTGGATGCTTCGCGAGGGCGCTGCTCTGCCACATGTAATAGTTGTTGCACCTCTTCTTCTGTCACGAGGCGCATGTATAACCCCCATGCCAACAGATCCCTATAGCTATGCAACAATTCGCGCCGGTCAGGATTATAGCGATTGGCAAGTGTATGGGTAAAATCCAGGCAGAGCCAGTTGCCAGGTACGTTATCAAAGTCCGGTATATCTATGTCCATCTCAGCCATACAAACAATCTCTCCTGATATATTCTCTCTACTAACCATCAAAATATACTTGACGGGTTAGCATTTATGTGTTACAATGTAACCATCAAAGAGATTTTAGCAGGTTAGTTAGATAATGTCAAGTGGTGAAGAGTACTCGTTATTCTTCGATCAGGAAGGAGAAAGATATATGTTGCCGATCAACGATTATGCAATGTTCCAAAGACGGCAAGAGGAATTGTTGAAGCAGGCGGAGATTGAACTGCTGGTGCGGACTGCAGAGGACGCCAGGCCAGGGGCGGCGAAATTTCCACGTAAATGCGCCTCCTGGCTTGGAATACACCTGGTAAGGTGGGGACAGAAGTTGGAGCAATTTGGAACTTCCGAGAAACGCCAACATCCGGCATCAGCCTCTGCGAGAGCATAGTCCATTTAATGCTAAACCATACAGGAATACCCGGTTATTCTGAAAGATAACCAGAGATATCCGAAAGGGGTCATACAATGGAAATCTTGATCATATTAATGCTGCTGATCGCGTTTAGCCTGGCGGCATTGCGCTGGGGTTATAATAGCACGGAACCAATCGACTCTCCCGAATGGAAGAAGCGAGTGGCGCCTCCATTCGTAGGAAAAGCAGATAGAGGAGCAGAGCAATATTAACAGGGGGATGTAATGGACAAAAACGGCTGGCTTAAAAGGGAATATCTTTTTGAAAAATCTTGTTGAAGCCAGTGAGGGCCAGATTATGCATTGAATAGTGTATAATTTAACTGGCTAGATTGCCGTATGCTGTTCCCACTCATTAAAAGGTGATTTGGACGTGGTTTATGGAATTGCATGATCGTCATCACCGTCTTACTGCCAGCGAACAAATCAGGCTTAGTGTTCTCTGGTTCTCCCTCAATTTTCAGACCGCCGCCCTCATTCCGATTGTCATTCCCACACAGATTTTGCTCTTCGTCACTCCCGGTCAAGTTGGCAACGCGCAGCAGGCGGCGCTGCTGGGATGGATAACGACCCTGGGAGCCGTCATGACACTGTTCATCCCACCGCTTATTGGCATGCTTTCAGATCATACCTATAGTTCGTGGGGACGCCGGCGGCCATATATTCTGATGGGTGGGTTGTGCATGTTCTTTGGTGGACTGATCCTGGGCTTTGCCAGCAACATCTGGTTCTTTCTGGTAGGTCTGGTAATTTTCCAACTGTCAGTCAATGCCGGTACGGCTGGCTATCAAAGCCTGATTCCCGACCAGGTGCCGGAGGAACAGCGCGGCGCTTCATCCGCCTACCTGGGGCTGATGACCATTCTGGGAAATGTATGCAGTCTGGGCCTGGCCGCCTGGCTGCTGGGTTCGGTCAGCCTCAATTCATCTGCAAATGGAACTATACGGCGTGGGGCAATTACTTTCTATGTTCTGAGCGGCCTCGTCCTGCTTGCCGGAATAGTTGTCACCATAATGGGCGTACACGAGGTGCCACTTTCACCTGTTCAGGCGTCTTCACTGGCTGCCGGAGAGAAAAAAGCATTTAACTGGCGGGAGTGGTCGCGGGAGAACTGGCTCAAACCCTGGCGCGAGCATAACTTTGTCTGGGTTTTTCTCACGCGCTTTTTTGTTATGATGGGTTTGACGCTCTTCATGACCTTCATCGAATACTATTTTGCCGATGTCGCGCATGTCTCCAACTTTGTACAGACCACTGCGGCTGTGGCTGTGCTGGCTCTATTGGGAGCCGTCTTCAGCGCGTTCCTGCTTGGAGTGCTTTCTGATCGCACCGGGCGCGTGACCATCGTATCGCTGGCGACGGTATGCATGTCGATCGCCGCGCTGGCCTTTGTGCTATTCCCCGGCACGCTCGTATTGTGGCCGCTGGGCATTCTCTTTGGCCTGGGCTACGGGGCGTACACCAGCGTGGACTGGGCTTTGACGCTCGACTCTCTGCCTTCGTCGGAGACGGTTGGCAAAGACCTGGGCATCTGGAATGCCTCGACGACTCTCCCTGCCATCATTGCGCCGCTATTTGGCGGCATTATTATCACCATAGCCAACCACTTCGGGCAGACGGAGTTAGGCTACCGCATGATTTTCTTGCTGGCTACAGTAGTTTTGCTGCTAGGGGCTATATTTATACTCAAGGTGCGCGAGAAACGCGAGGTTTTTATTGCTCGCGGAGTGGGTTCTGAAAAAGGTATTGAACGTGATACAGGTGTGGCAGTTAAAGAGAAGCAGCGCGAACGGCGCCGCTCATTAGGCCCTGGCTGGAAACTGGCGTTCCGTACTCGCGCCGGACGCGCGCGCGGCTTCCTCTTGTTCTGGCCATTCTGGGAGTGGTTCACGCTCTCCATCTGGCATGTTAAAGCCATCCCAGACGCTCCACACGATTTATTGATGATGCATTTCATGCGCTACAAAGGACGTCCAATCGATTTACGCGATGGTACACACGTTGAGAGTGGCGATTTGATCGGCGAACTGCACATCCATAACCGCGTACTGCTGAAGGCTGCCTGGAACAATAGCCCCTGGAGACTGTTACATATGATCTCACAGGATTTGCAGGCGCTGGCTGCCTGGACGCACCGGCCTGATTTTCCTGCTGAAGTACATGCCTTCTACGGCATCACTTTGCTGAGCCGCGCGAGCAGTCGATTGGGTTTCACTTTGCGCGAGCGCCCCAAAACTATCCACGCCTGGTTCGATCGCTTCTTTATGACCGGTCTGCTGGTGTTGTATAACCAGCATGGGCTGGATCGCCTCTTGCAAGGCACAACCTATGGAACATACCCACAGGAAGTGTGGATGTCGCGCGCGGAGATGGTGAGACGATACGAAAGGTAAAACTGTTTTCATTCGAGGATCTTTTCGATTTTGTCTGTCAACGTCCAGTGAAAATGTCACCATAAGTGTTCAGTGAAAATGTCATCTTCAATCAGGACGCCTAAGTGTACCGCGACACGAATAGAAGTCAAGCCAAGTTGCTCGTGCCTCGCA
>Ga0070733_10002258_pt1 | contig 13915 bp, 10 predicted proteins | sample Coa_R1_9_FD_66450 | JGI IMG/M metagenome (GOLD analysis project Ga0070733, IMG submission 66450) | Surface soil microbial communities from Centralia Pennsylvania, which are recovering from an underground coalmine fire - Coalmine... | ecosystem: Environmental > Terrestrial > Soil > Unclassified ... | reverse complement strand
CACAGCAAGCGGTATACAATTTCCTTCACGCGGTTGCTCAAAGCAGAAATCTCAGCAATCAGATTCGTATAAAGGACCATGCATGCAGCCCTCCGATCGTGACAGCGCTCCTTCGGAATCCCCTTCGGCGCCCGCCGACGAACGTCTCATTCGCGACGTATCAGACACCGCGCGTCTGGTAGCCATTGATCGCGCTGTCGAGACCGAACGGCCCGACGCGCTTTTTCGCGACCCCTTTGCGCGCCGGCTTGCAGGCGAGCGCGGCGCGAGGATCGCCAAATCAAACCCTTTGGGCGGACGCAAGAGCGGCAGAGGCTGGCCGATCGTTGCGCGCACGTATGTGATTGACCAGATGATTCAGGTGCACGTCACGCAGGGAGGCGACGCAGTCATCAATCTAGCCGCCGGGCTGGACACGCGCCCCTATCGCATGGACCTGCCTTCCTCGCTGCAATGGATCGAAGTGGATCTCCCCGAAATGCTGGCGCACAAAGAAGAAATTTTGCGCGCGGAAAAACCAGTTTGCTCGCTCGAACGCGTCCGCCTCGATCTATCCGACGTTCCGGCGCGCCAGGAACTCTTCGCGCGCGTCGGTCGCCAGTCCCGCAAAGCACTGGTGATCAGCGAAGGCCTGGTCGTTTATCTTAGCTCCGAAGAAGTGGCCGCTCTTGCACGAGACCTCGCCGCGCAACCCAGTTTTCGTTCCTGGATTCTGGATTTGGTGTCGCCAAAATTACTGGCCACATTGCAAAAACGAATGACCTCGAACCTAAGGGAAGCCGCGCCATTCAAATTCGCTCCGCAAGAGGGCCCGGCCTTCTTTGCGAAATTTGGCTGGACTACGGTCGAGGCAAATTCACTTCTGCGTGTGGCGGCGCGCCTCGACCGCCTTCCGTTTTATCTTGTGCCTCTTTCCTGGCTCCCCGATTCCCACGGGACGCAGCCAGAGCGACCGTGGGGCGGCGTGTGCCTCTTCTCGAGAACTCAGGTTTTGACTTTGTAGCGGCCAGCCTTAGCTGGGCGCCTTTGACGTTAGTAGCGCCGGCGTCCCGCCAGCGCTCTTGTCTTTGAATTTGTACGACGCCGTTGCCGTTGAATTTGTAGCGGCCGGTTCAGGTTCATCGAACCGGGCAGCTCTTGCCGTTAGTTCGCTTTCGCACTTGAAGCGGCGCACTTTAATGCGCCATCTGCGGTGCGGCTAGCACCGATGGCGGTCTGAAGACCGTCGCTACGAATCCGCTTGCTCGACGGCGCCAGCCATTCGCGCCTCCAGCGCATTCGGCGTATAATTGGGTTACCAATGATTGAAATTTCCCGCACTTTGCACGGGGCCAGGGCCAATCCATCCGCATGAAAACCGCGCAATCGGTGGACAATCGCGAAAGCGTGCTGCTCGTCGGCGTGAGCCTGAAAAAAGCTCCGCGTGGACGCGCCGGTGATCCTTCAGCTGCCGGCCGCGATTCGCTTGAAGAACTGCACGAGCTCGCCGAATCCGCAGGCGCGAAAATTGCCGGCAGCATTCTGCAGGTGCGCGACACGCTGGACCCCGCGACGCTCGTCGGCCGCGGCAAGCTGGACGAAATCCGCGCCGAGGCCGAGCTGCGCCACGTCCCGCTGGTGATCGTGGATCACAATCTCACCCCCGTGCAGCTGCGCAACATGGAGAAGGGCATCGGCACGCGCGTGATTGATCGCACCCAGCTGATCCTGGATATTTTCGCGATGCACGCGCGCACGCGCGAAGGCCAGCTGCAGGTGGAACTCGCGCAATTGAATTATTTGCTGCCGCGGCTCACCGGGCGCGGCGAAGAACTTTCCCGTCTGGGCGGCGGCATCGGCACGCGCGGCCCTGGCGAACAAAAACTGGAAACCGACCGCCGCCGTATCCGCGACCGCGTCAGCAAAATAAAAGAAGCCATCGAGACCGTGCGCCGCCAGCGCACCACGCGCCGTCGCGCCCGCCAGGCCGTGCCGTTGGGCATGATCGCGCTGGTGGGTTACACCAACGCAGGAAAATCCACGCTCTTCAACGCGCTCACGCACGCCGACGTGCTCACGTCGTCGAAAATGTTCGCGACCCTCGACCCCACCGTGCGCGCCGTCCGTCTGCCCTCGCGCCGCCGTGCGCTCCTGTCGGACACGGTAGGATTTCTGCGCGATCTTCCGCCGGACCTGATCGCCGCCTTCCGCGCCACTCTCGAAGAAGTGCAGGAAGCCGCGCTCATCGTGCAGGTCAGCGACATTTCGAATCCTCATCATGCCGGGCAGGATGCGGACGTGCTGAAAGTCCTCACCGACCTCGGCGTACAGGACCGCCCCCGCCTGCAAGTTTTCAACAAGACCGATCGCTTGTCACCCGAAGAACTCGCCGCGCTCACCAAAGCCAACGGCCGTAACGAAAATAAAATTTTCACTTCCGCAGTCACCGGCGCCGGCCTGGAAGATTTGCTGGCCCGCATGGACGCCGCGCTCCCGGTAGATCCGCTGGTGCGCGTGGATCTGCGCATCCCCCTCTCCGACGGCCGCAATCTCTCGCTAGTCCACGCTACAGGCCGCGTGCTGCACTCCGAAGTCGCCGACGGCCACATGCACCTGGAAGCCGAGCTACCCGAATCCCTAGCCCGCCGCCTCGAAGATTTCGCGCAGCCTGCTGCGACGAAGGTTCCGCAGCCGCGCTGAAGTATTGCCACCGCAAATGGCGTGATTCGTGATTAGTGAGTAGTGAGTAGTGATTCGTGACCCGTGGCGTGCGACGTGTGAGCCGCAGCCTGTGTCCCGCCAGTTGTGACCCGCGAAATGCGCAGCCTGTCCGCGAAGAGCCATCCGCGTTGTCCGCATCGCAAACCCGCCTTTGAATTGGTAGGGGCGCTGCTTGCTGCGCCCGCCTTTGATTTGCATCGGTAGGGGCGGTTCGTGAACCGCCCGTGCATCGCTGCGCTGCACCCAATTTCCGCGGCATAGCCGAATTTGTTGCGGTTAGAAAATCTTTTCTCGTTTATTTCCATGGGTTCGCGAATTTTTTGAAGCGGTGCGTATCGCTGGCGTGCCGCAAAGAGATCCAATCAGTACTGCGTGTGCTGCCTCGCGTAGATTGTGCATTTCCGTTTTCTCCTTGAATTGAGGTGTAACGTGCGATTTGAGTTGCTAATCGTGCGCACGAGTCCAATCATTGCGAGGTGTGAGAGAAAAACTCGAAGTGTGACGTAATTCCGTGCTGGTGCGAAAAGAATGGAGAATTTCAACTCAAGACCTGATCGTGGGACAGCTTCTGGATTCTTAACTTAGCTCAATGCGGCGAGGCGCCCGTATCGCGCAGAAGCACCACGTCGGATTCGTCGTGCTCACGGAAAACGCCGAGGCTTTTACCGTCGGGAGAGAAATGGAAGGTCTGGATCACATCCGTTTCGAAGTCGGTGATTTGGCGGCCGCGGGAACCGTCGAGCGGCTGGCGCCACAGATTGTCCACACCGTTTTCGCGAATGGGATACACCACCGCGCTGCCATCCGGCGTGAATCGTGGATTCTGTGCAACTCTCGGATCAGGGTCGAGCAATCGCACCGCAGGACTCGGGCCGGCGTCGAGCGGAATCAGCGCAATTTTATTGGTGCCGGAGCCGTTCGGCTCAATCTGGCTCAGAAGGATGGCAAGCCACTTCCCATCCTCTGAAATGCCGAAGCCTGGCGCAGTGACAATAGTGTGCGCAACGACCGTTCCCGGCACAATCTCAGGCGTTCCACCGTTTATCGACACGCGCATAATGTGAGAGCTGACCCAGTCTTCGTAGTACACCCACTTTCCGTCCGGCGCGCACTTCGCGGCAAGGTCTGAGCTGCCATAGGTGAGTTGCCTCAGGTTCGAGCCGTCGACAGACATGCGCCAAACGTTGATCTTGGAGGCGGAGTGGTCATCCCATTGAAGTATCACGTCAGACCCATTGGGACATGCAAAGGCCGCCGCTATCACGGCGCCAGGGTCACTGACTACGGTCGTCTTACTCGCGCCGTCCGGTGAAATTCGCAGCAAAGTGCCACCATCGGCAAAGTAAAGGTCCCCGTTTGACGCCCAGTTGAAAACAAAAGAATCTTTGAGCTGCGCCAAAGCCGGAGCCGGGGAGCTTCCGGAGAGTCCGCCGGCGGGCAATAGGTACAGAGTTCTTGTGACTTTTTGTTGGACGGCGGCCAGCGTCTTTCCGTCGGCTGAGAGGGTCAGTGTCCGATAGCTATTCGTGTCCTTCGTGATTGCGCGAAATTCGGTTGCTTTTGCGGAGAGCAGCCCGATCTGAGCCCGCGCAAGAGGTGTCCCATTATTCTGATAGGTCACCACCAGGCCGCGGCCGTCGGGCAGCCACGCCAAGTCGTTGAGCTGAACTTTCTCAAAAGGTACAACGGCCTGCACTTGGGCGGAGCTCACATCGCGGAACTCAAGGATGCTCATCGGCTCGCCCTGGTTGGACATAAGTGCAGCGATCTGTTTGCCGTCTGGCGACCAGGGCACCGGTTGCGGAGCGAAGGTGCTAGGCCCGACATAAAATTTCCTTTCGTTCGTGCCGTCCGCGTTCGCGATGAGCACTTGAAACTTCCCAAGCTCTGGATCATTTCCGCGCGCGTACGCTATTCTTCCGTCGGGAGAGAAGCTAATTGCGCTGTCGATGTTTCGCACCACGAGTTGCGGTGCGCCCCCCAGCACCGGAGCGCGAAAAGCGTTGTACGAGGTGTGGGTGTTGTCGGTAGCCTTACGGAAATAAATGTAATTGCCATCCGGCGAAAATGTCAGGGTCTGGTAAAACGCGTCGGCGGGAGGGATTATTTGGGTGTCGCTATTCGTGACCACGTGGCGGAGCCAGAGGCTCTGTTTGCCTTTGTCGGCCAGCACGCTCAGAAGATATTTGCCGTCCGGAGAAATGGCGGCTTCGACGGATTTTCCGTTGTTGGTGACTTGCGTCATGGTGAAGTCCGCGAATGGCGCCGGGCCGGCGCGGCGAAGCAGAGCATATAAACCGTACGCCGCTGCAGCCAGGACCACGATCGCGATCAATGCACCAGTGGCGAGGCCGAGCTTGTGCTGCTTTGCAACCGCCACCACAACGGAACTATTCGAGACCTGTTCACCCGATACCGGCGCAATGGAAGACGTCCGAGCTGCCGCCTGAGGGACAGGCGTTTGCATCGCGTCGCCGCCAATCGCGACGCGTCCCGAAGTGCTGTCGCGTTTCAGGCGCTGCAAATCGGCGCGCAGTTCGGAAGCGTGTTGATAGCGAAGAGCGCGGTCCTTTTCCAGGGCCTTGTGAATTATGCGATCCAGTTCCGCTGGAAGCTGCGGGTTCAGGCGTCCGGGTGGCACAGGATCTTTGTGCAGAATCGCGTCGAACATCGCTCCAGACGTTGCTCCGTAAAAAGCCATCGCGCAAGTGGCCATTTCATACAGAACCACCCCGAAGGAGAAAAGATCTGAGCGCGCGTCCAGATCTTCGCCCAGCGCCTGCTCCGGCGACATATATGCCACCGTGCCCACGGCCGAGCCGGGGCTGCTCAGTAGCTCCTGCTCGGAAGCAGTGGGCAGCGCCGAAACGGTGATGCCGGGTGCCACGCGGTGTGTCGCGACAACCTTGGCAAGTCCGAAATCCAGAACTTTGGCTTGCGCATGACGAACCAGGAATATGTTCGCGGGCTTGATATCGCGGTGCACGATTCCCTTTCCGTGCGCGGCGTCGAGCGCAGTGGAGACCTGAATGCCGATTTCCAACAGCTCGTCCAGCGGGAGCGCGCCTTGCGCGATGCGGTGCTTCAGCGTTTGGCCTTCCAGAAATTCCATCACGAGGAAATGACGGCCCTGGTCTTCATCAATGTCATGAATGATGCATATGTTTGGATGGTTAAGTGCCGAGGCCGCGCGAGCTTCTCGCCGGAAGCGCTCGATGGCATGCGGATCGCTCGCAGTATCGTCCGGCAGGAATTTTAGAGCCACCAGACGGCGGAGTTTTGTGTCTTCAGCGGAGTACACCACGCCCATTCCGCCGCCGCCGAGCTTTTCCACGATGCGGTAATGCGAAACCGTCGTTCCACCAAGTGGCTTCGAGTCCGCCATTAGTCGAGCATCTTAGGTTGCGCGTCGTAGCAAGTCAACGAACCGGCGGGGTGTGCAGCATCGCGCGCGGTTGTGGAGACTTCTTTCGTACCCGGCTGGCGCGGTCGCGTTTCTCAAGTCTCCGTAAGTCGCGTTACCAGTAACTTGGGTACTGGAACCCACTCTACCGGTTGGCGCGCTAATCAGGACCTAGCCCCACTTCCCGCAGGCCCTGCCTTTCACTCCGGGCGCGAAACGTGTGCGTCGCGCTCAGTAAGTGAACGGATTCTTCGGCTGGATCGAAAAGAAGATCAAGACCGAAAACAGCACCATGATCCACATCAGAATCAGACTCCACCCTGGGGCACGGCGTCGTATCGTCGCAACCAAAGCGACAATCCCGGCGATGGGGACCGAAGCGAGCAGAGTGAAGGTCGGAAGCGCAGTCAAGATCCACGCGGGAGAATTCAGGTTGCGGCTCATTTCGGCGAGAATTACGTAAGGCACAATCGGCGAACACAACGCCGCCACGCCGAACAGGCTGTGTAATGGTTTTCGAGGATCCAAAGACGATGCACCTCGTGGATCGCAAGACAGGCTGCGGCCGAAAATACAGACGGACCGTGCGATATTGTTATGGAGTAGGCCACAGCGCAAGCAGTTTTGACCCGATATCACTTGTACGGTAAATGCTGCCAGCTCAACCGATCGTTGCAACACCTTCCAGCTCGTTGATTCGGCAATGCTTCAGTGGGAGAGCCGTCCGTTTGGCTGTGCTCGGCCAAAACCTACCTCGGGCAGCGTTCCTGCTGCTCTAACCCCAGGGAGCGATTTTGGCTTTTGTTTTAATGACAGGTGGGTTAATGCTTAGTGTTGCGCCGACCCATCGAGATCACCGCGTTAATCAGGACTTAGCGCGCCTCCCGGTTAATCTCTGTTGGAGCGCCGCGAGGCACTGGATGTCTGGAGCAGCGTGGGTCAACGCTTCTGGTACGGGTGAAAGATGTAGTCCTTCGCCTTCACGGCCGTGTGGCACGCGTTTCCGCAGTCTGAGAGGCTTTTGGGATCGGCCGTGAACTTGTCCGATGCCGCATCGTAGTTAAACACCGCGTATCCCCATCCGCCGCTTTTCGGAAATCGCTTGCTGTCCTTTTCCATGACAAAAGCTTGGGAAAAGACGTCCGGCACCTCCACGACGACGCGAACGGCAAGCCCGGATTCGACTTCGCCAACCGAGAGTGGCCGCAAGGCTGGAAGGGCTCCGGCGTACCCCACGGCGTGGTTTTTTCCCGCTAAGGTTTACAAGCGGGCCAAATCATTTTCTGCGCTTACGTAACTGGTTAAGGCAAACACACCCACGCGGATCGCGTACTTCGCGATCCGAGGTCGCGTGCTTAGGGAGACCTTAGCGAGCGCTCGTCATGCAATGCTGCGCGCCCTGGCAGAGCGCGGCCGGGAAATACATCGGGAACGATCTTGCCCTCATTGACTACCACGGTTCCTGCGACCAACAGGTAGTGCACTCCTACACTCGGCTCCATCGGTTTCTCGAATGTGGCGTGGTCGCTGATGGTCGCTGCGTCGAACACAACAATGTCGGCGTCGGCGCCCTCCTGTAGCCTGCCTTTCTGGCGTGCCACGGGCGTCGAACGCTCGAGCATCTCCGCCGGCATCAGACTCATCTTTCGCAGCGCATCCATCAGCGTGATTGTCCCTTTTTCCCGTACGTACTGGGCCAGCACGCGCGAATAGGTTCCGGCGTTGCGAGGATGGCCTTGGAAGCCATCGCTGGCGATCATCACCAATGGGTGAGGAATCACTTTGTCCAGCACCTCTTGAGTGTTGGCGAAGACCAGCACGGTTTGGGGGTTACTTGAATTGTGGAGTTCGTCGAAGCGCTCTCTTGTGAGGTGCTCGCCAGTGTTAGGAAGGACTAGGTCGCCATAGCTGATGCCCCCCTCCTTTTCCTGCCAGCCCGGATTGAAGAGCGCAGAGTTGATATAGGTCATACCCGCGATGTAGGGATAAGCTTCGATAGTGACATCGAGGCCGCGGGAGCGCGCTCCTTCGACCATGGAGAGGCACTCCGGGGCATCGCGCAAGCAAGAGCTGTTGATGTGCACGATGTGCAGCGAAGCGCCGGAGATGGCAGACGCTGCGATCACTTCACTCACGGACTCGATCGACGACCCGGGATCGACGCGGCTCGAACTGCGCACATGAGTGTAAACCGGCACCCTGCGCTCGGCGGCCAAACGGAACATATCAATGACTTCCAGCCGCGTGGCTCCGGGCGTGTACTGAATTCCCATGCCGAGGGCCAGTCCGCCCGCGTCCAGTTCAGAACGCAGGCGCTGTTCGATCCGCATGATTTGCTCTGGGGTCGCGGGCTGGTCGGTTGCGGGGCCGCTCTTCGGCAAGATTTCTCCGGGCAGCAGCGGCGCTCCGAATACCAGAGCCCGTGCCGCAGCATGGCTGGCCGAAGTCCCATAGTGAATGAGCGAGTGGCCCTCTTTCGTTTTTAGGAACTGAGCGACGTCCGGCGCGCCGATTTCCAGTTCGAGCGCCGTGGTTACGCCGTCGAGCGCTTTCACGCGCTGGCTCTCCATCTCCTGGCCGTGCTGGTGAAGGTCAATGAATCCGGGAGCGACCACCAGCCCGGTGGCATGGATAACCCGGCGTCCGCTCAGCGCTTCAGACGAGATGCGGACAATCTTTCCGTCACGGATGCCAATGTTGCGCACAGCATCCAGGCCGGTTTCAGGATCCATGACACGTCCGCCTTCGAGCACAAGATCGTACTGCTGGGCGGACACGATGGGGGTGGATAACACCAGAAAAAACAGGAAGAAAATCAGCTTGCGCATGGATGCTCCGTTTGACGGACGATCATATCAGGAGGAACTCCTTTTGCAGCCTGCCTCCGATTTCGGCGATCGCGGGCGGATTACGGCAACCCGGAAGTGATCAGCTCGTGCGTTGGGTTAGTACCGACAAACGCGCTTGTGTTTACCGATGCAATTTCACTTGCCTGATAAGTCGGGTGATCTCAATGGGTCGGCGCAACACTAAGTTAGAACCCCCCTCGCATTGAAAACAAAAGCAAAAATCGCTCGCTAGGGTAAGACCAGCAGGAACGCTGCCCTGGCTAGGTTTTGGCCGAGTGCAGCCAAACAGGCGGTACTCCCGCGGAAGCGTCGCCGAATCAACGCACTGGATGGTGCGGCATCGACCGGTTGAGCTGGCACGCGTTACCGGAGATATGAAGTAAGGCGTTATTTCTCTGGGAAGAGTGCTAATCAGGACTCGTCACAATACCGCTCGAATCCGTCGTTCGAGCCACCAGTAGCACGCCCCGAATGCGATGCCGGAAAATAGCAGACAGAGTCCTTGGCGCTGCGCCGTGATCGCGGCAGCTTCGAGAAATGTCTGATTCTCGATCCAGAGTGGCTTTGGCGAGATGGCCGCAGTGATGCAGCCGAGAGTGAAGAGGAGTAAGGCCCCAACCCCGGGATAATAAATTCGGCCATCCCATCGTGTCTTGAGGCGGGCCCACACAATGATTGCCCAAGGAACGATCATCAAAAGCAATGCCAGGCCGAAGCCCCCTACAAACAAAAAGACAAACGCGAACTCAAATCCAAAGAGCAAGCCAGGATGCGTCGTTCCCGCTTCACCAAACGCAATGGATACCGATAACCAAACAACGTATATCAGCGAGGCAAGGACCGCGCTCACCGCGTACCCAACCAGATCAATCTGGTGCAAATTGCGGACCAACCCAGAGCTGTTTTCCATTTGCGGATATAGCTTAGAGAAATACAGCTGCTCTCGCAATCAAATCTCAACTCCTGATTTGTCGCTTTACCCGACAGGTCCCGCAACTCGCTGACTTCCGGTCTGCACACCCGATCCTCACTTTTTTCTCGCTGTGGGTTCATCACTTCCCGATGCGATTGTTCACTCGTCGCGCGATCGCGAGGATGTGCGCGGCGCACGATTCTAAGCGTTGAATTGTGCGCTCGCGGGCGGCAGAATGCTTGCGGGAGTGCACTCACTTATGAAAACTCGGGCCCGGATTTTTGCGGTGGTCGTGTTGCTGGCCGGCTGCTTGGCTATTCCTGCTGTGGCGCAAAAGGAGAAGACTCTGGCGGAACATGCTGCTGGGGCGTTTGATGTGAAGGTGGAGGCGCAGGGAGAGCCGGACAAGGCGGCGGGGTCCACGCTGGCGAGGTATTCGCTGGACAAGCAGTATCACGGCGATTTGGAAGCGACGGCGAAGGGAACGATGCTGACGGCTGGCACTGATATAAAAGGCTCGGCGGGGTATGTGGCGATTGAGCGGGTCACGGGGACGTTGAAGGGGCGCAGCGGAAGTTTCGTCCTGCAGCATAGTGGGACTTTGACGCGGGGGGAGCCGCAGCAGTCGATTACGGTGGTGCCGGATTCGGGGACGGGTCAGCTGGTGGGCATCGCCGGGAAGCTGACCGTGATTATTGCCGCGGGGAAACATTCGTACGAGTTTGACTACACTTTGCCGGCGGCGCAGTAGACGGAGGCTCGGCGACGAGCTAAAGAAAGAGCACAGGCAAGATTGCCTGTGCCACCAAAACCTTGTTACGGCTTCGCAGGGTAGATCTTCAGTTCGTCCCAGCCGCTGCCTTGGGTGTCGGTTTCGCGTGTGAAACGTGCGCCAGCTAGTTCGGCCAGCGTGATTTCGCCCGTCGTGTAAATTTTGCAGCCGGTCATCAGGTGGCCGCCGATCATAGTGCCTTGTCCGGTGGCAATCGAAAGATGTACGTGTTCGCCGCCTTCTTCCACTGTGCCGGTGATGGAAACGATCTCGAAGTGGCCGGTGTGGATGTGCGCTTCGGGCTGGTTGGCGTAACGGATGGAAGCCTGCGTCAGGCTGCCGACGGCGCTCAGCAGCACTGCGGCTTGTATGTGATTGGCGTTCACATACGCGCGGATGCCGCCGAGCAGGTCGTCGCCGGGGCGCAGCCGGAACACATGGATGCGCACCCGGTCGGTAGTGATGGCTTCGTGGCGGTCGGCAAGCTGCTTGGTCCAGTCCGCGGGCAGCGCAGGCGCGGGCGGCGCGTCTTGCAGCGTGCTGCTCTGCGGCACAGGCTCACCGGTCGGCGGCGTGTACTGCTTCGGCATTTGCGCGGCGGCCTGGGCGGATGCTTGCGGCGCGGCAAGCGTAAGTGCGGCGCAAATCAGCGCCAGTGCCGCCAAAAAGTTGAGTCGTGCACTCGCTGCTCTGACGATCGCGTTCATCTGAGTCTCCTTGGGTTCGGCCCTAAGCGCGCCGCGCAGCTTCAAATTTGCAGTCGCACGGCATGCCGTACCCGCGATTGCCGCAAGATTGCAAATCGTGGCCCGCGAGAGGCCCAAATTTTTTCCGCAACATTATGGACGCATGGATTGATTGTGAAGGGATGATTCGCTGAGGACGCGCGATTCAGGAAATGCGAATCGGGTGAGCGCAAAAACAGGACGCTTCGATTGTATGCTCGCCTCAGAAGTTAAACCATTCAACTGAGTAGTCGCGACGGTCGAATAGCTCGGCCTATCTACGAGCTGGCGATATCTTGTCGAGCAGGTCGATGAGCGGCTTCGCCTCCCCCGGAGTCAGCCCTCTTCCCGAGATGATTTCCCGAGCGCCAATCTCTTCGCCATAGATCGCTTTGTTGGCTTTTTCGTCAAAGCGCAGCGACGCGCCATCCAAGGACACACCGGCAAAAAGTCCTTGAGCGCGCGAGTATGTTAGCACGTCGGTTCCCCTGGCATCGGCGTTATAACCCGCCGCCTGTGCACCCGTTGGACCCGGGGCAACGGCTGCGGTCGCTCCCAGCTTCGCCTTCCCATTGAGCATTTGCTGTACACCATTGTGGCTCACGACGACGAGCACAAAATCGGTCGCGGTCGAACCGAGTTGCACGCCAAGGCTCCCCTGGTCGAGTTCGTAGGCAGCGGGGTTGCCCCAGGAGCCCCGCATTTCAGCACCCTTGCGACAGATCAGGACGCCGTGACCGTGGCTTCCGCCAATGCCAACGGCCTCTTTCTTCACACTTGGAAACACGACAACACAGTAGGCTTCATCCAGAATGCTCGTGGGCAGGCCACCGCCTGTTTGGAGAATATTCTGAAGTACCACGGCTGACGCCGCGATGGGTCCTCCCCCGTTGCCGCCGGCGGATTGCGGATGCGCCTTGGGGAATCCGGCAAAACAGCTGACGCCAGCGATAAGCACAAACAGGCTGTTTATTAAAAATTTCGTGCTCACGGTGTCTCCTCGCGTGGTGAAAGGAAATGCTCGATGAGTTTGGTAGCAACTACGACGAGGACTGCGAGAAAAGGTGGGATCAAGAATTCGGTATAGTATTTGAAATGAATAAAGAAAAATCGGATCAAGTACACAGGAATGAATAGGATACCCAACAAGTAGAGAAGCTGCGCCCATTGAGGATCGTTAAAGAGTGACTCACAAATCCTGGCTATGGCTATCAACCACACGAACCCAACTGCAACCTGATAGAAAACTGGAATGGATTTATACGCGCGATTTTGTAAAAGTGATTCAATATATTCAGCTTGTAATGTTACGCCTGGAATATTTCCGATTGGACTGTCATGAACGTCTCCGCCGGTCCCTACCTGCCCGATCAGAACAACTCTTCCGGCGAGCGCGAAGTCCTGAGGAGGCCTGGGAGGCCCAACGGATTGACAAGCCGTCTCCCAGAAGTGGTCTCTCGGACTCGAACAAATAATGTCGGTCGCTCGCGTGATCGGGAGATCTGCCTCTCGCAGAAGGGTGGTATAAGGAGGGAGCTCGACGCTTGCAGTCGCGGAGCCGTCTGGAGCTAGGGCGCCAATTCTTGAAAGCACTGCACTGTTAGGATCAAAGGCTCGCACTGAGGCAATGGAAAGCGAATCCAGCCTACGAAGGCTTCCAGGCCTGCCAGCCTCAAAACTATCGTAAACCGGCCAGCTGAGTGGGATCCTCCGAGGATTCGAATCTAGCTCAACGACGCCCTCACTGATCTTGGCATTTTCTATATAGGGGGGACGAGACGAACGAATAAGCACTAGCTCTGTCGGCTTAAGGTCCAGTCCCCGCCTGCTCATATCTGCAAGCTCGGCTGGCCATGCTGAACGAATCTCGAAAAGACTGTATGATCCGATTCCGTCCACGACAGGGACTTGTGTTGAGAGTTGATTCAACGAGTCCCATAAGGGTTGAGAATCCGCTGGAGAGCAGAACTGTGGATCGAACCACATGTCCAGTACAACAACCTTGGGTGAAAGATACGAAACTGCTCTCAAGAGATCCGCGAGATATATACGCCGATTGCAAGCGGGAGAAACATTGCTGAGCTTTGAATGAATCTCGTCGTGAACAATACTCGGGATATCCTTGCCGACGACGATCACTGCGACATGCTGGGCGGGGGATCGAGGTTTACCCAATATTTGTTCGTACCAGAAGTCGGACGAGAGAAACCTGGCGTAACCTTCCTCCTCCGAATTCGCAGGAGTAGACGATCTATCGCCAGCGAGACTCATAATAATGAGTGCGATAAATGCCGCTACGTATATCAGAGAATGGAAAACTGGGTGTTTCGACGAGAAGTTACGCCCAGCTTTGCGTACGAGATTCCTGAACGACCTTCCACTTAGTTGCGCGGTGGGTTTTGTGCGCGGCATCGGGCAGTCTTATCTAACTCCACAGTCTATAAACTGAAAGGATACTACCACCACCTCGACTGAAAGCAAGGGATGCCAGGCGCGTAGCGCACCGTTCCGCTCTGTCCAAACGAGCGCATTAGCTTTTACGAGTGCCGGACC
>Ga0070733_10002255_pt1 | contig 13920 bp, 9 predicted proteins | sample Coa_R1_9_FD_66450 | JGI IMG/M metagenome (GOLD analysis project Ga0070733, IMG submission 66450) | Surface soil microbial communities from Centralia Pennsylvania, which are recovering from an underground coalmine fire - Coalmine... | ecosystem: Environmental > Terrestrial > Soil > Unclassified ... | reverse complement strand
CCCTGGCCGGGCTTACTGGCGAAGGGGCGTCATCTTATGAAAGCTGGCGGGCACGCATTCGCCAGCGATGGCATGATTGACGCCTCCGCCACTGTTCTTTCGTCCCGCCGGCGCCGGCCCATCTGGAAGCGCAGGCTGGTGAGGTAGGCGACCGGCTCCGCTTCTGCCCTGGATTTCCCGGGCTTGGTGAACTTCTCCCGGATCGCTGACTTCTATTCCCGCACAGCCCGTCATTCATTGGCTCGGGCAACGTGGCTTCTTCCACGTTGCCCCGGGCTGACGCTTCGCCGATCAAAGTCCACAAGCGTGCGGATGCCGCCGGAAATCTCGATGTCAGGCGCATGTCCGGCAAGCTGGTTCAGCACCACGGGAAGGCCGTGCTTGGGCTGTGAAACCATGAGGCCGCCGGGATCCACCCGGATGCCCGGCGGTAGTTGCGGCCGCCACCGTTGCAGCATGGTTGCGAGAATCAGCTTCGTCTCCATAACCGCGAAACCGGCTCCCAGACAGGTCCGTGGCCCAGCGGAGAACGGCAGATACTCATAGGGTCCCGGATCGCAGGCGAGCCAGCGATCGGGCTGGTAGCTATCAGGTCGCGGGTACAGTTCCGGCAGGCGGTGGGTGATGTAGGAACTGAAAATCACATGCGTTCCTGCGTCAAGCTGGTATGGACCAAGATCGAATGACGCTGTGCTCACCTTGCTCCACCACATCACAGGGGGAAGCAGCCGCAGGCTTTCCTTGACGACCCGGTCGAGCAGAGGAAGCCCGGTCAGTTGTGACACCTCGGGCAGGTCGCCGTTCAGGTTGGCAGTAAGCTCGTCGATCAGGTCCCGCAGCACGGACGGGTACGCACACAGCAGGAACAACGTCCAGGTAAGGGCGCTGGCCGTGGTGGCGTGTCCCGCTATGAACAGGAACGCCGTCTGCCCGGTCAGCTCGTCATCGGTAAGCCCCGGGCCGTCGCTGTCATTGGCCCCCATGAGGCGGGCCAGGACGCCCTCATCGCTGGTGGTTCCGGCACGATGCGCCGTGATGACGTCGCGCACGGCACCCTCCAGCCTCTCCGAGAGCACTTGCAGCCTGTGATAGGGCAAGCCCGGCAGGTCCACTGGCAGTGCCAGCGCTGGCACGGAGAACACTGCGTCCATCCAGTCCTGCAGCAGTCGCTGCGTCTGCCGCCCTTCGCGGTCCGGTCCCAGGCCTAGCAGTGTTCTGACCGCTACCGCCATCGTCAAGGCCCGCATCTCGGCGAGCATGTCGACCTCGTCGCCGACGTGCCATCCGGCGATGTGGCGTTCGGCGAGTTCGGCGATGACGCCGCCGTACGCCTCAACGTGGCGCCGCTGCAGCGCCAATCCCATCAGCTTGCGCTGCCGTTTGTGGCAGGCACCGTTCATGTTGGTCAGGCCGGCGTACAGCCGGCTCAGTGGACTATTTTCCCGCATGCGTACGGGCGACGATGCAGCATCGAGGTTGTGGAACAGGTTGCAGTCGCTGAGAATGACCTGGTTGTAGCGAGGTGAGAAAACGCAGATGTAGTCGGTCCGGCCCCGCGCTAGAGACGCAACCTCACCATACCGGTCGTGCAAGCGTCGCAGGTGGTTAACCGCATCGAAGATGAAAGACAGGAAGTTGCCGCGATATCCCACTACCGGCATCGGGCGCGGGCCTGGAATTTCAGCCTTTGTCATCGGCTGCCCTTGGGTCGTCCTTCGCGTTGCTTGACGATGCCGATAGCTCACTCGCCGGCCGTCCGGCATCAGCGCGATTGCTCAGCGCTCTTGCCAGCTTTGCACCGGACATTGCCCCTCGGCTACTTCGATGTTGCTGTTATTCGCAACTAGCAAGGCATAAGAAGCTTTGGCGTGGGCGGATAGTGAAAGATGTTCGTGACGGAAGACAACCCATCGTCCCGCCTTGGCGGCCGACGGCCTGAAGCATGAAGAGGAGACGCGCGATGTCGACCGAGGACAACAAAGCGCTGGTCCGGCGCTACATTGAGGCTTGGAACCGCGGTGACCTGCAAGGGATGGCAGCTTTCTGGTCGCCCAGCATGGTGCACCACACCCGCAGCGGGAGCCACGGATTCGATGAGGTGGTAACCATCGTCTCAAACTTCATGCAAGCGTTCCCAGACCTGCAGTTCGAGATCGAGGATCTCGTGGCGGACGGCGACCGGGTTGCGAGCAGGATGACCGCACGCGCTACGCATACCGGGGAATACCTAGGCATGCCAGCCACGGGACGGCCAGTGAGCTGCTCGGTCTTTGGCGTCGCCCGGGTCGCTGACGGCAAGCTGGTTGAGCATTGGGGGGTCACCGACGAATTGCACCTCATGCAGCAGGTGGGTCTGGTACCGGAGGCCTACCTGGCCGCCATGGCCTGACGTTTCCGCGGTGCCTGCGCCGCACCATCTCTCAGCGTTAGGGCGGGCTCGCTACGGGAGTGGCTCAGGGGCGGGATCTGCCCTGGGCCACCCCGCCAGGTCACTCCGTTCTCACTCCTGGCTGACCACGAATACATGCCCATCGGGATCCGTGATCCTGATGAAGGTGCCCCACGCTTGGTGCTCTGGCTCGGTTGCCGGGATGCCCTTGGCGGTTAGGCTGGTGTACAACTCGTGCACATCCGAGCTGGCCAGTATCACATCCGCCGACTTGCCAACCTGATCGGTCTTCTGGAATCCGGCGGCGTCGGCGAGCACGAACCCCGTCTGAGCGCCAGGTGGCACGACCTCGATCCACCGGCCCATCGGCCCCATGTCGGCATCCCTCTTCACTTCGAAACCAAGGTCATTGACATAGAAGTCACGGGCGCGCCCTTGGTCGGCTACATACAGCGATACAGAATTGATTTTGGTGATCATGAAGTTCCCCGTTCCTGACGGTACTTGTCTTATTATGTCCCGTCGTGGACGCTAGCATAACCTACCCTCTTGAAGTCCACCGGCCCGGCGAAGCCGCGTACTGTTCCGTCCAGAACATTGAGAGACATCAGCGGGAAGGCGAAGTCCGATGCGGCGTAGATGTGATGGGCTTGCTGTAGCTTGAACACCGCGTCTCCGAACGCTTTCATATCGAATTGGGCCCGCGGTCGTGCCCACTCCTTCACTATGACCTCCATGCCCGCGATGAAAGCACTGACATCTGCATGCTCCGGGTGCACGGCACTCTCCAGCACGATCTCCCCGCAGCGGCGGCCATGCCCATTGGCCAGGCAGCCGAAGAACTCGCCTATCAAATCCCGCACGCGATCGGGCAACTGGACGCAGTAGCCGGCGTCTAGAATCACCACACGCTGATCACCAGTCAAGTACACGTTGCCCGGATGCAAATCGCAGTGCACAAACCCATCGACGAACATCATCTGGTGCGCGGCCTGCAAGGCTCTGTTGGCGAGGTCGCGCCGCACGCCGGCCGGCAGTGTCAGGGGCGTTGCGGCGTCCAGCCCGGGAAGATACTCGAAGATAAGACAGTTCGGCCTGGAGATCTCCGGGTAGACCATCGGTACCCGGATCTGCGGAACCGAGGATAGGCAAGAGCGCAGGCGCGCAACGTTGCGTGCTTCGCGCGGAAAGTCAAGCTGTCCGAGGATAGCCTGGCCGACATAACCGACCAAATCAGCCATGGGCATTCCACGCATCTTCGGCATCCGCTGGAATAGCCGCATCATGTGCTGGAACAGTGCGATGTCAGCATGCATCCGGCCGTCGATGCCGGGTCGCTTCAGTTTCACTGCTACCACGCGCCCGTCGGTCAGGACGCCGCGGTAGACACACGCGATGCTGCCACTCGCGATGGGCTGCGCGCTCACCTCCGCAAGCTCCCCGATATCCGCCTCGTGCAGCGCCCGCGTTCTATGCCGTTTCGACATCGGCCGGACAGCATCGTGCAACGCTGCCAGCTCGTCAGCGAGTTCGGCCGGCATGGCGTCGCGCCGGGTGCTGGAGGTCTGACCGAACTTCACGAAAGTCGGCCCGAGCACCTGCAGGGTGACTACCAGCACATGGCAGCCGAAACGCTGCGAGCGTTTCCGGCCGCCAAGCAGGAGCCCGGCGGCCATTGCCACAAGTGCCGCACTGAAGCCGCCAACTGTAACAACGGTAATAACGGCAGCTCTCACTGTCATGCGCCACATCGGAACAGGGCGGCCATGGGGGTGCTGTTGAGTAACGGGCATCTGCTCACGCATTGCGGCCTCCTCCGGGTACGGGTCACGAACCGCTGCCGATCAAGTGCCTCGGCTTCGCTGCGATTGAGTCATCCGGCGCTGCGCCGCTGATAGCGGATCAAGCAGGGCGAACGTGGTCTGGTAACCCCTAGCTCGACGTCGGGCTCTGGTTCGCGTTCCAGCGGTGCGAGGTCGTACTGTGAGAGCAAGGAGCGAAGCAGCACGCGCACCTCATTAGTGCCGAATGCTTGTCCCGGGCAGCGGTAGAAACCTCCGCTGAAGCCAATCAAGGCGTACTGATGCCGTTTGTCCTCGGCTCTGTGCGGAGCGAACCGTTCAGGGTCGTAGCGCTCAGGATCACGAAATATGTCTGGCAGTCGATGGGACACGCCGGGGCACAACATCGTCATCCACCCCCGAGGCAAGCGGAAGCCGTCAACGTCCAGATCGATGCTGTTGGTTCTGGCGTAAAAGCCCATCACCGGGCGCAGCCGGAGCGTTTCCTTGAAGGCCCAGCTAAGCCGGGAGTCCTGCTGACCCGCGTCGAGTTCCCGGACGACGGACTCAAGGTAGTCCGGATTGGTCAACAGCAGTGCCAGAGTCCAGCACGCCTGGGCGGCGGTGGTGATGTATCCCGTGAAGAGCGTGCACAATGCCATTCCGACCTGGACGTCCTCGCCTTCAGCCCGCAGGCCGGGGTCGTCGGTCAGTATCTGCAGGAAGTCGGTGTGCCGGTCTGGGTGGCGTCGCCGCTCGGCGAGCACCGGCCGCAGCATTTCAGTTAGCTTCTCCCGCGCCCGATCCCGCCGGGCGAACCGGGGCAGCGGCAGGTTGGGCGGCAGAATGAACTCCATGCCTTTAGCGAGGTCGACTAACAATGGCCGGAACTCGTCAATTCGGGCTCGTATCTCCGGTCCCATCAATGTGCTCGCCGCGATCCGCATGACCAGTGGCTCTACCGTGTTCCACAGCTCGAACTCACCTGCGTTGCCGAGCGTCGTCAGCCAGCCGCTGATTTCTGCTGCCATCACGTCGGTGTAGTGTGCCAGCCGGCCACCCTGGAACGCCGACTGGAGCAACGCGACGTGACGTCGCCGGCGATCCGTGTCGGTCGCCGCCATCATCACATCGCCGAACATCGGAAGGACAAAGTGGTAGAGTTCTGGAACAGAGAGCCCGCGGTCTACCTCGCGGAAATAGAATTCATGGTATTGCGGGCCGATCAGGACAACCCCTCGCTTCGGGCCGAGCCGTACACCGAACACCGGGCCGTACTGCTCATAGGCGCGCAGGAATAGGCTCAGGTGGTCGCGGCGCCATTCGAGGAAGCTGCCGAGCAGTGGCAGCCCCTTTATCATGGGCGGAGTCCGCGTTTTCATGCTCGTCCGCCTAGGGACGGATCTCATATACCGCGTTGAACGGGTCTGGGCTGGGGATCAGGCGGATCGACCGGAATCCCGCCGTACCGCATAGGTCCCGGATCGCGCCTGCCGGGAGGCCGAGGGTGCCCAGGCCTTGCCCGTCGCCGGTGCGGGAGGATGGCAGGCAATACAGAACGCTGGTGGCGTACAGGATCGCCGCAGCGGACCCGGAATTGTGCAGCGGGTCGTCCGCGGCCGCGCTCTCCAGCAGCAGCAGCACGCCGTCTGGATCCACCGACTTGCGGATCCGGCCGAGCAAGGCCGCCGGGTCAGCGGTGTCATGGACGGTGTTGAAGGCAGTGACAAGGTCGTAGTGCCCCTCCAGCAAGGTCAGGGCATCTCCGTGCACCACCTCGACCCGGCCGGAAACACCCGCCGCCGCGGCAGCTTCTCTGGCCCGCTCTACGCTGGGCCGGTAAGCCTCATAGCCGGTGAACTGCGAGGCCGGGAACGCCTGGGCGCCGAGGACCAGCGCCCGCCCTCCGCCGCAGCCGATGTCGGCGACCCGCCCGCCCGCGTGCAGCCGCTCCGCCAGACCGGTGATCGCCGGTATCCACACGCGTGCGTACATCGAGTCCAGCCATGTCGCGCTCATCAGGTCCATGGCCTCGAACAGTTCAGGGCTGTACCTGTCGGGCGGGATGCCGTCCCCGCTGCGGAACGCCTCCGCCACCTCGCCCACCGCGCTGGCTAGCGCCGGGATGAGCTGATATCCGCCCGAGACGTTGACCGGCGACCCTTCGGCCACCAGCAGAGCCAGATCTGGTGACATGGCGAACTGCTTGGTGTCCTGCGCTGCCTCCAGATAGCCGGCCGCGGCCAAGGCGTGCAGCCACTCGGTCAGGTATCGCTGGTCCAGCCCCGACGCGGCAGCCAGTTCCTCGCTGGTGACTGGACCGAGCGCCGCCATGTGCGCGAAGATGCCGAGGCGCAGGCCCAGAGCGCACATGAGGGTGGCCATCGCGGCGCTGATGTCGGCCATCATGCGCGACGTGACCTCCTGCATGGCTGCGGGATCGAACCCGCTGGCCTGGCCGGTCATGTCGGCCATCCGCGGCTGGCCGGTCACGTCGACCACCCGTGCGGGCCGCCGCTGCCGCCGTGCTGCCCATTCCCATTCTGCCCGTCGGCCGGGTGCAGGGCGCCGAGCATGGATTCGGCCCGGCGGAACGCCGCCACCCAGAATGCGGTGAGGATTCTGCGCTCCTCCAGCGGATCGGGCAGCATAACCGCCTCCCAGTCGTAGTGGAAGACCTGCAGCAGGCAGCGGCCGAGTCCGGCCGGCTCGACCCACAGCCGGCCGCCGAGCGGCCTGCTCCAGGCGCTCCGCCGCAGCTCGAATTCCAGGTACGGCAGGTAGGAAGGGAATTCCTGGCCGGCTTCCACCGAGCGGGTGACCGACAGGATGACCGTGCCGCTCGCATCGCCCATGACCACGGTCATGGGATCACCAGGCGCAAGCGAGCCAGCCGACCGCTGGAGCCAGTGCTTGACCGCTCCACTGCTGGTGAGCGCTTCCCAGGCCGGGAACGGCGGCGCGGGCAGCAGCGCCTGGACGTAGGGACCCATCCGGCGCCACGGCCATCTCCAGCTCGTCCCCGTCCGCAGGTACCCGGCCATCTGCTCAAGAATCCCGGGCCAGCCCATGCCGTTCCAGGACCGCCAGTCTGACGGCGGGTTCACGGCCTCCTCGGTGACAGTCACCGTGGTTCCCTCGCCGTTGTCGCGAACGGACCAGGTAACGGCAGCCGGAGGGCCGAGACCGACCCAGCGCCACAGATATCTCAGCACGCCGGGGTCCTGAGTTGCGCCCGGCGTAACGGCCTCGGTGCGGCACCAGAAAAACTCGCCGTCTTCGAAGTCGAGCATCGATTCCTGGCCGGCCCGCGCCCATTCCCCGCGTACCTCTGCCAGCCAGAAAGAAACCGCTACCGGGTCGGTCAGCGCCGCCCAGACGACAGCGGGCGGAAAGCCGATCGTGATCTCCGTGACGAGACGTTCCCAGCGGTCGGCCGCCAGTGACTGGGCGGCGACGCTGCCGAGCGGCGGGAAGTCGGCGCCGATGCCCGCTGGCATCGCCAGCCAGACGTGCCCTTCGGAAGGCGGCCAGGACGGGGGAGCTTTGTCGCGGCGGCCTGCGGCCGCCGCGGACTCGTTCCGGGTCATTTTCATCTGGTCCTTGATTGCCGGGCAGTCTGCGCAGCCAAACATAGCGGCCGGGAAGTGCCTGGTGCTTCTTATGCGTTGCCCGGTCTGCGCTCGCCAAGCAGAGCAAGAATCAGCAGGCCAGTCATTTAGCAAATTACTTATGAATATGCTTCTAAGGTTTCTCGGCAGTTGCTCTTGACGGCCGGGCTGGGTAATAGCCATAGTCGGTTACAGAGGCCCACAAGGTGACGCCGGACGGATAAATGCCGGGTCCTCAGATGAGTTTTTCCTTATTCAATTCTCAGTAGTACTCGGCTGCATTTTCTTCCTGGCCGGCAGGAAGGTGGAGTCAGCTCGTGATCGGGAAAGCCCGGATCTGGGCGGCGGGCATCTGCGCGGTGGCGCTGATGGCTGTGACCTGGCAGATGGCCAGGCTTCCCAGCGTCTCCGCCAGCCAGCTCAGCCGGATGGCACAAGCGTTCACGTTCAGGCAGGAGCCGCTGAACGGGGCCGTCACCCCGCGCACGGTGCGTCAGGTTGTTCCAGCGGTGTACCAGATCCGGCAGTGGATCTCCGCGGTCGGCGCGGCGGTGGCGCTGACCGACCTGCAGGACGCAGGGCGGCCGCAGGACGCTTGCGTGGTGGATCCCCGCTACGACAGCGTGACCCTGGAACCGGTGCCGGGCACCGGCCATCGCTACCCGCCGATCCAGTTGGCACCGCGCGGGCTGCCGTACAACCGGGCGACGATGGCGCCGATGGGCTGCGTGCCCGGTGACTACAACGAGACCGGCGCGATGAGCGTCCTGGTCTACTACTGGGGCCGCTCGCCGGTGCTGTTCCTGCGCAACGGCAGGCCGCTGACCGACGGTGCGGCCGCGTTCACCCCACAAGAACTGGTCCGCCCGTATCAGATATGGAACACCAACACGGTCGCGCTGGCCGACATCACGGGGGACGGGCACACCGACCTGGTGATCGGGAACTACTTCCCTGACGGCGCCCAGGTGCTGGGCCCGAGGGCCGCGCCGCAGACCCTGATGCACATGCAGCGCTCGATGTCGAACGCGCAGAACGGCGGGACCGAGCATCTGCTGCTGTTCGCCACCGGGCGCGGCGGCGTCCACCCGTCCGCCCGTTATGCCGAGGTCCCACATCCGTTCCCAGCCGCCGCCTCGCACGGTTGGACGCTGTCGATCGGGGCGCAGGACCTGACCGGCAACGGGCTGCCGGATCTGTACTTCGCCAACGACTTCGGCCCGGACTGGCTGCTGCGCAACATCTCGGCTCCGGGACACGTCCGGTTCCAGATGGAATACGGCGTGCGCCATTTCGCCACGCCGAAGTCCCAGGTCCTCGGCTACGACTCGTTCAAGGGCATGGGGGTGGCGTTCACCGATCTGACCGGCAGCGGGATACCCGGCATCCTGGTCAGCAACATCACCCAGTCGTTCGCGCTGGAGGAGAGCAACTTCGCCTGGGTGGCCACGCGCAAGCCCGTCCTCTCCGCGAACGGAACCGCCTACTACGACAACTGGAGCGAGAAGCTGGGGCTGTCCCGCTCCGGCTGGGCCTGGGACATCAAAGCCGGTGACTTCGACGACAGCGGCCACCCCCAGATCCTGCAGGCCACCGGGTTCCTGCAGGGAACCGTCAACCGCTGGCCTGAGTTGCAGGAACTGGCCATGGGCAACGACGCGATCGTGTCGAACCCGAGCCGATGGCCGCGGTTCGCCCCGGGCGATGCGTTGTCGGGGGCTTCGCCCAACCCGCTTTATGTCCTCGGCCCGGACGGCCGCTACTGGAACATCGCCTCGAAGATCGGCGTGGCCGACACCGGCGTCTCCCGGGGGCTGGCGCTGGGAGACGTCTTCCACACCGGCCAGCTCGACTTCGCGGTGGCCAATCAGTGGCACCAGTCGTACTTCTACCTGAATCAGAGCAGGCGCGAGCACCCCTACCTGGGGCTGCGGCTGTTGTTGCCGGTCTCGCCGGACGGCGGCGCCTGCGTCCCCGTCACCCGGGCCACGGCGGCTACCCCGGCGATCGGGGCCGAGGTGCTGCTGCGCTCGGGCACCCGGGGCCTGCGGATCGGGCAGATCTACCCGGCCAACGGCCATGCCGGGGTCTCCGCGCCCGAGCTGCTGTTCGGGCTGACCGAAAACCCCACCGCGGTCAGTGTGCGGGTCGCCTGGCGCGATGGCTGCGGCCACCGGCACGCCGCCGTGGTGACGCTGGCCCCCGGCTGGCACAGCCTGCTGCTGCGCGGTGACGGTTCGATTCGCGAGGTGTACCCGTCATGACTGCGAAAGACCCGCGGATCGTCGCGCTGCGCCGGTTCGCCATCTCGATCACGGCTCTGACCGTGGTGGGCCTCACCTGGCTCGGCTTCGAGCAGGCCTACGCCACCCCCGTCGTGGCCGTGCTGACCGCCTACCTGATCGAGCTGACCCTGGAGACGATCGAGGCCCGGGCGCGGCGGCGGCCGGCCCGCTACCGCGGCGGGGCCACGAACCTCATCGACTTCCTCCTGCCCGCCCACATCACCGGCCTGGCCTGCTCGATGCTGCTCTACGCGAACTCCGAGCCGTGGCCGGTCATCTTCGCGGTCACCGTCGCGATCGGCTCCAAGTACGTCATCAGGATCAAAGTAGGAGGCCGTCCCCGGCACGTCCTCAACCCGTCCAACCTCGGGATTGTGGCCACCCTGCTGCTCTTCCCCTGGGTGGGCATCGCGCCGCCCTACCAGTTCACCGAATGGATCCGGGGGCCGCTCGACTGGGTGATACCCGCGGTCATCCTGGTCTCGGGCACGCTGCTCAACGCCCAGCTCACCCGGAAGGTGCCGCTGATCGCCGGCTGGGTGACCGGCTTCGCGGTTCAGGCCGTAGTGCGCACAGCCATCGAGCACACGGCCATGGAAAGCGCGCTGCTGGTCATGACCGGGACAGTGTTCATCCTGTTCACCAACTACATGATCACCGATCCGGGCACCACGCCGGCTCGCCCGTGGCGGCAGGCGGCCTTCGGCGTGGCCACGGCGGCCACCTACGGCGTGCTGGTCTACCTGCACGTCGTGTTCGGCCTGTTCTTCTGCCTGGCCATCGTCTGCGCGCTGCGCGGCCTCGGTCTGGCCACGTTGTCGCTGCGCCAGCGGCGGCCGGGTCAGACGACGGTCCCGGTTTCCCGTTCCCGGCCGGCCACCGCGCCAGCCACTGCGCGGGTGAACGTGACCAGTGACGGGGCGCCGGCCCGCCCGGCGCCTGCTGCGGGAAGCGCCGATGGCTGATCAGCCGGCGATCGCGGTGGTGGGAGTCGGCTGCCGGTACCCTGACGCCGCTGATCCCGGCGAGCTGTGGGAGATGGTGCTCGCCCGGCGGCGGGCCTTCCGGCCGATCCCGGCCGTCCGGCTCAGTCTGGACGACTACGGCGGTCCCGGTCCCGGCAACGGGCCGCTGGATCCTGACACCACTTACGTCCGGATGGCCGCGGTGCTCGAAGGCTGGCGATTCGACCGGGCCAGATTCCGCGTCCCCGGCGCGGCCTACCGCGTCACCGATCCCGCGCACTGGCTGGCGCTGGACGTGGCCGGCCAGACGCTGGAGTCGGCGGGCTTCCCTGGCGGCGACGGCCTGGACCGGCACCGGGTCGCTGTCGTGCTCGGCAACACCATGGCCGGTGAGTTCAGCCGAGCCGCCCTGATCCGGCTGCGCTGGCCCTACCTGCGCCGGGTACTCACGGCGGTGCTGGCTCAGGCTGGGCTGGACGCTGCCGCCCAGGGCAGCCTGCTGGCCGACGCCGAACGCGCCTGCAAGGCACCCTTCCCTGAGCCCAACGACGAGAGCCTGGCCGGCGGGCTGGCGAACACGATCGCCGGGCGAATCTGCAACCACTTCGACCTGCACGGCGGTGGCTACACGGTGGACGGCGCCTGCTCCTCTTCGCTGCTGGCCGTCTGCGCCGCGTGCGGAGCGCTGCTCGACGGGCAAGCGGACCTGGTCCTGGCCGGCGGGGTGGACCTGAGCCTGGATCCGTTCGAGCTGGTCGGCTTCGCCCGGGCAGGCGCGCTGGCGATCGACGAGATGCGGGTCTACGACGAGGAGCCCACCGGATTCCTGCCCGGCGAAGGCTGCGGCATGGTCGCCTTGATGCGCGCGCCGGACGCGGCCGTCCGGGGGCTCACCCCGTGGGCGGTCATCCGCGGCTGGGGAGTGTCCTCCGATGGGCGCGGCGGCCTCACCCGGCCGGAGGCCAGTGGCCAGCTCCTGGCGCTGCGCCGGGCTTACCGCCGGGCCGGCTTCGGGCTGGAGACCGTGGCGCTGCTGGAAGGTCATGGCACCGGCACGGCGGTGGGGGACACCGCGGAGATCGGAGCGCTCATCGAGGCGCATGACGGCCGCCCCCGCCCTCTCCCCGCCGCGCTCGGCTCTATCAAGGCCAACATCGGGCACACGAAGGCCGCCGCCGGGGTAGCCGGGCTGATCAAGGCGGTGCTCGCCGTGCGCCACCAGGTGATACCGCCGGCCACCGGATGCGTCAGCCCGCACAAGCTACTGACCGCGCCGGGCTCACCGCTGCGGATCAGCGAGGCTGGCTCGTGGCCGGCCGGACCACTGCGCGCCGGAGTGAGCGCGATGGGATTCGGCGGCATTAACACCCATGTGGTCGTGGAGGCCGCCGCGCCGCGCCGCCAGATGCGCCGCGCCGGCTTGCTCGCCGCCGCTGCCACCGCGCCGCCGCTCAGCCACGAGGTGTTCGCCTTCGGCGCCCCGGCGATCGACGGCCTGGCCGCTACGCTGGCCAGGGTGGCCAAGATCGCCCCGGCCATGTCGTTCGCCGAGCACACCGATCTGGCGGCCGCTCTGGCGGCTCCGCGGGAGCGCCCGGACCGCTACCGGCTCGCCCTGGTCTCCCGCGACCCCGGGGAGCTGGCGCACAAGGTGGCACAGGCTCTCGCCATGCTCGGCCGGCTGGCCGGCGCGGCCGAGGGGACGCTGATCGCCCGCCCGGCCGGGATCTTCGCCGGGCACGGTGACCCCGGTCCAGTGGGTCTGCTGTTCCCCGGGCAGGGCGCCCCCGTCCGGGCGACGGCCGGAGTGCTCGGTCAGGTGTTCCCCCGGGCCCGGGCCTACTTTGGGGCGACCGTGCCGGACGGCGACCCGGCCGGTACGGCACATGCGCAGCCAGCCATCGTCCGGGCCAGCCTGGCCGGCCTGCGCTGGCTGGAATCCATGGGCGTGCGAGCCCGGGCCGCCGCCGGGCACAGCCTCGGCGAGATCACCGCACTCTGCTGGGCCGGCGCCCTGACCGAGCCGGACGCGGCGGACCTGGTCACCGAGCGCGGCCGGATCATGAGCACGCTGGGCACGCAGGCCACCGGGATGGCCTCGGTCGCGGCCGACGCCGCCACGGTCATCGCCCTGCTGCCCGGCACCAGCCTGGTGATCGCCGCCGACAACGGCGCCACGCAGGTGGTCGCCGGGTCGCTGGCTGACCTCGACCGCCTGGCCGACCGGGCGGGCCGGCGTGGCCTCGCAGTGCGGCGGCTGCGCGTCAGCCACGCCTTCCACTCCCCGGCCGTCGCCGCGGCCGCCCCGGCCCTGGCGGCCAAGCTGGCCGGGATGAGCTTCAGCGGCCCGCGCCGGACCGTCTGCTCCACCGTGCTCGGACGGCGGCTGGCCGGCGACGACCACCTGCCCGACCTGCTCGTGGCCCAGCTCACCTCACCCGTGTTGTTTCGCCGGGCCGCCGAGCTCCTGGCGGCCGAGTGCGCCGTGCTGATCGAAGTGGGCCCGGGCCGTGCCCTGACCGCCCTGATGCCCGGGATCGCGCCTGTGCCTTCGGTGGCCCTGGACGCCGGAGCGGACTCGGCTGAGGGCATCACCCAGGTCGCGGCGGCACTGTTCGCCGTGGGCGCGACCGGCCCGCCGCGGCCGCTGTTCGCCCGCCGGTTTTTCCGGCCCTTCGACCTGTGGCACGATTTCGAGTTCCTGGCCAATCCGTGTGAGCAGGCCCCGGCTCTGCCCGCACCACCCATCGCGGGGGAACGGCCGCAGGCTGCGCGGCCACCTGCCCCAGCCCTGGACCAGAGCCAGGCGGCCGGCGACGAGCAGACCGATGTGCTGGGCCTCCTCAAACGGCTGATCGCTGAGACGGTGGAGCTTCCGGTGGAGATGAT
>Ga0070733_10002254_pt1 | contig 13929 bp, 6 predicted proteins | sample Coa_R1_9_FD_66450 | JGI IMG/M metagenome (GOLD analysis project Ga0070733, IMG submission 66450) | Surface soil microbial communities from Centralia Pennsylvania, which are recovering from an underground coalmine fire - Coalmine... | ecosystem: Environmental > Terrestrial > Soil > Unclassified ... | reverse complement strand
AACTCATCTGGCTTCATCGATTTTTTAGGAAAAATGTAAGTTGTTTGTTCATTTATCTTTAAATAAATAGAATCGGGCTTCAATGTTGCATGAATAGTTGAACTCCACTTGTCAACAACCGATTCGTCTGAATTTGACATTTCAATATAGTCGTTAGTTACTTTCAGGTGCTGTACTTCATATTTCTTCACTCTGCTCAACAGATTCTCCACTGAATGCTTCCATTTTAGATATTGTCTACCGGGTTTTATGACATTTATCATAAAGATGAGGGAAACAATAGATGCCAGAATTGTCAGGAAAATCCAGCCGACATTAGGAAACGACATCGTGATTCCGTAAAGAATGACTGAAACAACAACGCTAACTATTGCTTTTAATATGGGAGTTTTTGTGTCTTTGCAAGTAAAAATGCTACCGTTTCCATTTTGATAATAAAACTCCTTTAAATGTGCATACCCGTTGATCAAATCTATTTTAATCTCTTCCATATCGATTCGGCCTTTATATACACTCAATATAGGATATATAAAGAAGGAGCACAATCCTGACCAACCAGAAAAAACACTACACTCAATACCGATTTAAGTGAGTCTACAAATCAAATAAAAAACCACCCAAATATTAGGTGGTTTTCTTTAAAACATTTCTGAGTCGTCCCCCAGAACCGTCCCCTGGCCCTGATTTACGTTTAGAATGTGACCCCGCTCGGGCTCGAACCGAGGACCCAAAGATTAAGAGTCTTTTGCTCTACCAGCTGAGCTACGGAGTCAATTTGGGAGTGCAAATATACAAGGAATTTATTTTGCAGAAAGTATTTAGACCCTATCTTTGCAGTCCTTAAAAGGGAGCATAGCTCAGCTGGTTCAGAGCATCTGCCTTACAAGCAGAGGGTCCGCGGTTCGAACCCGTGTGCTCCCACACAGTACCAGAAAGGGTTTCCGAACAAACGGAAACCCTTTTCCTTTTTATTAGATACACATTTCGATATACTGTTACCAAAGGGCTTTTTGATCCATCCCAATGTTGCTAAGCGCAAGAATATATAGGGCAACGAAAAAATGCAAAAATATCAAGAAAAAATAAATCGCTTTTCATAAAAGACTGATTAAAAATGTTGCCGGGAAGAGTTTGCCAAAATTTTCATCAAATAATCAGATGATTCCAATATTATGAAATGACGCCTTCCGCAATTGTAAACTCGCCCGAACAGGCATATAGAGCGGCTTCACACTCTTTTCTTTTCCCTGTATTCAGAGGGCGTGATGGAAAATTTGGATTTGAATACTGTGGAGAAATAAGCCTGGGTGGAAAATCCGACTTTACAGGCGACTTCTGAAATGGACAGATCTTTTTCAGCCAGCAGGAATTTCGATTTGTGCAGACGTACAGTTAAAATATAATCATTCACATTATAGCCGAGCAGGGCTTTTACTTTCCTGTACAGTTGAACCCTTGAAACTCCGATCTCCCGGCAAATATTATCGACCGAAAAGTTCTCGTTAGACAAATTGTTTTCGACGAGGGAAGTAAACTCATTGATAAATTTCCGATCCATTTTTGAAGACAGATTGTACTTGGTTTCGGTTGGAAGCTCACTGGTATAGTGTTCACGCAAAACCGCCCGGTTCCTAAGCAGGTTTTTTATTGTCTCGTCCAGGTATTCAAGATTGAATGGTTTGGCAACAAAAGCGTCCGCTTTGGAACGGATTCCTACGATCTGTGCTTCCATACTTGCCCTGGCAGTTAGTAAAATAATGGGAATATGGGAAGTCCTGATATCCTGCTTAAGAACTTCCGTTACTTTGAGCCCGGTCTGCCCCGGTAAAATGACATCAGCAATGATGAGATCGGGAACGATATCATATGCCAATTCGAGACCCTTTTCTCCATTTTCTGCCTCATGAATTTCATACTGCTTACCCAGCCTTGTTCTTAAGAATATTCTCATATCCTTATTATCCTCGATAATCAGGATCGATTGTTCCTTACCGGAAACAATTGTCAGATCATTTTCAATTGACAAGGGTTCATTAGCAGTAGTATATATTTTAGCGTCTTCATAATTGATGGCTGCTGGCAACGTGTCCGTAAATATTTCTTCCGGCTTAAGATGGCCGTTTCCCGTTGGCAGACTGATTTCGAACCGGCTACCCTTCCCTTTCTCGCTGCTCAATGTAATCGTTCCGTGATGAAGCGTTATCAATTCCTTTGAAAGCGAAAGTCCAAGACCTGTACCCTTAAAAGTCCTGCTGTGCCCCTGGTAAAACATATCAAAAGCCCGACTCGCATCTTCACCCGACATGCCAATTCCTGTATCTTCGATTCTTACTACAACCATCTGTCCGTCCTGAGATTTATCGATAAAAATATGAATGCTCCCATTTTCGGGGGTATATTTAAACGCGTTGGACAATACATTAAATAATACTTTATCCAACATCGTTATATCATACCATATTTTTAAGCCATTAATCTTACTGACCACATTCAATGAAATGGATTTTTTCCGCGCCATATCACTGAATGCGATGGCTATATCATTCACAAACGCGGTAATATCATTTTCTGAAGCCTTCAGGTTCATTTTGCCTTCCTCAATTTTCCTGAAATCCATTAACTGATTGATGATCCGTAAAAGGCGTAAAGAATGTTTATTTATAAATTCAAGATTATTTTTTATTGTAAAATGCAGTTTGGGAGATGCCATGGCTTCTTCCAATGGACCCATGATCAAAGTCAGCGGAGTTCTTAGTTCATGCGAGATGTTTGTAAAAAAATTGAATTTCGCATTCGTCGCATCTTTTACTTTACCCATCATCTCGATGAGCTGATTACGTTGTGATGCGATTTCATTGTTTTTGAATTCCAGTTTTTTATTAATTTTTTTATTTTCCTTCAGGTAATAAAAGAGAATACCCCCGAAAATCAGGGCCAGGGCCAGGGTGATGGATATGGTAAAAATGATCTTAGCCTGATTTCTTGCCGTAGCAACCTGGTCTACAATTATTTTCTGGCCTCTATCTATATCTTCTTCCTGCGCGAGCAATTTCTCATTCTGAAGCTTCATGATCCGTACGTTGGTAGAATCAATAACTGTGGAAGCCAGGCTGGTTTCTTTTTCATAGGGCTTGTGTTCCAGAATATTTGCAGCAGTTTGAATTGCCTCCTTTCCCCCGGTAGGATAAAGCAAGGTAGCTTTCAATATTCCCCTGCTCACCAGCTCGATACCGCCTGATGGACCTGGCAATCCGTCGACACCAATTATGGAAACCCTGTTTTCAATTCCAAGTGATTTGCATACCTGAGAAGCCCCCAAAGCAATTCGGTCATTCTGGCAAAAAATCAGATCAATATCATTATGGTTAATTAATTCACTGGTAAGCACTTTTGCCGATTCAGCTGGCCTGCTGTCCCAGTCCTGGGATAATCTTCCGGCAAAAATGATTCGCGGATATTTCTTTATGATTTCTCTAAATCCAATATCGCGGCCGATATCGGCGGAGGATCCCCTGTCGACACCTCCTATTTCCAGGACCTTACCACTGCCATTTAAAATATGGCCGGCATAATTTCCTGCGTCCAGGCCAACCTGGTAATTGTCGGCACCAATGAAAGCAGAATAATTTTTAGATAAAATATTTCTGTCAACCAGGATTACCGGGATACCTTTTGAATAAGCTTTATTAATAACCGGTGTGATGGGCTTAGCCTCGGTGGGCGAAGCAATAATAAGATCAACATCTTCATCAATAAACTCATTAATCTGGTCAATCTGCTTTTCCGGACTTAAATTGGCTTGTTTAACAATCAGTTCTATTTCGGGATGAAATGTCAATTCTCTTTCCATCTCCTTCTGCATATTTTGCCGCCAGACATCATTCGCACACTGGGCAAAACCCACCTTGTATTTGCTTTCCGGTTTATTACCTGAACAGGAAAACAGAAACACCTGGATTATAAATACCAGTATCAGATGAGATATTCGCCTTAACCGTGGCTTTTTCATTTTGATCCTTTAATAGATCTGTAGGCAAGCATACCGGCAAGATGTATATTTTATTGAATCGGCTCTTTTAATCCTGATTCTTTTATTTCAAATTTTGTATATACACCTGAATCGATATGTTTTCTGAAAATAAAATTGGTATTATTTTAATAAAAGTGATGATAAATTTAAAAACCGTAATAAAAATATAAAATTTATATCATAGGTAAAAATCTGATTACCAATTAAAATTACGAATTGGCCGGAAATTACAATTTCAAATCAAATTGAAACAATAGCAGAAAGACTTCAGTGGGCTCAGACAATACATTTGAAACTGAACGAACTGCTATATGAATCGGAACAATGTCTTTCTCTGGTCGCTGGTTATCGCTTTAGGAGGTTTTCTTTTCGGCTTCGACACAGCGGTTATTTCCGGTGCCGAACAATCCATTCAAAAATATTGGGATCTAAGTAATATCCAGCATGGTTTTACCGTATCTATCGCCCTGATTGGTACAGTGATCGGTGCTTTGCTTGGGGCGATACCTGCTGACAGGCTGGGCAGGAAAAAAACACTCTACCTGATTGCTTCCCTATATCTCATTTCATCCCTTGGAACCGCATGTTCAACCAGCTGGCCCGTTTTCCTTTTATTCCGTTTCGCCGGAGGTTTGGGAGTTGGTGCTTCATCCGTAACAGCGCCAATATATATATCTGAAATTTCCCCGGCAGGAAGAAGAGGCAAGCTGGTAGGGCTTTTCCAGTTTAATGTGGTCCTGGGTATTGTGGTCTCTTACTTTTCAAATTACCTGATAGGCCAGGCGGGAGAACATTCGTGGCGGTTCATGCTGGGTATCCAGGCGGTGCCGTCAGCCATTTACCTTCTTCTTTTGCGGTTTATACCGGAAAGCCCCCGCTGGCTGATCACTAAAAAAGGGAGAGTGGAAGAAGCGAGACGGATATTTAATATTATCGACCCGTCGACAGCTGATAAAATCGTAAGAGAAATCGAACAGACAGATAAGGAAGAAAAAACCGAATTGAAGGCTGAGTCATTATTTTCCACCAAATATAAAACGCCCGTGATGCTGGCGGTACTTTTTGCCGTGTTCAATCAGGTATCCGGAATCAATGCGATCATTTATTATTCACCACGCATATTTGAACTGGCCGGTCTGGGCAAAAGTTCCTCCCTGCTTTCTACAACCGGCCTGGGCCTCATCAATTTCACTTTTACTCTGCTGGCCATGAATTTTATAGACAAAATCGGGAGAAGATCCCTGATGATGATCGGATCCTTTGGCCTGATATTCACCCTGGCCATGGTTTCCTTTTCTTTTTATTCAGGCAATGTAAATGGTTGGTCAGTTCCTGTTTTTCTTTTTATATATATCGCATTTTTTGCTTTTTCACAGGGAGCTGTTATCTGGGTATTTATTTCTGAGATATTTCCGAATCCAGTCAGGGCAAAAGGACAGACGCTGGGCAGTACAACACATTGGGTTATGGCTGCCATCATTGCTTATTCTTTTCCATTCGTGGCTGAAAAAGCAGGTGGTGGGAACACGTTTTTATTTTTTGGCATTATGATGTGTATCCAATTGGCTTTTGTATGGAAAGTAATGCCGGAAACAAAAGGCAGATCATTGGAAAATATTGAACATACCCTTGTACTTCATTAACCACTACAAATATTTATACACCTAAAACAAAAACCAGTTATGAGAAAGTTACAAATTTTGCTGCCCATGTTGCTGCTGGCTTTATTCTCATTGGCACAACAAAAAATTATTACGGGTAAGGTAATAAGTAAAACGAACGGCGAAGCTTTGGTGGGAGTATCAGTTCAGGCAAAGAGGAATACGGTGACAACGGATGCTGAAGGAAAATTTTCAATATCCGCTGCAGTGGGGGAAATCCTCAATTTTTCATTTGTTGGCATGACACCACTAAAAGTGAAAATCACCAGTTCCACTTCAAACCTGAATCTTGTTTTGGAAGAAAGTAATATAGACCTGAACCAGGTGGTGGTGACGGGCTATAAATCTGAAAAAAAGGTCGATTTAACCGGCGCCGTATCGGTAGTTAATCTGAATGATATCAAAAACAATCCCGTCTCCAGCCCGATGCTTGCCTTACAGGGGCAGGTGCCAGGTTTGTACATTCAGACCGATGGCTCCCCAACCGGCGCAAACGGTGCACCGCCAGTGATTATCATAAGGGGTGTTAATAATCTAAACGGTTTAGGAAATTTAAACTCTCCCCTTTATGTAATTGACGGAGTTCCTACTATTCAATATCAGGATTTTGCAAACATTAATACGAATTCGATAGCATCTATTCAGGTGTTGAAAGATGCCTCTGCCTCTTCCATATATGGTTCAAGAGCCGCAAACGGAGTTATCATAGTGACAACCAAAGACGGCGGCTCGAGCGCAGCTGAAAAAGTACATCTCCAGTTTAGTTCACTCGCAACCTGGCAAACAGAAAAACCATGGCAGGAACCTGTACTTTCTTCGACGCAAAGAGGAGAGGCACTATGGCGGGCTGCTGTGAATGACGGTTCTGACCCTAATACCATTTCTACCAGCAGTATATATCAGTATCAATGGAACAACGATTATACCAACCCTGTACTTAACAATGTAATCGTTGCTCCCTATGTAGGTGGTGATTCTCTGGAACCCTCAGCCAGCACGAACTGGCAAAACGCCTTATTTAAAACGGCGTTTATCACTTCCAACGACCTGGCCATATCGGCCGGTAACAAAACAAGCGGACTACTGATCGACTTAGGCTACTATAATAATAATGGCCTGATGCAGTTTACCTATTACCAGCGTTTCAATGCCAGAATAAATGCACATACCACCGCTTTTAACGGAAAATTCAGGTTCGGGGAAAACATGCAGCTGGCCAGAACTTCCCAGGTGAATTCCACAACAGATGTAGGTGGAGACGCTGTCGGAGATCTTGCACTCACCCTGGCGCCCACCATCCCATTATATAAAACAGATGGAACCTACGGCGGTCCTGTAGGTCCAGGTTATTCAGACAGAAATAATCCGGTAGATATGCAATACCTGAACAGGTGGAACACAAACAACCTGTTTATGGCTTATGGAAATGTGTTTGCAGAAATAGATATCGTAAAAGATCTGGTATTCAGAACAAGTTTGGGCTTTGACTATTCTGAAGGATTAGTAAAACTAATAAAACAAATCGGAGATGAAGGCCCGGTTAATTCATTTAACAGCATGTTGGAGCAGGAAACCAAGGAATTTACATTTACCTGGACGAATACGCTGACTTATAATAAAGTATTTGGGAAAAGCAAGTTAAATGTGCTTCTCGGATTGGAACAGGTGAAAGATGATTACTCCACTTTTGGCGCAGCCAATACCAACTTTGCCATCCAGGATGTGAATTACTTCCAGTTAAGTTCCGGATCAGGCGCTCAAACGGTGAATGGATCTGCCACCGGTTATCGGTTATTATCCCAGTTCGGAAAAGTCTTTTACAGTTATGGGGACAGATACCTGGCATCTGTTACGGTGCGGCGTGATGGATCTTCCCGATTTGGAACGAATAATCCCTACGGAATTTTTCCTGCATTTACTCTCGGCTGGAGAATCAATAATGAAGACTTTTTCAAAAACGTCACAGCTGTATCGAACCTGAAGTTAAGAGCAGGCGTAGGAACCGTGGGTAATCAGCAAATAGGAAATCTGGCGGCCTACACATTGTACTATGCAAATTATGGAACCAGCAATCCTGCCTACCCTCTTTGGCTTAACACGGGAACAGCTTATGATTTACAGGGTGTTAATACAGGAACACTGCCTTCAGGTTTTGTCCAAACCCAGTTAGGCAATCCAAATCTGAAATGGGAGTCGACAACAGAAACCAATATCGGCGTAGACTATGGTTTCCTGAACGAAAAAATATTCGGATCATTTGACTGGTATAACAGGAACACGAGTAATATATTAATTCAGCCCCCCGTACCTGGTGCAGTGGGTGAAGGACAGTTACAATGGGTGAATGGTGCAAGCAAGAATACCAAAGGATGGGAATTTGTGTTGGGTTACCGTAACAGAACTCCCGGCGGATTGAGTTACGGTATTACCACAAATGCCAGTCACTGGGTGGATAAAATAACTGCCTTACCTGAAGACGTAAGGGCTGCCTACCCGGGTGATCCGAATCATTCGATTATCGGACATTCCCAATTTTCGATTTTCGGCTACAAGGAAATCGGCATATTCCAGAACCAGCAGCAGGTGAATGCGGCGCCGTCCCAACCCGGTGCAGGTCCCGGAAGGTTACAGTATGCTGACCTGAATGGAGACGGCAAGGTTGATGTAAATGACCAGACCTGGCTAGGCACCACATTGCCCACTCTCGAATATGGGATTCGAATTGAACTCAACTACAAAAACTTCGATTTCTCCGTTTTCGGATCAGGGGTTGCCGGAAAAACAGGATTTGACCCGGTTAAATATATGAATTCATTTATAGACACCCGCAACAACTACGGTCCTGGCGTGCTCAATGGATGGACAGTTCAAAAACCTACATCCACACCTGCTCTTTCTATTCTGAACCTCAATAATGAGAACAGAACTTCCAATTTTTTCTATGTGAATGCTTCTTACTTCAAAATCAGGAGCGTTCAGCTGGGTTATAATCTGCCTGCAACCATGGCGAAATCGATCAAAATGGAAGGATTGAGAATATATGTGGCAGGTGATAACGTACTCGCTTTTAAGAACAAGGATTTCGAAAGTAAGGATCCGGAACGGGCAAATTCATTTGCTCTTTGGCCCGTACCGACCGGATTTACTATTGGCATCAATGCGAATTTATAAATTGAAAAAATATTATTATGAAACGCAATAGAATTATATCGTGGTTTTTGTTAGCCGGTCTTCTTTTTGCCGGTTGCAAAAAATACCTGGATTATCAGCCTCAGGGTGCCGTTGCAGCCCCGGGCCTTACCTCTCCTACTGCAGTGGAAGGACTGTCAACGGCAGCTTATGCCGGAATCGCCAACGATTGGTGGGACGCACCCATTACCAGTAACTGGGAATGGAGCAGCATTCGCGGTGGTGACTCCTATAAAGGAGGCGGTGGATTAAACGACCAATTTCAGATGGACAGGTATGAACAGTTTTATCTCGTAGCTCCGGATAACAATGGTGCCGGTGATTTTGGTTTCCCCGGTGCATGGATACGAGCCTATGGGGCCATTTCCAGATGTAATGCTGCATTAAGAGCCCTGAATGCTATTAGCGATGCTGATTTTCCCAATCGTAAATCACGTATTGGTGAGATGCATTTCCTCAGGGGACATATGTTTTTCTTCCTGAAAGTAATGTTTAACAGGATTCCCTGGTTCGATGAAACGCTCACGGATGCGCAGATTGCACTGGTGCCCAATACGATGTCAAGTGATTCGCTTTGGTATAAAATAGAGGATGATTTCCAGACAGCAGTTAACGACCTGCCAACAACTCAGGCAGGTGAACCGGGAAGAGCCAATCAGCTTGCTGCAAAGGCTTACCTGGCAAAGGCATTGCTCTATCATGCGTATACACAGGATAATCAATATACCGTAACAGGTACTGATATGGCAAAACTGAATCAGGTTGTTAGTCTCACCAACGATGTCATTAACTCAGGCATGTATAGCCTTCAACCAGATTTTGCCTATAATTTCCTCGACGGTCACGACAACGGACCCGAGTCAGTATTTGCGATACAATACTCTATAAATGACGGAACACAAATCGGTGGCAGATTGAGTATGTCCACCAGTCTTAATTATTTTGGCGGAGCGCCGCAGTATGGTTGTTGCGCTTTCCATATCCCGAGCCAGGAGCTGGTAAATGCCTTCAGTACAGATGTAAATGGCCTGCCCAAATTTGACACATACAATAATGTTGCACTGACCGACGCAGATCTTACAACAAACGGAGTTAATATGGATCCAAGAGTCGATCATACAGTCGGTATACAGGGTCATCCTTTTAAATATAATGCAGCCTTACCGTACGATCACAGTTGGGAAAGAGACAATGGCGATTATGGCGGCTTCGGTACAATGAAGGAACTGCAACTGGCAACCTGTGCCTGTTTCAAAAAACTAGGGCCATTCTACGGGACTTCTGTAAATATGGATGTAATTCGTTATGCTGATGTATTATTAATGCAGGCGGAAGCCCAGATCCAGTTAGGTAATCTGAATGCGGCTTTGACATTGATAAATCAGGTCAGGGCCAGGGCAGCCGCCATCAGCCCGCTGGTGAAAAATACCGACGGCAGCAATCCTTCCAACTACAAAATAGATATCTATAAACCCGGCGTAAATATCGTGTGGGATCAGCCGACAGCATTTAAAGCGCTGCAGTGGGAACGCAGGATGGAATTCGCCATGGAAAGTCCAAGATTCTTTGATCTTGTCAGATGGGGTATTGCCGAACCAACATTAAATACATTTTTTGCGACAGAGAAACTGAGACATTCTTTTCTTGCAAATGCCCATTTCACTCATGGCCGGGATGAGTATTTCCCGATTCCACAAGAACAAATTGTATTTACAAACGGACTATATACACAAAACCCGGGATATTGAAAGAGGATTAGTTAAGGTGCCTTAGGTTGCGATGGGGTGGATGAATTCGGTACCCCCATCGCAACCCTTACCCGACAAAGTATTTATTTCATAAACCCGAACTGATTTGAAATTTCATCAATATGAAAAAACAATTACCTGTTTTAGTCATCTGCTTCTTCCTTGTTTCCGGGATTTTTGCACAGACCAATCAGATTCCCACTCCGCAATGGAGACCGGTTTATCATTTTACACCGGTAAAAAACTGGACAAACGATCCGAATGGTCCGATTTACCTGAACGGCACATTTCATCTGTATAACCAGCAAAACCCATTTGAAAACAAGTGGGGACATATGAGTTGGGGCCACGCCACCAGTAAAGACCTGATACACTGGGTACATTATCCCATCGCGATGCCTGAAACAATAGACAAGGATACAACCTGGCGGTTTTCAGGTTGTGCAGTGCTGGATAAAAATAACACGAGTGGCTTGTGTAAAAACGACAGCTGCCTGGTTGCCATTTACACAGCCGATCAGCCAAACCTGAAAAAAGAATCCCAATATATTGCTTACAGCAATGATGGCGGCATGACATTCACCAATTACGAAAATAATCCAGTCATCGATTTGCATAAAAAGGATTTCCGTGATCCGAATGTTATCTGGAATGAAGACTTAAAAAAATGGCTGATGGTTGTAGCCTTACCGAAGGAAAATCAGGTACAGTTTTACTCATCCGATAACCTTATAAAATGGGACCTTTTAGGTGAATTTGGACCGGCAGGCATAAAGAAAGGAATTTGGGAATGTCCTTCATTTATTCAGTTATCTGTTGAGGGGCAACCAAATAAAAAAAAGTGGGTGTTGATGAATTCTTTTGGGGGATCCGGAAAGCCAGTCATGCAATACTTTATCGGCGATTTTAACGGTAAAACATTTATCAATGACAACCCGCCGGATAAGATTCTTTTAGTAGACTATGGAGACTGTTTGTATGCCGGTATCCCATGGAACAATATACCTGACGACAAAAACTTATTTATTGCGTGGATGGTACCTCCGGCACAGCAAACGTTTCCCTGGAGAGGTCAGATGTCTATCCCCAGGAATCTCAGTTTAGTTGAAACAAAGGAAGGCATTCGTCTTGTACAACAACCCGCCGCCCTCATAGAAAATAATCTGGACCAGTATTCAGGGAATCAGGTAAAGGAATTGAAAGACATTAAAATCAGTAATGGGGAAAAAATGGTGGAAGACAATAGTATCGTAAAAGGTAACTCCTATTGGTTGGATGCTGAGCTGGTATCAACAACCGGCTCGACGACCGGTTTCAAAATTGCTGCTAGAAAAGACAAAAACAATAAAATCATTTCAGCAACGGAAATCGGATACAATTCTGTAAAACATCAATGGTACGTTGACCGGACAAATTCCGGCAGCGGGTCGAATAATATAAAGGAGCAATACCGGCTGCAAACGATTGACGAGCAGGTGGACCCGGGTAAAATCAGGTTTAAAATATTATTTGACAAGTCTTCCCTGGAGGTATTTTTCGGCAATGGGGAGAAAGTATTGACAACATATATTTTCCCTGATGAAGATTCAGATAATCTGTTGGTATTTGCAAATGGTGGAACTGTTAATGTAAAATCCTTAAAAATCTGGAACTTATCGGGAATCAATCCTGACCGGACAGACAAATAAAAGACCGGACTTTAGTTTAAGCATAAGCAGGTAGTTGTTCAATTCTTTGGCAGAGCACTACCAGGGGGAGCGTTTCTACTCTCCCCCTTATTTTTTTGATTTCATAACAAGAAAAAGATCTCTTTTCAAATGAAAGCAGCATTTTCCTTTCTTACACTGATATGTGGGATACTCTTCTACTCAAATATATGTGCGCAGGTACCGGCTAAAACATTGCCGGATTTTGAATTTTCAAGGCTAAATAGAAGCTCATTTACGAAACAAGATCTGGCCAGGGGCGGAATGACCTTCTTTATGTTTTTTGATCCAGACTGTGAACATTGCCAGCGGGCGATAAAAAATATCGATTCACAATACAGGTCTTTTGAAAAAGTTGCAGTCTATCTTATTTCACAGGATAACGAGGAAAAGATGAAGGGCTTTCTTAACCAATATACAAAACACCTGAAGACACAAAAAAATGTGGTATTACTGATGGATACCAAAAGTCAATTCATTGTAAAATTCCAGCCCCGCCGCTATCCCGCCATGTTTTTGTACTCAACTGATAATACGCTGATTGATTATGAGGACAATTCGGAAACTGTATTCCGGCTGGTACATTTTATCAGCCTGGATGAGTCAAAAAAAGGAGCAAGCAAAAAAATATAAATCAATGCCAGTTGCTAAAAGCGTACCTAATAAAAGACCGGAAACCGATAAATTTTTCATAGCTTTTAATTCGTAACATCAAAAATGAATTCAGGTAAAGTGTACCGGATTTTACTGCCTGCATTTTTTATTCTCGTTTCCTGTCATCAGCCTAACGAATATTTCATCCATTTACCCCAATCCAAAACGCATATAGACTTTGAAAATAAACCTCCTGATGATCCGAACTTAAGTATACTGAGTTATATCTATTATTACAATGGTGGAGGTGTTGCGATTGGCGATATCAACAATGACGGACTTCCCGATATTTATTTTACAGCCAACAGCAGGGGCCATAATAAATTGTACCTTAATAAGGGCAATTTTGAATTTGAAGACATAACTGAACAGGCCGGTGTGGCCGGCAATTCAGACTGGTGTACGGGTGTAACCATGGCAGATGTGAATGGAGACGGATTTCTGGATATCTATGTTTGTGCCATTGCTCATATGCACGGTCTCGAAGGACATAATGAATTATTTATTAACAACGGTCATGGTGGTTTTACCGAAAGCTCCGCAGAATATGGACTGGATTTTTCGGGATACTCCACACAGGCGGTTTTCTTTGACTATGACCACGACGGTGACCTCGATTGTTTTATCCTGAACCAGTCTGAACATCCGAATCAGCATATTGTCGATACAAGTAACAGGCGAAAATTCGATCCTTATTCCGGAGAAAGACTTTTCAGAAACGACCTCGTAAATGGCAAGCGGAAATTTACGGATGTTTCCTCGTCGGCCGGAATTTATCAAAGCAGTTTATGTTATGGATTGGGAATAGGGGTTGCAGACCTGAACAATGATGGATGGGAAGATATTTATGTCGGCAACGATTTTCATGAAAATGATTATTACTATATCAACAACCGAAACGGAACTTTTACGGAAAGCGGCGCAGACCATTTCAGGCATTA
>Ga0070733_10002253_pt1 | contig 13929 bp, 10 predicted proteins | sample Coa_R1_9_FD_66450 | JGI IMG/M metagenome (GOLD analysis project Ga0070733, IMG submission 66450) | Surface soil microbial communities from Centralia Pennsylvania, which are recovering from an underground coalmine fire - Coalmine... | ecosystem: Environmental > Terrestrial > Soil > Unclassified ... | reverse complement strand
TCGATGCCCGGCACCGCCTGCGCGATCTCGTAGCCGAAGTCGGGGTCGGTGGTCCACTCGATGGTGCCCTCGGCGATCGCCTGGACGAGCGCGGACGAGTGCGGGATCTTCACCTTCTTCGAGCCGGGGTGACCGTCGCCACCGCCGACCCGCCCGGTGTTGAGCACGTAGACCTCGAGTTCGTGGCTGTCGAGCAGTTCGAGCATCCGGTTACCCATGTCGGCCATGTCCCGGGGGAAGAACGGGTTGGTGCCCGGCACCCGGAGGAACTTGCCTTCCTCGTCCTTGCCACCCGCCGAGGTCCCGGTGGTCTCGCCAAGCATGAAGTAGGCCGCCGCCTGGTCCCGGTCGAGCCTGGCGACCCCGGGGACGATGTTCTCGTTCCGGTTCAGGATGAGCAGGATCTCGGCGGTGCCCACCTCGTTCGGCGGCCACGGGTTGACGTAGGAGAATGGCCAGGTGGTGCGGCCGTTCTTGGTGTAGGAGGTGTCGAAGAAATCCACCTTGCCGTCGGCGCTGGTCGAGACGTTCTCCAGGTAGGCGTCCGGCATGGTGGTGGCGTTGTAAATGGCGGGCTCGAAGTCCGGGTCGAGCCCGAACGTCTTGGCGAAGCAGCCATTCTCCGTGGTGTAGACCTTGCCACCGGGCATGAGCGCGATGAAGTCGTCCTGGGCAGGCTTGCTGTTCAGCTGGGTGGTGAACGTCGTGGTGGTCTTCCCGGTCCCGGACAGCCCGACGATGAGCACGGTCCTGTTCCGCCCGCCCACCGGGATGACCTTGCAGCCGGCGTGCAGCGACAGGCCGCCGCGGTTGTAGACGATGTTGTTCCACATCCGCAGGCCGCCCTTCTTGGACTCACCGAAGTAGTCCGAGTTGAGCACGCGGGTGATGTTGGCGTTCAGGTCGACGGCGATCAGCCGGTCGTTGGGGTAGCCAGGGGCGGGGAGGTTCGGCGTGTAGACCACGGTGGTGTCCGGCTCCCACGTGGCAGGGTCATAACCCTCATCCACGGGGTAATAAAGCTGCTTTTGCATTCCGGCCACATTTGCATTGGCCGCCTCAATGATAAGGCGTGCCCTTGTGCGGAATGCCGGATCCGATCCGATATAACCGTCCACGACCACCATGTGGGCGCCGGCGATGTAGTCGTCCTGCAGCGCGGCGATGCGATCGTACTCTTCCCGGGTGATCGTCTGCTTGACGGCATTGGTCGAGTCATCCACGATGAAGGTGGATCGCGTGCTGCGCGAATCCACGCGTGTCTTCACCACCACGTTTCCGAACTCAGTGACCTGGCTGTTCGGCATTTTTTCGGTCAGTTCACGCAGCCGCTCCGTGGTGGGATTCCACTCCACCGATGCCGCGTTCACCTCGTACGCCACTACTGCTCCTCCCAGTTCGCGCCCCACCCCGTGCGCTGCCGGACGCGGTGCGGCCGGCGTTTAACGTACGGGATTTCGGGAGTGTACCCCGACAACGCGGCATTAATTACCCCAGGTCCCACCTGGGTGTTACCCCAGGTCGGCCGGGTCGAGAGCGCTGGCGCGGCAGCGACGGGGCCGATGGAGCGTTTTCCGCGAGCCAGGAGCCCTGCTGCCAGGGAAATGCGGATGTGGTTTAGACCAATTCACGGTCTGGAAACTGGCCGAATTGCACGGAGGAGCAGATCACGGAATGGGCCGGAATCTTGAGTGATGTGACATATGTCACAGAACGCTGCGTGCCACCATTGGCGTCCTGGGCGCTCAGCGCGCGTCGTTCGGCCGGTGCGGCGGTTTGAGCCCGGGAGCCAGGGGGTTATACCTCCCGGGCGCCGGGGCCCTCAGAGCGCACCTGCTCGACGTGCCGGAGTGCCTCGCGCAGGTCCGCCAGCCACGAGTCCTCGTGCTCGCCGACCAGCTTGACGCACCAGGCGAGCGCCTCGCTCCTGCTCCTGGCCACCCCCGCGTCCACGAGGGTGTCCAGCACCAGGCGCTGCGGCTGGCGCAGCCTGGTCATCACGGGAACCGAAAGCGTGGTGAACATCACTGTCCGCCCGCCGCAGCGGACCCCCCAGGACACCTTCCGGCCGAACCTGTGCTCGGCCTCCCTGGCGATCTGGATGCGCCGGTCCCTGGTGTCCTCGCGGAACCTGCGGATCCGGCCGTCCACCATCTCGGCCTGCTCGGCCTCGGTGGCTCCGGCGCGTGCCTCGGGGTCGGCCAGCTGGCCGAGCACGGTGATTTCCTCGCGGTCCAGGGTGATCTCGGCCGTGGCCGTGAACCAGTCGCTGGGGAGCCGGCCGGCGAACCAGCCACGCAACTTCTCCTCGGACTCCGCGTCCCTGCCCGCCGACTTACTTCCTTGATCTGTAGTCATGTAATTATGATTACACATTTTCGGAAGCCTGGTCAAGGCACCCGAGAGCCCAGGCAGAGCCGGCTGGGAGGTGGCGACCGCGAGCCAGCCCACTGCACGCCACCAGTGTCGCCATCTGTATAACAGGATTTCTGTATAACAGACTATCAAGTATATTGGAAATGATCATGGAATTTTGGGGTTGGGGAAAGTTTGGGGTTGGGGAAAGGTGGGGCTGGGTGGGCTGCTGCACCCATGTTTGCCATCGACCCGAAACGCGCTAGACCAAGGCCGCCGCGGACGCGGCAATTGCACCCATGCTTGCCGCCGACCCGAAACGTGCTGGCTAGACCGAAGCAGCCACGGACGCGGCGATCTGCGGGTCTACCCGGACCACCCCGGCGAGTTCCGGGCCGAGCGCCACGGGCACGACCTCGACGTCGAGCCCTGGCTCGGGCGCCTGGATCATCAGCCCGTGCCCGAGATAGATGGCGACGTGTGAGATGTAGTGCGGGTCGGTCGGGTCGGTGTGATAAAAGAGCAGGTCACCGGGCGCGGCCTCGCTGAGCGGCACCGCAGGCCCGGTCAGTGCCTGGTCCGCGGCCACCCGCGGCATGACGATGCCCGCCTGCGCGAACGACCATTGCACCAGGCCGGAGCAGTCGAAGACCTTGGGCCCGCTGCCACCCCAGACGTAGGGCATGCCGCGCCTGCTCAGCGCCGCGTTGAGTATGGTGGACAGCTGGGCGCTGGTCAGGGTCGGGTAGCCGCGCATCTCGCGGGCCGACAGGCCGCTGCTGATGCCGGCCGCGCCCGAGGTGCCCGAAGCGTCGATCTGCGACACCAGCGGCTCCACCACGTCGCTCTTCGGTATCAGCCGCGCGATCCGCTTCATCAGGACGCCGAACCGGTCGTGCGGGGCGCTGACCAGGATCGCGTTGCCAGCGGGGAAGCCGAGCGAGCGGGCCACGGCGTCGGACACCACCGCGTCGACTCCGGTGATCCCGACCGTGGCGAAGCTGCCGATCCGCAGTTTCTCCTGCTTCACCCCGGCCACGGTGACCGTGCCGCCGAGCGGCAACCGGTCCAGCTTGCCCATGGAGTACGAGACCGCGAGGGAGCCGTCCGCAACGCTCTGCCACAGCCGGTCCGACTCTGCCACCGGCCGCGCGGCGAACGACCGGAACGTGGACGGGTTCACGCCGAGCATCGCCACGAGCTTCCCGTTCACCTGGATCCTGGCCGCGTCGACCGACTGGACCCCGGTCACTCCGCCCAGCCGGGCGATCGCCGCCGCGGTGCTGCGCGGCAGCGACCTGGGCGCCACGACGAGCAGGTCGGCGGGCCGAAGCGTGCCCAGCGGGGCCACAGTGGACCGCCGGGAGGCGAGCAGCGCGACCGGGACGGCGAACTTTCCTGACTGAACCGCGTCAAGCCCGGGCGCCGGGGCGGCACTGATCAGGTTCCGGCCGAGCCCGGCGGCGGAATGGTGCGTCGCGGCGGGCTTGACGGGGCGAGGGTGACCGGCCGCGACCGGCCTGGCGGCCGAGGACGGCCCGATCACGGTCGCTATCAGCAGGGCGGAGATGGCCGTGGCGGCCGGAACCAGGAAGCGGGTCCTGTCGCGCACAGCGCTCCCTTCGGCGGGTGCCTCGTCACCCCGCAAGTCGGCGGCTTCCTGCACCCACCATGCCCGAAACCGTACCGGCGCGTCTATACGGTGCGGGAAAGCGGCTTATTTCGTGCCGGAAAGCGCACGTTCCAGTTCGGCAATGCCGGTGATAGGAGCACGGCAGGTGAAATTACGGCAAACATAAACCGCCGGAGCGCCGTCGACCAGCCCGCGCCCGGCCAGCAGCGGGACTGTGGATTCGCCGGTTCCGTCGCCCAGGGCGACGACCGCGCCCGGCGACGGGCTGCCCAGCGCGGCGGCATGAAGCGCGGCCGTTCCCGGGTCGCCGGGCGGGCCCACCACCGCGATCTCGGCCGGGCCGGCCAGCAGCGCCTCGGCGACGGCGAGCCCGGCGCCCGCCGCCCGTGGATACCGCTCGGCGAGCACGGCGAGCGGCTCGAGGACGGCGATGGCGGCATCCCTGTGCCGGGCGGATCCGGTCAGCGCCGCATAGCTGAGCAACGCACCGGCCACCGCGAACGACCCCGACGGGGTTGCGTTGTCCATCGGGTCCGCCGGGCGGTACAGCAGCGGTTCACCGTCGTCGGCGGTGTCGAAGAACCCGCCATGGCCGTCGGCGAACCTGGCCAGCGCGGTTTCCAGCAGCCGCCCGGCCAGGTCCACCCACCTGGTCTCGCCGGTCACACCGGACAGCACGAGGAAACCATCCGCGACACACGCGTAGTCCTCGAGCAGCCCGGCGCTCGGCCCGGCCACACCATCACGCGAGGTCCGCGCGATGCGGGCGGTGGGCTCCCCGGTGGCGTCGATGTGCACCCGGACGAGCAGGTCGGCGGCGCCTGACGCCACCTCGATCAGATCCCGGCGGCCGAGCAGCAGGCCGGTCTCGGCCAGCGCGGCGATGGCCATTCCGTTCCAGGCCGCCACGACCTTGTCGTCCCGGCCAGGCCGGACCCGGTCCTCGCGAGCTGCCAGCAGCGCCGCACGGACCTGGGCGAACCTGGCCGGGTCGGCCGGATCGGCCGGCAACTGCAGCACCGACAGGCCACGCTCGAACGTTCCGCTGGTGGTCACCCCGAAGACCTCGGCCGCGAACTGACCGTCCCCCAGTCCCAGCACGACGGACAGCTCGTCCCTGGTCCAGGTGTAGAACTTGCCCTCCTCACCCTCGCTGTCGGCGTCGAGCGCGGCAGCCAGACCACCCTCCCGGGTTCGCAGTTCCCGGACCATCCAGTCACAGGTCTGCTCGGCCACCCGGCGGGCCAATGGTGATGAGGTCTGCCGCCACAGGTGCGTGTAGGCCCGGGCGAGCAGGGCATTGTCGTAGAGCATCTTCTCGAAGTGCGGAACGACCCAGGCCGCATCCACCGAGTACCTGGCGAACCCACCGCCGAGCTGGTCGTATATGCCGCCACGGGCCATCGCTTCCATGGTCTGCCCGGCCATCCGCAGCGCCCAGCCGTCCGCGTCCGCCCTGGTGTGATGCCGCAGCAGGAACTCCAGCACCATGGAGGGCGGGAACTTCGGTGCGCCATCGAAGCCGCCGTGGCGCTCGTCGAAGCCGACGGCCAGGCCCCTGACCGCGCCGTCACACGCCGCGGCCAGCCGCGTGCCGCCGGGACCGGCCGGGTCCCAGCCCTCGCCAGCCAGCTCGCCGAGTCCCAGGCCGGTCTCCCGTCCCCCGCCGGCCTCCCGCAGGACCCGGCTGCTGGCGCTGGCCCGCTCGGCCAGAGCCAGCGAGATCTTCTTCGCCTGGTTGTGAACGCTGTCGCGATCTTCGCGCCACGCCTGGACCACGCCGCGAATCAGCCGCTGGAAGTAGTCCCGGGGAAAATAGGTGCCGCAGTAGAACGGCTCGCCCTCCGCCGTCATGAACACGGTCATCGGCCAGCCACCCTGGCCGGTCATGGCCTGGGTCGCGGCCATGTACACCGCGTCCACGTCGGGACGTTCTTCCCGGTCCACCTTGATCGAGACCAGATGCGCGTTCATCAGCGCCGCCGTGGCCTGGTCCTCGAACGACTCGTGTGCCATCACATGACACCAATGGCAGGCGGAGTAGCCAACGGACAGCAGCACGGGGGAATCGCGCCGCCTGGCTTCCTCGAACGCCTGGTCACACCATGGCCACCAATCCACCGGATTGCCGGCGTGCTGCAGCAGGTAGGGGCTGGTAGCGTCCTTCAGCCGGTTCATGCACACGTCCCGGGGTGGCAGTTTCTGCGTCGATCCTCAAGGTATCGGGTCGGGCACCGGAGCCGCCGGACGGAGTCGATTGGATACATTAAGCGTTCATGTAATAACTTTCTGTTATCAGCAGGATGCTGTCCCGGCGTTTGGCTCCAGCATTTGGGGGCAGGCAGTGATCGATTCACGCCATGACCAGCGAGGGGGGAGACTCATATCTGACTACGGTCAAGGCGACCAGGGGGCTACGGCAACCAAGGCGACAACCAGGGCCGCTACGGCAACCAGGGTCGCCAGGACGACCAGGGCAACCAAGGCGACGACCTGGGGGGTTACGGCCACCAAGGCAGCCAGGACACCGGCCAAGGCGGCTACAGCGACCAGGGCGGTTACCAGAGCCAGTAACCGCTGACCGGCCCCGGGCGGGGTGTTCGGAACGAGGGACATCCCGCCCGGGCTGTCCAGGCCCGCTCCGGTCAGGATTCGGATTCAGGCGGTAGAGCCGGTGCACGCGGCGCTGCCGGTGATGCCCAGCCGAACCGTGACCGCCGGCGGCCGAGGATCCGGTCGATCGCCGCGCTGATGCCGCCCTCATCGGCGAGCTGGCGCCGGACGATGACGATGAGTGTGGGAATGGCCCAGAAGTCGCCGCAGACCCACAAGATCGCGGCGCCGATCTGCTGGTCGGCGAGCGGTGGCAGGGTCACGCCCCTGACGTGGTCATAGACCGGGTACCAGGAGTTCTGGGTGAAGAAGCTCATCGCCATCGCGAGGATCCACATGATCACGTTCGTCGCGATGATGGCGACCGCCTGGCCGGACGGCGACAGTCTGGGACGCAGCGGCGGCGAAGGGATGAACTGCAGCCAGAACAGCACTCCGGCCAGGAAGAAGCTGCCGTGCATCAGCCAGATGTGCACGGCCTGGTTGTCTTCGCCCAGGTCGAAGAGGGCTGGGATGTGCCAGCAGATCATGACCGCGCTGAACGCCACGATGCCGGTCCACGGCGCGAGCAGCCCGCGGCCAGCCGCACGCAGCGGCCGGGACCAGCCGCCGCGCATGACCGAGCGGGTGGCGCTGCGGCCGAGCCTGCCAGGCAGCGCGTCGAGCAGCGACTGCCACGGCGCGCCGGCCACGATCAGCGTCGGGGCGGCGAACATGAGCAGCAGGTGCTGGATCATGTGCGCGAAGAAGTAGTCGCCGGACCAGTAGTCCACCGGCGACTCGACGGCGAGCAGCAGGACGCCGAGGCCGGCGTAGAACCAGAGCGAGCGCACCCGTCGCTGGCGGGTCCGGTCCGGCCTGGATCGTTGCGCCAGCCGCCACAGGCCGATCTCATGCCAGGCGGCCAGTACCAGGGCGACGATCAGGAACGGATCGTAGGACCAGTGGTTCAGTAGATAGTGCATGGTGATCAGCCCGACGAGCCGTACTGGATGAGGACATCGATCACCTGGACTTTACGCTAGGTCGCGGCGGCCGGGGCCCAGTTACCATCCGGTGAATCGGTCTCATCCAGCAGGCGGGTAGTCTCGCCCGCGTGGGAGATCAGACGCTTCCCCCGTTCGGCTGGGGGGAGGTGCTCAGCCGGTGGCAGTTCGGCCCGGTGGTGACGGCGGTGGCTGTCGCCTTCGCCGCGGCGTACCTGTGGGGGGTCTTCCGGGTGGCGAAGCGCCATCCGGCCCGGCCGTGGCCCTGGTGGCGGACGGGGATGTTCCTGGGTGGGCTGGCGGTCATCGTGCTGGCGACCGAGAGCGGCATCGGCGTCTACGACGACACCCTGTTCTGGGTCCACATGATCCAGCACCTGATGCTGATCATGATCGCGCCGGCCATGCTGGTCCTGGGCCAGCCGGTGACCCTGCTCATGCATTCCAGCCGGAACCCGGTGCACACCTGGGTCAAGCGGGTGGTCCGCTCGCGGGCGGCCACCTGGCTGACCTCGCCCTGGTTCGGGATCACCGCCTACACCGCGACCATCGCCGGGACCCATCTGACCGGGTTCATGTCCGTGGTGATGACCAGCACGGCGCTGCACGACGCCGAGCACGCGCTGTACCTGGTGGTGGGCTACCTGTTCTTCCTGCCACTGCTCGGCCGGGAGCCGATCCGGTGGCGGATCTCCTACCCGACGCGGATCTTCGTCCTGTTCCTGACCATGCCGGTGGACACGTTCACCGGGCTGATCCTCGGCAATTCGACCACGCCGATGTCCGGGATGGGACCGCGCCCGGCCTGGGCCCCGAATGCGCTGGCCGACCTGCATTCCGGCGGCGCGGTGATGTGGATCGGCGGCGACGGGATCATGTTCGCGTTCATGATGGTGGTGTTCTGGGCCTGGAGCCGGGACGGCCGGGCCTCGGCCACCAGCGGCGGCTGGCTGGAGTCGGTCCGCAGGGCCAACTTCGCCGGGCTGACCGGCACCAGCGCACAGCGGGTTCCGGCGACCGGGACTGCCAACCGCGAGCATGACGAGGGCACCATCGACGACGACGAGCACCTGGCCGCCTACAACGAGTTCCTCGCCAGAATCAACGCGGCGGAGTCACGCAGGACGACAGGCTCCGACGGCAAGTCCCGGTAGAACTACCGTGCCCGCTTGGCCTCGTCCGCGGGATGCAGGCCCCAGACAGCGGCGGACAGTGCCAGGAGCACGAACAGCAGGAACGTAGCGACGTGCACGCCCGTGCACCATAGGCAGATGGCGCCGACCTGGATGAGTTCGACGTAGATCAGGTAGAGGATGAACCCGACACCGACGACGCTGGACGCCAGCCGGGCAAGTGCTATCTCCCGCCTGCGTGAGCGCCAGGCCCAGGGTGTGGTGACCGGGACCATGAACAAGTAGAAGGCCAAACCGAGCACGGCGACCGGGAACACCCCGAACACCATGGATTCCGGGCTCGTGGTGACCAGGGCGCAGTTGACCAGGCCGCGGTCTGAACAGGCGAGCGTGCCGTTACCGGTGAAGTGCTCGATGGTCATGTAGATCGAGATGCCCAGGCCAATGATGGCCAGTGCCAGGCTGCTGAGCTGTACCCAGCGCGGAGGGCCTACGGTGGTGGGCTCCGCGCCGGCCTGCTGGAGGGCGAGTTCCTTCGCCCTCGCCCGGTCCCTGGCCCTCCTGTTCTGCGGCACGGACTTGGGCGCAGGCCTGCTGACGGTGGCCGCGGGCCGCTTCGCCAGCTCCTTGCCGCCGTTCGCCGCAGCCTTGCCACCATTCCCGGTGGCCTTGCCGCCACCCGCCGGACGGCTCTTGGTCGCCGTGCCCCCGGTCTTGGCTGGGCGGTTTCTCCCGCTGGCCATCAGAGCTTCGCCTCCAGACCCTTGATCACCGAGGTGCACGCACTGCCCGGCTGGTTGTTCGTCAGCTTGCAGATCGCCGCCGTGAAGTAGTTGGCCGAGCCATCCACGCCCTGGGCGATGGCGTTGGAGGGATTGGTCAGCGCGGCCGCGACCTGGTTCCAGCTCTTACCGGTCAGGTACTGCGGCCCGAATGGCTGCAGATTTCCGACCTCGCTGTACTTGTTCCCAAAATCGATGAAGGGTATCGAGCCGTTCGAGTCGAGCTTGGCCCAGATCGCCTGCTGCGCCGAGGTTGGATTCTGCAGCGGTGCGCCCTCGGCGTTTCCGGTGCGGACGTTGGTCAAGGTCTCGACCGGGGTGAAGTTGATGTACTGGCTCGTGTAGGTGGACTTGTAGAAGGTGAAGGTCGGCGTGTTCGCGTAGACGTCGGTGGATGACGAGTGGATCGTCCGCAGGTTCGTGAACGTGCCGAACTTGCTCAGCGAGACGACCATCGCCCACCGCTCCGCCGCGCAGTAGGGGCAGTACTCGGCGCCGATGTAGAGAACCTCGGGCTTGCCACCGGCGGTGAGCGCAGGCTCGCCGGTCACCGGCGTGGGGCCGGTCGTGATGGATCCCGCGCCGACCTTGTCCAGGACCGGGGTCGGGACGGCGACGACAGTGTTCACCAGTTTGGCCAGCGCCACGCCCGTCGGCCCGTTGGACGTGGCCTTGGGCGGCTTGTGATTGAGCTTCACGACCACGAAGGCCACGACGATGGCGATCACGACGACGATCGCGCCCGATGTCAGGAACACCCGGTTGCGGATCTCGGCGCGCCGGGCCGCCGCGCGCTGCGCCGCGATCCTGTCGCGGGCCGATCCGGTCCTCTTGTTCCTGCTTGCCTTGCCCATGGCCTGCCCTGATTTCGAAGCTGAGTGCGCGCAGCCCGGCACCTGCTGCGCGCCGCATGGCTGAGCAGGCGGTCAGCGGGCTGGCGGGACAACCAACGGACGGCTGTCCGCAGACCATCGTAGGGCCTGACCTGACTTGAAATACACCGGCAGCCAGGGGTTCAGAGGCTCTTCACAGGTTGTCATAGGGCGACGTTCAGGGAGCTGGGCGACGACCCGCCCGGCCCAGCAGCGGTTCCGGTTTGACGGACCTACTCATAATGAATATCGTTTTCAACTGTAGGGGTTCCCGCTTGGAACTGGGAGTTCATGTCATGCCGCTTCGCTTCAGAGCCGTCACCGCCGCGCTGGGCGCTGCCGCGGTGCTGGCCGGAGCGGCCTGCACGCGCACTGGCGCGGCCGCCCCCCAGGGCGTCATCACCGCGGTCGGCGCGGAGAACGAGTATGCCAACGTCATCGGCCAGATCGGCGGCAGGTACGTTCAGGTCACCGCCATCGAGAGCAACCCGAACACCGACCCGCACAGCTTCGAGGCCAGCCCCAGCGTTGCCCAGGCGGTCAGCTCCGCCCAGCTCGTGGTTCAGAACGGCCTTGGCTATGACACGTTCATGAACCGGATCGAGGCCGCGGTGCCAAGCTCCACCCGGACCGTGATCGACGTCCAGTCGCTGCTCAAGCTGCCGGACAGCACGCCGAACCCGCACCTGTGGTACCAGCCGGGCACCATGCCGGCGGTGGCCAGGGCGCTGGCCGCTGACCTGGCCAAGCTGCAGCCCGCGCACGCCGCCTACTTCCAGGCCAACCTCCGCGCCTTCGATCGTTCGCTGCAACCGTGGTACCAGGCGCTCGCCAGCTTCAAGGCCGCCTACCCCCGGACGCCGGTCGCGGTGACCGAACCGGTCGGCGACTACATGCTGCAGGCCGCGGGCGCCAGGATCGTGACCCCGTTCCGGCTCCAGGCGGACATCATGAACGGCGTCGACCCGGCGCCGCAGGACATATCGCTAGAGTCCGGCCTGCTCAGCGGGCACCGGGTGAAGGCCATCCTTTACAACCAGCAGGTGACCGACTCGCTCACCCAGTCGTTCCTCAGCGAGGCGCACCGGTACAGCATCCCGGTCGTGGGCGTGTACGAGACCATGCCGGCGCCGGGCTACGACTACCAGTCGTGGATGCTCGCCGAGGTCCACGCCCTGCGGCAGGCCGTGGCCGCCAAGACCTCAACGGAGAAATTGTGACGACGATGACGGAATCCGCTGACGAGGTCCTCGCGGTCGACGGCGTCAGCGTGCGCCTTTCCGGCCGCGAGGTGCTGCGTGAGGTACGGTTCAGCCTGAAGCGTGGCGAGTTCGCCGGCCTCATCGGCTCCAACGGCGCCGGCAAGACGACCCTGCTGCGGGTGATCCTCGGGCTGACCGCCGCCACCACCGGCGAGGTGCGGATCGGCGGCACCGCCCGGCCCAGGCGGCGCGGTGGGCGGATCGGCTACGTCCCGCAGAAGATACTGCTGGATCCGGACATGCCGCTGCGCGCCCGGGATCTGGTCGGGCTGGGCCTGGACGGGCACCGGTTCGGCGTCCCGCTGCCGTCACGCAGCCGCAGGCAGCAGGTCGACGCCATGCTCAGGGCCGTCGGCGCAGAGAAGTTCGCCGACGCACGGGTGGGCAACCTGTCCGGCGGCGAGCAGCAGCGTGTGCTGATCGCGCACGCTCTGATCAGCGGTCCGCAGCTCCTGCTGCTCGACGAGCCGCTGGCCAACCTCGACATCCGCAGCGAGCAGGAGGTCGTTGGCCTGCTCTCCCGGATCGCCAGGGAACAGCAGGTGGCCGTGCTGATCTCCGCACACGAGATCAACCCGCTGCTGCCGGTGATGGACCGCGTCGTCTACCTGGCCGCTGGCCGCGCCGCCAGCGGCACGGCCGGTGAGGTGATCCGGACCGAGGTGCTGAGCGAGCTGTACGGCCACCACGTGGACGTGATCAAGGTGCATGACCGCATCCTGGTCGTGGCCGGGCGGGGCGGCGACGTGCTGGACAACGGCGTCGACGTACCAGCCGGATACGACGATGCAACCCTCGGGGCGCGATAGCTCGTGGGTCATCTGCTCAGGGCCGTGTTCGAGCCCGGTTTCTTTGCCAGCGCTCCGGTGCACGTGGCCGTGGTGGCCGGTGGCCTGGTCGCGATCGTCTCCGGAGTGCTCGGTGTCTTCACCGTGAGCCGGGGCCAGTCCTATGCCGGGCATGCCTTCGCCGACATGAGCGTCACCGGCGGGTCGGGCTCGTTCCTTATCGGGATCAGCCCGCTCTGGGGGTTCGTCGGCACCAGCGTCCTGGCGGCCGGGATCATGGACCTGATCGGGGTCCGGCGGCCCAGAGGCCGGGATCTGGCCACCGGCATCGTGCGCGGAGCCGGGCTGGGCCTGGCCGCATTGTTTCTCTACTGGGACACGACACACACGTCCACGACCGGTGCCACGATCACCATTCTGTTCGGCTCGCTGTTCACCATCAGCAGCTCGCTCATCCCGGTGATCGTGCTGCTCAGCCTGGTGTCGGTGGGCATCGCCGCGGTCTTGTACCGCCCGTTGCTGCTGAGCACGGCAAGCGCCGACCTGGCCTTCGCGCGTGGGATCCCGGTGCGCCTGGCCGGGGTGGCGTGCCTGGCCGCGATCGCGGTCGCGGTGTCCCTGTCGGCCATGACGATCGGCGCGATCCTCAGCACCGCGCTGCTGGTCGGCCCCGCCGCGGCGGCCTTCAGGCTGACCAGCAGGCCGGGTCTCGCCGTCGCCTGGTCCGCCCTGATCGGCCTGGTCGCGACCTGGCTGGGCGTCCTGCTCGCCTACGACAGCTTCTACTGGCCACCGGCCCGGCACGGCTGGCCGGTGAGCTTCTTCGTGGTAACCCTGATCTTCGTGTTCTACCTGGCCGCGCAGCTCGCCGGCACCCGCAGGACGGACGCCCGGACCGCCCCAGGACACGAGGGGTAGGCGGCCGTCATGTTCTCCGGATTCATGGTGAACACCTGGACGGTGGCGACCATCGTGGCGGCCGTCGCGGGTGTGGTCGGCTTCTTCGTCGTGCTGCGCGGCTCCGCGTTCGTCGCCGACGCGCTGCCGACCGGCGCGTTCGCCGGGGCCGCCGGAGCCAGCCTGATCGGCGTCAGCACCCTGCTCGGCCTCGGCGTTTTCTCGCTGATCGGCGCCCTGACCATCGGCCTGCTCGGCCGCCGTGGCCGCCACGATGTGGCGACGGCGCTCACCCTGGTGGTGATGCTCGGGATCGGTGCCCTGTTCCTGAGTTTCAGCGTCGAGTACGCGCCCGAGATCTACTCTCTGCTCTTCGGCGAGGTGCTCGGCATCAGCGCCAACGACGTCGCCCCGGTGGCCGCGCTCGCCGCGGTGTGCGTCGCCGCGATCGTGGTGATGTTCCGGCCGCTCCTGCTCGCCTCCGCCACGCCGGAGGCCGCCGAGGCACGCGGTATCCGCGGCCACCGCATCGAGATCGCGTTCCTTGTGGTCATCGCCCTGACGACGAGCATGGCGCTGCCGGTCGTCGGCGCCTTGCTGATCTTCAG
>Ga0070733_10002252_pt1 | contig 13947 bp, 13 predicted proteins | sample Coa_R1_9_FD_66450 | JGI IMG/M metagenome (GOLD analysis project Ga0070733, IMG submission 66450) | Surface soil microbial communities from Centralia Pennsylvania, which are recovering from an underground coalmine fire - Coalmine... | ecosystem: Environmental > Terrestrial > Soil > Unclassified ... | reverse complement strand
CAAACTCCGCCATCTTGTCGAGCACGGCGTGAACCTCGGGAACCACGTCCACATCGAGGAAGATTTGCGTTCCCTTTGGAGCGCGCAGCGCGACATGCAGAACCGCCCGCTGTTCGGTGACGTTGATCTTGTCGCCCGCGAACATGGCGTCGATGTGCGGGCGCAGGCCGGACTGCTCCGCGAGATCAAGGAGCAGTCTTGTCGTCTCGCTGGTGATTCGATTCTTCGAGTAGTCGAAATAGAGACCCATGACCTCCAGGGCGAAACATTCGCCGCGCTGTGAATCCTCCGTGAAGAGCTGCCGAAGATGCAGACTGCGGACCTCGGCATAATGCTCCTTCAGCGCTTTCCAAGCCGGCCGCTGGCGGAGTGGAACGATTGTATGCGACGGTCGCGGAATCGTCATGGTGGATCTCAACCGGCAGCTTTGAGCGTGGCGCTCTTCGAGCCGATGCGGTTGAGCAAATCCTTCCAGGACTCGACGAACGACTCAGCTCCTTCGCGCTGCAGATCGGCGGCGAGTTTTTCATCGTCGATACCGGCCTTAGCAAAGGCGGCGATTACACTCTCGGCATCGCCGCTGTCCTCGGGCAGGACCTCACCCAGCGCGCCGTGATCGGCGAACGCAAGCAGCGTCTTCTCAGGAATCGTATTGATGGTGTCCGGTGCAGCGAGCGCCTTGATGTAAAGGATATCGGAGGCCTTGGGGTCTTTGGTGCCGGTGCTCGCCCAAAGCAGGCGCTGCGATGGAGCACCGGCACTGGCAGCTTTTCGCCAGCGCGGCGAAGCGAGCAGATCGCGGTATGCCTTATAGGTACGCTTTGCGATCGCGATACCTAGAAGATCCTAAGTTCCTTCGGAACTTTCCCCATCACGGCTTTATCCCAACGGCTGATGAACATCGATGCCACAGAATGCACATTCGGATCGAGTCCCGCGGCGATCCGGCGCTCGATCCCCCGCAGGTATGCTTCCGCTGCCGCGATATAGTGCGCGGCTGAGAATAGGAGCGTGACGTTCACCGGCAATCCTCGAAAGATGGCTTCCTCGATGGCAGCTTGCCCTTCCTTGGTCCCGGGAATCTTGATAAAGAGATTAGACCGTTGCGCTCGAGGTTTTCGAGCGCGATCAAGATCAGTTCACTTTGCGATCACGGGCTGCAATTGCCATGCAGGGCTCGGTTTCTGCGAATGTGTCCCTCCTTTCCGAGATTCGGCACCCGCTCGAACCCGCTGTAACAAAATTCGCCGCTGCTCTTGACGGGATCCGGCTTTACAGGGAATTCAGGACGGGTCCTGGTGCACAAGCCCGAACGGGCACTGCGTCTAGCCTTCTTGCGGATTATTTATTCGAAGATGGCGGCAACCTTGCATTGAGGTTCGTCTGTTTTCTGGATGGTCCAACTCATGGAAGCTTGGTTTCTGGCCGATCCGGAAGCGCTGGCTCTCTCTTATGGCGAGGACTTTGCGAGGAATGCTCTGAGGAAGAATCCGCGGGTGGAGGAAATCCTGAAGGCAGATGTTGTGGAATGCCTAAAGCAAGCGACCAGGAACACTCAAAAGGGTGCATACCATAAGACCGCTCATGCTCCCCACATCCTGGAACTACTCGATCCCGACAAAGTCAGGAAACCCGCGTCCGAGTGCGACCGCCTGTTCCGCGAAATCTTGATTGAGATTGAGAAAAGTCCTGCTCAAGGGCGGTAAGTCGCGCTCTGGATGTCGGTCTCCCAAATTTTCACTTCGCGAATTTTGACCGGCACCGGTGTCCCCGCCAGACCCGCACGCATCTCCTGATAAAAATACTCGGCGATGTTCTCGGCTGACGGATTCGTCACGTCGAAGGGGGCCACTTCGTTCAGGAACTGATGATCCAGGCGCGCGATGACGGACCCCATGAGATCCTTCACGTCGATGAAATCCACCAGCAGGCCCGTATCATCCAGCCGCTCCCCTTCAATCACCACCTGCACCCGCCAGTTGTGGCCGTGGATGTTCTCGCACTTGCCCTTGTAGTTGCGCAGGGCGTGCCCGGCGGCGAAGACCTGCTCTACGGAAACCTCAAACATTTTCGAAAAACCTCTCCACGTCTTCTCGTTTGGTGGTGAAGGTGTAATCCGGCAAGCTGTCGAAAAAGATCTGCCCGTAGCGCGTGTTGGTGATACGTCGGTCGAGCAGCGCCAGCACGCCCCGGTCCGTTCGGCTGCGAATCAAGCGCCCGAATCCCTGCTTCAACGCGATGGCCGCCTGCGGAACCTGGTAGCTGGAAAACGGTTCCCCGCCGTCCTCGCGGATGGCCGCGATGCGTGCTTCCACCACCGGATCGCTGGGCACCGCAAACGGCAACTTGTCGATGATAACGCAGCTCAACTGTTCGCCCGGCACATCCACTCCCTGCCAGAACGACGAGGTCGCGAACAGAACCGAGTGCGGCGTCGAGCGAAACTCATCGAGCAGCGCGCTGCGCGGACCGGTGCCCTGCATCAGCGTCTCATACGGGATTTCAAGCGACACCCGGTCGTACACCAGCCGCATTTGCTGATAGCTGGTGAACAACACAAAGGCCCGGCCGCGGCTATGCGTCAAAAGCGCGACGATCTCACGCGCGGCGGCAGCCGTGAAGGCCGGACTGCGCGGGTCCGGCAGTTCCTGAGGCACGTACAGCAGCGCCTGCGAAGAGTAATCGAAGTGACTGGGCACCACCTGCGTGCGGGCGCTGCGCAGGCCCAGGCGCTGCTTGGTGAACTCAAACTCGCCCGCCACCGCCAGCGTGGCGGAGGTCAGCACGGCGCTATCGATCACATCGAACAGCTTTTCGTCAAGCAGCGAGGAAACATCAATCGGCGTGGCTTGCAGAAACACGCCCCGCCCGCGGCGCTCGATCCAAAACACACAAGTCCGGTCACCCGATTCCATCCAGAATTGCAGGCGCCGGGCGATTTCGCGCGCGCGATTCACCAGCGGGATGGCTTCTTCCGGCGCCGCGCGCAGCAATTCGAGTTGCAGGGCCACCAGCTCAAGCGCCGTCAACGCGTCGCGATACGCCTGTTCGTTCTGCATGAGAAACGCTTCGTGCGACCGGAAACCGGAGCGTCCTTCCGCGTGTCCAAAGAGTCCGAAGAAGTGAGCGGCGCGCTCGCCTAGAGTGATGAGGATGCGGTCCAGTTCCTGCGATCCGAAATTTTTCCGATGCGCCAGGCCCGCCACGTCCCGCGCCAGATCTTCAAACTGGTAGCTCGAAACTGAGACGCCGAAATACTGCCCCGCCACGTCTTCAACATCGTGGGCTTCGTCGAAGATGACCGCTCCGTACTCGGGGATGATGCCGGCCATATCGCCGCCCTTCACCGCTAGATCGGCGAAGAACAGGTGGTGGTTGACGATGATCAGGTCGCTTTCCTGCGCCTTCTGGTGCATGCGCGTGATGAAGCAGCGCTCGAACTGCGGACACTTCTGGCCGGAGCAGAGATCGCTGCGGGCATCGACCTTAGCCCAGGCAGTGGTGGACTCAGGCAGCGTCTTGATCTCGGATCGATCGCCCGTTTCCGTGGTCTTCTCCCACTCGCGGATGATGGTGAAATCGGCCATTTCCTGCAAGCCTTCGAGAATAGGCTCCTTCTCGGCATCGTAGATTTTCTGGCGGCACGCGTAATTGGCGCGCCCTTTCATATAGCAGGCGCGCAGCGGGCCCAGATGCTTTTCGAGAAACGGAATGTCCTTGAAGAAAAGCTGTTCCTGCAGATTCTTGGTGCCGGTGGAAATGACCACGCGCTTGCCCGACAAAATCGCAGGCACAAGGTAAGCCAGGGTCTTGCCGGTGCCCGTTCCGGCTTCGACGATCAGATGCTTTTTTTCGGCGAGAGCGGATTCGACCGCCTCTGCCATTGCAAGCTGCCCGGCGCGGAACTCATACTTCGGATGCCATTCCGAAAGGAGCCCCGTGCGGCCAAAAAACTGGCGGACAGTCAGGGTTTTTGTCGCGGGAGACACCTACTGGTCAATTCTAGCAGCCGCTCCGAAAAGCCTGCCGGCTTGGTTTGGAATCGGTGTTTAGTTCAAAACGCCTGGCTTGAGCTGATGCCGTGGGCTTCGAGCACCACCTGCATTTTCTCAAGCGCCGCTTTGTGGATCTGCGAAACGCGGCTTTCATTGATGCCCAGGATGCCCCCGATTTCCTTCATGGTCATCTCGGCCGTGTAGTATAGCGACACTACCTTCTGGTAGCGCTCCGGCAGCACCTTCATCGCCTCCCCCAGCACGCCGCGTAACTGCTCGCGTGCGCAAATCGAATCGGGATGAGTTTCCGGTTTGCAGGGGAAATCCGGCGCGGGCAGATCGTCGTACTCGTTGGAGCGCGTGGAAGCCGAAATCAGACCGACGTTGCGCAAGTCGAGCATCATGCCGCGCCAGCGCTCGGGGTCCATGCCCAGCTTTTCGGCTACTTCAGCCTCCGTGGGATTGCGTTGCAGCGTGCCGGCCAGGTCGCGCGTAGCTGCCTCCACCTGTTTGTGGCGGCGGCGCATGTCCCGCGAAGCCCAATCCAGCTGCCTCAGGCTGTCCAGAATCGCGCCCTTGATACGGTGCTTGGCATAACTCGAAAAGGCCACTTGCTTATCGGGATTATATTTGCTGGCGGCGTCGAACAGCCCCAGGATGCCGGCATGCACCAGATCGTCCATGTCCACGTGCACCGGAAGATTCTCATGCACCCGCACCGCGATCGCCTTCACCAGGGGCAGATGCTCCAGCACCACGCGGTCGCGGCGAGCCAGCCGGGCATTTTGCTGCGAGCCCTGCTGCGCGCCCGCGTTGACCCCCGCGTTGACCCCCGTGTGGACCCCCGTGTGGACCTTGGATGCGCGCGTGTGAAGCGTCCCACTGACACCCATCGGCTTGACGGGCGCAGTTTGCCTGTGGCCCGTCCCGGCCCGACCTGTGAAGGCTGGGGCCGCGGCGGCGCTCATCGTCATCGAACGCACTGGCGCAGGGGCCGTTGCGGTGGCGGTTGCAGTCTTGAGTTTCATAATCATCGTATCTTTCTCCGGGTCGGGGTGCGGTGACTTTCCAATTCCTCGGATGCTTCCTTGATTGCACGCCCCGAACCACATTCGCGAACCAGGCGAGAAAAGGCGGCAAAAGACTGATGGAGAAGTGATGGGAAAGGGATAAGTCCTTCAGGATCTGTGGAAAACAGGAGGATTGATGACATGGGGGTCGGGCTGCCCTCGGCCACGGGCCGTATCCCCCTCTTGGTCGCTGTACTATTTCGGAACCGTATTCTCACTTGCTTTTCCCAAACCGGAACCGAGTCGCCGATCCGGGATCGAATCATCGGGAAACCTTCCGGTAATAAGCAGGTTAAGCGGAGAGGGAGGGGTTCGTACCTAGAACGTACACCTTAGATGCGGCCTAAAATGATCCGACGAGGGATATGCCTCTTCCTTAGTCGAGACGTTTCCGCAATTCAACCAGCCAGGTCTTGACGGCGATCGCCCCCAAGATGAACCAGGTCAACAAGCGGATGTCGCCCGTTAGCGTGAGACCGGCCAGAACAGCGAGCACCGCGTATACGGCCATCGCGGAGAGGAATCGGCGATTCATTTGAAGTTTTATCGCGCAGGAAGATTATACGAAAAAGCGAGCTGCAAACGTATTTCCGGGCCTTGAAAATTGGCCGGCAGCGGAGGAAACGGATTGGAGGCGCTGATGCCGGCCACCGCCGCCCGGTCGAAGGCCGAGGTTCCGGAAGACTGCGCGATTACCAGTTTCGGCACCCCGCCGCGGCGGTCGATGATGAATTGCACCAGGACGCGTCCGCGCATGCCGAGTCGCGCGCTTTCCGGAATGACGGACAGCCAGTTGGTGCGTACCGCGGCGAGAATCTGAATCAGATAGGGCTTGAAATCGACGCCCTTCGGGTCGCTGAGAAGCTGCAGATTGCTGCGCACCGGAGCTGCCGGGGGCTGGCTGGGGTTGGGAGGCGCGTTCAACTCGTCGATGTCGCCGATGACGATGCCACCCCCCTGAGGCGAGGGCTGAAGCGAGGCGCGCATAGCCTGCTCGGCCGAGGCCTTCGGGTCCGGCAGCTTGATGTTGTCTGGATTGGGGATGGGCGAGGAGCCTCTGGCGCCCACCGGCTCGAAAGCCAATTTGGGTTTCTCGGGGGGCGGAGGCTCTTGCGGAATCCTTCCAGCCGGGAGGGGCGGTGGTGGCGCGGTCTCAGCTTCGATCTTGGGAGGCTCAATCGCGGGCGAGGGGAGGGCGGCCACCGGAGGACCGGGCACCGGCGGGGGTGGCCGGAAACGCGGCGCTGGGGGAACGGGTGCGGGCGGCGCGGCGCTCCGCACGTCCAGTTGCTTGGTGATTTTGCCGCGATTCGGGTCCTTTTGCGTTAGCTCCCTCGGCAGGTAGAGCGGGATGGATTTGCGAAAATCCACCGTAAGCCCGGGCGCGTTGCGCACCGCTACCGGCACGTCTGCGAGAGCAATCAGGATCGAGAGTGCCGCCGCATGGATGCACATCGATCCCAGGCCGTCCCTCAGAAAGCGGCGCGCCGTGAAAGGCTCGCGCCACTCGCGAAGCAGATTAAGCTCGCCGGGTTCCGCAACTGTATTCGCTTGGGCCATGACCGAAGACAACCGTTATGACGTGCCGGACTGGCCGGTTGTTTCACGCGCTCCCGAGAGTCTGGCGACTAACTGGGCGTGCTCTTTGATTTTACCAAGAATGGCGCATGCCACTTCGAGCGCCGCTACGCCCTGCTCGCCCGTGACCTTAGGTGCGCGGCGGGTGGCGATGCTCTCGAGGAAGCCCTCCAGCTCCAATCGCAACGGCTCATCTTTAGCCACCGGGAGAGGCGCGAAGTCGATCGCCATGGGCGGCTTGACACGGAAGCGGATGGCGTCCTGCCGGCTGTAGTCGAGCGAAATATATTCGTGCGGCTGGAACAGGCGCAGTTTGCGCACGCGTTCGGTGGAGACGCGGCTCGCCGTCAGATTCGCTATGCAGCCGCTGGGAAATTGAAGCCGCACGTTGGCAATATCCACCTTTTCGGACAAAATCCGGATACCGGCCGCGCGAATTTCCTCCGGTATTTCACCGGTCAGCGACAGCACGATATCGATATCGTGGATCATAAGGTCCAGCACCACGTCCACGTCCAGGCTTCGCGGACTGAACTCGCTCAATCGGTGTACTTCAAAAAACAGCGGCTTGCCGATGGCCGCCTCCAATGCGATCACGGCTGGATTGAAGCGCTCCAGGTGCCCCACCTGCAGGATCCGGCCCCGGCGCAGGGCGGCGCCCACCAGTTCTCGCGCGGCCGCGGGCGTATGGGCGATGGGCTTCTCGACCATCACGTCCAGCCCCATTTCGATGAGCGCGCAGCCGGCCTCGGAGTGGGTCATGGTGGGCGTCGCGACCACCACCGCGCTAGCGCTTCGGCCCACTTCCTCCAGGCTCGCGAACACTGCGCATCCGTAAGGCTCGGCGGCTTGCGTTGCGCGCTGGCGATCGAGATCGAACACGCCGGCGAGCTCGGCCCGTTCGGATTGGTGAATGACGCGCAAATGGTTCCGGCCGAACGCCCCGGCTCCCACGACGGCGATACGTGGTTTCAAACGCGGTCCTCAGTCAAGTCGCAGTCCTTAATCAAGTCTCGGTCCCCGCCCCAGCCGGGTACCCAGCCTGACCCATTTGGATTGGGCGGCGGCCCGCAACTTTGTTTCCAGCAAGTTTTTCTCGCTTTGCAATCGCGATAACCAAGTGCTCATTTCAGCCTTTTGCCTGAGCACTTCCGAAAGCACTGCCGCCTGGCTTTGGTATTCTTGCAGCAACTGGCGGATCACGTCGGGGCCAGGTACGAATGCGCCCTTGCGGGCCACCAGCGGCCGGGACCAATTCTGTAAAACGATGCCGAACCTCTCCACGGGATCGTCCTGGAAAGCGACCTCGGTAAAGCCGGCGTCATGAAGCTTTTCGGTCAATTGCTTGCGGGAAAACACGCGCATTTCCAGCGTCGCGCCGTGCCCCCCGTGAAAAACCAGCCGGTCATGGATCTCAAGCGTCCCATCCTTCTTGCGATTAACCAGAACTTGCTCGTCGCCGAGCGGCACGATTGCATAATCGTGGAGATCAGGATAATGCTCCACAATGTTTTCATCGAGTGACGAGGGCACGGTGATGCACAGGAAACCTCCGGGCTTGAGTAATTTGAAGCACTGTTCGAAGGCGCGCTCGACCGGACCCGGCACGTGTTCAAAAACATCGCTCGACAGAATGAAATCGCAAGTTCCGTACAGCTTGGGGTCGGGCTCGGTGATGTCCAGGTACGGCTCACGGTCGTAATACGTGTTGGTGTAGTCGAATTTTCCCGCGAGAGGAACCGCGTAGCACAGGTCATCGCTCAGCCCAATCCCTTTGATCGCCGCAATCCGCGGCATGTCCGGAAGGATGAAGCTTTCGCCAAACAGTTCCCTCGTGAGCAGGTAAACGATGGCCCTTTTCCGGATGTTCGAACCGCAGCCGGAGCAACTCGCTGGCTCCCAGGCAATCGTTTCGACGCTATTGTGCGCGCCGCAGATATTGCAGGTGAACGAGATCACAAGGCTACAGTCTACAACGAACAACAAAATGCCGAATCTGAGCCCGACTAGAAGGAGCGGTTGCGGCGCCTTTTCCGCACCCTTAAGGAGTCACCACGAACTTGTCCAGGTCAACGTAGTAATCGGAAGACTGGCTGTTCTTCTCCTTAAGGACGTGAATCTCGATGGTGTGCTGCCCCGGACCCAGGCCGCGCAGCTCTGTCTTCTGCTGCCAGCGGATATTCGGAGCATAAAGATCGACCCGCGCCTTTTCCTGCCCGTCAATCAGCACTTGTGCGATGCCTCGATTGAACGCGCCGGTGTACCAATACTCGATGCCGCTGCCATTGAAGGAAAGCCCCGCCATGTCTTCCGGGCGGTGTGAATAAGTCAGCGTACCGCCGGAGGCCATGGAATATTGCCCTGAGGCCCAGATTCCCTCGTACTCGATCGAGTGGCTCATATCGTCGTAGTCGCCGGGTGGAACGGGTGTGCCATCGAACGGCCGCGCGGGCCTCGGGATTAGCTTCGGCGCATCCCGGACCCCGTACACCGCCAAAGTTCCCGCGGTTGCCAGTGGCGCCGTCATCCACCTCAGGAACAGTTCCCGTGCGGCTGGATAATACGTCTCGCCCGACACGGGAGCCATGACGTAGCGGATGTGGCGGCGTCGAAAGACCGCGACAAGTTGATCCGCATTCTGGCTGTCTCCGAGTTCCCGCCAGTACGCGTAGCTATGCCAGGTGTCGCTATAAGCCTGGCCCCATAGCCCGGCCGTCAAGTCGCCGTCGAAGTATGCCGCAGGCTCGCCGGGGGCGTTGCGGTTCAAGTATTCCGTCAATGCGCGCTGCGGCGCGGCCTGTCTGAGGTATGCGCTCCGGCGATCGCGCCGGAACACGGCGAAGTCCTTGTCGTACCACCCTGACGCCGGCAGGAACCACACGTTGAGCGCTGTTACTCCCACCATTGCCCAACCGATGGGCGTTTCCGCGATGGCAATCGAAAATAAAGGTAAAGCGGGATATAGATAGCGTGCATTAGGTTGTGATTTGAAGGTCAGAATCGCCGCCGCCGCGCCTACGGCGAGCAACAGCCTGCTCTCCCGGCGGAGGGCCATGAACGCCGCCGGAATCAGAAGCAGGAAATACTGGAATCCCATGCCGCCTTTCTGCGCTTCGTAATATTTGTCCGTGCGGAATGTGACGTCGTAGAGCGTCCTCCAACTCAGCGGCGCGCGGAAACGAGTATCTTCAAAAGGCGCGCTCACGTCGAATGACGGCGCGCGGAAGACTTGATTCAGGAACGGATATACGGGATTTCCGGTCTTGCGCCAGGCCGTCACATAAGTGGGTGCCGCGACTACCACCAGCAGCACCAGAGCCAGCGCGGCTTGGGGCGCCTTCTTCTGGCGGATTGCCACGACTGCCCCCAACACAACCGCCGGCGCGATATACGCGGCGGTTCCCAGCTTTACCGCGAGTCCGGTGCCGAGCAAAACTCCCGCCCAAATCAGTTTCCCCTCGAGCAGTGTCAAAACTCCGCCCAGAATCATGGCGGCCCAAACATTTTCGACGAACAAAGATCCCGTCACTAACTGCACCACCGGCGTGGACGCGAATAGCGCCGCCGCCAGCGTGGCTTTGGTGTCCGGCAGCCATCGCCGTGCGACGTCGCGGATCATGAAAGTGACCACCACCAGCAGCGCGAAGTCCAGCATTTTCGCGGCGCCTTCGCCACCCGGTTCGCCGCCAAGAATGTAGGCCACGGTGTACGCCCAGTCCGCGCCCATCGGCATCAGCGCCCAGGCGAAATGCTGGTAGTCGAATTTCCAGAGACCGTCGCGGGCAATCGCCATAGGCGCGGCCAGATGCATCGCCAAGCCATCCGCGCTCACGTCCGGGTTCAGCGCCACCAGCCATTGTGCCGTCAAAACGAAAAGCAACACCGCGTGCGCTAGAGCTTCCAACCGGGCAGCTTTAGGCCATCGCCACGCGCGCCCTGCGGCCCGTAGCTCACGCCATCCAAATACGAACGGAAGCGCCAGCGCGGTCGCATACACCGCGCGGGTGTTTATAGGGAAATGAACCGCCAGTGAGATCAGAAAAATCCACACCGCCAGCCCCAGAAGCAGCGCCGTGGCCGAATTCGCCCGGCGCGCCCATCGCCGACCCAGCACCCACGACGATCCTAGAAAGTAGATCACCGCCAAGGGCGCCGCAATGCCCCAATACCACGCGGTGTAGGTCACAACAATGGACCCGATGAGTGGACCCAGCCAGGACGGACGCCACCAGATCGTCAAGCCCGCGATCACCCAAAAAATCTCTGCGTACAGCCGGAACCGGCGCACCCCCACCGCATTCCAGATCGTTTGCGAGAACAAGCCCTCTTGCGTAATCCCATAAATCGCCGCTAGCAGAAGCAGCGCCATGGAAATCCACGCCAGTTTCCTCGTCATGATTCTGATTTTTGGGTACGCCTTCTAAATATAAAATCGCGCTGCACCAAAAAATTGACCAGGAAAAGAGCCGACTCAGCCGCCATCTTAGAGACGATGAGCGACCATCCCAACCGCTGATGCAACCATCCCAGCAGATGATAAGAGAGAAACCCGCTGGTCGCCACCAGAATCAGAAACCGGGAAAACGTCGCCGGATGCGGTTGCCTGGAGAAAAAAACGGCGCGGCGAGCCAGCGGATAGTTGAACAGCACGGAAGCGGCGCGCGCGGCAGCCTGCGCTGTGGCCGTGGCCAACCCGGCGTGCAGCCCGATTATAAACACACTGTTATCCACCGCCGCCGTCGCCAGTGACAGCAGGGAAAATCGCGTCAGCACGAATCCGATGCGCATCGAATCTCGAAACGGATGGAAATGCGACTTGGTATTCCCCGGTTCGTAAATCGTGCGAATCGGCTCCTCGACAATGGGGACGGACAAATGCTTCGCCGCCGCCAGCATGTCCAACTCGAACTCATAGCCATTCGAGCGCACCGCCAGCAGGTCGATCAGAAGTCTTTCGGGCACACCGCGCAAGCCCGTCTGGGTATCTTCGAGACGCTGGCCCACCAGCGCGCGCACCATAAGACCCGCCACGCGATTGCCAATGCGGCTGCGTGCCGGAACATCGCCGTCGAACTGCCGCGCGCCCAGCACCAGGCAGTTCCGCTCTCGTTCCAGCCGGCTCGCGACTCGCAGAATATCGTCGGGATCATGCTGGCCGTCGGCGTCCGCCGTGACCACCCCACAACCCGGATGCATGGCTGCCGCGTGCGCCATCCCGGTTTTAAGAGCCGCCCCTTTGCCGAGATTCTCTTCGTGGGCGAGCACGGTCGCGCGGCAGGAGCCAAAGACCGTGGCATATTCCGGGCCGCTCCCGTCATCCACCACTACCACGGCCCGAAACGCCGTTCCCGACACCCGTTCCACCAAAGCCACCAGTTCCGCCCCCGGCCGGTAGGCTGGAATCAGTAACACATTCGGCACGTTTTAATGTAACACTCGCACCAATTCAGTGATAATGCAAAATGAGTTAGACTGACCAGACAACCTTATATGCGCCCCTGCCCCATTTGCGGCCACGCCACCAGCTTTCGAATCGGAGACTTGCAGAATACGTTTCACTCTCCCTTGATTCGAGCCTCCTACGACCTGGCTCACTGCCAGTCCTGCGACGTGGTGTACCTCTCGCCGCTCCCGCTTCAGGAAGATTTGGACACGCTTTACAGCGCCTTGCAATTCGACTACTACACGCCCGAAAGCATCCCGCCGGTGGTCGCGTTCTACTGTTCAAGAATGCGCGCGCTCGATGCCGCCCTGGGCCATCCGAAAAAGCTCTCGGTGCTCGAAATCGGCGCGGGTCCCGCGTGGATGTCGCGCGCCGCCAAAGCCGTCCATCGAGCCGCCTGCACGGTCGCGCAGGACGTCTCCCGTGAAATGGCCGAAAAGTGCCCCTGGGTGGACCATTACCTGATCACTTCCGCCGATGCCCCCGAAATCGATCAGCGCGGGCCCTACAACGTCATCTCTCTCACCCACGTTTTCGAACATGTGCCCGACCCGGTCGGCATGCTTCGCCGGTTGAAGCGCGTCAACAACGGCCTGATTTTCATTACCGCACCTCACCGGCCCGTGAAGTGGGGCGGCTCCATCGAGGAATGGCGCAAATATAGCTACAACCATGTGCCGGCGCACTTGCAATATTTCAGCAAGCGCGGAATGAAGACCGCCGCCGGGCTCGCCGGACTCCGCTTGCGCCATTGGGATGCCACCGCCGAGGACGGACAGGCCTTCGAAGCCTGGCTCGAATAGCCATAAGCGCTAGCCTAACGAAATCAATAAGAACCGCCGAATTTATGGAGTACCGGATTTTGTCAAATGCGCTGGCCACGCTCATTGATCCTTGTCCTCGCAGGGGCTGCAAGCCTCTTCGCTCCGGTTTTGTCGGCTCAACGTTACAACTTTAAGTTTTACGGTGAAGATGAGGGTCTTAAAAATCTCGCGGTGCAGACCGTCCTGCAGGACCGTGCCGGCTTCCTTTGGGTGGGCACGCAAAACGGCTTGTACCGCTACGACGGAAACCGTTTCACGGCTTTCACCAACAACGACGGTTTGCCGGGCACGCGGATCGAATCAGTCTACGAATCGACGGATGGAACCCTTTGGGTGAGCACCGACGCGGGGTTGGCGCGTCGTGTCCACGATCGACTGCGCGATCATTTCCAGGTGGTGCCCCTGACCGGTCCGCAAGGAATCCTGGCGCACGGCGTCATTGGCCGCCAGGGAATTTCGTCGGACCGTTCCGGGCGCCTGTATATGGCGACGGAGCGGGGTCTCGTGGTCGGCACACCCCTCGCCGCCCGCATCACGTTCTCGCTCCTGTCCCGCCCATCCGGCGTCGATCAGGATGAGGTCGCCAGCGTCTTCACGGATGCCTCCGGTGCTGTCTGGTACGCCTGCGGCAACAGTCTGTGCCGTCTCCAGAACGGACGCGCGCAGGAAATCGGCAGCGGGCAAGGCTTGCCGCCCGATCGCTGGGACGCCATTCTCGGCGACCTTGATGGCAACCTGTGGGTCCGCAGCGCATCCCGTCTGTATGTGTGCTTGAGTGGCTCCCGGCGCTTCGAATCGCGTCCCGGGCCGCCGGAATCGAAAAACACCTATCCTACCCTGGCATTCGATCCCGCCGGCCGCCTGCTGGTGCCGACCTATCGCGGACTCGCGCGCCAGAACGGGAACGGATGGGAGTTTATCGATGCCGAGCAGGGGCTGACCTCCAACGATATCTCAGCCGTCATCCAGGATCGCGAGGGCTCCATCTGGCTCGGACTGCTGGGGTCGGGCTTGGCCCGCTGGTTGGGCTACAACGA
>Ga0070733_10002251_pt1 | contig 13947 bp, 11 predicted proteins | sample Coa_R1_9_FD_66450 | JGI IMG/M metagenome (GOLD analysis project Ga0070733, IMG submission 66450) | Surface soil microbial communities from Centralia Pennsylvania, which are recovering from an underground coalmine fire - Coalmine... | ecosystem: Environmental > Terrestrial > Soil > Unclassified ... | reverse complement strand
GCAGTGCCGGCAGCGAGGAAATCTCTGTTGGTTGGAAGATGCATTTATCATCCGTCGGCACGAGTTCTACCACGAGCAAGGCCAGTTCCTCCCGAGCAGATGTGTTGCGAATACCGTGGCGCGTACCACGCGGCGCTATGGCCAGGAAGCCCGGCGCCACATCACAGGAGATGCCGTTGGTCGTCAGCACCCCCGTGCCGCGGTGGATGTAGTAGATCTCGTCGGTGTGTTGCAGGTGCTCACCCACCGACGACTCCTCTCCATCGGTGGCCGGTGGTATGACCACATACTCGATACTGCTCCAGGGATGCCCGAGATGCGCGGGGATAGCGAGGGCTTTGTTGAACACAATGCCCGTGCCTCCTAACTGGTCATAGGTCTGGATGGGACTGCCCGTATCAGCGACGGAGAGCCCGGTCAATTGATGGAGTGCCATATTGTCTCTTCCTTCCATATTTTCAGTTTTTGCCGCTGTTGGCCAGATGCTGCCTCCTACTGTCATGCCTGTAGCGTCGCGAGTGCTGTGCGCAATTCCGTCTCCGAAACGTAGGTGAGGGGCAGACCAGGCCGTTCTTCGACTGGCTGACCCAGATGCCTCAAGAGAACCATGACGTGAGAGTCCTCGCGACGGGGGAGGTAGCCGATTTTGTTGTCATCGCGGATGATTCTCATGAGCGCGTCGATGTCCACCGTCCGGGGAAGCGTCGTCGCTACCCCGTTGCGTCCGAGTAGCGAGTAGTGCTGGCTCACTTCCCGGTTGCTGAACCACCCGCGGGCATGGGAGATATGCGCCTCGACGAGCAACCCCAGCGCAATGGCCAGGCCGTGTTTCATGCCCAGCAGCGACTCCAGGGCGTGGCCGACCGTGTGCCCGGCTTCCAGCACCAACGCGGCTCCCTGCTCATGAGCGTCCTGGCGCATGACGGCCTGCTTGGCTTCGAAGCACCAGCTAAACACCTGCGCAAATTGTTCCAGGGAGTAGTGCGCCTGCGGGTTGAGCAATGAGGCAACCTCCTCGTAGCGCTGGGGATGGATCGCCAGCACATTTTTGACGAGTTCGCACAGGCCGGACCTGATTTCGTCGGGTGCCAGGCTCTGCCAGAAAGAAAGATAAACCAGAACGAACTCCGGGGCTTTGAAGGTACCCACCAGATTCTTGATGAGTAGGTCGAGATCCGGCTCGCCATTGACGCCCTGCTTGCAGGAGAGGATGCTGTCCGTCGCTGCGAGCAGGGTGGTCGGGAGGTGGACCAGCCGGATGCCTCTCACGACCAGGCTGGCAGCCAGACCCGTAATATTGCCGACGAGGCCGCCGCCCAGGGCAATGAAACACGAGGCGTGCGTCCCGCCACCGTGCGCTCGCGCTTGATAGAGCACCGAGAGCGCGGTCTGCATCAGCTTGACCTGCTCTGAGGCGCGCAGCGGGAGCAGCAGGCAGGGAACACCCACTGCGCGCATCTGCTGGTAGACCGGCTCGACCAGTTCCGGTGGCAGGCCAGCATCGACGACCAGGGTGAAGTGGTCGGCGTGCAGGGCTGCGAGCTTCTGCCGCAACTCTGTCCAATCAGGGTGCGCGCGCACCTCAATCGGGTAGTCGTAGACAATGCGAGGAGTCGCGCCCTCCTTTGTCTGGATGTGAAACAGATAGGTTTGTTGGCTTTCCACCAGGGTTTGCATGCGTTCTCTCCACCTTTCTATGGGTCGGAATACGAGACTGGACTTCTTGAATGCGGACGAGCACTTTCCCCAGCACCTCGTGCAGGGCCAGCGGCTCAAGCCCCTCGGCGACAAGCGCATCCAGTGGGATAATGCGGTCGGTGATCTGGGTCGCAAGGTCCGTTTGGGAGAGCAACGCCAAGGCCCTCGGGAGGTCGACTTCGCAGATCATCCCGTTGGTCGTGACGATACTCACTTCACGAGGCACCACCCGGCCCAGCGGCAGCGATACCCGCCCTGTCGGAATACCTACCTGCAGGAGCGTGCCGCCACTGCGTATCGCCGAGAGCGCCTGCTGTATTGCGGTGGGGGAGCCGGAGGCTTCGATCGCCAGGTCCACACCCCGACCGCCGGTGAGTTCGAGGATCTCTGTCTCTGTGAACTGATCGGCTTTGATGAACGTGGAGGCAAATGCGCCCAATCGCTCGGTCAGATCTCGCTTGCGCTCGCCCACCTCCACGACGATGAGCGAGAGGTCGCCCTCTGTTCGGGCGAGCAGCGCGGCCAGCAGGAAGCTGCCGATACCGCCGAGGCCGAAAAGTGCAACGCTCTGACCGGGCTCGATGCTGACGCGACCAAGGGCATGCATCGCCACCGCGCACGGCTGTGCCAGCGCCGCAGCTTCATTGCTGCAGCTCTCCGGCACAGCCACGCACATGCTGGCCGGCACCTTCACCTGCTCAGCGAGTCCCCCGTGCGTGTGGATGCCATAGAGCACCGCGCGCTCGCAGATATTGGTGCGCCCGGACTGGCAGGGCGGACACGTGCCGCACCACATGCCCGCACCCGGCACCACCCGCTGCCCGACGTGCAGGCCGGTCACAGCAGCCCCAACTGCCAGGACGATGCCCACGAACTCATGACCCAGGATGACCGGCCCCTGGTGCCCGCTCACCGGATGGGCCTGGTGCAGCGGGATCCTTTTTGGCCCCACGAGAAACTCGGTTACATCGGTTCCGCACAGCGATCCCAGGAGTGGGGCAAGGAGCACTTCGTCCGGCCCGGGCGGACCGGGTTCGGCAACCTCCTTGACGCGCACGGCGAGTGGGCCATGATAGACGGCTGCTTTCATGCTGGTTCGTTCTCCTTCTTCTCTCTCTTTACCGTTGTGCCCGTCTCGCGGCACAACGTCAGCGCGCTTTCACTTTATTTTCTGGCATCGTCTTCGTGGCCGTCTCCTGCTTTCTCGGTTGCCGGGCCACGACTGGTGCGATGACTGCACACATCCCCGTCGTTTCCCCTCCGCATGCCATCTGGAGTTGGTACAGCTGGCGGATAAACGCCCGGTCACGCCGACGCAGCCAGCCGAAGATCTCGTCATGGAAAGGCGCGAGGTCTTCTGGTGAGGGCGGTATGTATGATGCACATGCCGCCACAAATTGGGAGCAGACCGACAGTTCCTGCGCGTCCCCACTGCCAGCTTCGTGTTTTGCAGAAAGTGGCCAGATGCGATCCGGCGCTGGTCCCGCTTGCTTCTTCATCTGGTAATTAAGCTGCAGGCTTTGCAGCTCCCAGCCAGCGCCCAGCACGGGCATGCCGACGAACCAGGCCAGCAGGGCCAGATAGCGCTGCATGATCGCACTCCATGAATCGGAGATCGCGCGTGGCACGAGGTTCAAAGGTTCTGTGCTCCGTGTCCCGTTCGTGTCCTTGACCCTCTGGCTTCCCTCAATGAGGCAGAGCCCGCGCGTCTGCCCCAGGAGCAGTTGGCAAAACAACGGCCAGATGCACCGGTCGAAGATCTCCCGGATGAAGGCCCCGTCTGCCAGGAGGTCACCCGCCTCACCTTCTGCGGGGGGAGGTGACGGTGGCAGCAACAAGGGGAGGCCCCCGGCGTGCTGCAAGCGCCGGATGATGGCGCTTCCCCTGCCTTGTGCATACGCGCCCAGGGTCACAATCGAGGGCCTCGTGGAAGCGTACCGCGCGGTGCGTGAGCGGCTCGCGAGGACCTGCGCCAGGTAAGCATCGCCATCCCGCTCCCTCAAGCGCAGCAGGTCGGTCGCCGCCCTGGTGCGAGCAATGATGGAACCAGCACACAGCGCAGCAATGAGGGCAACGATCCCTACCAGTACCATTGTGGCGAAAGGAAAAGCGAAACTGCCCTGCTGCCCCAGGAGCAGGCCGATCAGGGGAGGCCCGAAGGCCGAGGCCGGAGCCGCGATCACAGAAACCACGCCCTGCGCGATGCCTGGCCCGAATGCCTGCGCGGTACCGATGTGGCCCGCTTCGTCGAACGTCGCAGCATAGGGCAGTGTTGTACCACAGGCGAACAGGGCCAGTCCCCACCCGGTCACGAGCGCAGCGTGGGGGGGAAGCGCAAGCAGAAGCACTCCGAGGCAAGTCATGGTCGTTCCCGCGATCATCAACGCGCCGGGCGTGAAGACCCGGTGCGAGAGCAGCAGGCCCCCTAGAGGGCGAAAGAGCATGCCTGCGAGCAGTCCCACGGCTCCCAGCATGGCCGCGAGTTCCAGCGACAGCCCGTAGGAACGAGCGAAATAGACCGCCAGCCAGGGAGCAATGGCCTGGCCTATCCCCAGCGTGCCCAGCAGCACGAGCCCAATCGTCCAGAGGGAGCGAGAACAAAAAGCGGCTGCCATGCGCCGGGTCGCTGCGGAGACCTGATGAGGTGCCTGGCTGCCGAGCGTCATGAGGCAGAGGATGCTGGCAGCCAGTCCAAGCGCACCCCAGACCGCAAAGGTTGTCCGCCAGCCGAAGAGTCCAAGCAGTGTCGGGGTCACCAGCAGCCCGAGCCCCGCGCCGAGCTGCATCGCTCCGCCAAAGAGACCCAGGCCCAAGGCGGCATATCTTCCCTGCCGTGCCGCGAGCGAGGCGGCCACGATGGCTGCCCCGGCACCCAGCCCGATCACCAACCGGCACAACACGATCCAGACCAGGGTGGGGAACACCGGCAGGAGACATCCACCTGCCCCGACCACGAGCAGGGCTACAAAGAGCACGCGGCGCGATCCGTACCGGTCGGCGAGCCAGCCCCCTGGCAGGTAGGAGAGGCCGATCCCGACGTAGAGCAGGGTGGAGAGGAGACCGGTCGCCCCGCTCGTCACGTGCAGCTCGCGCTGGAGCAGCGGGATAAGCGGGCCGTAGTCGGTGAAATTCGCCGAGATGGCCACCGCTGCCAGCGCCAAGATGCTCATGCGCACAGCGGTGCCCAGGAGGTCCGTCGACCGGCTTTGCCGCCTCGTGTCTGGTAGCGCTACGCTCATAGTTCCCTCTTTCCAATGCTCTTCGCTCGCTCGATTATGTACATGAGTTCCTACCGGCTCGCCTGCCCTGTTTGGCCTCCCTGTACCGAAATGACTGCTCCAGTCCTCTCCTGCGTCACAAAGTCCGCCAGGACCGACCAGTCTTCGTGCGCGCGTCCTGCCACCCGCGCGGCCAGGAGGTGTTCGTGGACAATCTCGGCAAACGGCAGTGACACAGCAACGCGATCCGCCGCCTGGAGGACCAGTTCCACATCTTTGAGTCCCATCGGCACCGGGAAGCGCGCGTCGCTATAGTCCCGCTCCCCGATCATGCGGCCATAGTCCTCGTAGACGGCTCCCGTGAAGAGGGGAGATTCGACCAGCATGCGCAGGAACTGCGCCCGGTCCGCCCCGCACTGCTCGACCAGTGCCGCTGCTTCACCCATGGACTCGATGGCAGCGGCGATGAGGAAGTTGTAGCCCAGTTTGACGGCGTTGGCGACCTCCACCCGCTCCCCCAGGTCATACAGATGCAAACCGAGCACATCAAGCAAGGGGAGTACGCGCACTTTGGCGGAAGCCGCTCCGGAGAGGAAGATCGAGAGCCGGGCCGCTTCTGCCAGGTCCGGGCGTCCCAGCACAGTCGCGGCTAGATAGTGGCTCCCCTGCTGCCGGTAGACCTTCGCCAGTTGCGCGGAGACCTCCGGTGAGACGGTGCTCAGCGAGAGGTGGACGCCTCCCCGGCCTATGCGCGAGAGAATGCCACCCTCTCCTAGGGCCACCACCAGGAGCGCCCGGTCATCGGGCACCATGCTGAGCACGATGCCTCCCGGCTCGGCGACCTTCCCAGGACTTGTTCCAGGCTCTGCGCCCTGTGCCACGAGCGGAGCCATGCGCTCCTCACGCACGTCGAACACTCGCAGCTTGTACCCTGTTTGTAAGAGGTTGAGCGCCATGGGCTGGCCCATCTGACCCAGCCCGACGAATCCGATGCGTTCTGACATAGCTATGTTCCTTCCTTATGGTTGTGCGCCTGAGAGCACGCACCACTCGTTATGACTCCGCGTAGACGACAATGCCCCGCCCGCTTTCGGGGACGAAGATGTGGTTGGTGAGCGGATCGACGGCCACGCTGTGGGCTTTCTTCACGGTGGGAACATTCTCAACCCAGGCGCCGGTCTCCGCATCGACGACCGAGAGCTGCGGGCCGCTGGGGTTGGTAAAGGCGGCCAGGTAGAAGCGCTGGTCGCCCCGGTTGTACCACACCTCGTCACACCCGCTCGTCTGTAGAATGGTTGCTTCGACCTGCCCGGAGAGGGCGCTGATGATCACGGGATGCCCAGCGCAGCCCAGCAGCAGCTCCTGGGTGGCAGGATCGAGCGCGATGCCGCTCGGATCGCAAGCTGGGAGCGGGTATTCTTTGACGAGCCGCTCTGTCAGCGGGTCAACGACGGCGACGGCTCCACCCGGGTAGCGCTTATTGGCAGGTACCGAGAGGTAGAAGCGATGCGTCTGGGCATCGAACACCGGCGCTTCCAGACCACCACTCGCCCCCGCGAAGACCAACTTGCCCACAATGGCGCGTGTGGCGACGGAAATGAACGTGGCGAAGGGAGTGGCGTCTGAGCCGTTGGTTACGAGCAGGAGCTGATACTGCGCATCGTAGGCCATTTCATCGGCCCGCTTTGCGCCACCAGTATGCAGCGTGGCGACGATGGTGCGCGAAGAGAGGTCGATGACCTTGACCGTGCTATCGCCATCAGAGGCCCACAACTGGCCGAGGTCATCCACTAGCACACCTCCGGGTCCCTGCGTGTCGCGGCTCCCATGAAACCCACGAAAGCCGCCAATCTGCCCGATGAGCGTGTTGGTACGCGTGTCGATCAAGTCTACACTGGCGTTACTGGCATCGGCCAGGTAGTAGACCTGGCTCTGGTCATCCACGAAACTGATATCGAAAGCCCACAGACCTCGCGGAGGGATGTTCGGCCCGGTGATGAGCGCGATCTGCCGCAGGTCCTGCGTTGTTTCCTGCGCCTGTGCCTGATGCGTACTGACGACGTAGCTCACCGATGTGGCGATGGTGGCCAGCACCAGCAAGATGCCCAGCGACCAGGTCAGCCTGATTTTAACGTTTGTGCCCACGCACGTTCTCCTTCGTTCCCGGCGAGAAAAGACGCAAATAGAACGCTGCTGCTCTTCTCGCAGTAAGCAGCCAAAGTGATGGAGCTCTCAGAAAAGCACTTGAACAAGCCTCTTATAGAATCTTGAGAGAAAAGATGAGCTAATGCAGCGGAAACTGGATCAGCTTCTGTACCTTCTCTCTCGAGTGAGTCGCCCGGTAATGCCCTTCGCGATGCCGTCGATGCACCTGTGGGTCATACAGCGTTGGCCCCGGAGGTGTTGTTCCAGGAAACAGGCTCGAGAGCAGCTCCTGGTCCTTCTTGAGCAGCGCGTAGGCCACCGAGATGATCTGGCCAGCAATCCGGCCAATCAGTTTGCCGCGCCCGCTATAGCGGCGCGTGCGCTCATCATAGCGGCATTTGATGAGAAGCAGGCGCTCGTAGATCCTGGCCCACTCGCAGTCCTTGAGCCGCACGGCCTGCCACGCCACCAGATACATGATGTGCTTCAGCAGGCGCGCCCCACGCGAGGAGAGCCTGGCCCGATCCAGTGTGGTGCCCGATTGGCTGAGCATCGGAGCCCACCCGCAGTAGGATTTGAGCTGCGCCGCCCGTTCAAAGTTGGCAATGATGGTGGCGGCCTGGATGGGTCCGATCCCCGGAATGGAGGTCAGGATCTGGCCTTCCCGGCAGGTCGTGACGACTTGTCTTAGTTCCGTTTCGAGCTGCTCCAGGTGCTGTTGGATGAGCGTCAGTTCTTCAATCAACTGGCTCTGCTCGACCACCAGGCCACGCAGCCGTCCGGCCTCCTTCGTCCCGATGCTTTGCGCCGCCAGCCGCTGCAACTCGAGCAATTTGGCATCCGAGAGAGAACGAGCAGAACCTCGTCGCTCTTGGAGGGCCGCCAGACTCGCCGTCGCCAGGGCGGCGGGCGTCGGAAAGTGGGTGCGGATGGCCAGCGCCGTCGGCAGGTTGGGATTCTTGCACACCTGGACGAACTCGGGAAAGACCTCGTCGCAGATGGCGGTCAACTTGTTTTTCCGCCGCGTGCTTTCTACGGTGAGTTCGTAGCGATGATGCACCATCCCCCGCAACTGAGCAGCGGCGGGTGTTGGGGGCACGAGCCGACGCACCGCCTGCATTGGATCGCCGACCTGGACCCCCTTCTCCAGTTGGTTCAACAAGAGATTGGCCAGCCCGAGCGCGTCGCGTTTATCGGTTTTAAGCAGTCCTGCCTGGCGCTTCTGTACATGCAGGACGTACACCGGAATATCCAGTTCTTGCAGGTAGTGCAGCAAGGCGCGATGGTAATGCCCGGTGACCTCCAGCACCACGTAGACCTGGGTGAGCGGCACATAGGTGCTGATACGGTCGACCAGCGCACGAAAGCCCTCACGCGAGTTGGTGAAGGAGAAGGCCGGGCAGCTTTCAAAGCGCTGATGGCGTGTGAGAAGCGTTGGGGACACAAAGCCGGCCACATGGGTAGCCTTGCCGATATCGACCCCCAGGTACAGGGTTTCGAGAGCCAGCATCGGTATGACCTGCAGCTCAGACTGCGCCCGTTGTGCTTGACTGGCCATCCATTCACCTCCTTCGTCATGTCCCTATGCGTCACATCGCATGTGGTACTCAAGCACCGCTGCTGTCTCAAGCACACTGCTCTTCTTATACAAAAGCACAGCGCGCTATCCACGTGACCTGTGATGAAACGGCCCAACGTTGGAGGAGAGAAGCGGGACCCTGTGGACGTGTCTCTGCCAACTTCGGATCAGAAGTGTGGCTTCAACCTCTTATGAGGAGTGCGATCACATCCCCCAGCTTGTTCGTCGGAGTCGAGCTCCACAGTGTACCCAGGGTTCTTCAGGGCCTTTCCGGAAGGAAGCTACCCTCCCGTGCCTCTCCATTCCCCACCGTTTCCGAATCTTGAACAGAATTTCAAGATCTTATCCGAAGTGTACCTGAATTTTGCACAGAAACGGCTGACAGGTTTGTCCAATGTTTGGGGAACTGTGTCTACAATTTCTCGGCAGATCCTCTCTTAAAAATGCTGAGCATGTGATGGAAAAAGTCGGCCAGAAGGTCTCACCATTGAAAAGCAAAAACAGGTACAGTTGTTCTAGAATACCTGGCGTTGTTCAATGGACGCATTCCCTGTAAATGCAGTCAGGGAATGTCACCAAACAATAGAAAAGAGTGCGGTGTAAGCGATGGAGACAATTGAAAAGAAGATGAGCGACCATCAGTCATTCACAAGCCGTAACCGCTACCTTCCCACAAGGGAAAACTTCATATGGCGGATGAAACAGCTATTGTGCGACCTGGCGGATCAAGCGAGTACTATAGGCGAACAATCGAGGCAGGGAGACGTGTCGCCACTAGGCGACCAGAAACCACCCACGATGCGAACGTAGCATAAAGAGCAGTCATAGATGAGCAAGTATGGCTGCTCCGTTTATTCAAGCAATTTGCCTGATATGCCGCAGAATAAACGCCTCCAAATCGGCACCCCATTGCAGTTCGCCAACGCCGGTGAGTTTCCATTTTTCAATCTATGAAGAGACGTTTAAGTCATCCTCGAACCGTATGTGTACCAGGTACGCGAACATATCCTGAAGCCCTTGCTCATTTTGTGGAGCTGTTTGCCGAGAAATTGGACGGCCTGTATCCCAGCACAGTAAATCCTGGCGCACGCAGTGGGTGCTGGTGATTCCACATTGCAGAGAGTCTGAAGGGTATACTGAGGAGTGAGACTTTGTGCTACTGTTGTGGCGGTTGCATTGGTCTGGGCTACTGCGTTTTGCGTTGCTTGTGCATTGACCGTGGCTGCTATGTTTGGCGTTGGAGAAGGCGAGAGGGTCACAAGGGTCGTAGGGATATGTGTTGGAGAAGGTGTTGCTCCTTTGTTTATACTCGCTAACAGAAATATGCCGGTGACAATAGCAGCAAGTATTGGGCTACCTATAAGAGCAATAATTATATTCCTCTTGAAAGAGTTCTGCTGTTGCGGATTATTTGAGGCCTGGCCAGAGGACTGGTGAGGGTACTGTTGCGGTTGCTGAGACATCTCTATCGTCCATTGAAAGCATGAAAATTATCTTTGTAACTATTCAGAGTCCTAGTATTACAACGAGACTTTTTTAGGGTAAACTGAAAGGAAGTTTTTTTCTGGAGGTGAAACCTGATGGCTTTCGTGCTTGATGTCACTGCTGATCAGCCACCTCTTCCAGGGCAAATAACCGTCCAGAGCTTGACTGCCGAAGAGGTGGCTTCTCTCGCTGAAGAATTGGTAATCTACCACCAGCACTTTGCGCCGTTGTTTTACCGCCGTGAGCAGCGCGAGTGGGCAGAGTTCTATTTGCGTGGGCTGCTCACGGCCGATGTCACCCGCAAGAATGTCGAAGCCATGGCCCTCCGCCTGCTGGGAGTGGGGCCGCATGCGGAACGGCAGGTCCGGGCGCTCCAGCAATTCATTGGGGAAGGCAAGTGGGACGACGATGCGCTCCTGGCAGAGCATCAGCACCTCGTGAACGAGACGCTCGGCGAAACGGATGGGATCCTGATCGTGGATGGCTCCGACTTCCCCAAACATGGAAATCACTCAGCGGGGGTAGCACCTCAATGGTGCGGGCACACCGGCAAAAAGGACAATTGCCAGGCTGGGGTCTTCGTGAGCTATGCCAGCCGCAAGGGAGCGACGTTGCTTGACCGGCGTCTTTATCTGCCGGAAGCCTGGTTCGATGAGGAGCACCACGCACGGTGGCAGGACTGCCAGATCCCCGACGAGATCGCTTTTCAGACGAAACATGAGTTAGCGGCACAGATGGTTGAGGGTATCATGACCTCTGGACGTCTCCAAGCGCAGTGGGTCGCCTGCGACGAAGGGTATGGCGACTCCCCGGCCTTTCTGCAACGGCTGGACGCGACGGGGCTGTGGTATTTAGCTGAGATCCCGCGCGATACCAAAGTCTGGCCGCTTCTGGAAACGGATGGGCAGACGGGGCGAGCGCTGCCGAGCAAGTGGGTGCCGCCCCAGGCCCCCTCGCGCAAAGGACCTGCTCCCCGCCGTGAACGCTTACATCCCAATTCCCCAGCCAAAGTGGCAGTGGAAGAACTGGCGAAACAAAGGCCCGCCTCGTCCTGGCAACGCTTTCGCCTGTTGGAGGGGCACAAAGGCCCGCTGGTCGCTGATTTTCTCGTGCTGCGCGCCATCCTGCCGCTTGATCGCTTACCGGGTCCAGAGGTCTGGGTCGTGATCCGGCGGAAGGTCAGTGGTTCGCCAGAGGAACCGGAGTGGAAGTTTTACCTGAGCAACGCTCCGCTAGAAACCGCACTTGCCACCTTTGTGCGAGTGAGCGGGATGCGCTGGCCCATCGAGACGTGTTTTGCCGAATGCAAAGGAGAACTGGGCATGGACCATTACGAGCTCCGGTTCTGGCGCGGGTGGCAGCATCACATGACGATGGTTATGCTTGCCCATCACTTCCAGGTTCGGTGGCAACAACGCCTCAACCAGAGAGAGGGGGGTCCTGCGACCCACCACAGCCTGTCCGTTACCTACTCCCGATGAGGTGCCTGGTCTGGACGCGCATCCTGCTCTGCCGCTCAGCATTGCTCAGATACGTTTGCTCTTGCGCGTTGCCTTGCCCCAACCTCCATTGGACCTGCCAGCAGCCCTGGCCTTGATCGCGTATCAGCAGCGCCACAACTAAGCGGCCTATTGCTCTCATCGCAAGCGCCTGCTGGCTCAGTTGCAAGAGGTACGCTGGTAAAACTAACGTTGGAGGGGATCAGCGTCTCCCAGCCTGTATGCTGTCCGCTCAGCCAGCATCCGGAGCTTTCAGGAAGCTGGAACAACTATTCCCTCCCGGCTCAACATGTCGGCGAACGGTGAGACTCGGTCAAGTTGGGGTCTGAAACTGGGCTGGTGAACCCCTTTCTTGATTACCCCAGCAGCTTCACATGAAAGGCTGTCGCCAACTCCTCGATCCACTCCGGATGATACGTCAGGCCGTACTTTTCGGCAAGCGCGGCAACCTGTTCGGGGTCGGGCGGGCCGGAAGGCTGGAGCAAGCGCGCCATCTCCCGAAAGTAGGTCTCAAAGCCTGCCGGGCAGATGATCTCAAGCAGTCGCGCCGGGCCAGGGCCAGCGTTCCAGAACGTGTGGGGGATGCCTCTGGGCTTAAAGACATACGAACCAGCAGTGGCCTGAACGACAAGATCCCCAATTTTGACTCCTACCTCCCCCTCCAATACATACGAAAGCTCATCTTCTCCGTGGTGTGTATGAGGCATGGCAAGGGTTCCTGGCGCAACCGGATGCTCAACGATGGAAAGTGCCCCGCCAGTCAAGGGGCCAAACACCTTGAAGATGACCCCCACGCCACCCAGGGCAACAGTCTCGCCCATACCAGGTTTCACGAGAAGATCTTCTCTGCTCACCTGCATTGTGCCGCTCCTTTCTCGCATGTGCCGAGGCACTGGCGTGCCTGGCAATTCCAGAAAACAGTGATGTATACTGATAGTGCAAAGCATACCAGAAGGCCGGGGCTTTGTCAATATTCAGTGAACAATTTTGTCTAATGAAACTGTGTGGTATACTGCCTCTATGACACGCACCTATCACCTGAAACAGCGCGCTCAGCGCCAGCAAGCAACTCGTCAGCGGATTATCGAAGCAGCAGTCGAACTGCATACGACCCTTGGACCCGCCCAGACCACCATCAGCGCCATCGCCCAACGGGCCGGAGTGGAGCGACTGACCCTGTATCGCCACTTCCCCGACGAGCACGCGCTGCTCTCTGCCTGCTCCAGCCATTATCTGAGCACCCACCCCTTGCCCGACCCCACCCCTTGGGGACTGATCGCTGACCCCCAGGCTCGTTTGCGCCGGGGCCTCGCTGAGGTCTATGCCTACTATCGCCGGACCGAGCAGCACATGGCCGCTCTCCAGCGCGATGCACAAGTGCTGCCTCAGTTACGCGAGTTCGCCGCGCCCTACCTTGAGCGCTGGGGCCAGATGCGCGCTGTGCTGGCTGCCGCGTGGGGGGGGTCTGCCCCAAAGCTTCCGAAGCTTTCCGCCGCGCTGGGCCACGCGCTTGACTTCCAGTCCTGGCGCTCGCTCGTCCGCCAGCAGGGGCTTGAAGACGAGCAGGTGGTTGAGCTGATGGTTGGCATGGTTCGCTGTCTGGTCGCAGGCACCTAAAACCACCGCGAGTCCTTGGCTCTTCATTCTGCTGGTTCTTCGTGACAGGGGAGAGCAACACGTCGCCTCCTCAGAGCATAGCTCCCTGGTTCAGTGGACAGCATACAGGCTGGGAGACGCTGATCCCCAACGTCAGTTTTGCCCTGACGAGAAAAAGTCTCGTTGTATTACTAGAAGACTTGCCTGAAAAAGCAAAAACGACTACAGTAGACCTATGACAGCCGAAGAAGAACTGCTGCGACAAGCAAATAGCCGCCATGTCCTTATCACACTTTTACGGGCGAATCTGGGCGATACCCTATATTTACGGACGAAACGGGGTTGTACCCTAATTACTGGGTTCGCACCTCAGCGCCTCGGAACTCGCATGAGGCATCATCGGTGTATCCGCTCCCGATATCGAGTGTCCCGAAGGACACCCCGCCAGAGAGCGATTGAGGTATGTAGTCACTGAATACCTGGCGATCATCGACGAAAGCCATTACCTGCGAGCCGTTCACAAGGGCACCGATCGTATGCCAATCATTCAAATTGGTAGCATATGGAACCGTAGTTGGTCCTTCATAGGCACGGGCTGGAATCTTACCATCCCAATACGCAAGCTGCAGGCCATCTGAGCGTAGGGCGAGTTGGAATAGGCTATTCACACTTTTATATGCAAATATCAGCGTGCAGGCTGTGGCAGTCGATCCTGATATCTGTCTCG
>Ga0070733_10002250_pt1 | contig 13953 bp, 13 predicted proteins | sample Coa_R1_9_FD_66450 | JGI IMG/M metagenome (GOLD analysis project Ga0070733, IMG submission 66450) | Surface soil microbial communities from Centralia Pennsylvania, which are recovering from an underground coalmine fire - Coalmine... | ecosystem: Environmental > Terrestrial > Soil > Unclassified ... | reverse complement strand
CTTGGGTAGCGTTGCGGCGGTGGGTGATATTGAGGTTGTCGTCATGTTTTCTCCACTATTGCCTGCTTTTGTGGCTCGATCTTCCACGTCGTTGATCTAATGCGCAGATCTAATGCGCGGCAGCTTCGACTGACTCGGCCTGCTTCATCCGAATCTGGACCAGTTGTAGCAGCACCTCATCGCGAAGCCGAGCCAATTCGTCGATCGAGCGCCCGCCGGCGGCTTCCCTGACGCCTTCTACGATGGTTGTTTTGCTTCCCTCGGGCCATTCGGCAAACCCGGCGAGATCCTTCCACCAAGAAGCGACGGGACCAGAAAGATGATCCATGAAATGCTGAATGCCACCTTCGCCACCCCCCAAATGGAACAACATAGAGGGACCCATGACACCCCAGCGCAACCCCGGTCCCCAACTCACTGCCGTGTCGGCGTCGGCAACATCTACTACGCCGAGGTGGATCAGGTTTACAACCTCGCGATAAATAGCGGCCTGAAGCCGATTGGCAACATGACCGACGACTTCTTTGTGAAGGTGAATCGGCTTCTTGCCGATGGCTGCGTAGAACTGGATCGCGCGGCGAACTGCGTCGGGTGAAGTCTTGGTACCCCCCACTACCTCTACAAGAGGAACCATATGCGGCGGATTAAAGGGATGTCCGATGACGCACCGCTCCGGATGCGCACACTGGGACTGCGTCACGCTCATCGTGATCCCGGAGGAACTGGACGCGATGATCGAATCAGTGGGTGTAGCCGCATCTATATCGGCGAACAATTTGATCTTGAACTCGGGCCGTTCCGGCCCGTTCTCCTGAACAAAATCCGCGTGTGACACCGCCTCTTTAAGATCGAGAGAAAATGTCAGTCTTTCTCTCGACGCCTTCTTCGCGAGTCCCTTGGCAGTGAGTGCCGGCCACGCTGTGTCGATGTAATTTCGCAGATTCTGTTCGGCATTCGGCGCCGGATCCGTCGCGACTACGTCGAAACCGTGCGCCAGAAACTCCGCTGCCCAGCTTGCACCGATTACGCCAGTACCGACAATAGCGATATTCTGGACCTCTCTGTTCTTCGACATGATAGTTCTCCTTTTTGAATTTCTCCTCGGCTTCGGCTTTGCCTTTTCCTACTGAATACTCACTTGGCTACGGTTGCCCCTCGGACGGTCTCGTCTACTGCCGTGTTAACCGGCCCGGAAGGGTGATGATTCACGATGAGCCGGGAGCCCCTTTGTCCGGTCACATAGGTCCATGCCCACTGCAGGAAGACACTCAGGCGAAGACCGGGTGTGGCCAGGAACTGGAGGTGAATGAGAGCCCAAACCAGCCACGCCCCAAACCCGCTCGTCTGGAGTTTTCCGCTTTGCAGTACGGCAAAACCTTTGCCGACAACCGCCATGCTGCCCTTATCGAAATAGCGAAATGGAGCAGGTGTGGGTTTGCCGGAAAGCCGACTAAGAATAAGCTCGGCTGCGTATTGACCTTGCTGCATCGCCACCTGAGCAACTCCAGGCAGCGGCTTTCCGTCCTGGTCGAGTGAAGCGGTATCGCCGAGGACAAAGATATCGGGATGGCCGGGTACGCTGAGATCCTTCTGAATGCGTACTCGCCCGGCGCGGTCAGTCTCGACTTTCAGCCACTTCCCCGCCGGAGAGGGTGCGACACCGGCCGTCCAGATCACGGTCTGACTCGCAATGCGCTCACCAGCGACGATCACGCCGTCCGCGTCAATCTGATCCACACCGTGTCCAAGCCGGACCTCGACGCCCAGACTCTCGAGGCGTTCTTTCGCGGCTTGAGAAAGGTGCTCCGAAAAAGGCCCAAGGACTCGGGACAACATGTCGACCAATACAATTCGAGCCGAAGCCGGATCGATGCGGCGGAAGTTTGATTTCAGAGTGGTTTTTACGAGAACCGCCAGAGCCCCGGCCATCTCGACGCCTGTGGGCCCGGCACCCACGAGAACAAAGGTCAACAGGTCCCGGTGACGTTTCGGGTCTCCTTCGGCCTCGGCGAGCTCGAAGGCATTAAGGATCTTGTTGCGTGCCGCGACGGCGTCCGCAAGGGTCTTCAATCCTGGAGCGAATCTTTCAAATTCGTTGTGGCCGAAGTAACTGTGACTAGCACCGGTGGCAAGGATCAGATAGTCGTACGTTACGGGCACGTTCAGCCTGTCCGCATCGGATACGAACACGCATTTCTTATCCTTGTCCACACTTGTGAGCTCTCCCAGGACCACAGTCGTGTTCTTCTGTTTTCGGAGAATCGCACGGATTGGAAAGCCAATTTGACTGGGAGCCAAAACCGAGGTCGCCACCTGGTAGAGCAGCGGCTGAAACAAGTGGTGATTCGTGCGATCGATCAAAATGATCTCCGCAGGTGCCTTCCCGAGAGCCTTAGCGGCTGCCAACCCACCAAACCCTCCACCAACAATAATGATTCTTGGTTGAGTCATGGATGCCGCCATTCTCTTCGCTGCCACAGCGACCTGTTTGTCTTAGACATGAGAGCTGATCGTTCCTTTTGCTCCGTGTCCTTGTCCAGATCCGTCCTCTTTTTTATAGTCGTCATAGAATCCCCGGCCCGTTTTACGACCGGCCCACCCCTTTTCCAAATAACTCTTCAGGAGCGTGCGCGGAGCTTCCGGAATCCCAGGACGTATACCTGCATAGTGGTTTTCGATATCGAGCACCACGTCCAGTCCAACCATGTCCATCTCGCGGAAGGGACCGGCATCGCTTCCCGTGAACAATTGATAGATTCTGTCCACATCCTCAGGTGTCGAGACGCCTTCAGCGACGACCCAGAGGGACTCGCGTTTGATAGCAGCCCAGATGCGATTGAAAATGAAGCCCACACTCTCTCGAAGAACACGAAATGGCGAGAGGCCGAAACGTTTGAAGTCATCCATCAGGAAGTCGATGATCGCGGGGTCAGTCTTCCCGCTCGACATGAGTTCCACTACGCGTACATCCGGGGGCATATAGAAGTGAGTGCTGAGCACTCGTTCCGGGTGAACGACTTTATCGATGAACTGACTGGATGGATAGGATGAGGAATTACTCGCAAGGATGACATTGGATGGACAAATCGAATCGAGTTGCCCGAAGATGTCTTTTTTCAACTCGAGGCGTTCGGGAATGACTTCGAAGACAAGCCATGCGTCTCTTACAGCTTCAGATAGGGCATCCGATGCTATCAGCTTTGCGGGCGAGCCGTTCGGTACAGAGGGGAGAACGGTGGGTAAGGTGTCCGCAACAAACTTGATAGCTTCTTCGCGTGAACGACGGTTGCTGTCAAAGAGCCTTACCTCGCCTCCTTGAGTGCTCATCATTAATGCAATTCGGCGACCGAGTGTTCCTCCGCCAATAATAGTGATCGGTCGTGTCTTGACGTCCTTAGGAATAAAAACGCTCATGCGATCTGTGGCCTCCTCAATTTAGCGGCGGTTGGTTTACCGTCGCGCTTGTGCCTTTTCTCGTGAATGTTCTTGTCAGGGCAATCAAGACTCCAAATTCTTACTGCTGACAAGCATCTTGGTTGCCATGGCGAAAGCACCGCGTTGCCATCACAGATCGCTGGCTAGATTCGTTGAGCGACGATGAGCGGTGCCAGAAGCGACACTCTTGTCGGTCCGTGTCGGCCTCCCGACATGATCGTTTCTGCAGACATTCGCGAGCGTTTCTGGCGCTCCTAACCCTTTTGCGCGCTCGACGGGAAGTGTCGCGCGATCGCGCAAGAACCGGACCCACCGTTGCAGGTTGGGCGCGCTGATGTCGGGACGGCGGTAGCCCGCACGGCAACTCGACTGTTACGCGTTGCGACGTGAGACGGCAATCTCATTCTTCAGTGCCGTTCGGTCCGCTTCGGCTTTGTAATTGCTGATGTCTCGGTAAGAGGCAGTGGCGATGGCTTCATAACGTCGTGAATGCGATTCCACCGGAGATTGACATCATGAGAGCAAGAGAACTTGTATGAAGTAGAATGCTGTCGCCCACGAATTACCGAGGGGCGTTGGCAAGAGCGGACCCGGGAAGAACAAGAGGTCGTTTCTCTGGAGAGGCGAACGGTGAGGTTCCGATGACCCCAACAAACATTTTCGCTCCGGCATCAACCCCCGCCGACTCTATCTTCGGACTTTCGATATTCGTTCTGCTAAACGTCGCCGCGATATTCATCGTGGTCTTCGCTCTGCTCGCTTACGTTGTCGTTAGGTTCAGGAGCAAGCGTAACGATGACCGGAAAGAGCCGGCTCAGATCTACGGGAGCACGCAGGTTGAACTCGCGTGGACGGTGATTCCGGTACTCATTGTGCTGGCCCTATTTCTGGCGTCCGCGCGCGTGATTGCGTCGATTCAGAATCCGCCGCGGCCGCCTGGCGCCCTCGAAGTGATTGTCACCGGACACCAGTATTGGTGGGAATATCGCTATCCCAGCCTGAACATAGTCTCCGCGAACGAGCTTCATGTGCCGGTTAGTGACCCAGCGCATCCGACGCCTACCTTCCTGACGCTGCTCTCAGCAGATACGCTTCACAGCTTTTGGGTACCTAGGTTGGCAGGCAAAACCGACCTTATCCCAAATCACCCGAATCACATGTGGATCGACCCGCACGAACCCGGTCTATTCCTGGGCCAGTGCGCGCAATATTGCGGAACCCAGCATGCCAAGATGCTGCTGCGCGTCTACGTCCAACCCCGCGACGAGTTCGACCGCTGGGTTCGCGAACAGCAGCAAACGCCGCAGAGCGCCGCATTATCACCCGGGCAGCGCACTTTTGAATCGATGGCGTGCGGAAACTGCCATACGATTTCGGGCACGCCGGCAAGAGGACGGTTCGGCCCCGATCTCACCCACATCATGAGCCGCGACACGATTGCTGCGGGCGCGGCGCCCAACACGCCTCAGAAGCTGCGGCTCTGGATTAAGAATCCGGATGCCGTCAAGCCGGGATCGAAGATGCCGGCAATGGGCTTGCCGGATCAAGACGTGGACGCCGTGGCGGCATACCTGGAGACGCTTCGCTGATGTCTTCGAATACCATTGCACTAACTGAGCTCCCGGCATCGCGACCTCTCGCGTTGCGCCTCCACGAGTGGGTAACCACGGTGGATCACAAGCGCCTCGGCATCCTTTATATTCTGTTCGCCCTGGTCTTTCTGGCAGTTGGCGGCGTTGAGGCGACGATCATGCGGCTGCAACTCATCGGGCCCCACAAGGATCTGGTTTCGCCCGAAGTCTTCAACCGCATGTTCACCATGCACGGCACGACCATGATCTTTTTTGTCGCGATGCCGCTCGTGTTTGGGTTCGCGAACTACCTCGTGCCCCTTATGATCGGCGCTCGCGACATGGCATTCCCGCGCCTCAATGCCTTCAGTTTCTGGATGAGCGCGTTGGGGGGTATTTTCCTCTATTTCAGTTTTCTTGGCGGCGATGGACTCTATGGAGCGGGAAGCGCCCCCGACGTCGGTTGGTTCGCGTATGCTCCGCTGACTTCCAAGACATTTTCGCTGGGACACAGCACCGATTATTGGACACTCTCCTTGCTCTCGTCCGGCATAGGCAGTATCGGAACGGCGATTAATATTATTACCACGATCCTCTGCCTGCGGTGTCCCGGCATGACGCTCGGGAAAATGCCCTTGCTCGTTTGGCTAAACCTGGTCATGGCAGCGCTCGTAATTCTCGCTGTGAGCCCGCTTTCCGCGGCACAGATCATGTTGCTGATCGACCGCTATCTGGGAGCGCATTTCTTCGATACCCAAGCCGGGGGCTCGGCCGTAGTCTGGATGCACTTCTTCTGGATCTTCGGGCACCCTGAAGTCTATGTTCTCGTTCTGCCCGCCTTCGGTTTCGCGTCCGAGATCATTCCCGTTTTTTCACGCAAGGCGATGTTTGGTTACCCCGTGATGGTTCTGGCCACAATTGCCATCGGATTCATCGGAATGAGCGTCTGGGCCCACCACATGTTCACAGTGGGCATGAGCGCCGGCGCGAATACCTTCTTCGTGCTCTCAACAATGGCAATTGCCGTGCCCACGGGAATCAAGATTTTCAACTGGATGGCGACGATGTGGGGCGGTAAGATCCGCTTCGACGTCCCGATGATGTTTTGCGTCGCTTTTCTATTTCAGTTTCTAGTGGCTGGATTGACGGGAGTCACGTTAGCCGTGGCTCCGTTCGATTGGCAGCTCGGAAACTCCTACTACGTGGTGGCTCACTTTCATTATGTAATTGTGGGTGGCATTCTGTTCACCGCCTTCGGCGCATTTTATTACTGGTTCCCAAAAGTGTACGGGAAAATGCTAAACGAAACGCTGGGAATACTACACTTTTGGCTTTTCTTTATCGGTTTCCACCTTACGTTCGATTTCATGCATATTCCCGGACTGCTGGGGATGCCCCGGCGGATCTATACCTACGAGCCCGGCCGCGGTTGGGACACTTGGAATCTGATCGTAACCGTCGGCGTCGCCTTTCAAGCGGCCGGGATTCTCTTCTTTGCCTGCAATTTGATTTGGTCGTATTTGCGGGGAAAGACGTCCGGGAATGATCCCTGGGACGCTTGGACGCTCGAATGGTCCATCAGTTCGCCTCCGCCGGTCTACAACTACGCCGTCGTTCCGGTTGTACGTAGCCGCCGTCCGCTGTGGGATCTTAAGCATCCGGAAGATCCCGATTGGAGGTACGAATGAGCGCCGTTCCCATTGGCCTGCCCGAAGGTAGTCTCAATTGGCGGCTTCCGTCCAAAGGGCGGGTCGGAATGTGGTGCCTGATCGCCGCCGAGGCCGCGATCTTCACCATTTTCGTGGTGGCGTATATTTTCTATATCGGTAAGAGCATCACGGGTCCCCAGCCCAAGGATGTTTTGCATCCACCCATCTTCTATACGGTTTGCCTGTTAGCGAGCAGCCTCACCATACATATTGCGCTGCGCAGGATTACCTTGGGAAAGATGTGGGCGTTTGCGCGTTGGTGGCTGCTGACAATTCTCCTGGGAGGCATTTTCCTGTTCGGGACGGCGCGCGAGTGGAATCAACTGATCTTTCGTCAGGGTCTCACGATCAGTACCAATCTGTTCGGCACCACGTATTACTCACTGGTCGGCCTGCACGCGTTTCACGTCACGATGGGTTTGCTTGCCCTCTTGACAGTCTCGATCTTCTATTTCACGACAAGACTCCGGCGCGAGCATGCCGAACGCCTCGAAGTTCTATCCATGTATTGGCACTTCGTGGACGTCGTGTGGGTAGTTGTTTTCACGGTGGTCTACGTGATCGGAGTTTAGCGGGGGAGTCATGAAGATTCCAGAGAAAATCGAAGTTCCAGCCTCCACTGCTTCGCCGATTGTGCTGGCCTTTGGCTTAACCCTAGTATTCGCGGGATTCGTCACTGCGGCGTCCGTCAGTTTTCTCGGCGTGGTCTTGGCGCTAGCGGGCGCGGTCGGCTGGTTCCGCGAGGTTCTCCCCGAGGAGTCTCAGGAGTGGGCGCCTGTGGTTCAAGAAGAGCTCGTGATTCAGACGGAGCGTGAAACCGTCGAGCGGATCGCCGTCTTGGCCCCACGCGCATGGCTGCCGGTAGAGGTTTATCCTATCTCGGCAGGTGTCAAAGGCGGTCTCGCCGGCAGTGTCGTCATGGCGTGCCTAGCCGCTGCGTACGGGATTTTTAGCGGCAATGGAATCTGGTATCCGATGAATCTTCTAGTGGCGGGCTTTTTTCCTGGGATAGGGGAAACGGCCGCACAAATCGGGACCTTCAATCTTCAGGCACTGATCCTTGCTGTACCGCTTCACTTGTTGATTTCGCTTCTGGTCGGAATGCTCTACGGAGTGATGCTGCCAATGGCCCCGCGGCGGCCAATTTTGCTCGGCGGTTTCGCGGTGCCGCTGCTGTGGTCTTTCCTCATATATGGGAGTTTGGCCGTAATCAACCCAGTGATGAACCGGCGCATCGACTGGCTCTGGTTCGTATTCTCCCAAATTGGATTCGGGCTTGTCGCCGGACTGGTTGTTGTGCGCCAGGAGCGCATCGGAACCCGCCAGCCTGCACCTTTGGCGGTCCGCATGGGAATCGAAGCTCCCGGCCTGATCGAACAGCATCGCGAGGAGGCGAATCGATGAAGCGCGCCGTCCTTAGTCTCGCTGCCGCTATCGCGCTGTCGTCTTGCGACGCGCCGGGCCGGCGCTCCGCGGAAGAGGTCACGATCCGTCCGGCCGAAGTCGCCGATTTTGCACTGCTGTTTTCACAAAACTGTTCCGGTTGCCACGGCAAAGACGGTCAGGGAGCTTTGACCGTAGGAATCGGCACACCGGTGTATCTCGCCATCGCCGGCGATGCGGCGATTCGCGGCACGATTGAGTCGGGCAGGAGCGGAACCTCGATGCCCGCATTCGCGCAGAAAGCTGGCGGCATGTTGACCGCTGCGCAGATCGAAAGTCTCGTTCGCGGGATCCGGAACTGGGCGAAGCCCGTTGCGGAAAATCCTCCGGCATATGCATCGTCACGGCCCGGCGACCCTTCGCGCGGTCAAGATGTATTCGCCGTGTCATGTGCTTCCTGTCATGGAAAAGACGGCCGCGGTGCGATGGCCATAACGGAGCCTTCCTATTTGTCGCTGGTCACCGATCAGCACTTGCGCACAGTGACTATAACCGGGATGCCACAACTCGGTATGCCCGATTGGCGCAACAACAACAAGCCGCTGTCCGATGCCGATGTCACCGATATCGTCGCTTGGCTCTCGTCGCAACGAGAAGGGCTGTCAGCTCGTTTGAATCATTGAGGAGTCTATGATGAGCGAACTTTCCAGACGTCAAGGTCTTTTGAAGATCGCGCTGGCGTTCAACGGTGCCGTGGGCGTGCTGCTCGGGATTCCGATCGTCCGTTATGTCCTTTCTCCGATGAGACGGGACTACGATCGCTGGATTCCGCTTGGCACACTCGATCAGTTTCCCGCCGGCGAGACGCGCCTCGCGACGTTTCGGAGCCCTTTCTCCAATCCTTCCGACGGCGATACAGCGGAGCTTCCATGCTGGGTGCGCAACGTCGATGGGAGCAAATTCCAGGTCTTCGCGATCAATTGCGCGCACCTCGGCTGTCCCGTGCGGTGGTTTCCGCAGTCGCGTTTATTTATGTGCCCGTGCCACGGCGGTGCGTATTACGAAGACGGCTCGCGCGCCTCGGGCCCGCCTGAGCGAGGCTTGTTCGAATACCCGTTCAAGGTTCTCGACGGAAAACTTCACATCCGGGCGGGCGAGCTGCCCACACCAGCCCTTTCGGCCGCGAATCGAGGCCTGATCCAAATTAAGAGGCAGCCGCCATGCGTTTGATCCGAAGGGTCAGCGGTTGGCTGGATGGACGGCTGCAGCTCGGCACGCCGATCCGCGAAACGATGGATCACCCAATCCCGCGTGAAACCGCGAGCTGGTTTTACGTATTCGGAAGCGCGGCGATGATGGCTTTCGTGCTGCAACTCGTAACTGGAATTTTGCTGGCGCTGATTTACAACCCTTCGGCGTCAGAAGCCTGGAGCAGTTTGCAGATCTTAAATCAGCAGGTCACCCTGGGATGGTTCATTCGTGCGCTACACGGCTGGGGCTCCAATTTCATGGTGGCCATAGTGCTCATCCACATGGTGCAGGTGTTTCTCTTTGGAGCTTACAAATTTCCCAGAGAACTAACTTGGATTCTCGGCGTGTTCTTGTTGCTGATGACTCTGGGGATGGCCTTCACTGGCCAGGTGCTGCGCTTCGACCAAGATTCGTATTGGGGGTTGGGAATAGGAGCGTCGATCGCGAGCCGAGTCCCAATTATCGGCCCCGCCGTAGTAAAGCTCATGTTGGGCGGTCCGATCATTGCGGGTGCGACGCTCTCCCGCTTTTTTGCGCTGCATGTGTTCGTCATTCCCGGTTTACTGATGCTGTTCGTCGGATTGCATGTCTTGCTCGTACTCAAGCTGGGCATCAATGAATGGCCCATGCCGGGCCGCTTGGTTCGCAGAGCTGATTATCTGGAGAAATACCACACCCTAACGCACACGGATGGAGTGCCGTTCGTGCCGTATGGCGTCTGGAAAGATGCGGTCTTCTCCGGGGCGATCCTGCTGGCGATCGCTGCATGTGCGCTCTACTTCGGTCCTTTCGGTCCGAGCGGACAACCCGATCCGCGCGTGATTCAAACGGCGCCGCGCCCGGATTTCTTTTTCCTGTGGCTCTACGCGCTCTTATCGCTGCTCCCGCCGGCGCTTGAAACTCCGGTCCTTCTGATCGCACCTGCGATCGGGCTGATAGTCTTGCTGGCGCTCCCGTTCTTTTCGGGTGAAGGAGAGAAGAGCTGGAAGCGGCGCCCTATCGCTGTGTTGACGATTCTGTTGGTCGCCGTAGCGCTCGGCACGTTCACCAATCTGGCGAGCCACACGCCCTGGAGTCCAGTCATGGACGCATGGACTGCCGCGTCCATCCCCACAAACTTTGTGAGCGGGCGGACGCCCCTGCAAGTTCAAGGCGCGCTCATTTTCCAGTCAAAACAGTGCCATAACTGTCATGCCCTGGGCGATATTGGCGGCAAGCGCGGGCCAGCTTTGGACACCGTGGCCACCAGATTGACCATGGATCAACTCGTGCGGCAGGTCTTGCAAGGCGGCGGCAACATGCCGGCTTATGGAAAAAATCTGAATTCGGCCGAAACCACGGCGCTCGTGGGCTTTCTAGAAACGCTCCATCCTGCAGGCCAGGCGCCGGCGCAGGACGCTTCTCAAACACAAGGAACGCAGCCGTGAGTTGGCGCATCGCCGCATTCGCCGGGGGGCTGGCTTCGCTGTGGGTTGCAGTTGCTTCGCCAGTCTCGCACCTCGATCATCACCTCTTGACCGCCCATATGGTTCAGCATTTACTTCTCATGCTGGTCGCCGCTCCGTTAGTTCTGCTCGGAGTGGGCTCATCGTTACGCCTGCACTTGCGGCCCAATCTTGTGCTCTCCTGGCTGGCGGGAAGCCTGACCGTGATTATCTGGCATGTGCCTGCGATTTTCGAACTCGCACTCAGGTCGCCATTTTGGCATGCCTTCGAGCACTCAACTTTTTTCGTCGCGGGAATCTTGTTCTGGTGGCCAGCCGTTCGTTCCGGTTTCGAATCCCAAAGCTGGTCGCTTCCCATTTATTTCTTCCTTGCAACGCTTCCATGCGATGCTCTTTCCGCATTCCTCGCGTTTTGCGGTCACGTTGTGTACCCGCCATACTTGTCGGGACACCGGCACTTCGGCCTCTCTCCCTTGGATGATCAGGCGCTCGCGGGAGCGCTCATGTGGGTTACTGTGACGTTTGCCTATCTAATCCCTGCACTCGTGCTAACAGCTCGGCTTCTTTCGAGCGAACGAAGGTACGCGGCCCGGATTTTGGTTTCTTAGATGGCGGGCGTTTCCACCTCCGCGCTCGAGATCAGGCCCAGCGCACGGTCATCTTTGGTCGCCACGCTGCGAGCTGCCGTCCCCGATTTTTGGGCTCTCACAAAGCCGGAAGTCAACTTTCTCATCGTGGTCGCGACGTTCGCCGGGTTCTACCTGGGTCTCCCACCTGATGTGCGTGCATTCCCATTCGGGCGACTGCTCAACACGTTATTTGGCACCTTACTAGTCGCCAGCGGTACCGGTACGCTGAACCAGTATCTGGAATACCGCTTCGATGCCCGAATGCGCCGAACACAGCGACGCCCGGTTGCTTCCGGCAGGATGCGGCCCGCGACAGCCGCCTTGTTTGGACTCCTGCTTTCCGTCGCGGGCGCTGCTTATCTACTGCTGGCAGTCAATGCGATTGCAAGTTTTCTTGCCGTATTCACCTCAACGATCTACCTGTGTATCTATACTCCCCTGAAGCGAAAGACAACTCTTTGTACGCTCGCTGGGGCCATTTCAGGTGCGATGCCGCCGCTGATCGGTTGGACTGCGGCTACGGGCTCTTTAACCAGCGCCAATGCCTGGCTCTTGTACTCTGTTCTGTTTTCTTGGCAGTTCCCCCATTTCATGGCGATCGCCTGGATGTATCGGGAGGACTATGCTCGAGCAGGTTACTCGATATTGCCGGCCGAAGGCGAGGTGAGATTTCTAACCTGGCATGCATGCTTTCCGTCCCTTGGGCTGTTGATGGCGAGTATTGCGGCCATCGGTGTGAACCGCGAAGGCATTATCGAGTACTGCGGCACGCTTATATTGGGACTCGGCCTTCTCTACTATGCGCTTCGGTTCGTTGTCGCGAGGTCAAGAATAGCTGCGCGGCAGTTGCTGAAAGCAAGCATCGTGTATCTTCCGATCGAATTTCTGATTCTCGTGTTCGGACGAAAGTAGTCCTGGATTACCAGCAGACGCAACGCCGGAGAAGAACGGTTTTTCGGCGGGAGTATTCGAGCGATCTCGACCCTAGCAGTCTGGGCGTTGATGATCGCCGCAGACGCCAGAAGCGCTGCCAGGGCGAGCCCTATTATCTTCATCCGGTTGATTTGAAGTTCATTGACACCAGCACACTTCGTTGCAGGATTCCCAGGGAGTATTCAGGGGCTGCGATGTTCGCCATCCGCACGAGCGAACTGAGCTGCAAAGAGCCGACTTCACGCGCGGACGCGGTGTCAGTCCCAAACGCCGTACTCGTTTTCTCGAGAGTAGGTAAAATCTTAAATGCCCGACGCAAACCAGCGGTGGTCGAAGGGGCGTGGATTCACAATCCCGGCGTAATGCCAGCCTGGAGCTGAAGCTCGGCCCATGCGAGCAGATAGCCAAGCCGCGCGTTGAGATAATCAGCCTGAGCTTTGTAGCTCGCGGCCGTGGCCTCGCTTCGTGCGGAACCCAATACTTCGCCCTGGGCCATACGATTCTCGGCGAGACGTTCGCTTTCCTTTCGGAGTTCGACGACCTGATTCGCGACAAGGACCATGCTTTTGGCTTTCTCTAGCTTGTTATAGGTCTTCTCTATTGCGGTCGCCACATCGTCCTTCATACGGCGCAGATTCTCTTCGGCCTCAGCCAGTTGAGTCTCTCGCATTCGCACTTCCGATCGGCGTTTGCCGAAGTCAAAAACATCCCAGGTCATGTGGAGACCAAATTCGCCAAAGTTTCTCAAAAGGAAAGGGACGCCATCCTGGTAACTCTGGCGGGCATACGCACTGATGTCCGGTATGTAGGCAGTTTTTGCCGCGGCTACGCCTGCGCTCGCTTTCCGAACAGCGTCTTCGGCGGACAGGACTTCGGGTTTCTTGTTCCACGCGGCCTGAACGTATTCCTCACGAGGGCGCGGGTCGAAATCCGCCGGAACATTCGAATCGAGTTCGAGTCGTGTGTCGAGGGGGAGTCCGAGTAGGTTATCGAGTTCAGTCGTGAGATCGTCCAGTTGGAGATCCGCCGTAAGGACCGCCTGCTGGCCCTCGAGGACTCCAGCGCGGCCTTTGATCGCCGCGACCTTCAGAGCGCTGCCGTTGCGGATGTCGTCTTCGCTTTCGCGAAGACTCTCTTCGGCATACTTCGTCTGGAGAAGAGCAGCCTGTCTCTGAAGGCCCGTAATCAGAACCGCGAAATAGAGCGAATGCACTTGAAGTGCAACCTCGTTCTCGGCCTGATGGAGATCGTCTTTGGAGCCGGACAACTGCGCTGCCGCGATCCGATTCTGCGCACGAACCCGAAAGAGCTGTGTGAGGGGCTGGCTCATCATTGTGCCAGTCGAATAGAATGTGTTGAACCCTTGCGGAATAACGACGTTATGCCCGGGCGCCTGCGCACCCGCAACCGTACCTAAAGCACCGGTTGGAATGCCGATATGCTCCACATCCGTAACATGGACGACATTCGATTGATTTGTCACGCGCGGGAAGTAAGCCGATCGTTCGCCGGCTTTCTGCTGTTCGTTCTCGGTGACCTTGAGCCGAGCAATTCGCAGCGACCGGTTCTGGCTGAGCGCGAGATTCACCGCCTCCCT
>Ga0070733_10002249_pt1 | contig 13953 bp, 10 predicted proteins | sample Coa_R1_9_FD_66450 | JGI IMG/M metagenome (GOLD analysis project Ga0070733, IMG submission 66450) | Surface soil microbial communities from Centralia Pennsylvania, which are recovering from an underground coalmine fire - Coalmine... | ecosystem: Environmental > Terrestrial > Soil > Unclassified ... | reverse complement strand
CCCAAACCTCCACCCGCTGAATTTGAAGTGGCGGTCATTAAGCCGAGCGCGCCCGGAGAGGCTCCCAACGGCAGGATCATCCCCAGCGGCCAAGTGGACGTGCAAGCCATCACGCTTAAAGACCTAATCACCATTGCCTGGGACTTGAATCCCAATGACAAAGAGGTGCTCGCGGGAGCGCCAAAGTGGCTGGATCAGGACAAATTCGACATCACGGCGAAGGCGTCCACGACGGGTCAGGTCGGGAGCGATGGTCTGCCAATTGAAATAGAAGATCTTCAGGCGATGTTGCGAGCCCTGCTTATCGAACGCTTCAAGATGACGGTTCACATGGAAGACCGTCCCGTGAATGCTTATACATTGGTGGCAGTAAATCCAAAAATAAAAAAAGCGGATCCGCTGAGTCGGACGAGCTGCAAGAACGGGCCTGGACCGGATGGGAAAGATCCCCGGATTGCGAATCCGATTCTTTCCAGGCTGGTTTCCTGTCAGAACATCACGATGGCGGAGTTTGCGGATCAGCTGCGATTCATTGCGGGCGGCTACATCTTTTCACCCGTTCAAGACGCTACAGGCCTAGAGGGTGCTTACGACTTCACGCTGAGTTTCAGTCCGGTCGGAGTATTTAATGGCGGCGGACCTGCGGGAAGGGGCAGAGGTGGAGATGGCGCCGCACCCGCGGCCGCTGACGCGGGATCGCCCTCTGACCCTAGCGGGGCGCTTTCCCTATTTGACGCGGTAAGCAAGCAGTTGGGGTTGAAACTGGAGATGCGCAAGCGGCCGATGCCGGTGCTGGTGATCGATCACGTGGAAGAGAAGCCGACGGACAATTAACTTGCGCGATATCCAAGTGCGGAAACCCCGGGACGGATTCAAAAGACTGAGTGAACGATTGCTGCTGACGGAATTATCGGGACCGGAGATCCTTGTAACGCTTCAGCAGCAGCTTGGATTGAAATTGGTTTTGGGAAAGGGACGGGTGGAATTCATAGTGATCGACCACGTCGAGAGGCCGTCGGCAAATTAGGGGCGGGGAAAATAAATGATATTGAAGCGCATCGGAAACCAGCTCCGACTTTTGTGCGCCCTGGCGTGCCTGACAGGGTGGATTGTCGCGGCGGCGCCGGAGTATCAGGGGCAGGTGACGTTTGGCGGCATGCCGCTGCCCGGAGCGACGGTAACCGTGACGCAAGGCGATAAGAAACTTGTGGCCATCGTGGATCCACAAGGGGTGTTTTCGTTTCCCGACCTGGCAGAGGGGGCCTGGACGATTCAAATCGAGATGACGGGATTCACAACGGTAACCGGTCAAGTCGCGATCGGGCGGAATTTGCCTGCGGCTCCCCCCTGGGAAATGAAGATGCTGCCGCTGGACCAAATGAAGGCCGAAGAAAAGCCTCTGATCAAGGGCGAAGTCGCGCCGCCGGTCAAAGAAACTCCGAATACAGCGAGCGAGGAAACGAAGGCGGCGGGGAACAAGCCATCTGATAAGACCAAGGCATCTGCTGATAAGACGGCATCAGCTGGTGACAAGACGGCTTCCTCCAATGATAAGACGACACCGCCTGCTGACAAGGCGGCTACGCCAGATGACAAGACAATCGCTCCTGGGGACAAGACTCCCACACCCGATGACGCCCTTAGCCAGGCGGCATCTGACGGTTTCCTGATCAATGGAAGCCAGAACAATGGAGCGTCTTCGCCATTCGCGCAAATGGCGGCGTTCGGAAATAATCGCAAAGGACCCGGCGGGCTTTACAACGGCGGAATCGGATTCACATTAAACAATTCCGCGCTGGATGCCCGTCCCTTTTCGTTGAGCGGGTTTAACACGCCCAAAGTTTCCTTCAACAATTTTACGGGGGTGGCGACTTTTGGCGGACCGCTGAAAATCCCGCACATCTTCAAGCGCGGCCCGAATTTGTTTGTGGCCTATCAGTGGACGCGAAACCGAAATGCGTCGGTGCAATCGGCCCTGGTGCCGGATTTGAACGAGCGCGCAGGGGATTTTTCCAATGAAATTGATCCGACAACCGGCAAGCCGATCCAGGTTTTTAATCCAGCGACGGGAACGATGTATCCCAATGACACAGTTCCCATCAGCCCTCAGGCAAAAGCCCTGTTGAATCTTTACCCTTTGCCAAATCTTACGGGGAGCCAGCAATACAACTTCCAAACCCCAATCACCAGCAACACGCACATTGACGCATTGCAAATGCGGCTGGACAAGAGCATCAACCGCAAGAACCAGCTTTCCGGCGGATTTTCGTTTCAGAGCTCGCGCACCAGTAATCCCAACTTATTCGGGTTTACGGACAGCGGAAATACTCTGGGCATCAACACGAACGCCAACTGGATACATCATTTTGGCTCGAGATTGCTCCTCTCGTTAGCTTATAGGTACAGCCGGCAGTCCAATATGCTCACCCCTTTTTGGGAGAACCGCGAAAATATTTCGGGGGACGCGGGGATCACCGGAAACAATCAGGATCCGGCGAACTGGGGGCCGCCCGGTCTCAATTTCTCAAGCGGTATCCAGCCTTTGTCGGATGGGATAAGCGCCAATAATCGAAATCAGACCAGCGCGGTATCCGCTTCGGTTTCCTGGAATCGGATTCGTCACAACTTCACTTTCGGCGGCGATTTCCGCAGGCAAGAATTTAATTACCTGACCCAACAGGACCCGCGGGGAACATTTACGTTCTCAACCATTGGGGCGGCGACTGCAACCGGATGTACCGTTCCACCATGCGGATCCGACGTGGCCGATTTTCTGATCGGCATACCGAGTGGGAGTTCGATCGCCTTCGGCAACGCCGATAAATATTTGCGGCAATCCGTTTACGATGCTTACGCCAATGATGATTGGAGAGTGAGCCCTCAATTCACGGTGAACGTGGGAATCCGCTGGGAATACGGCGCACCCATCACCGAGTTATTCGGCCGGCTTGTGAATCTGGATATCGGTCCCGGATTTATGGCTGAAGCTCCGGTGATTGCGAATAATCCGGTGGGGGCAGTGACCGGCCAAATTTATCCGAATTCGCTTGTTCGTCCCGACAAGAACGGAATTGAACCGAGAATCGGCATTGCCTGGCGCCCCATTTCCGGATCGTCCTTGGTGGTCCGCGCGAAGTATGGGGTGTATTTCGATACGTCGGTTTTTCAGAGCATCGCGCTGGATATGGCGCAGCAAGCGCCGCTATCCACGAGTTTGCGAGTGAAGCGCAGCCCGGCCTGTCCTCTCACGCTGGCAATGGGATTTAATCCCTGTTCCACAACTACACCTGACTCCTACGCGATCGATCCGAATTTCCGTGTGGGCTACGCGCAGATCTGGCAATTGGACATACAGCGAGAGCTTCCCGGCTCATTCCAAATGACACTCACCTACCAGGGCACCAAGGGAACACGGGGCCCGCAGGCGTTTCTGCCGAATACTTTCGCTCCCGGAGCGGTGAATCCTTGTCCGACTTGCCCGGCGGGGTATGAGTTTTTCACCTCAAATGGAAATTCCACCCGCGAGGCCGGAATACTTCAATTGCGCCGCAGACTGCACAACGGCCTCACGGGGACGCTCCAATACACTTACTCGAAATCGATTGATGATGATTCCGCGCTGGGCGGCGGGGGGGCACTTACGAGTGGAGCAATCGCACAGAATTGGCTGAATCTGGGCGGCGAACGCGGGCTTTCGACATTCGACCAGCGTCACCTTCTCACCGGGACGCTGCAGTACACCACGGGGATGGGAATGCGCGGAGGAACTCTGATGAGTGGCTGGAAGGGAAGGGCGTATAAAGAGTGGACCCTGCTGACGAATGTCTCAGTGGGGAGTGGTCTGCCACAGACGCCGATTATTACTTCTTTTGCCACGAACACTGGATTCCCGGGCACTCTGCGGCCGGATTTAACCGGCGCGCCAATTTATGCCGCCTCTCCCGGATTTTTTCTTAACCAGAATGCTTATGCAACGCCTCCACCCGGCCAATTTGGAAATGCGGGAAGAGATTCGATTACTGGACCAGCCCAGTTCAGTTTGAACGCCTCAATGGCCCGCACATTCAGGTTGCATGACCGGCTCAATCTCGACTTTCAACTGGCTTCCACGAACATTCTGAATCATGTGGTTTATTCGAGCTGGTATACGAACTTGGCCAGCCCGCTGCAATTCGGAGCGCCAGCGGCAGCAAATTCGATGCGCAACGTGACGACTACGCTGCGCTTGAGGTTCTGAACTATGCGACGAGTCCTAGCATTGATTGCAATGGCCGCTCTGGCTGTGGGGGCGCAGCAAGTGGGACAGAACGTGTCACCGCAAAAGCCCGCCGGGGCGCCCATCGCTGTGAGCACTCAAATCGTGGTGGAGAATGTCGTGGTGAAGGACAAGAAAGGAAACCTGGTCGAAGGACTGACCGCGAAGGATTTCAAAGTTACTGAGGACGGGGTTGAGCAGAAAATCAGTTTTTGTGAATTTCAGACCTACCAGGAAACTACGGATGCCGCCCCCGCCGATGCGCCCAAAGCTGAAAACATCAAGATTTACGACAAACTTACCAAGACCCAAATCGCATCCGAAGTTCCGGGAAGCATCAAATACAATAATCGCCGGCTGCTGGTGATGTATTTTGACATGACGGCCATGCCGCCACCGGACCAGGTCAGGGCCCTCACGGCGGCGCAGAAATTTATCCGGGAGCAGATGACACCCTCAGATCTCGTCTCCATCCTGAGATATTCGGGTGGCGCCGTGGATGTGCTCTCCGATTTCGTCGACAACCGAGACCGGCTGTTAAGCATTCTCGAGACCATGATTGTGGGAGAGGGCCAGGGATTCGGCGAAACCGACAGCGACGCCAGCGCTTCCGACACCGGGGCCGCGTTCGGTCAGGACGACAGCGAGTTCAACATTTTCAATAATGACCGCCAACTGGCCGCGCTTCAGACTGCCGCCAAGATGATGACCCATCTCAGCGAGAAGAAGGCTTTGATCTACTTCGCCAGCGGCCTGCGGCTGCACGGCCTGGACAACCAGGCGCAACTGCACGCGACGATTGATGACGCCATCCGCGCCGGCGTGCAGTTCTGGCCGATTGATGCGCGTGGCTTGGTTGCCAGCGCTCCGCTTGGCGACGCTACGCGAGGATCACAAGGCAATGCCGGCATGTATAACGGCGCTGCGGCGCTGGCTGTGAACACAAATTTCCAGCAGTCACAGGATACGCTTTTCGCGCTGGCTGGAGACACGGGCGGGAAGGCCCTGCTCGACTACAACGACCTTACCAAAGGAATTGTCGAGGCTGAGAAATCGATTACGAGCAACTACATTCTGGGGTACTACACCACCAACACGGCCCAGGATGGAAAATTCCGCCGGATCAAGATTGCGTTAAATTCGGATCTGGAAGCCAAACTGGAATATCGCGTGGGATATTACGCCGGGAAGACTTTCAACAAATTCACGACCGCGGATAAAGAGCGGCAGCTTGAAGACGCATTGATGCTGGCCGACCCCATCACAGATCTCACGATTTCCATGGAGGTAGATTATTTTCAATTGAACAGAGCGGAATACTTCATCCCAATCATCGTAAAAATTCCTGGCCGTGAGCTGGTGCTTGCCAAGCGAGGTGGGGCGGAACATACGCTGCTCGACTTTATTGGCGAAATCAAAGACGACCACGGAACGACGATTACCAATCTTCACGACAAGGTGGACGTCAAACTCAGTGACGCGACCGCGCAAGAATTGGCCAAACGGCCGGTCGAGTACGACACCGGGTTCACGATTCTGCCTGGCAAATATGTGATTAAGTTCCTGGCTCGCGACTCAGAGACCGGCAGGATCGGGACCTATCAAACTGGGTTTGTGATTCCCAACTTGAATAAAGAGGACAAGCGAGTCCCCATCAGTTCAGTGGTTTTGAGCAGCCAGCGAATGGACCTGAAGCAAGCGATCTACAACGCAGTAAAGGATAAGGACAAGGCCAGAGACGAAGCAGCCAACCCACTGGTTCAAAACGGAGTGAAACTGATACCCAGTGTCACGCGCGTTTTCAGCAAGAGCAAAGACATGTTTGTTTACCTTCAAGCATATGAGCAGGGCGTGACCAGCGTTCAGCCTGTCATTGTGTATGTCAGTTTCTACCGGGGCCAAACCAAAGTGTACGAAACACAGCCGATGAAAGCGGTGGACGGGATGAACAACCGGTTGAATACGGTGCCCTTGAGCTTTAACGTTGCTCTGGGTCAGTTACCTGCCGGAGAATACGACTGCCAGGTGACCGTTCTGGATCCGACGGGACAGAAGGGCGCATTCTGGCGGGCGCCTATCAAGATCATTCCGTAAACTGTCATTCACCCAAACCCAGCTGGCCATCAATTCGACCAATCTGGAACGGGCGTGCGCCGCGTTATTTGCCGGGCACGGGATGATCAAATTTTTCGGAGTTGATGGCGACGTTTTGGTGAATTTCGACAATCCTGGAAGAGGTCCTGATGCCCCAAGCGCCTCCTGCGCTTGACCATTGGACGATAAAAGGAATTTTGACGCCGTCCACGTCGCGATAGTCGTCGTATTCGGCTTGAACCGGAAGAAAGCCGAAGATGGACTGGTCCTGAAAATCCCGGCGCAAGAGCAAGCCTGTCTGGTCGTCAAAAAAGAATTTTTCGTGCGCTCCTTCCGGGGAAATTCCAGCGACGATGTACGTGTCATGCCCGCGGACTTGTTCTTTGCCAATGGTTGCGACATTTTGGTACTGAGATTTGACGCGGCTGCCAGGATACATTTCGGAGTCCCGCATTATCTGGTTGTGTTCCGGCGTATTCAACATTCCCCAGTAAGATTTCTCGTTATCTTGCGCCCACGCATGCTGGCCATTAAATGCAACCCAACTTGTGTAGCCCTGTGACGACCTGAACTGCAATACCTTGTTGGGAGACTCCTGGTACCACTCCGTGGGAGTGGGCGGGTTTTGTTCCTTCAGACCAACGGTTTTGAATGCGCGGGTCTTCACTCGATCGAGCGCGGCCTGTCCACCCAGCGCCTGAACATAATGGTCGAGGATTTCCTGGACGATGGGAAGTGGCTCCCCCTGCGCACTTTGCGCCGGGGTGGCTGGTCTTGGAGCGCTCGATTGGACCGTTGTGGCGCCGGACACAGGCTTCGCAGCGCCCTTGTGGCAGGTGAAACAGTTCACCACGTTTTGTCCGTGAAAACTCTCTTGATTGATTTTGCGTACCATCAGGATCATTTCGCGGGCGCGCAATTTGGCCGGCACCGTATCGCCCTCAAAAGCCTGCCGGTGGCAGTAATCGCAATCCACGTTGAGGGAGCTGGCAATAAAAGACATGGCCCCTTGCAAATCTGCAGCAGGCATTCCGTTGAGGACCTTAATATTCTTGAACACTTTTTCAGCAGGCTGAAGTTCCGGCGGCTGTTGCGCGGCTGTCTGTGCGTTGCCCTGCAGGGCGAGCAACAAGCCCACTGAAACGAGGAGGCCAACGGCAAACACTCCGAATAAAGTATGACGAATCCAGCATTGGGCTTGCTGGTGCATCAGATTTCCTATTTTCATAGATTCATTTTCCTCGACGAGCAGCCGATGACTCCGAGATCACCCTGTTCTGGCATTTGAATGATCTGAAATTATTCTAATTCACTTGTTACTTTTGTCCGGCATATTCAATGCGGGCTTCTGCTCTCCGCGATGGCAGGTGGTGCAATTCACGATTGGATTCGGTCCCTTCAGATTGTTGATGTTTTTCAGGAGTGTGTTGTTAATCGTTTGAGCCATTGCATTCATATCACGGGCAATCTGTTTTTCCGCCACCGCATCGCTGGCCCAGTCATCGATGACATGGCAATAGGTGCATTTCACTCCCAGAGAAGTGGCGTACCCGAGTTGCATGACTTTCAAGAGCCGGGCGGCGGGCATGGCTTTGAAGATTTTCACGTTCTTGAATACATCTCCCGCAGGTTGATCCTCTTTCCCGGCGATTTGTTTCAATAGACTGGCCACTTGTTGGGCATTGAACTGTTGAATGGCTGCAGAATCGCCGTTTTCGGTCTCCGACGCCCCACGTTGAGCCGTAACGGGTTGCTGGATTGACGCCTGGGCAGTGCCGCTACCCGAAAGCGACGCAAATGCAAGTATCGCTGATGCCACAGTCGTACAAGTCGCGGCAACAATCAGGTTTGCATAGAATTTCGAGCGCCGTCTACTGATTCTCATTTGGTCCCTCCAGGAAAAACACACAGGATCTTTAGGTAATGCGTCCAAATCTTGAGTGCGCTCGCCAACTTCACGCTCGGCCGATTGAAAGCAAGAAGAAGCACTATTTTGATATCGGATTGCGGAGTCTCGAAGCCCCCCGTTGGCGCAGATCCATAAATGTGACAATTAACACTGGGCCTGGTCCTGAAGAAACTGAATTGGGGTATTACGGACGCCGAAGGGGGTGAGCTGGCATTACGCAGGGGCAAGCCGCCAACGGATCGATCCTGGCACGAATTCTAACTGCTTCATTTTCAATCTGATTCATGGACATTGTTATGGATGATGACCATCAAATGATGTAAAAGTTAGACATCATTCTATGAAAGAAAAACTCTGGTTCCGTTCGGTTCTAGGTTTTCTTGCACTGACGCTAGCCGCCTTATTCTTCGCCAGCCAAACATATCTCTCCTACAAATACTCCGGCGGGTCGGCTCATGCGGACATCATCCTGAAATTGAATTTCGGTCAGTGGTACCTGTGGGGATTGGCGATCCCATTTGTCATCTGGTTGGCCCGCAGATTTCCGATCGAACGCAAGCATTGGATGCGCAATACCGCTCTGCACCTTGCCGCAAGTGTGGTTGTTTCACTCGTGGAATGGTGGCTAAACAATTTATTTCGACACTACGTTCTGGGTCTGCCGGGAAGAGTGGGGCTGGTGTTCGTATTTCAGCAGAATCTTCTGACTTACTGGATTTTCGCGGCGGCAACTCAAGCGATCGGTTATTACCGGCGATATAAAGAAGGAGAAGTCCGCTTCTCTGAGCTCACCGCGCAACTTGCTCAGGCGCAACTACAAGCTCTGCGCATGCAACTACATCCGCACTTCCTCTTCAATACTCTCAATGCCATCGCCACCCTGGTCCACAAAGACCCGGAAGCTGCTGACCGCATGATCGCGCAATTGAGCGACCTCTTGCGCGTCACCCTAGAAAATGTAGGAGTCCAGGAAGTGCCTCTCGCTCAGGAATTGAAATTTCTGGAGAGCTACCTGGAAATTGAACGCACCCGGTTTCAAGACCGGCTCAAAGTTTGCATGGACATTGGACCCGAAACGCTGGATGCCAGTACCCCTTACCTGATCCTCCAGCCGATCGTGGAAAACGCAATTCGGCACGGAGTGGCCACGCGGTCCTCACCCGGCACTGTTACCGTGCGCTCCAAACATGACGGCGATTTCCTTGTCCTCGAAGTCATTGATGACGGACCGGGCTTTCCTGTGGGTCCGGCCGCGCGGAATGGTGTTGGTCTTTCCAGTACGAGGGCACGCCTCGATAAGCTCTACGGTGTGGATCAACATTTTGAGTTCGGCAATATGGAGGGTGGAGGTGTACGAGTGAGGCTGGCGATTCCGCTCCGAATTTTGACGGCAAGTGGTGAAGTCTTGGCCAAAGGGGCGGGATCGCATTGAAGATCCGAACCATAATCGTGGACGACGAAGCCCTGGGCCGCGAGCGCATCCGCACTTTGCTTGCAGGCGACCCAGAGATTGAGATTGTCGGGGAATGTGCCGATGGAAAGCAGGCCATCTCAGCTGTCGAAAACGTCAAACCCGATCTCATTTTTCTGGATGTGCAAATGCCGGAAGTAGATGGCTTTGGTGTGATCGAAGCCATCGCCGGGGGATCGGTCCAGATGCCTGCCGTTATTTTTGTTACGGCTCATGATCAGTACGCGGTGCGAGCATTCGAAGTTTATGCCCTCGACTATTTGCTGAAATCGTTCGACCGGGAGCGCTTCCAGGCCGCCTTGAGTCGCGCCAAGGAGCAGCTTCGTCACTCGCGCGGGAGCAACTGGAACGAGCGCATCGCCGGATTGCTCGACGACCTTCAGTCGCGCCAGAAATATCTCACCCGACTTGTGGTTCGGTCCGGCGGCCGCATCTTTTTTCTCCGCGTGGACGAAATCAATTGGATGGAAGCTGCTGACAATTACGTCCGCATTCATGTGGGGCGTGAATCACACCTGATTCGCGAGACTCTTCATGCGCTTGAAACAAGTCTCGACCCTGCAAAGTTCGCTCGCATTCACCGTTCCACGCTTGTGAATGTTGACAGGATTCGCGAGCTGAAACCCCTGTTTCATGGCGACTACCTTGTGACGCTCTTGGATGGAACGGAATTGACCTTGAGCCGCAGTTTCCGGCAGAACTTGACAGGACCGTTCGGCCAGGCGGTCTGAAGGTTTCAGCAAACAGGGGGGTCCGCTCTTCGGGTTTTTCTCTCTTACCTCTTACCCCCGATTGCAGTTGGAGCATCTGGAAGGGCGATGCGTGGGCCGGACCGATTTCATGTCGTTACGGTACATTGTGTGCTAAATGGCACAGATTTGTCGGCGACCTTGCCGCACAGTATCCAAGTGAGGATGAGCGACTTGACCGCAAAGCAGTCGTTTTCTGTCCCTTGTCCTACTTGCGGAGTCGGATGTGGCGAGCGTTGCTTGCTGCATTCAGGCTCCCCACGCACAGAACCGCACTTAGACCGGAAGCTGTCTGCCTTTGAGGCGATTAAAGCGAAGAGGATTCCTCACGGTCTTAGACGTCGATAGTTCCTCCCTGAACAAAAATCCGATTTATGCATGCGAAACTTGTAACGAGCAGTAAATTGGAAGTATCTCGCATTCCGTACGGCCCTAAGTTGGTTGTTAGTCGTGCAGGACAACACTCAGAAGGGATTTGTTGACGTGGATCTCACCGTTGTATTGGATGAAACCCAATTTCCTGAATTTGTTCATGAAAAAATTCACCCGTGATCGCGTTGTGCCAATCATCTCCGCCAGCGTCTCCTGCGATACATTAGGAATCACCTTTTGAGGCTGGTCCTGCGCTCCATAGCGCGCCAACAGCAGCAGGGTACGAGCCAGCCGTTTTTCGCTGGAGTTGAAGAGCTGGTCTATCAGATCTTCTTCGACGCGGGCGTTTCGGGCCAGAGTGTAAGCGATGAAGCGATCGGAGAACTCGTGCTCTTCGTGCAGGACGCGCATCACTTCATGTTTCTCAATCTCTAGAACGGTGGTAAGTGCGACTGTGGTCGCAGTGGCCATGCGAATCGTCTGGCCTGTAAGGCACCCTTCCCCGAAAAAATCGCCGGGTCCGAGAATCGCTACAACGGCCTCCTTGCCGGTCTCATTGACCACGGTAAGCTTCACACCGCCTTCCTGAATGTACATGACATTATTGGCGGGGTCGCCCTGCGCGAAGACGGTTTCTTGTCCTCGAAATTTGGCTACCTTCCTCCCAAGACCAGCCGAGTCGAGAAAGAGCTTCACATCGAAAGCGGGCCTTCTTGAATCTATTTTTGGGGGGGGACGGCGAAGCTGGACGGGTATACGCCGAGTTGTGGAAGGCCTCATAGAATTCGGCTTGCGCTCGCTGGGTGGGGCCTTCGATGTCGTTTTCATTGCTCTCTTCTCCATTCGCGTTGGCTAGACTGGGACCGGATCCAACGGGAAGCCACACTTCGTTTCCAAACGGAATTATGTGGCGAACGGAATGGGTGCGGTATCGGGGAAGCTCCTAAATATGAAGCACTTTGTCCGGGGAAACCCCTACAAGGGGGCAGTATTGCCGGTGAAAATCAAATCGCTACCGAGCCGAGTGGCCTGGTTCATTCTCCAGGGCTTCCGGGGTCAATAGACCCATTTGCACGGCAAAACGAATGACATCACTGCGCGTTCGAAGTCCGAGCTTTTCAGCAAAACGTGAGCGGTACGTCTCCACGGTTTTCACGCCTACCGAAATCTGTTTGGCGATTTGCGCACTGGTGTAACCTCGGGCCACGAGTCCCAGCACCTGCAGCTCACGGTCACTGAGGATGTTTGTCGTCCGCGTGGGATCGGCTTTCGTGCCTTTCTTCGCAAGCACGTCCTGGACAAGAATGCTGGCCAAACGCGGGTCCACAAAAACGCCACCGCGGTGCACCGCTCGAATGGCGGCAATCAGCTCTGAATCCACCGCTCTTTTCAACAGGTAGCCGGAGGCCCCGGCGGCGAGAGCCGAGCGCAAGTATGCGGGGTCATCATGCATCGTGAGGACCAGCACCCGTGTTTCGCGGCATTTTCGCGCAATCTCCTGCAGCGCTTTCATACCGCTAACGCGAGGCATGGTGAGGTCAAGCAAGGTCACGTCCGGCCTGGATTCCTGGACCTTCTGGATCGCTTTCTCTCCATCCGGAGCCTCGGACACAACTTCCATGTCGGCTTGGGCATTCACGAGCATTCTCAGCCCTGTGCGGAGAATGGCGTGATCATCAACGATCATGACTCTGATTTTGCGCGTTCGCACCGCCATTTCAGGTTCGCTCCCGATCCACACGTGGCCGGAGATCCTGGCTGGCAAATGGGACTTGCACCAAAACCTTGGTTCCCCTGCGTTGGGAAGCGAAACTAATCGTTCCGCCCAGCATTGCTGCTCTCTCTCGCATGCTCTGAATGCCCAGGCGGTGGGAGGTGACAGCCACTGCCTTAGCGTCAAAGCCGCATCCGTCATCGACTATCGCTACCTCCAATGCCGTGGCCGAACACGCAGATTTAATGCTGACTTTCTTGGCCTCCGAATGTCTGGCTACGTTGGTCAGGGCTTCTTGAACAATGCGATACAACCCGATCTGGACTGCTGACGACAGGCTGCGTGAATCAAGTCCGTCGAGCTTGAGATCCACGGATATGTTGTGGGTCTTTGTGTACTCGGCAACGTAGCGGCTTAGAGCGACACTCAGACCATGGTCGTCCAGTACTGTTGGGTGAAGCCCGCGGGCAAGCCGGCCGACTTCATCAAGGGCCTGGGCAGTGATTTTCCGGAGCCGAAGTCCCTGGGTTTTAACATCGGCCAGGGTTCGAGAATCTTCCAGCGTACGCAGGCCTACCAAAAGAGAGGTCAGCAATTGCCCGGCTTCGTCATGCAGTTCTCGCGCAATGCGGCGCCGTTCCTCCTCTTGCGCGGAGAGCATGTGGTCCATGAACAGCCGACGCGTCACTTCCGCCTGCTTGATTTCCGCAGCCTGCTGGCGCTTTTGCTCGGTCAGATCGGTTATCACCATGCCCAGGGCGTAGCCCTTGTATCCAGGGAAGCGGTTCAATGACAAATGGACGGGAAGCAGACTTCCATCTCTACAACGAAGGGTGAATTCGCCTTTCACATCCGCCTTCTGACCCTCACCCAGGAGAGCTTCAAATCTGTTCCGCTCCGTCTTCGCAACCAGCGACTGAATCGCTTTGCCAATCATTTTCTCGTGAGGCGTGTGCACCAGTTCCGCAAACCTGCGGTTGCAGTAAAGCAAATCCCCATTCCGGGAAAGGGTTGCCGCGCCCTCGCTCATGGCCTCCACCAGCATGCGATAGGCGGGTTCGCCGCCTTTAAGCGCAACCACCTGCTCGCCCCGACGGCCGGAAACCATCAAAGCATCCACTTCGCCGGACTGTATGGCATGCAGAGTTTCCTCCGCAGTTTTTAAGCGGGCGAGGAGTTTTGATTGCTGATCCGGCGGGGCGGATAAAGCCAGTTTGCCTGGAGAGGGTCTGAGATTACTGCGAACCCCTCGCGCCGACGCAACTTTGCCGGGCAGCCCGCGTTGGAGTACCCGGTTGTCGGAACGCGGTCGCTTGTTAGCCATCTGCTTTTTGAGCCCTTACTTCAGCGAGCAGGTTGAAGATCCAACCCCACGATGACACTGTCGGT
>Ga0070733_10002248_pt1 | contig 13956 bp, 9 predicted proteins | sample Coa_R1_9_FD_66450 | JGI IMG/M metagenome (GOLD analysis project Ga0070733, IMG submission 66450) | Surface soil microbial communities from Centralia Pennsylvania, which are recovering from an underground coalmine fire - Coalmine... | ecosystem: Environmental > Terrestrial > Soil > Unclassified ... | reverse complement strand
TCCTGGGCGCTCTGGATATTGCACAGGAACGCCTTCGGGGAGGTCTCGCTCATGTTCGTCCGCCGATTCATCAGAGCATCCTTGTTAATCGCCGGCGTCGCGCTGGCGACCGTTACTGCCTGCGCCCAGGATTCTCCTTCGCTCGGAGATGTCGCGCGCCAAAGCCGCCAGCAGAAACAACAGCAGGATGCGCAGGCCGCCAAGACTCAATCGAGCCCGTCAGATAAGAGCACCACCGAGAACAACGCCGGTCAGAGCAAAGACGCTAAGAGCGCCAGCCCGGCGGGCGACAAAGCCGCGACAGGTCAGCCGGTCACGACAACTCAACCTTCCACCAATTCCGGCACCCCGCCTGCCACGCTGAAGCCCGCCAAGCACGTCATCACCAACGACGAACTTCCGCAGCATGTCGGGCCGACCAGCACGACCATGGGCGGCGCCACACCGCCCGCAAATTACCCGCAAGCTCCGCGCGACGGCCAGAAAATGCCCGCCGATTATTGGAGGTCACAAATCCTGGCAGCGAAGCAGAATATCGAGACGACCCAAAAAAGTATCGACGACCTCACCGCTTCCATTCAATATGCGGGGGCAAACTGCGTCTCTGGGTGCGTGCAGTGGAATGAGCGGCAGAAGCAGAAGCAGGACCAGGTTGAGGTCATGAAAAGCCAGCTCCAGCAGATGCAGCAGAACCTCGAAAACTTGCAGGAGATGGCCCGCCAGCAAGGTTATGGCAGTTCCGTCTACGATCCGTAGAAACCATCCGTAACCCAACCCGGGAGAAGCTACTTTGCAGAAAAAGGCCGCCAACTCGGCGGCCTTTCTATTGCATGCGCAAAACCCGGAATCAGAGACTCCCGGGAGTCAGTCTTTCTTTTCCGCCGGCTTCTTCTCCGGATACGGGTTCTTGTACTGCAGTACCGTCGAAAGATCGATGCCGCGAATAATTCCTACCGAGTGATACAAAAGCCCCCACGAATCGATGGTCGAGTTGTCCGGGAAAACGCAGGTCTCAAGCAACATATCAATGCCGCCTTTCGAAACCCACGCGCCGCCGGCCAGATCGGTGGCGCCAATCTCAGCGCCCCCAAGCTGCGTGCAGTAATAGGACGCCGGATTTCCATTGCCCTGTCCGTTCCACTGCACCTGCGCATAATAGGCCAGCGCGGCCAGCGTCGGCTTCGTGGTATCGAGCGTCAGCAAATTGACGTGAATGCGCGAGCCGTCATCGGCCGAGTATTGGCAGAAATCCTGCACCGCCGCCAGCCGCAGCCAGTCCTGCGGCGGATCGTTTGTCCCATACACCGCCTGCCGGCTTTCCACCAGGCCGCCGGTTTGCGTGCAGTAGTATCCCACCCATCCCGGACCCGATGTGGCCGCGTTGCTGGTTTGCGCGCTGCCCTGCAGAGCCGCTCCCAGTATCAGCAGAATGATCGAAATTGTCGCCAGATAGTTCTTCATGCCCATCCCCCATTCCAACTGTTCGATTTTGACTGCATTCGAATAAGGGCGAGAGCATATCACGGAACCGCCCGTCCCTCGGGACTTTCCGGCTCCCGGCTCCGATCCGGACCCCCGTCCCACCCTGCGTCTGGCCGATTAGTGCTATTACGATTTTCCTATTCCCCCCACCGCCCGGTCATGCGAAAGTAAGGCGTGCCTCTAGTTGTGCGTCCATCACCGATTCACAGCGTCGGCGTCTACACCACGACTCCGATCCGCAAGGGTGCCCGTGTGGTTGAGTACACTGGTACGCGCCTCACGCCGGAAGAAGCCGATCGCCTCTATGACGGCGCGACCCGCACATATTTATATGGTCTGGAAGACGGCCGGACGGTCATTGACGGCGAGGGCATGGGCGCCTATCTGAACCATTCCTGCGATCCCAACTGCGAAGTGGATGAAATAAAAGACCGGGTATGGATCTTTGCTCTGCGCGACATTCGTCCGGGCGAAGAGTTGGTCTGGGACTACAACCTCTACGATGACGAGGACCCCGCCCCCTGCCATTGCGGCTCGATCCGCTGCCGGGGCACCATGTATTCCCGGGAATGGATGGCCAAGCTGCGCCGCCGCGAATTACGCCGCCAGCGCCTGCAGATGGAGCGATCGCAGATGGAACGACCGTCCGAACAGCAAAGCGCCTGACCGCTTTCCGCTACGCTTGCTCAGTTTTTGGTTTCCCGCGTTCCCGCCAGCCTTCGATAATCAGATACAGCACCGGAATGAAGAACAGGTTGAGGAACGTGGACATGATCATGCCGCCGAATACGGTTGTTCCCACCGAGTGACGTCCATTCTCTCCCGCGCCGGTCGCGACCACCAGCGGCACTACGCCCAGGATGAAGGCCAGCGAAGTCATCAGGATTGGCCGCAGGCGGATCGTAGCCGACTGGATGGCAGCTTCCATCAGCGGCAGGCCGCGTTCGCGCAGTTGCTCGGCGAATTCCACGATCAGAATCGCGTTCTTGCTCGATAGCCCGACCAGCATGACCAGCCCGATCTGACAGTACACGTCGTTCTGCAGCCCGCGGATCCACTGCGCTCCCAGCGCGCCCAGCAGCGCCATCGGCACCGCCAGCAGCACGATGAAGGGCAGCACAAAACTCTCATATTGCGCCGAGAGCGTCAGATAAACCACCAGCGTGCCCAATCCAAACAGGATCAGCGACGTGCCGCCCGCCTGCAACTCTTCAAGCGACAATCCCGTCCAGCTGTAACTGAACCCCTGCGGCATTTTCTTGGCCAGATCGTCCATCGCCGCGATTGCCTGCCCAGAGCTGTATCCCGGAGCCGCGGAGCCGTCAATTTCCGCGGAGCGGAAAAGATTGTAGTGGCTGATGACCTGCGGCGTCGTCGTCTGCGTGATCGAGATCAGATTGTCCAGCGGAACCATCGCCCCCGTATCGGAACGCACGTAGTACTGATTCATGTCCTGTGCCGTCGACCGGAACTGCTTGTCCGCCTGTATGTACACGCGGTAGGAACGATTGTTGAAGTTGAAATCGTTCACGTACGACGATCCCATATACACGCCCAGCGTGTCGGTGATCTGCGAAAGCGGCACGTGCAGGCTCTTGGCCTTCTCGCGGTCAATGGTGACCAGGTATTGCGGGTCGTTGGCCGTGAATGGCGAGTACAGGCCCACCAGATCCTTGCGCGCCCCTGCTTGTCGCATCAGGCCTTGTGTGGTCGCCGCCAGTTCCTCGAGCTTGTGTCCGGACTGGTCCTGCACCACGAACTGGAATCCGCCAAACTGGCCCAATCCCTGAATGGCCGGCGGCAGGGTCGCGAATACGATCGCGCCCGAGACTCCAAACAGGCGCGGTCGCACCCGGTTCACAATCGCCGACGCCGTGTGCGCCTCGCCTTTGCGCTGCGAATAGGGCTTCAGCGGCACGAAAATAATTCCCTGATTCGCCGCCGATCCGGCGAAGCTGAATCCCGCAACCGAGAACGTTCCTTCCGATTCGGGCACATCGGCCAGCATGTCGGAAACCTGCTTGCCGATCGCTTTCGTATATTCGAGCGATGCGCCTGACGGCGCCTGCACCACGATGATGAAATAGCCCTGATCTTCATCCGGGACAAAGCCGGTCGGAACATGTTTCAGCACCACGTAGGTCGCACCCAGTCCGGCAAAGAAGAGCACCACCATCACGAACTTGTATTCGAGAACCCGGTGCAGCAGGGCGCGGTACGCGCGGGTCAGCGCCGAAACGCCGTCGTCGAATTTCTGCAGCCACCACCATTTCTTGTGGTCGGATTCGCGCAGCAGAATCGCCGCCAAGACCGGCGCCAGGGTCAGGGCGTTGAACGCCGAAATCGCAATCGAAAATGCGATGGTCAGCGCGAACTGCCGGAATAGAATGCCCGTCGTGCCGGGGAAGAACGCGACCGGCACGAACACCGCGATCAGCACCAGAGAAGTCGCGATCACCGCGCTGGTAATTTCCGCCGTAGCCGCAGCCGCCGCTTTGCGCGAATCGTGTTCGCCTTCTGTGATGTGGCGCTCGATATTCTCAATGACGACGATCGCGTCATCCACCACCAGTCCGGTAGCCAGCGTGATGCCAAAAAGCGTCAACGTGTTGATCGAAAATCCCAGCAGCTTCACGAACACGAACGTGCCGATCAGCGAAACCGGAGTCGCGATGAAGTGGATCATCGTGGTGCGCCAGTCGCCGAGAAACACGAAAATCACCAGGATGACCAGCACGATCGCCGAGCCCACGGTCACCACCACGTCGCGAATCGACTCGCCCACCGCGTCCGTCGTATCGAAGGCTAGCTTGTAGTGCATGCCGGGCGGAAAGCTCTTCGAAAGACGCTCGAGTTCGGCAACCGCCTTTCGGTCTACATCAATGGCGTTCGCGGTGGAAAGCTGTGTGACGCCCATGCCCACCGCGTCCTGCCCGTTGAATTGCAGATCGTTGCTGTAATCTTCCGCGCCCAGTTCCGCGTGCCCGACATCTTTCAGCCGGACCAGCGTTCCGTCGTTATTCGTCTTCAGAATGATGTTGTCAAATTGTGCCGGCTCGCTCAGCCGTCCCACCGCGCGCACGCTGATCTGATACTGTTGCCCTTCCGTGGCGGGTTGCTGCCCCACCTGGCCGGCTGCGACTTCCACGTTCTGTTCCGCCAGCGCGTTTACTGCGTCGGTCGCGGTTAATCCGCGGCCGGCCATGCGCACCGGATCGAGCCACAGCCGCATCGAGTACTTGCGTTCGCCGAAGATGATCACATCGGCCACGCCCGGAATCCGCTTCAGCGAATCCCGCACGTAGACGTCGAGATAGTTGCTCATGAACAGCGTCGAGTAGCGGTTGTTGTCGGCCGTGATGGCCGCGCCGAACACGAAGTTCTGCGACGTTTTCGCGGTGGTGATGCCGATCGCCTTGACCGCGCTGGGCAGTCTTCCCTGAGCGGTGTTGACCCGGTTCTGAATGTCCACCGTAGCCAGATCAGGATTACGGCTCAGGTCAAACGTCACCACGATGCTGCTGGTTCCGTCGTTGCCGCTGGTCGAGGTCATATACTTCATGCCCTCGGCGCCGTTGATCTGCTGCTCCAGAGGAATCGTGACCGCGCTCTCCACCGTCTGCGCGCTGGCCCCGATATATGCGCTGGTGACGCCCACTTGCGGCGGCGCCAGGTCGGGATACTGCGAGATGGGAAGCGTGGGAATGACGGACGCGCCCGCCAGAATAATCAGGAACGCGCAAACCGTTGCGAACACCGGACGCTGGATAAAGAACTCAACGAACATAGAAAAGTCTTGCGCCCCATCGGCCCCTGCCGGGCCGCGATTGGATTCATTGCTCTCTGGAAGTCTCAGCCGGCCGCACCGGTCCGGCTGTCATTGCTGCTGCTGATCGCTCGCTTCTTCAACTTTGCGGAATGACCGGCGCTCCATCCAGCAGGAACTGCGTTCCCGAAACGATGACCTTGTCTCCCGGCTTGATTCCCGACTGGACTTCGTAGTTGTTGCCCACGGTCTGCCCGATGGTCAGTGCCTTCTGCCGGGCCACGAATGATCCGCCGTTCTGGGCTTCGGCCACGAACGCGAAATACTGTCCCGCCAGCCGCGACACCGCCAGGATCGGCACCTCCGGGTTCTGGTGGGTTCCAAAAACCACTCTCGCCCGCACAAACTGCAGCTGCCGCATCGAGTCGTTCCCGTTCGCAATCCGCGCCTTCACCAGCACGGTTTGCGTGGTGTTGTCCACCTGCGGAGAGATGAACGTAACGTGGGTCTCGGCTAGAACCTTGCCGTCTCCGCCCAGCACCTCCACCGGCAGTCCCATCTTCAACTGCGACGAGTGCTCGATCGGCACATAAACATACGCTTCCAGGCTTCCCGGCTGATCAATGGTGGTCAGTTGCGTCGTGGTTGTGACCCGGTCGCCGACATGAACCGGAACATCGCCGATGATGCCTCCGCGCTGCGCCACCACCCGGTAGTAATGCAGTTGCACTTCCTGCTCTTTGACCTGCGAGTCCAGCGAGTCCATCTGCGCCTGCGCCGAGTCATAGGTCGCTTTGGCCTGATCCAGATCCTGCTTGCTGACCACGCCCGCCGCCGCCAGGTTCTGCGTGCGCTCGTACTGTTGTTTGGCCCAGATCAGATTCGCCTGCTGCGCCGCCCGCGCGCTTTCCTGGCTCTTGACCGTCGCCTGCTGTTTCAGCGGATCAATTTCCATCAGCGCTGCGCCGGCTTCGACCTTATCGCCGGAATGCACGAAGATCTGCGTCAGCGTGCCCTCGACCTGCGGCATAATCACGGCGGAATCCCGTGACTTCAGCGTGGCCACATAGTCGGTCGCGTCGCTGATCGGAGTCGCCGCCGCCTCGATCACTTTCACCGGCATCGCCGGAGGACCCGCCGCCTGCGCATTCTGCCCTGGGTTGCTCGCGCAGCCCAGACTCGCCCCGGCGATCGCAATCCCCAGCCCCAGCAATCCGTTCGCTAAATGTTCTCCAAAGGTTCGTCTCATAATGAATTTCATTGGGACTCTGCCGCGTCCCCGCCCTCGATTTCTTCACTGACCCGAAAAAGATGTAGACGCACGACTTAGACCGATGTTTGCCTCCAGCTAAAGATTCGGTCAGGGGCTTCCGGGACGCAAAATAATCGCCGGACCGTTTCAAGATTACCTGTGATTTTTGGAAGATTTTCGCCTAGCCCCGTTCCAGCATCCGCCCGAGCAATTCCTTTAATATCTTGGCCGCTACCGTCGCCGTCAACCCCGCAACATCCTGCACCGGATTGTATTCCACCAGATCAGCACCAACGACGGTCGCGTCAATCGCGTGTAGATTGCTGATGGCCTGCCGCACCGACATGCCTCCCGGTTCGCGATGCGAGACCCCTGGCGCGAACGCCGGGTCCAGCACATCCATGTCAAAGCTCACGTACACCGGGCCGGAGGAGATTAATTTGTCGCTGGCCGGCAGATTGAGCATGTCGACGACTTCCACGCCGAACCTTTCTGCCTGCTCCCGCTGATGCCCGGTCGCGGTGCGAATGCCCACCTGCACCAGCCGCTTGGCCAGCCCGGCTTCCATGATCCGGGCGAAGGGACAGGCATGCGACAGCCGGTTGCCCTCGAATTCGTCATATAAGTCCGGGTGCGCGTCAAAATGAAAAATAGTGAGATCCGTATATCGCTTCGCGAACGCCTTCACGATCGGAAACGTGATCGAGTGATCGCCGCCCAGAGACACCGGCCGCTTGCCCGCATCCAGCAACGATCCGATTCCCGATTCAATCGCGGAAAACGCATTCTTCTCGTCCAACTTCAGATCGCCCGCGTCTTCATAGGCCCCGGCGATGTCCGTTCCCAGCTCTGTCCACGTGTTCGACGCGTCAGAGCGCAGGGCTTGCCGGATTTTCCCCGGCGCGTCGCCCGTTCCGCGCAGGTAAGAAGACTGCCCGTCGAACGGAATTCCTAACAAAACTGGAATGCTCAGTTTGCTCACGCGACCATGATAATCGCAGGGCTTCTCGGGCGCCGGGCTCTCCATGTCTCGCGGGTTGGGTGCCCCATTTCTCGCGTGTTCTTGATTTTCTGCGCGAGAAGTGGGGTCTTTGGCTCTGATTCTGCGCGTAGATCAGACTCGGCTTCCACCCCACGCCTGCCCCCCGAATCCCCCACACACTGCCCCGCATCCTTTATCCTAGTAAAAGCACTCTTATGACTCCGAAATCCAAGCTCTCTGGCGCGGTGCTCGATCCCGCGTCCAACAACGGCTCCAATTCCGAGCGCGAGCGCGTTTTCGCCGCCTATCGCCAGTGGGGATATCTCGAAGGCGATCTCGATCCTCTCGGCTTCCTTCGCCCGCGTCCCACCCCTGAACTCGAGCGCGAAGGCGAATACGCCCGCGAAGCCCGCTCCATCTACTCTTCAACCATCGGAGTTGAGATCAACCACATCTATTCGCCCGAACGCCGGCGCTGGATCTACGACCGCATGGAATCTGGCCTGCCCCCGTTCGAGGAGGAGATCGACCGCGATCGCATTCTCGATCTCCTCACCCGCGCCGACATCTTCGAGCAGGTCGTGCAGCAGCGCTATCTCGGCAGCAAGCGCTTTTCGCTCGAAGGCACCACTGCGCTCATTCCTCTCGTGGACGAAGTCCTCGACTCGGCCTCGCGCCTCGGCGCCATCGAACTGGTCATGGGCATGAGCCATCGCGGGCGCCTCAACGTGATCGCGCATGTGGCCCAGCGTCCGGCGCAGGAACTTTTCGCCGGCTTTGAAGACGTGGACCCGCGCAGCGTTCTCGGCTCCGGCGACGTGAAATATCACATGGGCGCGACCGGCGAATACTCCACGCGCAGCGGTGGCAAGGTTCACATTCACCTGGTCTCGAACCCCAGCCATCTGGAGGCCGTCGACCCCGTCACCATTGGCCGCACCCGCGCCAAACAGGATCGCACCGGCCCCGGCGGCCGCGAAAAATATCTGCCGCTGGTGGTCCATGGTGATGCCGCGTTCGCCGGGCAGGGAATTCTGGCCGAGACCATGAATTATGCCGACCTTCCCGGCTATACCGTCGGCGGAACCATCCACGTGGTGGTCAATAATCTGATCGGCTTCACCACCAGCTACTTCGAGGAACACTCCACCCGCTTTGCCGCCTGCATCGCGCGCCGCCAGTCCATCCCGATCTTCCATGTGAATGGCGAAGACGTGGACGCCGTCGTCCGCGTAGCGCGCATGGCCGTCGAATACCGCTACAAGTTCGGCTCCGACGTCGTGATTGATCTCATCGGCTATCGCCGCCACGGCCACAGCGAGGTGGACGATCCCACTGTCACTCAGCCCCTGCTCTACAAGAAGATCAAGGAGCACCCTCCGCTCTGGGAGATCTATGCCGACGACATCGGCGCCGACGACGCGCAGGCCCGCGCCGACGTCATCAAGGCCGAGTTCGAAGCCGCGCAGAAGCAAGCCGGCAGTCTCAAGCAAAAGCCCACTATGCGCGAGCTGCCGAAATATTGGGACAAATTTTTCGGCGGCCTGCATAAGCCCGAGTTCGAGGTTGAAACCGGACTCTCGTCCGCGGAACTGTCGGAACTAACCACTCGGCTGACGACTTATCCCGACGGGTTCCACATTCATCCGAAAGTGAAGAAGTTGCTCGAGCAGCGCGCCGAAATGGGCGCGGGCAAGCGCCCGGTGGATTACGGCATGGCCGAAGCCCTCGCCTTCGCCAGCCTGGTCAAGGCCGGGACGCATGTCCGCCTCAGCGGCCAGGACTCCCGCCGCGGCACCTTCAATCAGCGCCACGCGGTTCTCATTGATGTCGAGAATGAAAACGAATACGTGCCGCTCGAAAACATCGCCGAAGGTCAGGCGCGTTGCGAGGTCTACAACTCGACTCTGTCCGAGGCCGGCGTGCTCGGCTTCGAATACGGCTACAGCCGTGACTATCCCGAGTCGCTGATTCTCTGGGAAGCGCAGTTCGGCGATTTCGCCAACGTCGCCCAGGCCATCGTGGACCAGTTCATCGCCGCCGGCGAAGCCAAGTGGAACCTGCTCTCGGGCGTGGTCATGCTCCTGCCGCACGGCTATGAAGGCCAGGGCCCGGAGCATTCCAGCGCCCGCATTGAGCGCTTCATCCAGCTCGCCGCCAAACACAACATCCAGATCGCGCAGCCTTCGAGCGCCGCGCAGTATTTTCATCTCCTCCGCCGGCAAGCTCTGCGCCACTGGCGCAAGCCGCTGATCGTCTTCACCCCGAAGAGCATGCTGCGGCACGCCGACGCCGCATCGGCAATAGAAGATTTCACCCACAAGAATTTTCTGAACGTCATCCCCGACACCGAAATCGGAGAAGCCGACCGCATCCTCATCTGCACCGGAAAGATCGGTCACGAACTCCACGCCGAGCGCAAGCGCAGAAACGATTTGAGCACCGCCATCGTCTCCCTCGAACAGATCTATCCGTTCCCCGAGGACGAAGTTGTCGTCGCCTTCGAGCGCCACGGCAGCCACGCCGACATTGTTTGGGTGCAGGAAGAGCCCGCCAACATGGGCGCCATGTTCAACATGCTCCCGCGCCTGAAACGCATCGCCGGCGACCGCCCCGTGCTGAGCGTGAAGCGCTCGTCCAGCCCCAGCCCGGCCACCGGCAGCGCCAAAGCCCACGAAGTCGAACAAAAGACGCTACTGACATTGGCTTTTACGACCAAGGGATAAAAGGTCAAGACGTAAGAAAAATTTCTTGTCATTCCGAACCGCTTGAGCGGTGAGGAACCTGCTTTTCCATCCACCACCACAACTCATGTAGGGACAGCCGCCCTCGGCTGTCCAGCCGAGCGCAGCTCGGCAAGAATCCCACCCTCCCATTACGCACAATTTCGCATCCTCTTCCCGTCCCAACCTACTTTTCGCACGCTATACTTTTCCCTCGCAGAACGACCGGACCTTCTCGATGAGGAGACTTCATGGGCCGAGCATTCGCAACCATCTCATCCATCATTTGCCTTAGCACCGCTGTGCTCGCTCAAGTTCCCCCACCCACGTTTTCGAAAGACGTCGCGCCCATTCTGCAGAGGCATTGCCAGACCTGCCATCGTCCCGGCGAAGCAGCGCCATTTCCTCTGCTGACCTTTGAACAAGCGCGGCCCTGGGCGGCGACCATGAAGCGCGTGGTCAAGCAGAAGATGATGCCGCCGTGGTTCGCCGATCCCAACTTCGGACATTTTTCCAACGATCGCTCGCTCACCGCAGCTGAGATCAACACCATCGTCGCCTGGGCCACCGCTGGTGCGCCCGAGGGCGATTCCGCCGACATGCCGCCGCCCCAGAACTGGGTCGAAGGCTGGGGCATTCCCAAGCCCGACGTTATATTCGAGTTGCCGCATCCGTTCCCGGTTCCGGCCTCGGGCATGGTCGAGTATCAATACGTCATTGAGCCCACCGGATTCACCAAAGACACCTGGGTGCAGGCCGCCGAAGTGCGCCCCACCGACCGCTCCGTGGTGCATCACATCATTGCGTTCGTGCGCGAGCCCGGATCGAATTACTTCAAAGGCCAGAAGCCCGGAGTCTTCTTCGAGGCTCCGCCGCCCAAGCAAGATGAAAAGAATGACTCGAGCGCACTGCCCAGCGACTTTCTCGTCGGCTACGCTCCCGGCCAGCCCGCCGAGATTCTCGAGCCCGGCCAGGCCAAGCTGATCAAAGCCGGTTCCGACATCGTGTTCGAGGTGCACTACACGCCGAACGGCAAGGCCACCACCGATCAGACGCGCCTCGGCATAATTCTGGCCAAGGAGCCGCCGAAATATCGCGTGCTCACGCTCTCCGCGGTCAACGGAACGTTCAAGATTCCTCCCGGAGATCCCAATTACCGCGTGGACGCCAGCTTTGAAGTTCCCCGGGATGTGCAGTTAGTGGCGCTGCATCCGCACATGCACACCCGCGGCAAGGATTTTGAATACCGCATCGTCTTTCCCGACGGCCAGACCCTGACGCCCTTGAAAGTGCCCGCCTACAACTGGCACTGGCAGCTGTGGTACGACCTGTCCCAACCGATCAGCCTACCCAAGGGGACGAAGATCGAGTGCACCGCGCACTTCGACAACTCGGCCGATAATCCGGAGAATCCCGATCCCACCAAGACCGTGATCTGGGGCCAGCAGAACAGCGACGAAATGATGGTCGGCTTTTTCAACCTGCTCTTCGACGCGAAGCTCCCGGCGTCCGACTTGTTGCCTCACGCGAAAAACGACCCGCCCGCGGCCAAAAATTAGACACGCCGGTTGCACCATTCAAGCTGCGCCGGTTGCCCCACCCTTGTCGCGTTCTTTGCGACAGGGTGGGGATTTTGACTTTGAGTGAAATATCGCGCCGGGTGCCCCATTCAAGCCGCGTTCTTTGCGGCTTGAGTGGGGACTCTGACTCCGGGTGCCCCATTTCTCGCGCGCAGTTTGCGCGAGAAGTGGGGACTCTGTTCCGCGCACGGATTTGATCCGTATCAAAACATTCTGAACTCTGATTCCAGCCCTGCCACCTCCGCGAAGGCCCGGAAGTCCCGATCGCGTGTGATCAGCGGCACCTTCGAATCCACACAACTCTGCGCGATGAGCGCGTCGCCGAGCCGGCCTTTTCTCTTCCGGGCCAGCACCTTGCCTCTTAAAGCTCCTGCCCGCTCCCAGTGGTCCGGTTCGATCTCGAGCAGCGGTACCTGCGAAAGCGTCTCGGCGACTCGTGCCGGCAGTTTCGGATCACTCAGCAGCTCAGTAAGCACCACGGGTACCATCACGACCTGGCGGTCGGCCAGCGCCCGGTCCAGGAGTTCTACATCCTCGCCCGCCGCGCCCTCGAGAAACGCGATCCACGTGCTGGTATCCGCGGCGATCATGGCCTGCTCAGCGGTCCGCCTTCAGCGCCGCCAGCGGGCGCGAGAACCGGACCTTTCCGCGCAACCCCCGGAGTTCGCTGTACGTCTGCGAAGCCGCCACCAGCTTCAGCCCGGTACGGATTGTCTCGGTAATCCCCGCGCCGATCGCCTGCTGCGCTTTCTCGAGCAACTCGGCCGGAACCTCCAGTGTGATTTTGCGCGCCTTTTCCATGCTGTATAAGTATACCATACTAGATACCATCATTATATATGGTCTGCGAGGGGTTGCCCGTCGCGTTCTCCGCGCCAGGGTGGGATCTTGACCTTGACTAAACATCTCTCGTGCGAGCGGGTGCCCCATTCAAGTTGTGTCGGTTGCCCCACCCTTGTCGCGTTCTCTGCGACAGGGTGGGGATTTTGAACCTTGAGTGAAATATCGCGCCGGTGCCCCATTCAAGCCGTGCTCTTTGCGGCTTGCGTAGGGATCTTGCGACACCTCCTACCGCCCGCCGGATGTTAATCTAGCTCTCCGACTCGACCATGCCCCGCTCCCGCCCACCCCTGCGTATCGCCATTGATACCGGCGGCACATTCACCGACTGCGTCTGGATCGATCCTGCCACGCGCCGCCTGCGCATGCTCAAAGTATTCTCCACCCCGGCCGACGCTTCGCAGGCCATCCTCGAAGCCCTGCACCAAATTACTTCGGACGACGACTTCATCCTTCTCCACGGCACCACGGTCGGCACCAACACGCTGCTCGAACGCAAAGGTGCCCGCACCGCTCTGGTCACCACCGCCGGCTTCGAAGATGCCATCGAGATCGGACGTCAGGCTCGGCCCAAGCTCTACGACTTTTTCTTTGATCGCGTCGAGCCGCTGGTTGCGCAAGATTTGCGTATCGGCGTGAACGAACGTACCTCAGCCGATGGCGAGATCCTCACTTCGCCTTCGTCCGAAGAGTTGAAATGGCTCGCGGATCGGATCGCCGCGCAGCATCCGCAAGCCATCGCGATCTCATTTCTCTTCTCGTTCGCCAATCCGGTCAACGAATCCGCCGCAGCCGAAGCGCTCAAGCCTCTGGGCGTCCCGCTTTCCGTCTCGCACCGTATCCTCCCCGAATTCCGCGAATACGAGCGCACCTCGACCATCGTCATCAACGCCTACCTTCAACCGGTGATGCAGCGTTATCTGGAGAATCTGGAATCCCGCGCCAGATTTGGGTTGGCGCAGCGCTTCAGCGCTGCGCAGAGAGGCACCGTGGAAGAGCCGCCCATTCGCGCCGCGAAGGTTGCCGAAAAAAATCAGGCTTTAGCCCCTGTGCAGAATCACGCACGCATTTTCGTCATGCAATCCTCTGGAGGCATCACCGCGCTCGCGACCGCGGCCCGGGAACCGGTTCGCACCGTGCTCTCCGGACCGGCCGGCGGCGTGGTTGGCGCGCTCTCAACCGCGCGCGCCAGCGGCTTCGATCACATCATCGCGTTCGATATGGGAGGCACCTCCACCGACGTCTCTCTCGTCGAAGGCGAAATCAAGACCGCCTCCGACGCCCAGATTGCCGGTCTTCCCATCGGCGTGCCCATGCTCGACATTCACACC